>OFET01000156.1_pt1 | contig 84250 bp, 79 predicted proteins | sample 1521211 | NCBI WGS metagenome assembly OFET01 (sample SAMN03766358, study PRJEB24113) | microbial mat metagenome | isolation source: enrichment culture HLUCC-A from microbial mat sample contains cyanobacterium... | reverse complement strand
AACCGCAGAGGGGTCCCTTTTGCGCGCCGATAGGGGGTCCCGATTGAACGCCGATTGACAGAAGGAGTGCGCGACTGGCGTTTCCGGTTGGAGGACCCGCTGCTTCCGGTCAGGAAAGAACTCGTCCCATGCGGCAAAGACCATCTTGCGCGGCATCAGCAGGCAGGAGGCATAGAAATCGGCCTGCCATTCCACTCGCTCCTTTGCCTCGCTCGACCGACAGATGAACTTGGGTTCGCTCGCGGCATCAAGGAAAGACGTCTGCGCCGTATCCTGCACGATCAGGTGCTGATGCAGCCGCCAGTGCCCGCCGCCCTCGTGGGCCAGCGTGAAGCGATAGCGGCCCTCCCGCGAGGGGTTCTCCTCAGGATCGAGGCTTTCGTCGATGAATATGCTGCCGTCGCCGTAGATTGCGCCAAGGATGTCGGGCTGGCCGTTCGGAGGGCGTGGAACATTGTGGCGCGAGTGCATGTCGTCAAACTCGATCCGCAGCTTGAGGTACTTTTCCACGATGTCCTCAACGGGGATGGGCGGCTCGATCGTCAGGCCCCGAGCGCGCTCATACTCGCCGATCAGGGAAGCGGCGTCGCGCTCGATAGCCTCTTCGGCAAGATAGGGAACAAATCGGCTCATCCGTCATCCTTCATCTGCATCAGTGGGGCCATGCCCCCGTGGCTTCACTTGCCCTTGGCCTTTCCTGCCTCCCGAGAAAGCCGGACCAGGTCCTCGGCGCTCAGACCGTCGGCGGTTCGCAGCAGCGCCGACATTTCGACAGGATGCCGCTTGATGATGTCGGCGAGATCGGATGGCACGCGCCCCGCCATCGCCAGCAATTCGTCCGGATCGCATTCGAGAATCTGCGCGATCGACCGAACCTTGTCCTCAGTCGGCGGCGTGAACTCGTCGCGCTCCACCTTCGACATATAGGTCGGGCTCACCCCAATCTTCTTGGCCATCTCGCGCAAGCCGATCTCCCGCGCCTCACGCTCGCGGCGAATAAACGCCCCGAACTTCTCCCTCCCGCTGGTCATGGCTCCTGTCTCCGCTTCCTGTTTAGCGTTCACTCTACACTTGATTCGATAGGCTCGTCAACCATCCACTAAACGGTGGCCGGCATGCCGTCAGGCAGCAATCTGAAGTTCTCGGTTATCTTCAAGCAAGCGCCTGAAATCTGGCTCTGGCGCCGCGCACATGGTTCGATACGTGTTCAGGAACGGCTGCCATTTCCCTTCCGACCGTCATCCGCCGTCCGTTCCGCACGGGCGCAGCCTGCTGCCCGGCGGAAGGCCGGGAACGATAGCGCGCAGTGCCTGTTGGTTATGGGACGCGAAAGCAAACCGAACGAAATCAGGGAGATGAACGCCGATGACTGCTGTTCGAATCCATACGAGCGCCCCCGACCGCTGGACCAATCCGCGGCCCCACACCGATGCGGCGATACGCCGGGCGAAGCACGGCCCGATCCGGCCGATGCACGAGCCGAGCTGGCTCGAGCGGTTGTTCGGAACAGGCTGACACGGCGCCCGACACGATGACGGGATGCGCCCGGTTCTCGGTGACGGGGACCGGGCGCTTTTCGTCCGGATCTCCGCATTCTCAGGCACCCGCCTCGGGCTCGGCCAGTGCGATGGGCGTGTTCCGGCGAGCGTCGCGCACCAGGGCGGCGGCGACGGCGACGAAGGCTGCCGCCTTCGGCCACCACGCGCCGGTCGTCGCCTCGAACGCGATCAAGGCGATGATGGCCGCCACCACGGCGAAGGGGCGGGCGGAGGTCTTGACCAGGCGGGCGGCGCAGGCGCCGCATTCGAACGGCTTGCGGTTCGCGCGGTGCGCCGCGTCCCCCCGGCCGATCCGCGCCGAACAGGCGGGGCAGCGCGCCCGCGCCGCTCTTCGCGTCGCCGTTCCCGGGGAAGCCGCCTTCCTCAATACTCCTGCGGCTCTTCGGGCGTGTCAGCGGTGTGGTTGCGCCCGGCATCGCGGATCCCCTGCGCGAGCTTGAACACCACGCCCGACAGCAGCAGCAGCGCGACGAGGTTGGGCAGGGCCATCGCCGCGTTCGAGATGTCGCCCAGCCGCCAGACCAGTTCCGAAGGCTGCGCCGCGGCGAGCCAGATCACCACGCACCACAGCACGCGCCAGATGATATGCAGGATACGTTCCCCGCTGCGGGTCGAGCCCGGGATGCGATCGTAGAGGAAGGTGATCGCCCGCTCGCCGTAATAGCTCCAGGTCAGCAGGGTCGTGAACACGAACAGGATCAGCGCGACGCTCGCGACGAGCGTACCGATCGACACGCCCGCCAGTTCGACCGGGAAGGCCGCGGCGAAGGCACCGCTCGTCATCTCGAAGCCGACCCGGTCCGATTGCCAGGCGTGCAGCACCGCTTCGCCCCCGGCGGTGAAGTCGCCGCGCACGGTGAGGATGACGAGCGCGGTCATGGTGCAGATCACGATCGTGTCGATGAAGGTGCCGAGCATCGCCATGCGGCCCTGCTGTTCGGGGTCGTTGGTCTGCGCGACGGCATGGGCGATCGCGGTCGAGCCCTGTCCGGCCTCGTTCGAGAACAGCCCGCGCGCGACGCCTGCGCGGATCGCAATGATGAGCGCCGCGCCCGCAAACCCGCCGCTCGCGGCCTGCGGATTGAACGCGCCGTGGAAGATCAGCCCGAAGGTTTCGGGCAGGTCGCCCAAATTGAGGACCAGCGCGGTGACCGCCATGATGACATAGGCCCCGGCCATGAAGGGGATGACCTTCTCCGCGACGCTGCCGATCGACTTGATCCCGCCGATGATGACGACGAACACCAGCACCGCGACGATCGCCCCGCCGATCGCTTCCTCGATGCCGAAGAGTTCCTTCAATCCGTCGGCGACCGCATTGGCCTGGATCGAATTGCCGGTGACGAGCGCGGAGAACAGCGTGCCGAGGCAGAAGATCACGGCGAGCCAGGTCCATTTCGGCCCGAGCCCCATCATGATGTAGGTCATCGGCCCGCCGCGCAGCGTGCCGTCGCTGGTTCTTTCACGATAGCGGATCGCAAGGCTGCCTTCCGCGAAGGCGAGCGCCATGCCGAACAGGGCGGTGATCCACATCCAGAAGATCGCCCCCGGCCCGCCCAGCGCGATGGCGGTCGCGACTCCGGCGAGATTGCCGGTCCCGACCTGTCCCGAAAGCGCGGTCGAAAGCGCGGCGAAGGGGCTGATCTCGCCCGCGCCCTGGCCCTTGCGGCCCGCGAACAGTCCCTTGAACGCGCTGCCCAGCTTGACGACGGGGTAGAACCGCAGACCGATCATCATCCACAGCCCGATGCCGAGCAGGATGATCGTCATCGGCGGGAAGGCGATCACCTCCTCGCCTTTCCACGTGCCTCCCCAGATGAAATCGGAAACATTGGTGATCGGCTCGATCCATGCGTCTGGACCGGACGGCGCTGGAGCCATTGGCGGCTATCCCCTGAAAGCGTGTATCCCCGTGAACGGCCCCGGTCTTGCATCCCCGGTCCGCGACGCGGCGCACGCTAGGGGCGCGGACCGGGCATGGCTAGCCCAAATGTTGCAATGCGGTGTCAGCAGTCGGCGGGGCACGCGCCCGCTTGCCTTTCCCCGGCGACGCGCCTATGCGTGTCGGGATTTTCCGACATCGGCAGCTTTCCCAGCCCCTCCGGCGACCTTGTCCCGGGCGGCGCGGAAACCTACCTCAAAGACTTTCGGGATGCGGCCCCTCCGCCTCCCTCCACCGCAATTCAAGGCGCCCAGCAATGGCCGAACCGAAGACCGAACCGAAAAAGCGCAAGACCAGCGTCGCCGAATTCGTCAACCAGGTGCGTACGGAGACCTCCAAGGTCGTCTGGCCCACCCGCGAGGAAACGGTCCGCACCGCGATCTTCGTGTTCATCCTGACCGTGCTGCTTTCGCTTTTCTTCCTCGGCGTCGACAGCCTGTTCAACGCCATCGTCAATTTCCTCCTGACGCTCGCCTGACCGCTGCGCCGGGGGCCACAACAACAAACGCACACAATACGGGACGAACCGATAAATGGCTCGCTGGTACATCATCCACGCTTATTCGGGTTTCGAGAACAAGGTGAAGGAAGCGATCCTCGCCGAGGCGGAACGGCTCGGCCTGTCCGAAGGTGTCGAGGAGATCGAGGTCCCGACCGAGACCGTGACCGAGGTCAAGCGCGGCAAGAAGGTCCAGGTCGAGCGCAAGTTCATGCCGGGCTACGTCCTCGCCAAGCTCAACATGACCGACGACATTTACCACCTCGTCAAGAACACGCCCAAGGTGACGGGCTTCCTCGGATCGGGGAACAAGCCGCAGCCGATCTCCGAAAAGGAGGCGGCGCGCTATTTCGGCGGGGTCGAGGAAGCCAAGGCCGCGCCCAAGAAGGACGTTCATGTAGATTACGAGATCGGCGACCAGGTCAAGGTGCTGGACGGCCCCTTCGCAAGCTTCAACGGGGTCGTCGAGGAGCTCGATTTCGACAAGGCCAAGGTCAAGGTCAGCGTGTCGATCTTCGGCCGCGCGACGCCGGTGGAACTCGATTTCGAGCAGGTCGAACTGGTCAAGTAAGGCGGTCGGCATCGCCGGCTTCATCGGAACCCGGCTGCCCGCATCTCATTGATTCGGCATGAACATGCCGGATTCCGCCACGCCCTCCCGCGCCATGCCCAGCCGCCGCGAGCGGCTGCGCGTAATCATGCGGCTCAGGTCGCAGCGCCAGCTGCTGATGCTCGGCATGGCTGCCTTCGCTCTGCTGGCGATCGCGCTCGCCGCGATGCTGTGGACGCGCGAGGAGCCGCGCGAAATGGTCCGGCTGGGCAAGGGCGGAGTGAGCGTCGAGGCGATGGCCCCCGAGGCCCTGCCCGATCCGGACGAAGCGGCGTCCGCGAGCGAGGCGATCGGCGGCGGCGCGGCGAGCTATTACGGCAACGAACTCGCCGGCAACCCGACCGCGAGCGGGGAGCTTTTCGACCCCGAACAGCTCACGGCCGCGCACCGCACCCTGCCGCTGGGCAGCAAGGTCAGGGTCACCAATCCCGCCAATGGCGAAAGCGTCGTCGTCAGGATCAACGACCGCGGCCCGTTCCACGGCAATCGCGTGATCGACCTCTCCTTCGCCGCCGCGCGCGAGATCGGCCTGCTGCGGACGGGCGTGGCGCAGGTCCGCATGGCGCTGCAGCTCGACTGATTCCTTCCGGAGCGTGCGCTCGGCGCCGACGGGCACCCGCCCGAGATCCGGCGGGCCGCAGCTTCGGCACGATGCCGGGCAGGCCCTAGGACCGCGCGAGTTCGCGCCACAGCGCCGCGGCCGCCATCGCACCTGCCAGCGTCTTGCGCCGGGCAGGCGATCCGATCGCCACGACGCAATCGATCACCTCCCGCCGGTCGGGCCAGAACGGGTCGGGCGCGGAGCCTTCGCCATTGCAGGTGTCGAAGGGCAGGCCGGGGTCGCTTTCGAGTTCTTCGGCCACCGCCCGCATCAGCAGGCGGCCCGGCGCGTGGCGGCGCGCGGTTTCGTCATGCGCCATCTTGAAACCGAAGGCCTGCCCGCCGCTCACGAACCACGTGGTCATGGCGAGCACCTGCCCGCCCGCGCTGAGGCTGGCGAGCCGCGCGAGGCCGAGGCGGTGGCCCTCGCGCACCGCGTCGCGGAACAGCGCCGCGTTGCACGGTTCGCAGGCGAGCGCGCTGCCGCCGCGGCCCTTCCACCCGGCCCGTTCGAGCGCGAGGAAGCGCGCGATCCAGTCCCCCGGGTCGGCCTCGGCCGGATGGCGTTCGATCCGCACCTCTCCCATCTCCCGCGCCAGCCGCCGCTCGAGCGAGGCGAGGCGCGCGCGGGCCTTCCTGAGCGCGGGCGAAACCTTGTCCGCGGCCGCCTGCGCTGCGCTTCGGGCATGGCGGGCCGGGCGTTCGTGGCGGTGCGGGATCCAGACCCGCCGCCCGTCCCCGGCCGCCGCGGAAAGCAGCGCGAGCGTCGCCGGGTCGTCCATGGCCAGCCCCTCGCACACCAGCGCGAGCCCCGCGCCCGGCCGCACATCGAGCGCGCCGAGCAGGACCTGCCAGAACGTCCGTTCCGCCCCCGCCGCGACGAGCGGCCCGCCGAGGAACTGGTTGGTCGCGCGCCAGCCCTGCCAGTGCGGGATCGGCGCGCGCCCGATCCGCGCGCCCCACGCGATCGGCAGCGCGCCGAGCCATTCGCCGTCCGCCTGCCGCACCGCGGCCAGCCGCACCTGCGGGAACCTTGGCCGGCAGTGGGCGAGCGCGGCGCCCGTGAACCAGTCGAGCGCGAAGACATTGCCGCCGAACGAACGTGCCGACAGCCGGGCCCAGCGCGCCTGTTCGGCGGGCGCCAGCGCTTCGGGGGCCAGCAGCGCAAGCGAAAGCCCGGCCTGCGCCCCTGCGCCGCCCGCGCCGCGGATCGCCGCCGGCGGAACGGCTGTGGGGAGGGCAGGCGCGAAACGCGTCTCCGCGCGCATCACCCGGGGCTCCGGCCGCGCCCGGCCAGCCGCTCAGCGCGCTGCAGCGCCCGGCTCGCCAGCGCGGCGAGGCGCGGGGGGCGGCCGGTCGGCGCCGGGTCGGCCAGCACCAGCCCGCAGCGCCGCAGCATCGGCGCGATCCGCAGGGCATCGGCGACATCGCGGCTCCACGCGCTCTGCCAGGTGAGCGAGAGCGAGATCGACGCCGCCGGCCCGCTGCGGACCCAGTGCGGCGCGCAATAGGGCACGAACAGCGCATCGCCCGGTGCGAGTTCGTGCCGCCGCTCCCCCGCCGCATGGGCGGCGGTCATCTCGAGCAGGTTTTCGCCCGTGCGGTGATAGGCTTCGCGCGCGGCGCGGGTCACGAAGGGTTCGCGCGCCGGGAAGGTGGCGAAGGTCTTGGTCCCGGCGACCTGGAACAGGACATTGTATTCGGCATCGAAATGGAGCGGCGTGTGGGTATGCGGCGCGGACAGGAAGACGAAGCTCCTGAGCTCCTGCGGGGCACCTGTCGCGCGCAGGACTTCCTTCGGCAGCGCGGCCATCAGCCGGGCGAACAGCGCCGCGTATTCGGGCAGGCGTTCCAGCTGTTTCAGCATCACCCATTCGTCCTGCGGGCCGTGCTCGGCGAGGCGCTGCGGCAGGTCGGCGAGCGGGGGGAGGATGCGGAACCCCGCCCCGTCGGCGGCATCGTGGACCCGGCGTTCGATCGCGTCCTGTGGCAGGCGCGCGGCGGCGACGGCGAGCGCGTCCAGCTGCAGCAGCGGCTCGGCGGCGAGGTCATGGCAGAGCCGCGCCGCGTCCTGCGCGAGGTCGGCCGCGACCTGGGGCGCGGCGCCGCCTCCCGAGCGAGGCGAAACGGCGTCGATGAACGACATGACCCTTACCGACCCTCTTGCGCTAGCCTCCTGACGAGACATCATATCGCCGCAGCGGGTGAAAAGCGCGTTAACCGGGTTCCGGGGCGCGCGCCGCTGCGCTTGCAATCCGCCGCGAAGCCGCTATTGGCGCCCCCTCGCCCTTAGCGGGGCGAATCCGTGCGGGAGCCGCCTTTCATCGGGCGGCGCATGACCGCTTAACAGGAGAGCGCCTTTCTCCGCCTTGCGGCGGGACGTGCGTTCGACAGTGCGAAAGGAGTGGCCTCATGGCCAAGAAGATCGAAGGCTATATCAAGCTGCAGGTGCCCGCGGGCACCGCCAACCCCTCGCCGCCCATCGGCCCGGCGCTGGGCCAGCGCGGCGTCAACATCATGGAATTCTGCAAGGCGTTCAACGCCGCGACGCAGGAACTCGAAAAGGGCGCGCCGATCCCGACGGTGATCACGGTCTATGCCGACCGCAGCTTCACCTTCGTCACCAAGACCCCGCCGGCGAGCTTCTACCTCAAGAAGGCGGCCAAGCTGAAATCGGGTTCGAAGGAGCCGGGCAAGGTCAGCGCGGGCACGATCAAGTCGAGCCAGATCAAGGAAATCGCCGAGGCCAAGATGGCCGATCTCAACGCGAACGACATCGACCAGGCCATGAAGATCATCGAGGGCTCCGCGCGCTCGATGGGCCTCGACGTGGTGGAGGGCTGATCCGATGGCTACCATGACCAAGAAGCAGAAGACCCTCGCCGAACTCGACCGCGAGAAGCTCTACACCTTCGAAGAAGCCATCGCCCTGCTGCGCGAGCACAAGGCGAAGTTCGACGAGACGGTCGAAATCTCGATGAACCTGGGCGTCGACCCGCGCCATGCCGACCAGATGGTGCGCGGCATGGTCTCGCTGCCTTCGGGCACGGGCAAGACCGCCCGCGTCGCGGTCTTCGCGCGCGGCGACAATGCCGAAAAGGCGCTCGCCGCCGGGGCCGACAAGGTCGGTGCGGAAGACCTGATGGAAGACATGCAGGCCGGCAATGTCGACTACGACCGCGTCATCGCCACGCCCGACATGATGGGCGTCGTCGGCCGGCTCGGCAAGCTGCTCGGCCCCAAGGGGCTGATGCCGAACCCCAAGCTCGGCACGGTCACCCCGAACGTCGAACAGGCGGTCAAGGACGCCAAGGGCGGCCAGGTCGAATTCCGCGTGGAGAAGCAGGGCATCATCCATTCCGGCATCGGCAAGCTCTCCTTCGACGACGCGGCGCTGAAGGCGAACTTCAAGGCGCTGACCGACGCGGTGGTGAAGGCCAAGCCTTCGGGCGCGAAGGGCAAGTATGTCCGCAAGGTCTCGCTCACCTCGACCATGGGCCCGGGCCTCAAGCTCGACCTCGCCGAGGTCGAAGGGGCGTGATTTTCGACGCAGCGGGGGCGCATTCGCGTTCCCGCTGCCTCGCTCCCGCGGGTTTCGTTCGCCTGGTTCATTCGCCCCGGTCGTTTCGTTCCGACGACCCGAAATTTCCAACAGGGCAGCGCGGCTTGAACGGCACGCGCCGCGGCTTGCGGCCTCTGCATCGCCCTTCCCGGATAGAAGCCGCGCCCAATGCATTGAGTCATCGAAGGAGTTTTCGATGAAAGTCTTTGCATGGTTCATCTTCGCGCTGGCCGCGATCGGCTTCGCGCTCAGTTTCCTGCTCGACACGCGCCTCGCGCCGGTGCTGGGCGCGATCGGCCTGTTTCTCGCCATGGCCTGGGCCACCTTGCGGAACAGGGCGGCCGGCAAGGCCAATTACGAGCGCGCCGAGCGCGCCGCGCGGGAAAACCGGCTCGAACGCGAACGCAAGGCGGAAATCGCGGCGAGGCAGGAAGAACGCATGAAGCGCGGCGAGGCGCGCTAGGCAGCGCCGCACGCGGACCGGCGCGTCGCCGATCCTTCGCTGCTTGCCGATGCGAGCCCGCGCGCGCATCCCTTTCGCGCCGCCACGTCGTCCCGACACGCTGCGGCCATGCCGAATTGCGGCGTTCGGCCTAAAAACAATCGCTTCGTGTCTTGTTTCGGCGCTGAAAAACCTCACATATGTCAACGAGGCCGCGGCACGCCCGCAAAGGGCGGCTGCGCGGTCTCGCGTTCCACCCTCTCCTAAGGACATGATCCCATGCCACTTCCGTCTTCCACGTCGGACTGGTCGTTCGACCCCAAATGGCTCGTGATCGGCTTCGCGCTCGGCGCGCTCGTGATGGTGCTGTCCTTCGACCTGAGGCTCGGCGGCGCGGTCGCGGCGGGCTTTGCCCTCATCGGCGCCTTCTACCTCTGGCTGCGCCTGCGTTTCGCGCCGCCCCCGGGGGAGCCTGCCTCCGAACGCGATGCCATGATCCAGCGTTTCGCCCGGCTGCGCGAACAGCGCCAGCTTGCCGCGTCGCGCGAGAACGCCTCAAGCGCGCAGGCGCGCCCGCGCTCCGGCGAGGAGGCCTGACCGCGCGGCGAGCGCCCTGGCTCCCGCCACCGCCGCATCGAACCCGCCGCGCGCCGCGATCAGCGCGCGGTTGGCCGCCGTCGGGCGGAGCAGGACGAAGCTTGCACTGGGCACGCAATCGGTCGCGAACATCGCCTTGTGCGCGCCGTCGCCTTCGGTGAAATCGAAATGGCTGAAACGCTCCTCGGCATAGAGCCGCTCCAGCGCCTCCATCTGCAGCACCGTGCCCGGTGAAAGCCGCGCCCAGTCGGGATCGTGACCGACATGGGCATAGGCGATTGTCCGCCCCTCGACCGGGAGCGCGAGATAGGCGATCGCGCGCGCGTCGCTGCCGGTCCCGGCGTGGAGGAGGAAGCAGCGCATCCGGTCGGCCTCGGCCGCCTCCAGCATGGCGCGGCGCGCCTCGGGCGTGTCGGGCAGGCCCGCATCGAGCAGGCGCGCCTGGTAGGTCCGCGCCGAAAGCGGCAGGGCGAGCGCAAGGAAGTCCTCGATCTCCCGCGGCGAACGGTGTTCGCTGATCCGCATTCCACCCGCCTCGCCCGCGAGCTTCCTGGCCTTGCGCCTGAGGGTCGAGCGGGTCTTGCCGGAAAAGCGCGCCATGTAGGCGGCGAAATCGGCGGCGCCGGCCGGTCCCATGTCGATGTAGTGGCGCGGGTAATCCTGCCGCGATCCGGCGAGGAAGCCGGCGAAGCGCGACTTGATCGCGGGGACGGCGGCCTGCGGCGCGGAAAGGACGCGCAGCCCGTCCGGGCCTGGCTCCGGGCAGGCGGGCAGGGGACAGCCCGACCCCGCGGCGAGCACGTCGACTAGGGAGAAGCGCCAGGTCGACAGGCTCCGCTCCACCCCCGCTATGCGGCGCGCGCCGATGGTGAAATCGATCGTCACGCGCGCGATCGGGGGGCGCGGCCGGGGCGGCTCGATCGGGGCGTTCACGCCGCCACCCCTAGAGCGCGCCGTAGAGCGTGTTGGAGACGAGCTGCTCCGCGACGCGCAGCCCGGTGCGGACCGGGTGGGCGGGGAGCGGCTCGATCGCCCCCGGCGCGGGCGCGGGTTCGGGCGGGTTTTGGGCATAGGTCGCCGTCTCGACCCCGCGCATCGCCGCCAGTTCGCGGCACAGCGCGTTGAAGCGGCGCCGCACGATCCGGTTAACGGCGAGGCGGCGGCGGTTGATGAGTTCGAAGGAATGGCTGACGAGGGTGAAACAGGCGGACCCGCTGTCCCTCGCATGGCGGATCGCCGAGGTCATCTCGGCCAGCGAAAGCGCGGTGATCTGCGCGTGGCGCTGGCCGCCGCCATGCGTGCCGATGCTGCCGACCGGCACCTCGATGACGCCATGGCGAAGCACCGGGTCGCGGTCCTCGGGGCCGAGCGCGATGCGGCTCGCGCCGGGAAGCGCCGGGCAATGGCTGGTGTCGTAGCGCAGCCCGATCGCGGCAAGCGCGCGCAAGGTGTCGTCGTTCGCGCCGTAATTGCCCGCCCGGAAGGCGACGGGTGCCGGCGCCCCGGCGGCGACCAGCGTGTCGCGCGCCCAGGACAGGATCGCGCACTGCTCCTCGAAGGGGAAATCGGCGATGTTCCGCCCCGTCCCCACGGGCGCCAGCAGGCTCGCCGCGCCCGCGATTTCCAGCCATTCGGTGTGGCAATGCAATTGCACGTCCTGCCCGGCCTCGAGAATCGGCGCGACCACGTCCTCGATCGCGGCGACGCCCCAGACCAGCGCGGGCATGGGATCGACGAAGAACACCGCGCGCTGCCCGTGCTCTGCCAGCAGGCGCAGCTTGTGGGTGATGCCCGCCGGTCCGTCGGGCGTGAGGCACGCGATCGAGCGGGCGTAGTTCTCCGCCCGGTCGGCCGGCCCCGGCCCGGTCATGAGCCCCGAGGAATACTCGGTGTCGATGGTGATGTAGACGCGCGTCATCGCCGGAGCGCATAGCGCGGCGAAGGTTAAGGCGGGGTTTGGCCTCCTGCCGGCAGGGTCAGATCCCGCCCGGCGTGAAGTCGTAGCCGCTGGTGGCGAGCCCGTCGCACAAGGTGTGGACGCAGGAGGCGAGGTCTTCCGCGTCGGTCGACCGGATCACGAAATTGGCGCCCACGCGCCCCTCTCGGAAGAAGGGGTAGGAGCCGATCTGGCAATTCTCGTGCGCCTGTTCGACCTCGCGCAGGAGCTGGGCGATCTCGCTTTCGGCGACCCAGCAGCCGATGGTTTCGGACAGGAGCGGCGCGCCGCCCTCCAGCTTGCCGGTGAGCGCGTCGAGCATTCCTGCCGTGATGTGCGGCACGCCGGCCATCAGGATGACATTGCCCCGCCGGATGCCGGGCGCCCCCGACATGCGGTTGGGGATGAGGTCGGAGCCTTCGGGCACGCGCGCCATCCTCAGGCGCCCTTCGTTGAGGCCGCCCTTGTCGGCGTAATAGCGTTCGAGCAGCGCGCGCGCGTCGGGATGGATGACGACCGGCACGCCCAGCGCCTCGGCCACGGCGTCGACGGTGATGTCGTCGTGCGTCGGCCCGATCCCGCCGGTGGTGAAGAGGTAGTCATGGGCCGCGCGCAGGGCGTTCACCGCCTCGACGATGCGCGCCTGGACGTCGGGGACGACGCGCACTTCGGCGAGGCGGATGCCCTGCACCTGCAGCCAGCTGGCGACCTGGGCGATGTTCTTGTCGTGGGTGCGGCCCGACAGGATCTCGTCGCCGATGATGACGAGCCCTGCGGTCCAGATCTTGTCGGGGGACTTCATGCAACGGGGTTAGGCGAGTTTTCGGGAGAGCTAAAGAGGTTCCTCGCAGCCCGGCCCGCCGGCGGGCATTTTGTCGGCGCCCCCGTCCGCGCGAAACATATCACCGCCGCCGGAGCGGGAAAGCGGAGCGACCGGGCGGCGCCGCCCGTCCCCGGTTCCCGCCTGCACGGGAAAGGCGCCGGGGGGCTATTCCGCCGCTTCGAGTTGTTCGTCGCTTGTGCGCGCGTTCGCGCCCGCGCGGGTGAAGGTGAGCAGGCCGTCCTCGACCGGGCTTTCCTTCAGCTCCTTGCGGTCGGAAAGGTAATCCTGGTTGAGCCGCCAGGGATAGCGCACGGCGTTCCGCGGCATGATGTGCTTGGAGCGCTGGATGTACCCGCTCGAGAAATCGAACACGTCGTCCTCCTCGATCCGCGCCTCGGCCTCTTTGGTGAGGACGGGGGTTACGATCGCGGCGCCCTTGTCGCGCTGGAGGTTGAGCACGCGGCAGATGTAGTCCGCATTGATGTCGGCGCGCAGGGTCCAGCTCGCGTTGAGATAGCCGAACACCACCGCGAGGTTGGGCAGGTTCGAGAACATGCAGCCCTTGTAATAGAACCGCTCGTTGAAGGCGACGGGCTCGCCATCGAGGCTGACCGCGATCTTGCCCGCGACCGCGAGCCTGAGGCCGGTCGCGGTGACGATGATGTCGGCCTCGATCAGCGTTCCGTCGGTGAGCCGTGCGCCGGATTTTTCGAACCGCTCGATATGGCCGGTGACGATCTCGGCCTTGCCCGCCTTCATCGCGTTGAACAGGTCGTCATCGGGGACGAGGCAGAGGCGCTGTTCCCACGGGTTGTAGGGCGGGGTGAAATCCTCCGGATTGAACTTGGAGCCGAGCGCCTTCTCGATCCGCTGGTGGAGGTTCCTGCGCACCTTTTCGGGCTTTTCGCGCGCGGTCCTGAAGCCGATGTCCTGCATCCGGATGTTCTTGAACCGGGTGATCCTGTAGGCGATTTCCTCCGGCAGGACCTTGCGCAGCAGGTTCGCGATCCGGTCCTTTGCCGGGCGCGCGAACATCCAGGTCGGCGTGCGCTGGAGCATGGTGACCTTGGCCGCCCTGTCGGCCATCGAGGGCACGATGGTGACCGCGGTCGCGCCCGATCCGACCACCAGCACCTTCTTGCCCGCATAGTCGAGCTTTTCCGGCCAGAACTGCGGGTGGATCACCTCGCCTTCGTAGTCCGAGAAATCGAAGCCCGCGTCATAGGGATCGTCGTAATCGTAATAGCCCGCGCCGAGATAGAGCCAGTTCGCGGTCATGTGCGTCCGGCTGCCGTCCTCGCGCTCCATCTCGACGTGCCAGCGCGCCTCGTCCGTGCGGAAATCGGCGCTGACGACCTTCATCCCGAAGTGGATGTGCTGGCGGATGCCGCGCTCGTCGACGATCCTGTTGAGGTAATCGAGGATCGCAGGTGCATCTGCGATCGATTTCTCGTGCTTCCACGGTTCGAAATCGAAGCCCAGCGTGTGCATGTCGCTGTCGGAACGGATCCCGGGATAGCGGAACAGGTCCCAGGTCCCGCCGAGATTCTCGCGCCGCTCGACGATGGCATAGGAATGGTGCGGGGCCTTCATGCCCATATGGGCGGCCATGCCGATGCCGGAAATGCCGGCGCCGACGATCAGCACGTCTACATCGGGAGGCGTGGCTAGCATTGGTGGTTCCTCTCTTCTCTCTCTTTTGCACGCGATAAAACCACAGGCGCGCCGCAAAAGCGAGTCCTGCATGGCAAATCGCAACTTATTGCCGGGTGACGCGGGCGGAGCGAGCCGCTAGGCGCGAGCCATGAAATGCCTTCGCCCGCTCGCTGCCAGCGTCTCCTTCCTCGCCCTTGCCCCCCATGCCCCGCTTGCCGCGCAGGACACGCGGGAGGACGAGCCCCGCGCGCGGGCCAAGCGCATCGTCGTCACCGGGGGGGGGCTGGAGCAGGCCCCGTCCGAAGGCGCCTATGCGGTGACCGAGATCGAGCGCGAGCGGATCGTCAGCACTGCCTCGGGCCGGATCGAGGACGCGCTGCGCGATGTCGCGGGCTTCCAGCAGTTCCGCCGCTCGGACAGCCGCTCGGCCAATCCGACCGCACAGGGGGCGACCCTGCGCGCGCTGGGCGGCAACGCGACGAGCCGCGCGCTGGTGCTCCTCGACGGCGTGCCGATCGCCGATCCCTTCTTCGGCTACATCCCGTTCAACGCGATCCAGCCGGAAACGCTGAGCGCCATCCGCGTGACCCGCGGCGGCGGGGCGGGGCCGTTCGGGGCGGGCGCGCTCGCCGGGACGATCGCCCTCGAAAGCGCGGGGGCAGCGCAGCTCGATCCGCTGCTCGCCAACATCGCCGTCAACGACCGCGAGGAGAGCGAGGCGAGCCTCGTCGCGGTGCAGGATCTCGGCGCGGGTTTCGCGGTCGCGAGCGGGCGCTGGGACCGGGGCCGCGGCTTCTTCACCACGCCCGATGACCAGCGCGTCCCCGCCAGCGCGCGCGCCGCGTTCGACAATTGGCAGGCGGGTCTGCGGGCGGTCGCGCCGCTTGCCGACCTGATCGAAGTGCAGGCGCGGGTCAACCTCTTCGAGGACCGCCGCACGCTGCGCTTCGACGGCGCGGATTCGACCAATCAGGGCCAGGATGCGAGCCTGCGGGTGGTCGGGCGGGGCGACTGGGCCTTCGATGCGCTCGCCTATGTCCAGGCGCGCGATTTTTCCAACATCGTGATCTCCTCCACCCGGTTCACCCGCGTGCTCGACCAGCGCAGCACGCCTTCGACCGGCCTCGGCGGCAAGTTCGAGCTGCGCCCGCCGGTCGGCGGGGATCACACCCTGCGGCTCGGGCTCGATTACCGCCGCGCCGACGGGGAATTGCAGGAAGAGGCCTACAACGCCTTTTCGGGCGCGCTCAACGAAAGGCGGCGCGCGGGCGGGGTCAATTCCAACCTCGGCCTGTTCGTGGAGGACGACTGGAGCATCGGTCGCCTGCTGCTGACCGGCGGGCTGCGCGCCGACCGGACGGTGATCGCCGACGGGTTCTACCGGGCCGTGGACGCTTCGGGCGCGCTGGTCGCGGAAACCCTCGCCGAAGACCGTTCCGACTGGACGCTGAGCTGGCGCGCGGGCGCGGCCTACGCGGCGTCGGACGGCCTGCGCCTGCGCGCGGCGGCCTATACCGGGCTGCGCCTGCCGACACTGAACGAACTCTACCGCCCCTTCGTGGTTTTCCCTGTGGTGACGCAGGCCAATGCCGCGCTGGAGAACGAACGGCTCGAGGGGTTCGAGGTCGGGGTCGACTGGCAGGCGGGCGAAGCGCTGGCGGTTTCGCTGACCGCGTTCGACAACCGGGTGGAGAACGCCATCGCCAACGTCACCATCGCCGAGAACCTGCGCCAGCGCCGCAACCTTCCCGCGATCGACGCGCAGGGGGTCGAGGGCAACCTGCGCCTCGCGCTCGGGACGGTCAGCCTCGACGCCAGCCTCGCCTATACCGACGCCGTGATTGACGGGCAGGGGCCGGCGCTGCCGCTGGACGGCAACCGCCCGCCCCAGACCCCCGACTTCGCGGCCTCGGCGACGCTCGCCTGGCGACCGGCGGCGGGCTGGCGGCTGGCCGCGACCCTGCGCCACACGGCCGCGCAGTTCGAGGACGACCAGGAAAGCGACGTGCTTCCCGCGGTCACGACTCTCGACGCCTTCGCCGAGATTCCCGTCTGGCGCGAATTTTCCGTCGTGCTGCGCGGCGAAAACCTTACCGACGAGGACATCGTCACCCGCAACGCGGGCGGATCGATCGATCTCGGCGTGCCGCGGACGGTCTGGGCGGGTTTACGCTACGGCTTCTAGGGCTCGCGCCGTGTCCTTTGCGACACACTTGCGCATCGCGCAACTTTCCGCGTGTTTCTTGGGCCTTGCCGAACTTATGCTGCGCTGCGGCAGCGTTTGTTGCATTTTTGCACCTCTCTGCAAAAAGCCGCGCGGCGACTCTTGGCAGGCGCAAACGCGCTGATAGTCTCCCCATCGCGTCACGCGCCCGAGGTCAAGAGGCCCGGTTGGGATGGAGAGAGGAAATCTATGACACGTAAGCTTGCAGCCTATGCTGCCGGCCTCCTGGCCTGCAGTTCGTTCACCGTGCCGGTTTTCGCGCAGGACGCGGAAGCGCCCGAAATGCCCGAAATGCCCGACGCGTCCCAAACGGATAACAGCGTCATCATCGTCACCGCCACCCGCCGCGCGCAGGACGTGCAGGACATTCCCCTCGCCGTGACCGCGGTTTCGCCGCAGCAGCTCGACAACCAGGGCGTCGACAACATCCAGGAAGTCGTCGCGGTCGCGCCCAGCTTCACCGCCTCCAACGCGCAGGTCGCATCGGGTTCGGTGGTGCTGCGTATTCGCGGCATCGGCACGACCTCGAACAATATCGGTTTCGAAAGCGCGGTCGGCATCTTCATCGACGGCACCTATCAGTCGCGCCCGGGCGTCGCGCTGACCGAACTGGTCGACCTCGAACGGGTCGAGGTGCTGCGCGGGCCGCAGGGCACGACCTTCGGCCGCAACACCTCGGCGGGCGCGCTCAACATCACGACGCGCCGGCCCGACCTCGACGAGGTGGGTGGCTTCGTCAACGCGGGCTACGGCAATTTCGACGAGATCAGCCTGCAGGGTGCGGTCAACGTGCCGATCGTCGAGAATGCGCTTGCGCTGCGCGTGACCGGCGCGTTCCGCCAGCGCGACGGCTTCATCACGCTGGTCGACGAAACCGGCACGCCGTTCGACGATTCCAACGACGCCGACCAGTGGCTGGTCCGCGCGCAGCTGGGTTTCGAAACCGAGGGCGGGGTGCGCGGCCGCATCATCGGCGACTATTCGAAGAGCACGTCGAGCTGCTGCAGCCCGATCGAGCTGTACCAGTCGCCGCTGGTGACCGGCGGCGCCTATGCCGCGGTCGGCCTCGGCGCGAACGGCGGCAACGGCCAGCCGGCGGTCGCGACCACGCCGTTCGAGGCCGGGGTCTTCCGCGAAGCTTTGAACGACCGGGTCGCCTCGGCCAATTTCGCGCCGATCGTCGACATCGACAACTGGGGCCTCACCGGAGAGGTCGAATTCCCGGTCGGCGACAGCGCGGACCTCATCTTCATCGGGTCCTACCGCAAGTTCGAATCGAACGAGACCTACGATTCCGATTTCACCGCGCTCGATATCTTCAACGTCGACCTGATCGACCTCGAACTCGAGACGATCACCGCCGAACTGCGGCTGCAGGGCGAGGCGTTCGGGGGCAGGCTCGACTACATCATCGGCGGTTTCTACTCGGACGAACAGATCGACCAGTCGGTGGACTTCGGCATCGGCACCGATTTCGAGGGCAATTTCGCCGCGCTGCTCCAGGGGGCGCTCGGGCCGGACCCGCTGCAATTGTTCACCGGCGTCGACCCGGCGGGTACAACCAACACCAACCGCTTCCAGCAGAGCGCGCAGAGCTATTCGGTATTCACGCACAACACGCTGGAAATCGCCCGCGGGCTCGAATTCACGGTCGGCGCGCGCTATTCTTGGGAGGACAAGGAAGGCGGCTTCACCCAGACCGCGGTGAACAACCAGGTCTGCCCGGCGACGCTCGCCGCGCTGGACGCGATCGGCGGGGCGGACCCGGCGCTCGTGCCGCCCTTCATCGGGATCGGCTGTTTCGGCTTCACCGCACCGGCCGACCTGCCGCAGGCCGCCGCGCTGCCGCTGCCGCGGACCTTCCAGGAAAACTTCAACGACGAGGCACTGATCTACACGATCCGGCTCGGCTATGAAGTGAGCCCGGAAGTGAACCTCTACGGCAGCTTCACCAGCGGCTACAAGGCGGGCGGGATCAACCTCGACACCACCGCCGCGGTGGGCGGGGCGGACCCGACCTTCCTTTCGGAAGAGGTCGACGCTTTCGAAGTCGGCCTCAAGAGCCGGTTCCTCGACAATGCGGTGACGTTCAACCTCGCCGCCTTCTACGAGGAATTCCAGAACTTCCAGGTGCTCGAATTCACCGGCACCGCGTTCGAGACCTTCAACGTGCCGCTGGCCGAATCGAAGGGCGTCGAGATCGAGAGCGTCATCCGACCGCATCCCGAACTGACCTTCAACGCCGCCGCGACCGTGCTCGACGCGAGCTATCCGGAGGATTGCGCGGGCGATCAGGCGGATGTCGCGATCGTCGCCTCGCTGTGCGGGTTCGATCTGACCAACGCGCCGCAGGTGATCGCGATCTTCGGCGGGCTGTGGGAAAAGCCGATCGACGCCTCGACCGAATTCTTCCTGTCGGGCCAGATCCGGATCGAGAGCGACCAGCGCACCTCGACCCAGGGCATCGTCCCGCCCGATGCGGCAGCGATCGCCGCGGCGGGCAGCCTGGAGGCGGCGATCGACGCGGCCCCGCTCATCATCGCGGACGTGCAGGACGGAAACGAGTTCATCAACCTGCGCGCCGGGCTTCGCTTCAACGACGGGGCCTATTCGATCGAGGGCTTCGTCAACAACCTCACCGACAACGTGGCGCGCGGGGTGACCTTCAACACCACCCTGCGCGGGAGCGGCGCGGCGAATTCGCGGTCGGCCTTCCCGCTGCAGCCGCGGACCTACGGGGTGGTGCTGCGCGCCCGGTTCTGAGGCGCGGCGTCAGGAACGAAAGCGGGGCGGCCCGGTTGCCCGGGTCGCCCCTTTTTCCTGTCTGCCCTCAGGCGAAAGGAGCGCGTCCCCGACCGAGCGTTCTGCCTGCCCCGTGGGCGACCAGACAGCCGGCTGCGCCGCAGCCGCAAAGGCCCGCGGCCGCACCGCAGGTGCCCGGGGCAGAGCCGGAACAGCACCGAGGACGTGCCCCCGGCCGGGCGCGGGCGCTCACATCGAACGCGCGATCAGCATCTTCATGATCTCGTTCGAGCCGCCATAGATCCGCGCGATGCGGGTGTCGCGGTACATCCGGGCGATCGGGTAATCGTTGATGTAGCCCGCTCCGCCGTGGAACTGCAGGCACTTGTCGACCACTTCCGACTGGAGTTCGGTCACCCAGTATTTCGCCATGCTCGCGGTCGCCACGTCGAGCTTGCCCTCGAGCAGCTTGGCGATGCAGTCGTTGACGAACACCCGTGCCGCCGTGCCGCGCGCCTTGAGGTCGGCGAGGGTGAACTGCGTGTTCTGGAAGTCCCAGATCGTCTTGCCGAAGGCCTTGCGGTTCTTGACATATTCGACCGTCACCTCGAGCGCCTTCTCGATCCCCGTCATCGCGCCCATCGCGATCACCAGGCGTTCCTGCGGCAGTTCGCCCATCAGCTGGTAGAACCCGCGCCCCTCGACCCCGCCGAGCAGATTGTCGGCGGGAATGAAGACGTTGTCGAAGAACAGTTCGGAGGTGTCCTGCGCATCCAGCCCGATCTTGTCGAGCTTGCGCCCGCGCTGGAACCCTTCCGCGCCCTCGGTTTCGAGCAGGAGCAGCGAAATGCCCTTCGCGCCTTCGGACGGATCGGTCTTGGCGACGACGATGATGAAATCGGCGAGCTGCCCGTTCGAGATCCAGGTCTTCGACCCGTTGAGGCGGTACCCGTTGCCGTCCTTCAACGCGGTCGTCTTGATCGCCTGGAGGTCCGAGCCCGCATCGGGTTCGCTCATCGCGATCGCGCTGACGAGGTCGCCGGTGACGAGCCGGGGGAGATACTTCTTCTTCTGCTCCTCGGTCCCGTGGCGCACCAGGTAGGGCAGGATGATGGTGTTGTGGAGCGAGGCGGCGAAGCCTTCGACGCCGTGCTTGGCCTGCTGATCGATCACCACCATGTCATGCCGGAAATCGCCGCCGTGGCCGCCGTATTCCTCGGGAACCGAGACGCCGAGCAGGCCCGCCGCGCCCGCCTCGCGCCAGAATTCGCGTTCGACCTGCCCGTCCTCGCGCCATTTGTGGATGCGCTTTTCGGGGGCGTGCTGGGCGTAGAACTTGCCCACGGCATCGGCGAAGATCGAGATTTCCTCGTCCTCCATGAAAGCGGGCTGGGGTACGTCGATGACGGGCATTTCTCTCTCCTCGTTTCACTCGGCCGGATCGGCCATCCGGCCGATCCGTGGCACCGGGCCGCCCGCTCCCGGCCCGTTCTCCCGGAGTGGTATACTCAAGGGCGGAAGGGCGGTTGAGCGGGCGGCCCGGCACACGCAATCAAAAGACTCTTATTTCCCCTTCCAGTTCGGCTTGCGCTTCTCGGCGAAGGCAGCGGCACCTTCGCGCGCGTCCTCGGAAACGAAGACCGGGGCGATCAGGTCGCCCTGCTTCTTGTAACGATCCTCCATCGCCCAGCCGCGCGATTCCTTCATCACCTGCTTCGACACCTTGACGGCGAGCGGGCCGTTGGCGGCGATCTTCGCGGCGAGCGCCTTGGCCGCGTCGAGCGCCGGGCCGTCGGTCACCTGGTTGATGAGGCCGATTTCATAGGCGCGGCTTGCATCGATGAAATCGCCCGTCAGCGCGAGTTCCATCGCGATTCGTTCGGGGATCTGGTCGGGCAGCATCATCACCCCGCCGGCCGCCGCGACGAGCCCGCGCTTGACCTCGGGAATGCCGAATTTCGCGCCCGCATTGGCCACGACGAGATCGCACGCGATCATCAGTTCGAGCCCGCCGGCCAGCGCATAGCCCTCGACCGCGGCGATCAGCGGCTTGGCGGGCGGGGCCTGGACCACGCCGCCGAAACCGCGCCCTTCGACCGTCGGGCTTTCGCCGCGCAGGAAGCCCTTGAGGTCCATCCCCGAACAGAAGGTCCCGCCCGCACCGGTCAGGATGCCGACGCGCAGGTCGTCCTCGGAATCGAGCCGGTCCATGGCCGCCGCGATGCCTTCGGCCGCGGCCTTGGACATGGCGTTCTTCGCCTCCGGACGGTTGATCGTGACGATCAGCACGCCGTCGTCGACTTCGGTCAGGACCTCGGGGGTTTCGGTGTCGCTCAATTTGCTCTCCTATCAAATTTCGGCGTTTCGAATTGCAACTGAATTCTTGTGCGAGTGGTGCAGTGGGCTTACGGAAACGTCAACCGCGATTTCGCTAATCCGTTCACCGAGCCAAACCTGTCTCAAGCAAAGAGGATACCTGAACCATGGGCGAAGCCTACATCATCGACGCAGTCCGCACCCCGCGCGGGATCGGCAAGCAGGGCAAGGGCGCGCTGGCCGAGCAGCACCCGCAGCATCTCGCCGCGACCGTTCTGAAAGCCATCGCGGAGCGCAACGGGCTCGACACCTCGACCGTCGACGACGTGATCTGGTCGGTTTCGACGCAGGACGGGATGCAGGCGGGCGACCTCGGGCGCATGGCCGCGCTCGACGCGGGCTACGACATCACCTCGTCCGGCACCACGCTCGACCGCTTCTGCGGGGGCGGGATCACCAGCGTGAACCTCGCCGCGGCGCAGGTGATGAGCGGGATGGAGGACTGCATCGTCGCCGGCGGGACCGAGATGATGAGCCTCACCGCCGCCATGGCGAAGGAGAAGATGCAGGCGGGTCTCAAGCCGCCGATGATGGGCAGCTACAACGAGCGGCTCCAGCGCGTGCATCCGCAGTCGCACCAGGGCGTTTGCGGCGATGCGATCGCGTCGATGGAAGGCTTCACGCGCGAGGAGCTGGACGAGGTCGGCTACCGCTCGCAGCAGCGCGCGGCGGAGGCGATCGGCGAGGGGCGTTTCGCCAGGTCGGTCGTGCCGGTGGTGGACGATGACGGCAATGTCGTGCTCGACCGCGAGGAATATCCGCGCCCGCAGACGACGATGGAGGATCTCGCCAAGCTCGAGCCCGCCTTCACCAAGATCGCCGACGTGCCGCTCGACCAGGACGGCACGACTTTCCGCAGCCTCATCAACCGGAAATACCCGGACCTCAAGATCGAGCATTTCCACCATGCCGGCAATTCCTCGGGCGTGGTCGACGGGGCGGCCGCGGTGCTCGTCACCAGCAAGGAATACGCGCAGAAGCACGGCCTGAAACCCCGCGCGCGGATCGTCGCGACGGCGAACATGGGCGATGACCCGACGCTGATGCTCAACGCTCCGGTCCCGGCGGCGAAGAAGGTGCTGAAGAAGGCCGGCATGACCCTCGAGGACATCGACCTGTTCGAGATCAACGAAGCCTTTGCGGTCGTCGCGGCCAAGTTCGTGCGCGATCTCGGGCTCGACTGGGACAAGGTCAACGTCAACGGCGGCTCGATCGCGCTGGGCCACCCGATCGGCGCGACGGGGTCGATCCTGATCGGGACGATCATCGACGAACTCGAACGCCGCGACCTCAGGACCGGCCTCGTCACCATGTGCGCCGCCGGGGGCATGGCGCCCGCGATCATCGTCGAACGCGTCGACGGCTTCGCGGACTAGGACCGGAGCAATGGTCGCCGACAGCACGCCCGTCGTCATCGGGGTCGGGCAATATTCCGAACGGGTCGGGGAGCCGGGCTACGCGGGTCTCAACTACATGGACCTTGCCGGGCGGGCGCTGTCGGCGGCGATCGCGGACAGCGGGGCGAGCGGGTCCGTGGCCGAGGCCATCGACACGCTCGCCGCGATCCGCGCTTTCGAGATGTCGCGCCCGGGAAAGGAGCCGCCCTTCGGCGCGCCCGACAACATCCCGCGCGCGATCGCGCAGCGCGTCGGCGCCGACCCGGCGCGCGCGATCCTGACGCCGACCGGCGGGCAGACCAATCAGCAGCTCGTCGGCGAGTTCGCGAGCGCCATCGCGGCGGGCGATTCGCGCTGCGCCGTGGTGGTCGGTTCGGAAGCGATCTCGACCGTGCTCGCGCTGGCCGCGAAGGGGGAGACGCCGGACTGGTCGGAAGAGGTCGGCGGCGACTTCGAGGACCGGGGCTACGGCATCGAGGACCTGCTGGAACCCGCCCTGTTCGCCCACGGCGCATCCGGCGCGATCCCGCTCTATGCGCTGGCCGAGAACGCGCGGCGGGCGAAGCTCGGCAAGAGCCTCGAGGAATACAGGCTCGAGATCGGCAAGCTGTTCGAGCCCTTCACCCGCATCGCCGCCGCCAATCCGCACGCCGCCGCGCCGGTCCAGCGCAGCGCCGTGGAACTCGCGACGGTAACCGAGCGCAACCGCATCGTCGCCGAGCCCTATCCGCGCATGACTGTCGCGCGCGACCAGGTGAACCAGGCCGCCGCCATCATCGTGGCGAGCGTGGGGCTGGCGCGCGAACTCGGCGTGCCGGAGGACAGGTGGGTCCACATCCACGCCGTCTGCGCCGCGAGCGAATTGAAGCTGTCCGAGCGCCCCGATCTTTCCGCCGCGCCCGCGTCCATCGCCAGCGTCGAAGCGGCGCTCGCGCGGGCGGGCAAAGGGATCGAGGATATCGGCCATATCGATTTCTATTCCTGCTTTGCGATCCCCGTGTTCAACCAGGTCGATCATTTCGGGCTTTCGATCGAGGATCCGCGCGGGCTGACCCTGACCGGCGGGCTGCCCTTCTTCGGAGGGGCGGGAAACAATTATTCCGCCCACGCCATTGCCGAGGCGGTCGACCGCGCCCGGCGCGATCCGGGCGCATTCGCGCTGGTCGGGGCGAATGGCGGCTGGATGAGCAAATACGCCACCGGCATCTATTCGACGGCGCCGGCCGACTGGTCCGCGAATGACCGTTTCGAGAAGCTGCCGCTGGCGCAGGACGCGGTCCCGCTCGCCCGGGAGCCGGGCCAGCGCGCCACGGTCGAAACCTACACGATCAACCACGGCAAGTCCGCCAGCGATGCGATCTTCATCGGCCGGGGCGAGACGGGCGAACGCGTGATCGGGAACGCCGACCTGTCGGACGAGGCGACCCGCGAGCTGTTCGAGAGCGGGGAACCCTTCGGCGATACGCTCGCGCTCGAAACCGACGAACGCGGGCGGACCATCGGCCGCCTCGCCCCGATGCCGGGATTGTAGGGGCGGCCGTTAGCCCCGCCGTTCCCCGCCGAGGAAATCGAGCGCGTCGAAGCCTTCGGGCGCGGGCACTTCGGTGACGGGATCGTCGCGGTCGTCGAATTCGGTGCGCAGCGCGCGGCTCATCACCGCGTGCATCTGGTAGAGGCAGGTGATGTAGGTCAGCTCGAGGATTTCCTCGTCGCTGAATTCGGCCTTCACCTGCGCGAAAAGGGCATCGGGAACCCGGCCCGCGTGGCACACCAGCCTGTCGGCATAGGCGAGAACCAGCCGTTCCTTCGGCGAGAAGACGTCCGCGGTCTGCCAGGTCGGGATCGCCTCGATCTTCTCCTCGGACACGGCGAGGCCGCGCAGGGACTTGCAATGCTGCGAGAAGACGAACCGGCTGCCCGTCGCCCAGCCCGCCCAGGTCTGGCCCAGCTCGCGCAGGACGGGGTCGAGCCGCCGCTCGGGCGAACGATAATAGGCGAAGCCCTGCGCCGCGTGTTTCAGGGTGGCAGGCGAATTGGCGAAGACGGTCCACCAGTCGCCGGGCGTGCCGGTCGCGGTGCCGGGCTCCGCCACCGGGTCGCGGTCGCCGAACAGCATCCCGTAGAGCGGCAGGACCGTCTCCCGCTCCGCCTCGGCCCTCGGCACCTGCCTCAGCCGCGGCATCAGGCGTCCGCCCGTTCGGCCGCCGTTGCCGGTTCGTGCGCCACGTCCGCAGGCCCGAACGCCTTGGTCGTCGCCGCGAATTCGAGCAGGATCCCGTCGGGGTCGGTGAAGTAGACCGAGCGCACGAAGACGCCTTCGTGCATCTCCTTCGCATAGCCCGACGGGCTGTCATCGTGGTTGAACACCATGTGGGTGTGTTCGACTCCGGCCTCCTGCAGCCGGTCGAGCGCCGCCTCGAGTTCGTCCTCCTCCATGTGGAAGGCGAGGTGGTTCATCGAGCCGTGCGCGGTCTTGGCGTCGAAGGGGAATTTCCTGACCGAGGCGATGCCCGGCGCGGCGGGCGGCGCGTCCTTCCACCAGAAGAAGGCGATCGAGGCCCCGCCGCCGCAATCGAAGAAGAAGTGCTGGCCGCCGTCGGGCAGCTGCACCGTCTTGAACAGCGGCATCTCCAGCACCTCGGTGTAGAAGCGGACCGTCTCCTTCATGTCGCGGCAGACGAGCGCGACGTGGTTGATGCCTTTCGTGCGGATCATGGGCGTGCCTCCTTCGCCCGGCAGACTGCACCGCGCGCGCGCCTCATGCAATCGGGCGCGGGGGATTCCTTTGACAAGCCGGTGCGATTCCCCTAGATAGTTACAGTTGTAACCAATTCGCTTGACCCTTTTGCATCCATGTGAGCCCATTGATGAGCCAGCACCCTTCAGACCTGTTCGAAAACCCCGCCGGCCTCGACGGCTTCGAATTCGTCGAGTTCTGCGCCCCGGAACAGGGCGTGATCGAACCCGTGTTCGAAGCGATGGGCTTCACCCGCGTCGCCCGGCACCGTTCGAAGGACGTGCACCTCTGGCGGCAGGGCGGGATCAACCTCATCGTCAATTACGAACCGCGCAGCGCGGCGTGGTATTTCGCGCGCGAACACGGCCCTTCCGCCTGCGGCATGGCGTTTCGCGTGCGCGACGCGGCGGCGGCCTATGACCACCTGCTCGAACGGGGTGCCGAACCGGTCGAGGTGGCGACCGGCGTCATGGAGCTGCGCATCCCCGCGATCCGCGGGATCGGCGGCGCGATCCTCTACCTCGTCGACCGCTATGCCGGGGCCGAGGGCAAGAGCCTGACGATCTACGACATCGATTTCGATTACCTTCCCGGGGTCGATCCCTATCCCGAAGGCGCGGGCTTCCACACGATCGATCACCTCACCCACAACGTCTACACCGGCCGGATGAAGTACTGGGCCGATTATTACGAGACGCTGTTCAATTTCCGCGAGATCCGTTTCTTCGACATCAAGGGCGAATATACCGGCCTCACGTCGAAGGCGCTGACCGCGCCCGATGGCAAGATCCGCATTCCGCTGAACGAGGAGGGCGAGGGCGGAAAGGGCCAGATCGAGGAGTTCCTGCGCCAGTTCAACGGCGAGGGCATCCAGCACATCGCGCTGATCTGCGATGACCTGGTGGCCTGTTATGACCGGCTCAAGCAATACGGCGTGCCCTTCATGACCGCGCCGCCCGCGACCTATTACGAAATGCTCGACGAACGCCTGCCCGGCCACGGCGAGGATGTCGATGCGCTCAGGACGCGGGGCATCCTGCTCGACGGGAGCACGCAAGGCGGCCAGCCGCGCCTCCTGCTCCAGATCTTCGCCGAAGCGCAGGTCGGGCCGGTCTTCTTCGAATTCATCCAGCGCAAGGGCGACGAAGGTTTCGGCGAGGGCAATTTCAAGGCCCTGTTCGAAAGCATGGAACGCGACCAGATCCGCCGCGGCGCGCTCGATGTCACGGCGAAGGAACCGGCCGAATGAACGATGCCAGCCATCCGGTGAAACTGGGCGGCATCCACCACGTCGCCTATCGCTGCCGCGACGCGAAGGAGACGGTGGAGTGGTACGGCCGCGTGCTCGGCATGGGCTACACCACCGCCTTTGCCGAGGACCACGTGCCCTCGACCGGGGAATACGACCCCTATATGCACGTGTTTCTCGATGCGGGGAACGGCAACGTCCTCGCCTTCTTCGAATTGCCCAACCAGAAGGACATGGGCCGCGACGAGAACACGCCCGCATGGGTGCAGCACCTCGCCTTCAAGGTGCCTTCCGAAGAGGCGCTGCTGTCGGCCAAGGCCCATGTCGAGGCGCAGGGGATCGAGGTGCTCGGCCCGACGCATCACGGCATCTTCAAGTCGATCTATTTCTTCGATCCCAACGGCCACCGCGTCGAACTCGCCGCGGATATCGGGACGGACGAACAATACGCCGAACTCGCCCGCGTTGCGCCGCTGATGCTGGAGGAGTGGAGCGAGACCAAGAAGGCCCCGCGCCACGCCGACTGGCTCCACGAAATCGCGCGCGAGGAACACGCGAAGGCTTAGAGCCGCGGTGATTCCCTCCCCCTGGGGAGGCTGGGCGTGAGTGTTCCGCCCTCTCGACCGCAGAACCCCAATCCCTTTCCCCGATGGAAGGGGCGCAAGATTTGACTCAACGCAAAGCGCCTCGCTGCCGCCTCCCCCACTCTGGGCAAATCAAGTGAGGGGAGTCGGTCCATGCGTATCCTGTTCGTCCATCCCAATTATCGCTCCGGCGGGGCCGAGATCGCGGGGACCTGGCCGCCCGCCTGGGTCGCCTATCTCACGGGACCGCTGAAGCGCGCGGGCTTTACCGACATCCACTTCATCGACGCGATGACCGAGGAGGTCGACGACGAGGAATTGCGCGACCGGATGCTCGCGCTCCAGCCCGACGTGGTGGGCACGACCGCCATCACCCCCTCGATCTACGCCGCCGAGCGCGTGCTGGAGATCGCGGCGCTCAACGTGCCCTCGGCGGTGCGGGTGCTGGGTGGGGTGCACGCGACCTTCATGTACAAGCAGGTCCTGTCCGAAGCGCCGCATATCGACGTGATCGTGCGCGGCGAGGGCGAGGAGATCGCGGTCGAACTGTTCAGCGCGATCCAGCGGGGCCGCTGGAAGGAAGAACGCGCCGGGATCAAGGGCCTCGCTTTCCGCGACGGGGACAAGATCGTCGCGACACCCGCCGCCGACACGGTCAAGGACATGAGCACGCTGAAACCCGACTGGGACGTGCTCGACTGGAACCTCTACAAATATCTCCCGCTCGGCACCCGCGTCGCCATCCCCAACCTCGCGCGCGGCTGCCCCTTCACCTGTTCGTTCTGCTCGCAATGGAAATTCTGGCGCGACTACCGCATCCGCGATCCCAAGGACGTGGTCGACGAGATCGAGGAACTGCATGAAAGGCACGGCGTCGGCTTCTTCATCCTCGCCGACGAGGAACCGACCATCAACCGCAAGAAATTCATCGAATTCTGCCAGGAGCTGATCGACCGCGGCCTGCCCGACAAGGTCAAGTGGGGGATCAACACCCGCGTCACCGACATCTACCGCGACCGTGAATTGCTGCCCTTCTACCGCAAGGCGGGGCTGGTGCATGTGAGCCTCGGCACCGAGGCGGCGGCGCAGATGAAGCTCGATCGCTTCAACAAGGAAACCAAGGTCGAGGAGAACAAGCAGGCGATCAAGCTGCTGCGCGATGCCGACATCTTCGTCGAGGCGCAGTTCATCGTCGGCCTGGACAACGAGACGCCCGAAACGCTCGAAGAGACCTACCGCATGGCGTGGGACTGGCAGCCCGACCTTGCCAACTGGGCGATGTACACGCCCTGGCCCTTCACCCCGCTGTTCGAGGAGATCAAGGACCAGGTCGAGATCCACGATTTCTCGAAATACAATTTCGTCACGCCCATCATGAAACCCGCCGCGATGGAGCGTGGCGAGCTTTTGAACGGGGTGATGAAGAACTACCGCCGCTTCTACATGCAGAAGGCGCTGTTCCATTACCCGTGGCGCGGGACCGGCTTCAGGCGGCGCTACCTGCTGGGCTGCCTCTATGCCTTCCTGCGCGCCGGCTTCAAGCGCACGTTCTACGATCTCGGCAAGGCCGGGTACTGGGGCCCGCAGACGGCGAAGAAGGTCGATTTCCAGTTCGACGAAAGCCGCGCTGCGGCGCAGGACGCGGCGACCGACTGGCAGACCAATGCCGACCGCGCGGCCCAGGCCAAGGCCCGGCGCGAGGCGGTCCGCAAGCAGATGAAGGAACGCGGGGCGGAGCGTCGCCGCGATCGGCTCGACGTGGGTGCGGGCGGGGATGCGTGAGGCTGCCGCCGCGCCGCCGGGCGAGGCGGAGATCGGGCCGAACGCCGTGCTCCAGACCATGCGCGTCATCGAGACGCGGCTTGGCGCAGGAGCGGGCGCGGCGATCCTCGCCGAGGCCGGGCTCGCGCGGCTGCCGGACGGGACGGGCATGATCCGCGAGGCCGACGCGATCGCGCTCCACCGCGCCATTGCCCGCCGCTTCCCGCACGAGGCCGAGGCGATCGCCCGGGCTTCGGGCGCCGCCACCGCCGACTACATCATCGCCCACCGCATCCCCGCCCCTGCGAAGGCGCTGCTGCGCCTGCTCCCGGCGGCGCTCGCCGCGCCGCTGCTGATGGCGGCGATCCGGCAGCACGCCTGGACCTTCGTCGGGGCGGGGCGCTTCACGCCCGCGGGCGGCTGGGCCTTCACCATCGACCGTGCTGCCGCCCGCGACGACCCGGCCCCGCCGCCGAGCCTCTTCACCTGGTACGGCGCGGTCTTCACCCGCCTGTTCCGAAAACTCGTCAGCGCGCGCGCCGAATGCCGCGTGGTGGCGTGCGAACGCGACGGGCTCGCCCGCCGCTACCGGATCGGGCGGGCAGGGCGCGCGTTCCCGGCGCCCTTCGCGGTTTCCCGCCGCGGCCGGCCGGACGAAAGCGGGATGACCGCGCCCTAACGGAAATTGTCATCGCCCTGACACGGCTTGTCAGCGGACGGCGCCGCGCGCCCGGTCCATGCCTTCCCCGAGGTTCACGCACGACCGGGGGGCTGGCACCAAGTGGAACGCAAACTGTCAGGGGGAGCGCGCGCGGCGGCGCTCGGGGCGGCATCCGCCATCGTCATCGCGCTGGCCGGGACGCCCGCGCCTGCCGCGGCGCGGCAGGCCGATGCCGCAGGCGAGGCCTCCGCCGCGCGCGAGCAGGCCGAGGCCGAATACGCCCGCCTTTCCGCCGAGGTCGCGCAGCGCGCAGGCGATCCGGCGTTCGATTACGCGCTCGGCATCGCGGCGCTCGACAGCGGCCGTTACGGCGAGGCGATCATCGCCTTCCAGCGCGTCCTCGCGGTCCAGCCCGCCAACGCGGCGGCCCGCGCCGAGCTGGCGCGGGCCTTCGCCCTCGCCGGGGACATCGACACCGCGCGCGACGAGTTCGCGACCGTGGTCGACGATCCCTCCCTTCCCGATCCGGTGCGCCAGCGCTTCACCGGCTTCGTGCGCCAGTTCGACCGGCGCATCGCGGGCGGCGGCTCGGACGTGAGCGGCTTCGTCGACGCGCGGATCGGGCATGACAGCAACGTCAATTCGGCGACCGCGCAGGACACGATCGTCATCCCGCTGTTCAGCTTCCTCGGACCGGGCCAGCTCGGGGCGGAGGCGGTCGAGCAGGCCGACGAGTTCGCCGACATCACCGCAGGCGTTTCGGCGGTCGCCGCAATCTCGCGGCAGGACCGGGTGTTCTTCTCGGCGCTCGGCAACCTGCGCGAAAACTGGAACCGCGGGTTCGACCAGGCCGCGCTCACCGCGACCGCGGGCCTCGCCCACAGCTTCGCCAACGAGGACGTGCTTTCGCTGTCGGCGCAGATCCAGGAATTCTGGCTCGACGATGCCAGTTTCCGCACCTCCTACGGGCTGACCGCGCAATACACGAAACCGCTTTCGGACGGCCGCGCGCTGACCGCCTCGGCGCAGTGGAACCGACTCGACTTCGCGGGCGATCCGCTGCGCGATGCGGACCGCTATGCGCTGGGCGTCGGCTTGGTCGGCAAGGTCTTTGCGGCAAGCGTGACCGGCGGCAAGGAGGAGACGCGCCGCGCGGCGGGCGATCACCTGTCCTTTTCCTTCATCGGCGCGAATATCGGGGCCGAACTGCCGGTCGCGCCGCGCCTCGCCGCGGTCGGCGGGGCGGCGTTCGACATCCGCCGCCACGATGCCGACGACCCGCTCTTCCTGACGAGGCGCGAGGACGAACGGCTCGACCTGTCCGCGGGACTGAAGTTCGCGCTGACCCGGCGGCTCTTCCTCCAGCCGACCGCAACCTGGTCGCGCAACTGGAGCAACATGGCGCTGTTCGATTTCGAGCGCTGGACCGCCTCGGTCGGCGCGCGCTTCGAGTTCTGATTGCTCAACCGGGGGAGACCACGAGATGACTGCACCTGCGACCACCCGTCCCGCCCGCCTGCTGCTGCTCGGCGCCTCCGCGCTGGCGCTCGCCGCGCCGCTCTCCGCGAACGAGGTGATCTTCACCACCGCCGAGGCGCCGCCGACGACCGGCGAGCGCGTCGCCCAGACCGGCGGGCTCACCCAGGTCGCGCTGACCGGCGGGGGGACCGTCTCGATCGTCGATGCAGCCGACTACCGGATCAATCCGGACGGCTCGATCGACCTCTACGAAGGGTCAATCACGGTCGCAGGCACGGGTATCGCCACGGGATCGGGCGGGCGCGAAATTGTGGTGCGGATGCCCGGCGGGCTCGAGGGCCGCATCGCGGGCGCGGGTTCGGCCGGCAATTTCTCGGTCGGCGCGAGCGACGGCGAGGAAGGTGGCGAGGCGAGCGGCCACGCGCTCACCGGTGCGGTGCGGATCGGGCGCGCGGACGATCTCGAACGCTTCGCCGCCGGGCAATCCTGGCGGGCGCGCCGCGACAGGGGGCCTCGCCGCGTGGTCGCGAACGGGCCGATGGCGAGCCCCGACGCCGCGCCCGCAACGCCCGACGGCCCCGGCCCCGACACCGGCCCCGGCCCAGACACCGGCCCCGGCCGCGTGGTCCCGATCGGCGGGGATGCCGGCCCGGTCGCCGCCGCGCTCAACGGGATCCCGGTGACCTTCGCCGACCAGCTCGCCGCCGCGGGCGCGTCGAGCGACATCCTCGCCGCGGCGCGACGGCTGGAGGCGGTGGTCGGCAATCCAGCACTCGACACTTTCCCGAGCGGGGATTTCGCCCTGCTCGTCGCCGCCGCCGCGCGGCTCGAGAACGCCTATGGCGGCCAACCCTTCGCCGAGGCGCGAGCGGACATTATCCGCACCTACCTGCGTTTCCTCAGCGAAGGCGGAGCGGGGAGCGGTTTCGTCGCGGCCTACAGCGGCTTCACCCTCGCCTATCTCGACTTCCTGCGCGCGGGCGGCCTGCCGAGCTCCTTCGCCGACGCCCGCCCCGCGGACATCGAGGCGTGGCTCGCCTATGCCGGGCGCACCGGCGCGCTCGCCGAGCTTGCCGCGCGCGACCGCGTGCTGGCCGAGGCCTATCTCGACTTCCTGCGCGAGGGGGGCAGCCGCGACCGCTTCACCGCCTCCTTCACCGAACTGACGGGCGCCTATTTCGCCTTCGTGCGCGGCGGCGGCGATCCGGCGGACTTCACCGGGGCGAGCGAGGCGGTGCTGGCCGGGACCATCGCCTTCCTTTCGGACAGCGGGCTCGCGGCGCAGCTCGGCGCGGCCGACCGGGCGCTGATCGAGGCCTTCCTCGCCAATGGCGGGCTCGCCTTCGCGGCGCAGTACGAAGCCGCGCTCGGCGGCTACTTCGCCTTCCTCGCCAGCGGGCGCCTGCCGAGCGATTACGCCGCGCTCGACCAGGCGACCTTGCGCAGCTATCTCGAAACCCTCGCCGACACGGGCCTGTTCGAGGCCGTGCTCGGCGAGCGTGCAGGCTTCTTCGCCGACTATCTCGCCTTCCTGCGCGCGGGCGGCCCGGTCGATGGCTTCGCGGGCCTTCCGGCCAACATCTTCTCCGCCTACGCGGCCGATCTTGCCGCCTTCTACGCCTTTCTCGAAGGCGGCGGCGTGCCCTCGAGCTATGCCCTGCTCGATCCGGCGACCCTGCGCGAATACGTCGCCGCGCTCGAAGCCGCGGAGGCGAGCGGGCGGTTCCTCGGCGACCTCGCCGGGTTCTGGCGCGACTACGCCGCGTTCCTCGCGGGCGGTGGCAATCCCGACACCTTCGCGCAGCTTCCGGTCCCGCCCGATTTTTCCGCCTTCGCCGCGGCGCTCAACGCCTATGCGACCTTCCTCGCGGGCGGGGGGCTGCCGTCCGATTACGACGCGGCGGCGCTCGCCGATCTCGCCGCCTTTCTCGAAGCGGTTGCATCGGCGGGTCGGCTGGAGGAACTGCTCGGGGCCAATGCCGATCTCCTGTCGGCCTATTTCGCCTTCCTCGAAGGCGGCGGGAGCGTGGACGGCTTCGCGGGCCTGCCGCTCTACGCCGATTACGTCGCGGCGCTGAACGCCTATTTCGATTTCCTCGCGGGCGGCGGCGTGCCGAGCGACTACACGCTGCTCGATGCGGCGACGATCGAGGCCTACCTCGCCGCGCTCGCCGCCCTGCAAGGCGGGTTAGGCGGGATCGGCGATCTCAACGACTTCTTCGTCGAATACTTCGCATTCATCTCGGGCGGGGGCGATCCCGACCTGTTCGCGGGGCTTCCGGGGACCGGCGGTGGCGGCGGCACGGGCGGCGATCCGGACGTGCCGACCATGCTCGCGGGCTACACCGGCGGGTTCGATCCGGCCACGGCGCGGATCGATTTCATCCTCGGCGGAGTGCTAGCCGGCGGGACCTTCGTCGGCAGCGAGCGCGGGTTCGGGGCCTCATCCTACACGCTCGACCCGAACGGGGGCCTTGCCTCCTACACCCGCCAGCCGGGCGGCCAGGTCCGCAATCGCGGCGCGGCCGTGCAGACCGACGTCTTCGGCAATGCCGATGCCGTGATCGGGCGCTGGACCGACGGGACGATCACGATCCCCAACAGCTTCACCTTCGATGCGAACCAGGGCCTGCACTACATGCTCGCGCGCCCGGTCGGACCGGATTTCAGGCCTTCGCTGAGCGGGCGCGTGGACTATTACCTGATCGGCGCGACCCGCCCAACCATCGCCGACGGCACGCTCGCCCCGGGCGAGTTCGAGGCGGGGCTCGCGCTGCTGTTCGGCAGCGACATGTTCCTCGCGATGGAGGGCAGCATCACGATGCCGGATCCAGCGCCGGACGGAGCCGACCCCTACGTCTTCGCCTTCGCGACCGAGGGCGGCCTTGCCGACCCGGCGCAGTCCGCGAGCCTGTTCAGCGCCAATGGCGAGGGGGCCTTCTCCGGATCGGTCCCGGGCAGCGACAATCGCGGCAACTGCGATGCCAGTCCCGACCTGTGCTTCTTCAATTTCCGGGCCAATTTCGCCGGGAGCGAGGATACGCTCGGCATGACCTACGAAGCGCGCACCGGCGGCACGGAGACGACCATCGTCGGTGCGGCGATCCTCGAGCGCGGGGCAGAGCGTTCCTTCGATGGCGGCGGGAGCGGCGGCGATCCCGGGACCGGGCCGGATGCGGGCACCGGGACCGGCAATCCGGTCAGCGCGACCGTGTTCGACGATCACACCTTCGCCATCGGTCTTCGCAGCCCTGCGCGCAACCTGTCGACCCTGAACGGGGTGGACCTCGTGGGATACGATACCGACGAGGCCAGGCAGATCATCGCCATTCGCACGAGCCCTTCGGAAGAAATCGGAACATTCCTCGGCAGCGCGCAGCAGGCCGACACCGGACTGACCGGGTCCGGGCTCTTGCGGTGGACGCGCTGGACGGATGGAGCGATCGAGGCGCGCGAGACTTCGGGAACGCAGGCGGTCCCGCTCGATGCGAACCAAGGCTACCACATCATCGTCGGCGAAAACATCGCGAGCCTGCCCCTGCCGACGACCGGCCGGGTGGATTACGACCTTGTCGGAGGCACACGGCCGACGTCGGTCGGCGGCGATTTCGCTCCCGGCGAACTCCTCGACGGCGCAGCGGCGATCGAATTCGGTTCGGTCAGCCGGATCGGCATCGAACTGGCGTTCCGCTACGCTGGCGAAACCTTCAGCGCAGCGACGCTCGGCGGGGTGGCCAACGTGTCCGAGAGCGAGCTGTTCGCAACTGCCAATGCCGCGACCTTCTTCGCCAATTCGGAATTCGGGAGCGTGACCAGCAGCGGCAGCTATTGCGCCGCGTCATGCCGGATGAGCTGGCAGGGCTTCCTCTCCGGCGAGGCCGCGCGAGAGATGGGACTGTGGTATCTCGTCACGGTGAACGGCGATGCCGATCGCAACATCCTCGGCACCGCGGCCTTCGCCAGCACAGCGCCCGCGCCGACGCCCGCGGCGGCGAGCGGGATCGTGCCGAACGCCGCGGCCCCCGTGACGGGCGCGGACTGGAGCCGCTGGGGCGGGAGCGGCGGCGCCTCGCCGCAGGCCGTGGCGGGCCCTGGCGGGGGCGCCGGGTCGGGCGGGGGCACGGGCGCGCTCTCGCTCCTGCCGCCCGGCGCGGCAAATCCCTCGGACCGGGCGGAGCCCCTCGCAGGGCGCATCGACCCGCGCGCGGCCGAGCGCTGGCTGGGCGGTCTCGTGACCTTCCCCGCCGCTGCGCCCAAGGCGCGTTGAGGCGATCCTGACAGGTCTTGTCATGAAGATGGCAGAGCCTGTGTGTGGGCCGGCGCGGGCCGAGGGCGCATGATCGGGGCACCTTGAAGACGAAGGGGGAATGACAATGACGACCACTCTTGCGCCCGGCTCCGCCGCCAGGCTTGCCGCGATCCTTGCGGCCTCGGCCGCCCTTGCCGCCGCTCCCGCCGCGGCCCGAGACGAGGTCGAACTCGTCACCTGCGAGACCAGTCTCGGCACGATCGCCGTCGTCGACGGCGACACCCAGGGCTGGTCCGAATACGGGCTCGGCTCCCCGCGCGCGCTGGTGAACGCGCTCGCCGTCGAAAGCGGCTGCTTCACCCCGCACAGCCCGGCAAGCGGCGAAGCGGCAGATTTCCTGATGAACGTCATCGCCGGGACCAGCGAGGAGGTCGACCAGTCGATCGAGGTCGCCAAGGGGGCGGCGATGGAAGGCCTCGTGCGATCGGGCGCGGCGGGATCGCTGCTCGGCGGCGTACCCGGCGCGGGCGCGGTGCTCGGCATGTTCGGCGGCTTCGGCGGCAAGAAGAAGCGCTACGCCGCGGGGATCAAGCTGCTGAGCCCGGCAAGCGGGCAGACCATCGTGACCGGATCGGGCGAGGTGAAGAAGACCTCGATCGACTTCGGCGGCGGGGCACCCTGGGACGCCGGTGCGAACGCCGCGGGCTATGCCGGCAACAAGAAGGGAAAGATGCTGGTCGAGGCCTTCGTCATCGCCTTCAACCAGGTCGTCGCCCAGCGAGAGACCATCGCCTCCGTCCCGGCCGCCGCGGCGGCGCCCGACTACGCCACCGTCGCCGCGGCGACGACGATGCTCGCCGCGCCCGCCGCCGATGCCGAGGCGCTCCGCAGCCTGAGGGTCGGCACCACGCTCACCCCGACCGGCCGGCGCGAGGGCCTCTTCATCGAGGCCGAGGACAATTTCGGCACGAAGGGCTGGGTCTCGATCGAGGCCCTCGACTGACGCCCGCACGCCCCGCGGCCGCTTTGCCGCCGCTTGCGCGCCCGGGCGAGTGGTGGCAGCTAGCGGCGAAGGGGCGTGCGCACGCTGGCACGGGCGGGGGGCGACGATGGATCGAAAGCCTTTGCGGATCCTCCATGTCGAGGACGACGCGCGCAGCGCCGCCGCGGTCGCGGACATCCTCGCCGCATCGGGCGACGTGCTCGTCTGGGAGGACAAGGGCAGCGCCGCGCTCCTGCGCGCGGGGCTGGAGCCGTTCGACGTGATCATCCTCGACCGGATGCTGGGCGATATCGACGGGCTCACCATTACCCGGCGCCTGCGGGAAAGCGGCATCGGCACGCCGATCCTGATCCTGTCCGCGCTGGGCCGAACCAGCGACCGCGCCGACGGGCTCGACACGGGCGCGGACGATTACCTCGCCAAGCCGTTCGAGCCCGAGGAACTGGTCGCCCGCCTGCGCGCCCTCCACCGCCGCGCGGCCGGGCGCGAACACAGCGCGGTGATCCTCTACGGCGCGTTCGAATGCCACGTGAAGGCCCGCACCGCCTTTCGCGACAACCGGCACGTTCCGCTCAGCCCCAAGGAATTCGAGCTGTTCCGCTATTTCATGGAGAACGCGGGCGAGATCGTGACCCGCGAGATGCTCCTGCGCGACGTGTGGAACATGGATTTCGATCCCCAGACCAACGTCGTCGACGTCAATATCGGGCGGCTGCGGCGCAAGCTCGAGGACGGGTTCGAGGTCCCCGCGCTGGAGACGATCTGGGGCTCGGGCTACCGGCTGCTCGGCGGGCAGGCACCCGAAAGGCGGCGATGAGCGAGGCCCGCCGGTCGATCTTCACCCGCATCGTCGCCGCGGCGATCGCGCTTTCGCTGGTGCTGCTCGCGCTGCTGTGGTGGTTCACCCACCAGACCGTCGCCGCGACGATCGAGCGCGCGGCCGCGGCCGAGGTCGATGTCGACCTCGCCGGGCTCGTCGACATCCACGCGAGCGGGGGCCAGGAGGAACTCGCCGCGCGGATCGCCGACCGCATCGCGCTCACCCCGTCGGAGGGCAGCGCGCCGCATTACCTCCTCGCCGACGACGCGGGTCGCCGGATCGCGGGCGATCTCGCGCAGTGGCCCGATCTCGACCCGATGGTCTCGGAAAGCGGCGTGATCGCGATCGGGGCGAATTCGCGCGGCTATGCGCGGGCGGTGCAGCTCGCCCCGGACCTTCGCCTGGTGGTCGCGCGGACGACCGATCTCAAGGCCCCGGTGCTGTTGGGCATCGCCTTCTCCTTCGCCGCGGGCGGCGCGGTCTTCGTCGCGCTGGTGGCGCTCGGCGGGCGGTTCGCCGCGCTCGGCCTCGCCCGCCGGATCGAGCGCATCAATCTCGCCTTCCGCGAGCCCGAGGAGGCCGCGCGCCTGCTGCCCGCCCGGCCCGAAGGCGGGGACGAGATCGACGAGCTGACCGCCCGCAGCGCCGCCGCGCTCGCACGGGTGGGCGACCTCGTCGAAGCCTACCGCGACACGTCCGAGCAGCTGGCCCACGAGATCAGGAGCCCGCTCGCCCATCTCGACAACCGGCTGGTCCAGGCGCTCGCCGCCGACCCCGCGCCCGCGGTCGCCGCTCGCCTGCTCGAGGCCCGGGCGGAGATCAGGCGGGTGGTGCGGACGCTCGAATCCCTGCTCGACATCGCCGCGAGCAAGGCGCGGCGCGGCGACCGCGCGGGGCTGGGTCCGGTCGATCTCAGCCGGATGGTCACCGCGATCTGCGAACTTTATGCCGGGAGCGCCGAGGAAGCCGGGCTGGAACTCGACTGGCGGCTCGCGCCCGGCGTGGTGATCGAGGGCGACGAAAGGCAATTGAGCCGGCTGGTGACGAACATGCTCGACAACGCGATCAAATACGTGCCCGCCGGGGGACGGGTCGAAGTCACCTTGGAACCCGGCCCGGTGCTGGTCGTCGCCGACGACGGACCGGGCATCGACCCGGGCGACGGCGAGCGGGTGTTCGAACGCTTCTATCGCGGGCGTGCGGGCGCGGGCGAGGCACCGGGCAGCGGGCTCGGGCTGGCGCTCGCGCGGGCGATCGCGGAACGGCACGACCTCGCCCTGACCTTGGAGCCCCCGCGCGAGGGCGGGCCGCAGGGCGCAGTGTTCCGCATCGGGGTGCCGAAATGAGCGCGGCGCTGCGCCCCGGCTTGGCGGTGCTCGGCCTCGCGCTCGCCGCTGCCTGCGCCGGGCCTTCGGAGGCACCCCCCGTCGCCGCCGCCGTTCCCGCCGCCCCCGCCGCCGTTCCCGCCGCCGCCGCCGCCCCCGCCACCGCCGCCGCCCCGCCGCCGCCCGAGGCAGACGAGGCCCCGGTTCCCGCCTCCGCCCCCGCGGCGCGACTTGCCCGTGCGCTGATCGAGGCCGAACGGGCGGAGCGCGCGGGCGACCGGGCGGCGCTGGCGCGCGCGGCGATGCGGCTGGGGCGCCTCGGCCCGGTCCCCGCGACGCCGGACGACGGGGCGGCGCTCGCGCGCTGGCTTGCCGCAATGCCGGAAGATGCCGCGCCAATGCGCGGGCGCGCGCTCGGCCCAGCCTTCCGTTCGGGCACGCTGCTCCCCGGGACGAGCACGCGGCTCGAACAGACCTTCCTCGGCGGGCGGGCGGCGCAGATCGTGCTGCGGGTCGCGGCCGGATCCGACCTCGCGCTTGTCGTGCGCGACCAGGCCCGGCGGCGGGTCTGTCACGCGCGCAAGGACCCGATCGAATGCCGCTGGACCCCGCTCTATACCCAGCGCCACCAGATCGAGATCGTCAACGAGGGGGCGGACCTGTCGCGTTTCTACATCGTGTTCGACTGAACGCCCGCTAGGCAGGGGAGAAGATGGGGAAAGGGGGCGGTTTCGATGACGGACGCGGGACGCGGATGGCGCGGCGGTGCGTGCGGGCTCGCGGCGCTGGCGCTCGTGGCGGGGTTCGCGTTCGCTCCGGCGGCCGCCCGCGAAAACGGTGAGGAAGCCTCCGCCGCCGAAGCCGAAGTCGAGCGGCTTATCGAACGCGCCACCGGGATTTTCAACACCACCACGCCCGATGCCGAGGGTGCGGCCACGATCATCGCCGCCTGGCAGGACGTGCAGGCCGCCGCAGGCCGGATCGCGCCCGATCATCCCGCGATCGCCCGCGCCGACATTCCGATCGCCTCGCAGCTCTACATTCTCGGCCGCAACGACGAGGCCCGCGCCGCGGTGACGCGCGGCCTTGGCGGCCTTTCCGAAGGCGATCCCGCAACGCTCGTCGTCCGCGCCGAGGGGGTGGCGCTGCTCGGCACGCTGCTCGCCCAGGCGGGCGAGGCCGAGGCCGCGGTCGCGGCGCTGGAGGAAGGCTATCGCGGCTACATGGAAAGCTTCGCCGCGCTCGCGCCGGCGGAGATCGGGCGGAGCGAGGCGGTCTCGAAGAGCAACCTCGAATTTTCGCTCTCGCAGGTCATGCTGCAATTGAGCCGGATCCCCGAAGCGCTCGACTACCAGCGGGCGAGCCTCGCCACGCGCGAGGACCATCTGGGACCGAACGATCCCGACACGATCGGCTCGATCTACGGGTACGCGGGGACCTTGCGGCGCGCCGGGCGGATGGAGGAGGCCGAGGCGCAGGCCCGGATCGCGGTCGAGCGCGCGCTCGCCCATGTCGATCCGGCGCATCCCTCGCACGCCCGCGCGCTGGAAATGCTCGCCATCATCCTCTCGCGCACCGGCCGCCCGGTCGAGGCGACCGATTACCTCGCCCGTTCGCTCGAGCTGAAGCGCACGCACGAGGGCGCGGACAGCCTCTATTTCGGATACGGTATCCATCTTCTCGCGACGATCCTGCACCAGCGCGAACGCTATGCCGAGGCCGTCCCCCTGTTCGAGGAGGCCGCGCCGATCTTCGCCCGATACCAGGGCGAGGGCAGCCCCTTCGGCCTCGGCTCGCAGGGCTATGCGGCGCAGGCCGCCTTCGCGCTGGGGCGCGAGGCCGAGGCGCTGGCGCGGCTGCGGGCGGTCGACGCGCGGATGGAGGCGGGCAGCGTCGATGCCGAGATCGCCAAGCGGATCGGCCCCGACCTCGTGCGCGCCCTGGTGCGCGCGGGCGAAACGCGCGAGGCGGCGCGGATCGCGGCGCGCGACCGGGCGCGGCTGATCGAGACCGAGGCGCAGGACGCCTTCGCATTGCGCCATGCGCTGCTGGTCGATGCCCTTGCCCGCGCCGCGCTGGCGGGCGATCCGGGCGGGGCGGCGGCAGAGGCGCGCGCGATGCTCGCATTCCTCGAACGCGACCGGGTGCGCACGCTCGCGGGAACCTGGCTGACCGAACAGCGCGCCGCGCTCGACCTCGTCATGGAAATCGCGCTCGCCCGCGGCGATCCCGACCTGATGGCGCAGGCGATCGCGCTGCTGGCCGGTTCGGGCATCGCGCAGGCAAGCGCGCTCGCCGCGGACCTGAAGGCGCTGCAACAGGCCGAGGCCGAACTCGACGCGGCCGACCGCGACCTCCTGCGCGCGCTCGCGGCGGCGAACGGGGTGGCGCAGGCCCGGGCGCGGTTCGACGCGGCGGCGCGCGCGCGCGAGGCGGCCTTCGCCACGCTCGAAGGGCGCGACGCGGCGCTCGATCCCCTGCTCGGGCAGCGCCGCCCGACGATCGCGGCGATCCGTGACCGGCTTGGCCAAGACGAGGCACTGCTTGCGCTCGCGCCGGCTTACGACGGGGCCTATGCGCTGCTGGTGACGGGGGAGGCCGCGTTGATGCACCGCATCGCCCTGCCGCGCGCGCAGCTCGTCGCGCTCGCCGCCGCGGTGCGCGACGGGGCGGCCGGGGCGGATTTCGACAGCGCGGCCTCGGCCCGGCTCGCCGAAGCCCTGCTGCCCCCGCGGGAGCGGGCGGCGCTGGCGGGCGTCGAGACGCTGCGGATCCTCGCGGGCGGCCAGCTCGCCTCGCTCCCCTTCGGCGTGCTGGTGCTGGAGCCGGGCGAGGCGGGCGGCGTCCCGCGCTTCCTGGCCGACCGCTTCGCGCTGGCGCAGGTAGCCTCGCTCGAACCGTCGGTGCCTGCGAAAGCGAGGGCGGGGGGCGGTTTCGTGGCCTTCGCCGCCCCGGTCCCGTTCGGGCGCGAGGGGCCGGGCGGGGCGCCCGTGCTCAGCCCGGCGGCCTATTTCGGGCGCGGCGGGGCGGCCGCCGAGCGGCTCGCCGCGCTTCCCCCGCTGCCCGGCTCGGAGCGCGAGGCGCGGCTTCTCGCGAGCGCCTTTGCCCCGGAAGAGACGCGCCTGTTCCTGGGGCCGGAGGCGAGCGAGGCGCGGCTCGCCGACCCGGCGGTGGCGCGGGCGGAGATCCTGCTTTTCGCCACCCACGGGCTCGTCGGCGGCGAACTCGAGGGGGTCGCGGAGCCCGCTCTCGTCCTCTCGCCCGGGGATGGCGATACGGGCGATGGCGATACGGGCGATGGCGATGCAGGTGACGGCGATGCGGGTGACGGCGTGCTCACGGCGAGCGAGATCGCCCGGCTCGATCTCGCCGCGGACTGGGTGCTGCTTTCCGCCTGCGACAGCGCGGCGGGGTTCGAGGGCGGGGTCCCGGCCTTCTCCGGGCTCGTCGCCGCTTTCCGCTTCGCCGGGGCGGGGAGCCTGCTCGCAACCCACTGGAAGGTTCGCGACGATGTCGCAGCCTTCGTCGCGACCCGGACCCTCGCCGCCTATCGCCGCCACGGCGACAAGCCGCGCGCTCTCGCCCAAGCGCTGCGCGCGCTCCGCGGCGAGAGCGGCCTGCCCGGCGCGGACCGGCCCGACGTCTGGGGGCCTTTCGTGCTGATCGACTGATCGCCGTGCCCGAAGGGCGGAGGGCGGGTTCGGGCAGGGCCGGGACATTCGCCACCGGCTCGAAACCGCGCCGCAAGAGGGCGCAAGGCGGCGACATCTTGTTTCGCATTTGCCGCGTCATCCTTTCGCGCCGCGACACATTTGCGGGCTTATCAGGCAGATAGTTCGTTTTTGGGGAGGACTTGCCCCGAAGTTTGTGACACATTCGCGGCCGGGGCGAATCAAAAATCAGGGGATTATCAATGCTGAAGCTGCATTATCTGGCTGGCGTGGGTCTGTGTGCGATCGCGGGGGGCTCCTTGCGTCGCCCGCGCTGGCTTCGGACCGAGGCGCCGAACCCAACGAGGACATCGTGCTCGAAGCGCAGGGCACTTTCCAGGGCTTCCGGCTCGATCCGCGCCGCTTCGAAGTCGCGGTGCCGGACGCGTCGGTTCTGCCCGATTTCCGGGTCCGCCGCACGCTCGAGGGGAAACCGGTCCCGCCGCAGAGCGAGCTGATCGTGCGCGACGATGTCGGGGTCGATTTCGGCGATCCCGACAATCTGGTGCCGTCGGCGGTTCAACTCTTCCGGCTGGACGGCGACAGCGGCGGGATCTTCTTCAACTGCACGGGCACGCTCATCAATCCGCGCACGGTTCTGTCGGCCGCGCACTGTTTCAACAGTGCGGGGTCGGAAACCTATGGCCTTCCGTTCGAGAATGACAGCACGATCCTGGTCGCCCCGGGGCAGAGCTCCGAGGACCGCTTGTTCACCTTCCTCGGCGGCTCCGTACCCTATAGCGAGGGTGGGATGGCGAGCAGCACCGACGTCGTCATCCACCCCGCCGCCAATCAGGAGAACATCGGCCTGCCCTTCCCGTGGGCGGACGTGGCCTTCATCGCTCTGGACGAGCCGATCACCGACGTGCCGACCCTGCCGGTCCTGCTCAGCCCGCTGGCCGAACTGACCCGCGTGATCCAGGTCGGCTACGGCACCAACGGCACGGGATCGGAGGGCGCCGTCAATACCGGGGATCCGTTCCTGCGCCGCGTCGGGGAGAACATGCTGGGCGCGATCGCCAGCCCGGCCGATCTGCTCGACACAGCCTTCCCGGCGTTCGCCCCGACACGGGACACCGTCGCTGCCGAATCGCAGGCCTTCTACTTCACCGACTTCGACAACCCCGACCGCACGCCCGAGCAGCAGGCCGGCTGCATCTTTGAAGCCGACGGGATCAGCTGCGCCGATCTCGACGCCGTCCGGGCGATCGACTGGTTCGACGGCGACGCGCTGCCGCAGGAGGCCGGGACCGCGCCGGGGGATTCGGGTTCGGCCCTGATCGTCGCCGACCTCTACGACTTCCCGGTGGTTTCCGCCGTTCTTTCGGGGGGATTCGATTTCTTCGGGCTCGGCAGCAGCTACGGCGATGTCAGCTTCTACAACCCGCTCTATCCCTTCTTCGAATTCATCACCGAGAACACGCCCTACAAATACGTCTCGGCGCAGGCGGGCGACGGCAACTGGTCCGATCCCGACCACTGGACGCAGGATCTCGACCCGGGCTTCTTCATCGACGACGGCAGCGGCAATCTCGTCAACGCCATCCCGACGGGGAACGAACCGGGCATCTTCGAGGCCGGGCCGAAGCTCGGCACGATCCTCGGCCAGGACATCTCGGGCAACAGCACCGCGCCCACCGCGTCCATCATCGGCATCGACACGAGCCTGCCGGAAAGCTCGGCCCTGCTCGGCCCGGGCTCGACCGGCTTCGTGCCGAACAACACCGACGGCAATCCCGGCACCGCCTTCGCCGCGCCGGCGCAATATTTCGACGTCATGCTCAATCGGGAGGGCCGCACGACGGTCGACATTGATGTCGAGATCGACAAGCTCTCGCTCGACCATGGCAGGGCGCAATTCGTCCTGCCCACCGGGCGGAGCTTCACCACGATCATCGGCTATGAGCAACTGAGCGGGCTTGCCCGGATCGACGGCCGGTTGGCAGCCGCGACGACCGGGCTGTTCGGCGGCCTTCTCGAAGGCACGGGGACGATCGCGAGCGATGTGGTGGCGAACGTCGGCGCGGGCGTCGCACCGGGCGGCGTGTTCGGTTTCGGCACGCTGACCGTCGATGGCGATTACATCCAGGCGAGCGGGGGTGCCCTGCTGATCGATGCCGGGCGGCAGGGGCGCAGGAGCGTGGCCGACCTGCTGGCGGTGACGGGCGATGCCTCGCTCGCCGGCGAGCTCATCGTGACGGCCCCGTTCCGCACCCGCTTCGGCGACGAGTTCAGCGTGCTGACCGCCAATTCGATCGCCGGCGAATTCGATGCCACCACGCTGGTGGCGAACCGGCCGGTGCTGTTCGCCGAATCCCGGGTCGAGGGCAACGAGGTCATCGTCACCGTCAACGCGCGGAGCCTGCGCCGGATGTTCCGGGGCAACCGCAACCTCCAATCGGTCGGCGCGGCGGTCGACACTCTGCGCTTCGACGGGCGCTTTGCCGAATTCGTCGGCCTGTTCGACGTCATCGACGGGAGCGGGATCGCCTCGCTGGTGCCGACGCTGTCCTCGCTCGCGCCGGTCAATGCCTTCGGACAGTCGGCCACCGCGACGAATTTCTCGCAGCGTTTCACCGGCCAGATCTCGCAGCGCACGCTGGCGCTGCGCGGCGGCAACCGGGCGGCGGCGGGCTTTTCCCCCGCGGGCGGCGCGGTCAACGCGATCGCCCAGTCGGGACCGAGCGCGCCGGGCCAGCTGGGCTTCTTCAGCACGGTGAGCGGGAGCTTCCTCGTCACCCCCGAACAGCGCAACACCGGCATGAACGCGCTCGAGGAAGCGGCCTTCACCCAGGCCGGCGAACTGACTCTGGGTGCCGACATGCGGATGACGGAGGATTTCACCTTCGGCTTCGCCATGACCAGCGTGCGCAACGGCATGTCCGCCGCCGGGGCGCAGCCGCGCGGCGACGATACCAACGTCTCGGGCGCAGCCTATGCCGCGCTGGAGATGGGCCGGGGCTTCACCGACGCCTATCTCGGCTTCTCCCGCCAGGACCTGGGGATCGAGCGGGCGAGCGCGGGCGATTTCCGGCGCGCCTTCGGCAACGCCCGGGCCAATGCGGAAGGCCGGCAGATCTTCGGCGGGATGCGGCTCGGCTATGCCTTCGGCCTCCTGCCCGGCCTCGAGGCCGGCCCGGTGGCGAGCGTCGATTACGTCAGCAGCGATCTGGGCGGTTACACCGAGTTCGGTGCGGGCCAGTTCGGCCTTACCGTCCTTGATCGCAACTTCACCTCGGTCGGGGCGAAGGCGGGGCTCATGGCCTCGCTCGACACCGGCATCGGGCGCAAGGGCCGACTGAGCGCGTTCGGGTCGGTCGCCTATTCGCGCGAGGTGGCGGACACGGTCGATGAAGTCACCGCGCACTTCGCCGGGGCCGAGGACGTGCCGTTCAGCATCGTCAACCCGCTCGATCCCGAATGGGTTTCGGTCACGGCAGGGGCGGATTTCGCGCTCGGCTCGCGCTTCACCATTGGACTGAGCGCGCATTCGGATCTCGGCCGCGGCGTGCTGAGCAACGACGAGGCGCGGGTCAACGTCGGCTTCCGGTTCTGACCCGCCAATGCGGGACGCGGGGGTGGCCCCCGCGTCCCGCGCAAGGCGGTCAGATGTCGCCGAAATCCCCGCCCCGTCCGCGCCCGGCGGAAAAGCGCGCGGCCCCTGCGCGCCCTGCGGCAAGGTTCGCCATGCCGAGTTCGAATTCGATGGCCATCGCCTCCGCCACGTCGAGCGTTTCGCCCCGATAGAGCGATTCGCGGTCGGATCGCATCGTCGCCTGCGGGAAGCGGGCGATCTCCCGGGCGAGCGCGATGGCTTCGGCGCGCGCGCGGCCTTTCGCGACGACCCGGTCGGCCAGCCCGATCGCCTTCGCCTCCGCCGCATCCACCGCCCGGCCGGTAAGGATCATGTCGAGCGCCCGCCCCCGCCCGACGATGCGCGGCAGGCGGACCGTGCCCCCGTCGATCAGCGGGACGCCCCAGCGGCGGCAGAACACCCCGAAGACGGCATCCTCCTCGACCACGCGCAGGTCGCACCAGCAGGCGAGTTCGAGCCCGCCCGCGACGGCATGGCCGGCGACCGCGGCGATCACGGGCTTGGCGAGGACCAGGCGGGTCGGCCCCATCGGCCCGTCGCCTTCGGAGCTGACACGGTTGCCCGCGCCCTCGGCGAAGCTCTTGAGGTCGGCCCCGGCGCAGAACGTGTCCCCGGCCCCGGCGAGCACGGCGACCGCGGCCCCCGCATCGCGTTCGAAATCGCGGAAGGCATCGGCCAGCGCCGCCGCCGTCTTCCGGTCGACCGCGTTGCGCCGTTCGGGCCGGTCGATCGTGACGATGCGGACGGGGCCTTCGTTCTCGACCTGCACGGTGTTCGTCATCGCTGTCCTCCTTCGGGGAGCCTTCCCTGCCCCCGCCTCGCCCTAGCATCGCGGTGCCGGGGCGCCACCCGTGATCCTTCGCGAAGGGGGCGAAGCAGGATCGGGGAATCGCCCAAGATGTCGCTCTCATAAAACTTGTGGATAACGACTTTTATATCTGCAAACAGAAGGCCTCTACTAATCGAAAGATGAAAAAGGAAGGCGTTGGAGAAATCGTATAATATAGTATATTGGAGAAATATCAACCAACCGCTTAGGTTTTCCATATTCAGGGGAGGCCCAGATGGTGGGGTATGATTCGTTAGCGCGGTTAGTTCTCGCGACCTATACACATAGGCCCCAAACCAATGGCGAAGGCGCGCCACGCGCATCGCTCGAACCCGACGAGATCCTGCTCAAGCACATCCTGACGGAAGGCGTCCGCGGCTCCCGGTCGAAGGGGGAATACCTCTGCCGCCAGGGCTCTCTCGCCGACGAGGTGCACGCGCTCACCTCGGGCGCCCTCGGCGTCTCAATGCGCGGGGTCGGCAGCCGGGCGCGCTACCATTTCTTCCTGTTCGCACCTTTTCTCGTGATCCCGCCGGTCAATTCCGAGGGGCGCACGCCGCTGTCGATGGAGTGTCTTTCGCCGTGCGAGATCCACACGATCTCGCGCCGGACCCTTGCCCGGCTGATGGACGAGGGCGAGATCCCGTCCACGGCGATCGAGCTCAACCTTGCGCGCCTGCTCGACATCGCGAACCAGCAGCTCGCCAACCTCTTGTGCCGCAACGGCGCGGCGCGGGTCGCGCTGATGCTGAGCCTGCTCGCCGCGACCCTTCGCAAGAGCGCGCCGGTCGACGGCGAAGACGACCGCAGCGACGGGCTCGCGATCGAGCTGACGCAGGTGCAGCTCGCTTCCTCGCTCGGGATGAGCCCGGTCTATCTCAACCAGATCCTCAAGACCTTCAAGCGCGAAGGGATCATCAGCACGCGATCGGGGCGGCTGTTCATCGAGAACGAGGACGCGCTGAGAAGAATGGCGCTGAACGAATGTGACAATTGAGCGAATGTCCGGCCAAGCCGAAAGTTCAAAGATAATTCGATTCAAGAATCGTTAAGCAATAATTATCGCCGTTATCCCCCCCCGAAATTGCCCGAATCACTCCCGCTGTATGATTATGAAGATGCTCAAATACTGGGCAATCGTAAACAACAGGAGCTGGTATCATGAAGCATGGTCTATATGCAGGCGCGGCAAGCGTTGCCCTGTGTCTTGCGGGCCCGGCGTTCGCCGACGTCACCGTGGTGGGCACGATCGACCTCGAGAAGACGATCGATGTCGACGAAACGATCGACATCGACCATGACGTCGATCTCGACGTCGATGTCGACCTCGAAGCGGAGAAGTTCGCGGAATCGATCGCGATCGCCAACCAGGCGAACTACGACAACGAGGTGTGCTCGAACTGCGCCGAGAAGGAAGACCTGATCTTCGACTCGGCCAGCGACAACGAGGGCATCGTGTCGCTCAACCAGTCGGTGGGCAACATGAACAACTCCGGCACGCTGGTGAGCGTCGCGATCGATGCGACCGGCAATGCGCCGCCCGAAGTCGTCAACGACGGCAACAGCGGGTTCGCCGAAAGCCTCGCCGCCGCCGACCAGCGCAACGGCACGCCCGCCGCGCTGGCCTTCCCCGACGGCAACTACGCGGACGGCGCGAACACCATCGACACGGTGAACGTGATCTTCCGCAATGCGGAGATCAACGATTCGTTCAACGCCAACACCGGCCTCGTCTACGGCAACCAGGCGACGGGCAACATGGCCAACCAGGTCAATGTCCTCAGCCTCGCCTTCGCCATCGACGACAATGGCGTGGCGATTTCCGAAGCCGATCTCGGCCAGGTCAACGCCAACAGCACCGTCGCCGAATCCGGCGATCCGGACGACAATTTCGATCTCGGCGTGGTGAAGGTCGCGAGCGCGGTCGGTTCGCTCAACGGCAACACCGGCATCGTCGGCGTCAACCAGTCGGTCGGCAACATGGCTAACCAGGCGAACGTGGTCTCGATCGCGGCGGTCGGCTCGAGCCTTCCGACCTTCTGATCCGCAGCACCCAACTCAAGCGAAAAGGAATTTATCCATGACTCGTTTTGTAAGCAGTTCGGCGCTCGCGCTGATCCTCGCGGCCGGCCTCGCGGCACCCGCCCATGCGGATGTCCAGATCACCGGCACGGTCGATGTCGACAAGGACATCACCATCACCGTCGATACCGACAAGGACAAGGACGTCGATGTCGATGTCGATTTCGATGCCGATCTCCAAGGTTCGGCCAAGTCGGACGCGATCGTCAACGCCACGGTCGATGACGTGACCATCGGCCCGGTCGAAGGCCAGGACGAGATGGGCATCGACAAGACCGTCAGCACGATCGGTTCGGTCAACGAGAACACCGGCATCGTGCAGTTCAACCAGGAAGGCGGGGCCATGATCAACCAGGGCAACGTCATCTCGGCCGCGGCGATCTTCAGCGGGGACGAGGATTTCCAGATCGCGATGTCGGAAGCCTATGCCGACCAGCGCATCACGGATTCGGAATCGACCCACACCGAAGGGTTCGAAAACCTCGCAGGGCTGGTCGATGACAACGGCGACGTCACGCTCGACGGTGACTTCGAATACGACCTCACCGCGCAGATCGTCGACTCCTACAACGGCAACACCGGGATCGCGATGGGCAACCAGGCGGTCGGCAATGGTGCGAACCAGCACAACGTCCTGTCCCTCGCGGTCGGAGACAACGCGCTGGTGGCGCTGTCGGATGCGGGTCTCGGCCAGCAGAACAGCGGCAACCAGCTGACCGACGTCAACACCCTCAAGCAGGGCGAGGTCGTCGGCTCGCTAAACGGCAACGCCGGTATCGTGGCGGTCAACCAGTCGACCGGCCACTTCAACAACCAGGCCACCGTCGTATCGGTCGCGGCGCTTACCAGCGCCGTGGGGCTCGGCCAGTAGGTCGGCCGGGTGACGGGGCGGTGCCCCGGATGCTGGGCCCCCATGCATCAAGCCGCCTCGTCACCCATCCACCTCAGCCCGACAGGACCTGAACCAATGTTCCGCCTTCGACCCATCACCGGCCGGTCGCCCGGCGCGCTGCTCGCCCTTGCGGCTGGCCTGACGCTCGCCTGCGCGGGACCGGGCGCGGCGCAGGAAAGCGAGGACGAACCCGAGGGTTTCGCACCCGAACGCCCCGAACGCAGCGCCGCGCAGCTCGACGATGTCGGCAACGAGGGGACGGGGGTATTTCATCTCAACCAGGCCGCCGCCGATGCGGTCAACCAGGACAACGTCCTCGTCGCCGCGCTGGTGGAGGGCACGGGCGCGGCCTTCGCCGACGGCGCGACGACGCAGGCCAATGCGGGCCTCGACCTCGCCTTTGCGGGCGGCGATGCGAATATCGCCGGGACCGCGAACGAAGCGCGCGGGATCGTCGGCATCAACCAGTCGGCCGCGAGCGGTTCCTCGCAGGGCAACCTCGTCGGGCTCGCGCTGGCGAGGGGCGAGGACGGGCTCGCCGTCGCTTCGCTCGCGGCGACGGCACGCGCGCAGCCACAGGCCTGGGCAGAGGGCGCCTTCGCGGTCGGCCCGGCCGGGGCATCATCGGTTTCCCTGTCCGATTCCGGCAACGCGGCATCGGGCATCCTCCAGGCCAACCAGGCGGCCGGGGCAGGCGCCGCGCAGGCGAACATCGCCGCCATCGCGGTCGCCGAAAACGGCTTTGCCCTTGCCGACGCGCTGGCGGATGTCCCGGCGGGCGGCGGAGAGGGGCACGGCGATCTTCCCGTTCCGGCGGGCAGCGCCGCGATCACGGGCAGTTTCAACGGCGCAAGCGGGCTCGTCCAGCTCAATCAGGCGGCGGGCAGCGGCAACGCGCAGACCAATCTTTTCGCCGCGGCCTTCGGGACCCATGCAAGCGCCTCGGCCATCCCGGAAGCGGGGCTCGGCGAGATGCGCCCGGTTCCTGCCGGAGACGCGCAGGCGCAGGACGAAGAGGCGGGCGCGCAGCTTTCGATCGCCGATTCCTTCGCGGGCTTCACCGGGGTCGCGCAGGTTTCGCAGGTCGTCGGTCACGGCAACCAGACGGCCAACACGGTCAGCGTCTCGGTCAGCCGGGGGCCGGGCCTGTGAGCGCGCGCGCTGCCCCGATCGCCGCGGCCGCGCTGCTCGGCATCGCGCTGCCGGCGCTCGCCAATCCCCCGGTCGACCTGCCGGGCGGGGGGATGCTGCAGGTCAAGGTCCGCTCGCTCGCCGAGATGCGGTTCAAGGGCATCACCCGCCAGTCGCGCGACCTGAGCTGCGGCGCGGCGGCTGTCTCGACCCTGCTCGAACACGGCTACGGGCTCGATGCGTCGGAAGGCGAGGTGATCTCCAGCATCTTCGAGATCACGCCCGAAGACCAGCACGTGTCGATCGCCCGGCAGGGATTCTCGCTGCTCGAACTCAAGCGCTACCTCGAGGCGCGCGGTTTCGCGGCCGGAGGGTTCCAGCTCGATTCGGTCGAGAAGCTCGCCAATCTAAGGGTGCCGGTGATCGCGCTCATCAACGTGCGCGGATACAACCATTTCGTGGTGATCAAGCGGGTCGACGGGGACAAGGTGCTGATCGCCGATCCGGCCTTCGGCAACAGCCGCCCGACGCTCGAGGTCTTCGCCGGGAGCTGGGACGGCATCATCCTCGCTGCGGCACGGGCCGACATGCAGCCCGATCCCGAATTCATGCAGGACCCGACGATCCTCGCGCGGCCCGGCGACCTGCGCTCGATCGCGGTCGCGCTCGGCGCCACGCAGATCGCATTGCCGGGAGAATTCTAGCCGGGGCTGGCGGGATGCCCCAGGGGGAACGGTTTTTTTGACGCAGGAGGAAAGGGTATGAGTAGCCATCTGAAGGTTAGTGCGGCCCTTGCCGCGAGTATCGCTCTCGTCGGGACCGGCGGCATCGCCCGCGCCGAAGAGGGCACGGGGCCGATGTCGGCCGAGCCCGGGCTGGTCCGGCTCGTCTTCGGCGACCACCCGAACTCCGCGGGCCGGGTCATCGAGGAGCCGGAACTCGCCGATCTTCGCGGCGGCTATCGCGGGGTCTATTTCGAGCTGTTCGGCTACGGCGATCTTTCCCGGATGGGCGGCACGCTGCCCGACGGCGTCGAGATCGCCTCCCAATCGGCCGATCTCGTGAGCCTCAGCGTCGGCCTCGCAACGCTCCCCAACACCGGCGGTTTCGCCCAGTTCGCCTCGGTCGTGGGCGACAACAACGTGGTCAACAACAATCTCGTGCTCAACGTCTACTTCCTCGACGGGGGTGTCGCCGACACGAGCAACATCAGGAATGGCGGGATCTTCGGCCTCTAGGCGCCGAAGACCGCATGCGTCCGGGGCCGCAGAGCCCCGGTTCGGGGAAAGCATTCGAGGAGGGGGCACATGATGGCTTTGAGAGGCTTCGATCGCGCGCGCGTGGTGACGGGCGGGGGGAACCGGGGGTGGAGCGCGGGAGGCCGGGCCGGGTGCAGCGGCTTCGCGCTCGTCGTGGCGCTCGTGGCGGCGGGGACGGGCGCGCAGGCGCGCGAGGTCGCCGACTGCGCCGACGACAAGGGCGGCGACCGGCTGTGCCGGCTCGAGGCGCGGCTCGACCAGCAGGAGCGCCGGATCGACGAGCTCGAGGCGGTCGTCGCCTGGCAGGCCGAGGAGATCGCCGCGCGCGACCGCACCCTCGCCGCCGAGCGGGCCGAGGTCCAGAGCCTCCAGCTGACCCTTGCCGAACGCGACGGCCTCCCGGACGCGCCGCGCCTCGCCTACCGGCCTATGCTCGCGACCGGGGCGGCGGCATGGCAGGACGCGCCGCAAGGGCAAGGGCAAGCTCAGGGGCAGGGGCCGCAGCCGGGCGAGGCCGCGCAGCCCGCCGCGGGGCAGGTCGCCGCCGGGCCGCAGGAGCCCGACGAGGGCCGCCCGCAATCCGAACAGGCGGTCGACCAGCTCCTGCTCGACCAGGGCGGCGTGCTGCTGTCGCCCGGTCGGCTCCAGATCGAGCCAAGTTTCGAATACACCTCGATCTCCAGCGACCGGGTGAACATTTCCGGTTTCTCGATCTTCAACGCCATCGTCATCGGCAGCATCAGGGTCGACGACGTCAACCGCGACATCCTGACCGGCTCGATCACCGCGCGCTACGGCACCGGCTCGCGCTCGCAGGTCGATCTGAGGGTGCCCTTCGTCTATCGCAACGACACCGAGACCACCGGGATCGGGACGGGCGATGCGACCGAACGGGCGATCACCGGGCACGGCCTGGGCGACATCGGGCTGACCCTGTCGTGGCAGGCGCTCGCCGCCAGGAAGGCGCGCCCGGCGACGATCCTCAGGGTCGCGGCCGAATATCCGACCGGCAGGAGCGCCTTCGAGATACCCCGCGTCCCCGTGAGCGAGGACAGCCCCGAGGAGATCCTCACCGAAGCGCCGACCGGCTCGGGCTTCTTCACCGTTTCGCCCGGCGTCACCTTCGTTTGGCCGATCGATCCGGTGGTCCTGTTCGCAGGAGGGGCCTACAACCTGCCCTTCGGCAAACGGTTCGACGACTTCGGCTTCGTCGATCCCGGCCACGGGTTCGAATTCTTCGCGGGCATGAACATGTCGATCAACGAACGTGTCTCGATGAACTTCTCCTTCCTCGACGCGCAGCGGTTCGCGACGCGGTCGAACGGGACCAGGATTCCAGGGTCGGGGACGCATGACGCGCGGCTTTCGCTCGGGGCGGCGATCGGCCTCAGCGACCGGACCTCGCTGGTGATCTCGACCGCGACCGGGCTGACCGACGAATCCCCCGACTTCACCTTCGGGATCCGTCTGCCGACGACCTTCTGAGGGGCAAGGGGGGGCTGCCGGCAGGCGTCGCCCGGACAATCCGCGCGCCGGTCCCGCCTTCGCCCTGGGTGCAGCCTGGCCGCGGGGAGTGTAACCTCGGGCCGGGTTCGGGCGAACCGTTCATTGCACGCCGTTTCCGGGCGTTCGCAATCAAGAGGGAGCACCACCATGCATAATTTCGTCCTGCCGGGTTTCTTGCTGGGCGGCCTTGCCGCCGCCGCGATCGTTCAGCCTGCCCATGCCGCCGAGTTCAGGCCCTATTCCGACGCCGCATTCGCCGCCGCGCAGGCCGAGGGCCGGCCGATCCTGATCGACGTCCATGCCTCCTGGTGCCCGGTCTGCGCTCGCCAGCAGCCCCTGATCGAGCGCGCCGCCGAAGACCCCGCGAACGCCGATCTCGTCGTCTTCAGGCTCGATTTCGACAGCCAGAAGGCCGAGCAGCGCCGTTTCCGGGTGACGAAGCAGAGCACCCTGATCGCCTTCGACGGCAAGCGCGAGACCGCCCGCCTGCTCGGCTCCACCGATGGCGAGGCGATCGCCCGGCTCATCGCCTCGACCCGCGGGTGAGGCGGGGGAATGGACCTGCTCGCCCTTGCCGTGGCGCTGCTCGCCGGGATCCTCACCTTCCTGAACCCGTGCGTGCTGCCGATCCTGCCGCTGGTCTTCGCGGCCTCGGCCAACGAACACCGGTTCGGACCGGCGGTGCTCGCGGCGGGGCTGGCGCTTTCCTTCACTGCGGCCGGACTGTTCGTCGCGACGATCGGAGTTTCGCTCGGGATCGATCCGGACCTGCTGCGCGTCCTGTCGGCCGGCCTGCTGATCGTGTTCGGCGCGCTGCTCGCGCTGCCGCGCGCGCAATACGCCCTGCAGACCGCGATGGGCCCGGTCGCCGACTGGGGATCGCGGCGCAGCGAGGAACACGATCGGCGCGGGCTCGGCGGGCAGTTCGGCCTCGGCCTCCTGCTCGGCGCTGTGTGGAGCCCCTGCGTCGGCCCGACGCTGGGCGCTGCGACCCTGCTCGCGAGTCAGGGCGACCGGCTCGCCGTGGCGGCGCTGACCATGTCGGTCTTCGGCATCGGGGCGGCGATCCCGCTCCTGCTGATCGGCACGGTCCTGCGTCCGAGGATGGCGGCCATGCTGAAAGGCCTCGGGGCGGCGGGCCGCGCCGGCAAGGTGCTGCTGGGCAGCGGCATGATCGTCGCGGGCGCCTTCGTCCTGACGGGCCTCGACAAGCGGTTCGAGACCCTGCTGGTCGAGACGAGCCCCGCCTGGCTCATCGACCTGACGACGCGGTTCTGATGCGCGCCGACGACGCCAGCCTGTCCGCCCTCATGGGCAAGGCGCAGGCCGGCGACCGCGCGGCCTATCGCGCCGTGCTCGAACACAGCCGCGCCTGGCTCGTCCGGTTCTACCGCGGACGGATCGATCCGGCGAGCGCGGAGGACCTCGTGCAGGAGACCCTGATGTCGATCCACGCCAAGCGCGCGACCTACGATCCCTCGCGCCCATTTCTCCCCTGGCTCGCCGCGATCGCGCGCTATCGCTGGGTCGACCGGCTCCGCCGGACCGGTTCCCGGGGCGAGACCGAGCTCGACGAGGCCCTGGCCGAAGGGGACCACGAAGCGGGCATCCTCGCCCGGATCAGCATCGACCGGATGCTCGCACGCCTGTCGAAGGGGCAGGGCGATGCGATCCGCCTGGTCAAGATCGAGGGCCTTTCCATCGCCGAGGCCAGCCGAAGGACCGGGCAGTCGGAATCGCTGGTCAAGGTGAACATCCACCGTGGCCTCAGGAAACTCGCCGATCATGTTGAAAGCGAATAATCCCATGAAACCATCGAACGGGGCGCGGATCGATGATCTCGTCGCCGACCTCGCGCCGGTGCGCCGGGTCAGGAAACGCACCGGATTGCTGCTCGTCGCGGCCGCGACGCTGCTGGCTTTCGCCGTGACCGCACCCCTGTTCGGGCTGCGGCCGGACCTTGTTGCGCTGGAGCCGGCGGAGATCGTCCTGCTGCGTTCGGGCACCTTGCTGCTGATGGGCGCGGCGGCCGCGCTCGCTGTCACCGCGAGCGCTTCGCCCGGTGTCGGTTCGCGGCGCGAGGGGTGGCGTTGGGCGCTCGGCGCCGCCCTGCTGTTTCCCGTCACCAGCCTCGCGCTGACGCTGGGCGGTGCGCCCTTTCCCGTTGCCATCCTGACGGCGGGAAGCGTCCCCTACTGCCTCGGCATCAGCCTTTCGAGCGCGCTCGCGATCGGCGGCGTGCTGACGCTGTGGCTGCGGCGCGGGGCGGTCACCGAACGCCGCCGCGCCGGGTGGCTGACGGGGCTTGCCGCGGGGGCGCTCGGCACCTTCGTCTACAACCTCGGCTGCCCGAGCGATTCGGTGCACTATGTCGCGCTGTGGTACGGGCTCGCCGTGGCCAGCGCAGCGTTTCTCGGCCGGCTTGCGGTGCCGCGGATGCTGCGCTGGTGATCCGTGCGGAGCGGCCTCGAGCGGGCGGGGGCGCTAGGCCGCGGTCGGCCCTTCGAGCGGGCGGTGCGCGCGGCGCGCGTCGAGTTCGTCGACGAAGCCGTGGTTGACGTCGCGGTGCTCCGCCTCGTCGGCACGGACCGCGATGATCACGTCGCGCAGCCGGGCATTGGCCGGAAGCTGCCAGTAATCGATCGCGATCTGCGGCGCGGGCAGGTTCTCGTGCCGTCCGGCATCGACCTCGGCGAGATAGGCGGTGTAGCTGATCACCGCCTCTTCCTCGAAATAGCCCACCACCCGGTGCGCCGTGCGCGGGGCGAGAAGGTAGAGGAAGAAGTAGAAATTGTAGAACACGACCTGGACGATCGCGATCAGCAGCCGTTCGAACGCGCTCGGCTGGGCGATCTCGATGAACGTCATCAGGTGCATCCGCTCGTTCTCTGCCTCGTCGAGCAGGGTGCGAATCCAGCCCTCGTCGTCGCGCATCTTGCGCAGCGCGGTGAGGTGCTGCCACAGCCCGCCCACCATGCCCGGGACGGCCGCAACCGTTTCGAGCACCACGGCGCGGTGGCCGTAGCGCCTCGAAAAGAACGTGTCGGCGACGAGGCGCAGCGCCTTGACGAAGGCGAAGGCGACCTTGTCGCTGGCATTGCGCGGCGGCACATGGCTGTCGAGCGCGGCGGCGTGATTGACCTGCCGGATCAGCGGGCGGTGATCGATCGGTTTCATGGTTCTCGGGATACCCAAAGCTCGCCTGGCCCCTTCTACCCGACCCCGTCGAGCGCCCTGACCAGAACTCCATCGGCCTTCACGATATGGGCTTCGGGCACGCTCGATACCCGCGAAACCGGCGCACCGGATGTGCACATAAACGCAACCAGGGACGCCTATTGCCTCGCGACGATGCGCTTTGGTGAAGAAACGCCGCCGATAGCGGGCGGGCGGGCAGATCCCCGGCCATGGCGGATCGGCCGTCATTGCAGCACTGGCCGGGCCGTGTCGCTTCACCGGTCGCCAACGGCGCGCAGGACCGACCGCATCAGGCGCCTCGCTGCCAGCCAGAGCGTCTGGCGGGCACAGGGCGCGAACATTTCGCGCGTCAGGAATTCGAATGCGGGGCGCTCGTCCCGCGCGGCCGCCATGCAGATATCGACGAGCAGTGCTTCGTCATGGGAAATCCGCGGGTTGCAATGGCTTTCGATCACCGGCGGCTCGGGCCAGGCGCGCCACGCTTCGTCGAGGAGCGCGTGAAACGGCGGCAGCGCGGTCCTGCTGCCGAGGTGGTGCGCCAGCGTGTGGATCGAATAGCCGGTCCCGGCGTGATGGCAGTAACGCAGCGCCGCGATCATCCGGTCGCCCGTCGGATCGAGATCGTTCCGCATCCGGGGCCGGCCGAGCAGGGTGATGTCAGCGGACATGCCGGTGCCTCGCGATTCGTCCGGGCGCGGAGGATGCGCGCTGGCCCGCGGCGCCTTTCGGCCTGGTGCCCGGCGCAGGCCCGACCGGCATTTTCATCGCCGCCCGCACCGCCCGTGCGGCCCAGCCAATGGCTTCCTCGAGACCGCTCTTCGCCGCATCGCCGCTGCCGCCCATCCCGTCGCTGCGAGCGGTGCGGACCACCCCGGTCAGGGCCCGCTCGTCGGCCGAGAACCTGACGCTGCAGCAGCATTCCCGCACGAGCGCGCGTCCGAGCCTCGCCTCGACCAGTTCGAACAGGCCGCCGCAGTCTCGACCGCATAACCGACCTGCATGGCCGTATCGTGCATCGCCGGAAGCGCCTGCTCGCCGGTCTCGCGCGCCATCGACCAAAGCCGGAACAGGCGGACGAGCATGGCCTCGTCGAACGCGTGCCGACGGATCGGTCTCATCGCCCTGCCCCGCAGGCGCGGTCGGGAAGATCCGCACGGCCGAAGCTCGGCATGAAGGTCGGTGGGTAGGCCATTCTTCTCCCTTTTTGCGGACCGGGCTTGCGGATTGTCGATGATCAGTCCCACGGACTGCCTTGCAATCGCTTCGCATTTGCGTAATAGCATGCTGCGAGCGCTTCGCAATAGCAGTATAACAGGGATCAGTCATGATAAATCGGTACCGGGCGGGGCGCCTTCTGTGCGGCTCCGCGATCGCTTTGGCGGCAGTCGCCTTCTCCACCGCCGGCGCGGCGCAAGACACCAGCGGCGAGGTCGAACAGAACGAACAGGAAGAAGAGGCAGAAGGGGAAACCGAAACAACCGAGGACGGCCAGGAGATCGGCACGGTCGACATCGGAGAGAGCGTCCGTTCGGTCCAGACCGCGACCGCGACGCCCGTAACCGTCATCAACCGCGAGGAAATCCTCGACCGGCAGGCCAACACCGTCGCCGAACTGGTCGATTCCGTGCCCAGCGTCAGCCTTGTCAACGGCTCGACCCCGGTTGGTTCGGCGATCTCGATCCGCGGTTTCGGCTTCAATCCCCCGTTCGGGACCGACAACAAGGTTTCGATCCAGATCGATGGCGCCGTCGCCGACGCCGAGGAGATCTATCGTCTCGGCAACCAGATCTTCACCGAGCCCGACCTTTATCGCACGGTCGAGGTGATCCGCGGCACGGTCGGCAGCTTCGAATACGGTTCCGGGATCATCGGCGGGGTCATCCGGCTCGAAACGGTCGACGCCTTCGACCTCACCGGCGGCGAGGCCGGCGTGGCGCTCAACCAGACGCTCGGCTACTTCACCAATGGCGACGGCTTCCAGAGCTCCAGCACGCTCGCCATCGCGCCGACCGACCGGATCGAACTGCTCGGCAATTTCACCTGGCGCCAGCAGGAAAACCAGACCGACGGGAACGGCGACGAGATCGGCAACGGCGCCTTCGAACTGCCGTCCTTCCTGCTAAAGGCCGGGGTCTATCTCGATCCCGACCGGGAGCATTACCTGAGGGCCAGCTACCAGCAGACGACCACCGCGGACCGGGACGTCCCGCTCGACACCTTCATCACCACCACCGACTTCTTCGGCAATGTCGACCGCGACACGCTGAGCCAGGTCGCGATCCTGCGCTACAACTACAATCCGATCGACAACGACGCGATCGACCTGCTCGCGCAGTTTTCCTACACCAACCAGAAGATCGACCAGACCTTCGTGCCCGGAAGCACGAATCCGCCGGGCTTCGACCAGTTCGTCTCGGGCCTCGGCAATGCCGACCTGCAATTCGAAATCTACCAGGGCGTCCTCAAGAACGCGGCGTTCTTCGAGACCGGCGGCATCCGGCATTCGCTGCGAACCGGCTTCGAATTCCGCAGCCGGGTCCGCGCCGATGCCAATTCCGCGCCGGGCGGGATCGACAACCGGCTGGCCTTCTTCGCGATCGACGAAATCGCGCTTGCCCGCGGGCTGACGATCACGCCCGCCATCCGTTACGAAACGCAGGATGTCGATGCGCGCCCCTCGCTAGACGACGGGACCAATTTCAGTTCGGGGCGCGATGCCTTGATGGGCGGCGTTTCGGCGCGTTACGAATTCCCCATGGGCCTGTCGTTCTTCGCGAGCTGGGCGCAGTCGGACAACCTGCCGATCATCGACGATCTCGAAAACGAGGTGCTGCGCGAACAGATCGAGGTCAGCGAAACCTACGAATTCGGCGCCGCGTTCAACCGGGTCGGCCTGTTCGCCGACAACGATCAGATCGCGATCAAGGTCAATTACTACAACACCGAGATCGACGACCTTTCGAGCACGTTCGGCGTCGTCGGAGTGCGCACCGAAGGCTTCGAGGGCGAAGCGTCCTATGCCACCCAAGGCGGCTTCTACATCGATTTCAACCTCAGCATCATCTCGGGCGAGGAAACCCGCAGCGACGGAACCGTCGGCGACTGGCGCAACCTTCCGCAGAACACCTACCAGGGCGCGATCGGCAAGCGCTTCGGCCGGGTGCTCGACGTGCGCTGGGAAACGATCCTGACCGAGGACCGCGTGCAGGACGGCGAAGTCGACGGCGAAGGCTTCGACATCCACACGCTGCGCGCGATCGTGTCGCCCGAAGGCGGGCTGTTCGAAGGCCTGACGCTGCGCGCCAGCGTCGAGAACATCTTCGACACCTTCTACCAGCCGGCGCGCTCGCTCCGCCCGGCGCCGGGCCGGAACTTCAAGTTCACCGTCCTCAAGCGGTTCTGAGCGCGATCGCTCCGCCCGGCCGGGAGCCGGGGAAGCGAACCTGAAATCGCGGGGCGCCTGTCGGTCGGGCGCCCCGCAAAGCAGCGGGAGACCATGCCATGTCGGTAAACGATCATTTCAGCGGCCTGATGAGCCTTGTCGAACTGGGCGGCCCGGTGCTCGTGCTGCTCCTCCTCGCGAGCGCGGTTTCGCTCGCGCTGTTCATTCTCAAGCTGATCCAGTTCCGCCGCGCCGGGGTCGGGCAGCATTCCGGGCTTGCCCGGTTTATCCGCCTGCACGACGCGGGCGACACGGCCGAGGGCAAGCGCCGGCTTGCCGAGGCGGACGATTACCTCAGCGCGCTGGCGCTGCTGGCGCTTCGCAGCGGGGATGCGAAGGAGGCGCGCGCGCGGCTCGAAGCGGAGGCCGAACAGAGCTTCCTCGAGCTCGAAAAGGGGATGCGCTTTCTCGACGTCGTCGCCCAGACGGCGCCGCTGCTCGGGTTGTTCGGCACGGTGCTCGGCATGATCGAGGCGTTTCAGGCCCTCCAGACCGCCGGATCGCAGGTCGATCCAAGCGTGCTGGCGGGCGGCATCTGGGTCGCGCTCCTGACCACCGCAGCGGGTCTTGCCGTCGCGATGCCGGTCTCGATCGGCCTTTCCTGGCTCGAAGGCAGGCTCGACCGCGACCGGGCCATGGCCGAACGCCTCCTGAGCGCGATCGCCACCCCGCTGCCGGATGCGGCGGACCTGGCCGAGCGAACCAGCGAGCCGGTCGCGAGCCCGCAAGTGGCAAGCGGCGGCCCGGTCCGCGCCGAGCTTCCCGGCACCGACAAGGCCTGGGCAAGCGCATGATTGCCCCGCGCAGGAGACGGCGGCGTTCCCTGTCGATCACCTCGCTCATCGACGTGATCTTCCTGCTGCTGCTCTTCTTCATGCTCGCATCGACCTTTCGGCAGTTCGCCGAGCTGGAGATCGGGGGCGTGACGGCCGCCGCCCCGGGCGCTGTCGCGGTCGAGATCACGCCGATGCGCCTGGTCGTCGAACCCGCCTCGGTCACGCTCGACGGGGCGGCGATGACGGATGGCGAACTGATCGGATATCTCGCCGGGCCGACCGACGCGCCCAGGCGGGTGAACCTGCACCTTGCCGACGGCGTGAACGCGCAGCGCCTGACCGACGTGCTCACCCTGATCGAGCCGGTTTCCGGGCTCGAGGTGAACATGGTGGTGCCGCAATGATCGCCAGCCGCCGCCGCAAGGTCGAGCGCGAACCGACCATCGCGCTCATCAACATCGTCTTTCTGATCCTGATCTTCTTCATGGTGGCCGGGACGCTTTCGGAAATGCCCCGCGAAGCCTTCGAATTCGTCTCGAGCGGGGAGATGGATTCGTCCGCGCCGGGGGACATCCTCGTCATCGCGCGGGACGGGTGCGTGTCTTTCGGCGGGCGGAGTTACGCGGGAATCGAGGATGCGATCGCGGCCCATCCCGAGCTGCGCGGCGAAGCCCGGATCCTGCCGGCGCGCGACCTTCCCGGGGCGGAGCTGCTGGCCGCGATGCGCGACCTGCGCGAAGCCGGCGTCGCTCGCATCCTCCTCGTCGCGGAGCGGGAATGATGGCGCGCGCCGCCCTCCATCCGGGATCAGCCTCCTCGGTCGGCACCTTCACGGCCCGGCAATTCGCCGCGGCCGCGGCCGTTTCGGTGCTGCTGCACCTCGGCGTGTTCATCTGGCTTGCAGCGCCGCAGTTCGAGGACGCGCGCCTTGCCGGCGGGGGAGCGTCCTTCGGCCTGTCCGGTTCGGCGACCGGTTCCGGTTCGACCAGCGCCGAACGCACGGATGCGACTGCGGAGGCGAGCGCTGAGGCGGCTTCCGAAGAGAGCGCGGCCGAACCGCCAGCCCCTCGCCCGGTGGCCGCATCGCCAGCCGAAACCCCGCCGGCGAAGTCGCCCATGCGGCGTGAGAGCGCCGAGCGCCCGCCGATCGAGCCAGCGGCGGCGGCGCCGCCGCCGACGGCTGCAAGGCCGCTCTCTCCGCCGCGACGGACTGCGCGCCGCGATGGCCGCCCGGCCGCGCGGGAAGCGGCAGCGCGTCCGCCCACGTCCTCGACTCCACCCGCGCCTGCGCGCCGGGAATCCGCGCAGGACCAGGGTCGGCGCGCAGCCGAGCCGACGACGCCGGCGGCGGCCACGCGCGGGCGCTCCGGTCCTGCCGGGCAGGAAAGCTCGCCGACCGAGGCGCGGGCCGGTGCGGGCCGATCGAGCGAGGGACGATCCGACACCGGCAGCGGGACCGGCAGCGGGTCCGCCCGAAGCGGTTCGGGCGATGCGGCGACGACCAATTACACCGGCATCGTGACCGACCATATCCGGCGCAACCGCCGCTCGAACGCGGTCGGCGCGGGCGAGGCCATTCTCAGGATCGCGATCGAACGCAGCGGGCGGGTCCGCGATCTCGCCATCTACCGCTCGTCCGGTTCGACCCGGTTCGACCGGCAGGCGCTGCGGATGGCGCGGCTCGCGGCCCCTTATCCCGCTCCGCCGTCCGGCCAGGGTCCCGTGCTGGTCAGGATCAGGGGAAGATGACAGGCCCGCAAAACAAGATCGATTGTATTGATAATGCGAATCAGTATAATAAACGAACCGGCCAAGTGCGTCCGAGCGTGCCACGCCGGTCCTGCAGGAAGCCGATGGACGAAGGTGAGGCTCTTGCAATGCGAAAAGCAGGCGCCCGCGATGACATTTTCATTTCCCGCCGGGAAACCGCCGCCGATGCCGACGGGCGGAAGGCCGCACGACCTCGCCGATCCCCGAGCTTCGGGACCGGCACATCAGCTAGAGCAAGGAGCGTGAACATGACCAGGGTAGCAATCGCAGGAACATTCTTCGCGGCCGGACTTCTGTGCCTCGCCGGTCCGGCCATGGCCGACGAACCGGACGGGGAGACCGGCACGGACACCGGCGCAAGCACGGCGCCGCAGGACAATCCCGAGGCTTCGGAGCGCGAGCGGCGGGTCGGCGGCCACTCCAAGACGGCTTTCGTGAAGACCTACGACACGAACGGCGACGGCCAGGTTTCGATCGGCGAATTCATGATGGCGCGCGAGGCGAGCTACGCGAAGACCGATATGGACGGCGACGGCTCGCTGACGTCGAAGGAATATGTCGGCGAATTCACCGAGCGCATGGATGCAAGCGAGCTGACCTTCGCGGTCGAGGATCGCCAGCGGCAGATCGATGCTGCCGAATTCCGCTTCGGCTTCATGGACACCGACGAGAACGGGATCATGACTGCGGCGGAATTCCACGAATCCGGGATGCGGATGTTCAAGCGGCTCGACACCAACGAAGATGGTTTCGTGAACGAGAGCGACACCGCCGACAGCTTCTGAGCCGAAGGCGCCGGCCGCCGCGCCCGCGCCCGCGCTTGCCTCGATCGCGGGCAAGGGAATGAACGCGCAGCCGGCGCGGCATTGGAACGGCACCGGAGCGCGTCTTTGCGATTCGGGCGCACGAAGGAATGTCCGCAACCCGCCCGGCCGGAAGCGGACCGGCTTTGCGTTCCCGCCACGGAAAGCGGGGCGGTCAGCCGGTCGCCCCGCTGCTGCTGCTCGAACGCAAGCCGCGCCCCCGGTTCGCCTTCCGGATCATGACCGTTCGCAGGAACGGCAGGTGGCGGAGACGGAGGGATTCGAACCCTCGATACCGCTATAAACGGTATGGTCCCTTAGCAGGGGACTGGTTTCAGCCACTCACCCACGTCTCCGCGACGCAAAATCGGCTGCGAGGCGCGCGCTATAGTCGTGCTGGCGGCGCGCGGCAAGGTCGCATGTGCGCGCAGCTGCTCCGGCGGCTCCGACTCCGCTTTCGGAACGGCACGAACGGGGGCGCAGCGACGGGCGGGTTCGTCCGGCGTTCAGGCTGGGTCGGATAGCCGATTCGCCTCGTCGCGTTTTCGATTCGCCCTGCCGCCCTGCGATTGCCGCCCGGAGTCCCGATGGCGGAGAAGGGCCGACCGGCGGCAAAGGACGCGCGATGCCCCGTTAACCGAAGGCGAAAGGCTGCATCATGACCCGAGCGAGGCAGATCATCGACGAGGCCGCAAAGCGGGCGAGCGGCCGGCGCGCGCCGCTGGCGCAGGCGCGCCATCTCGCCGCGGCCATGCTCGCGGTCGCGGCGATGGCTCTCGCCGGGCTGGCCGGGCCGCTCGCGGCGCAGGACACGGTCGAGAGCTTCGACCCCGACGAGGCCTATTCCGCGCCGTCCGAGGACGCGCCCGCCGGGCCGGCGAGCGGCGCGATCGATGGCGATCTCGACCCGGCGCAGCCGCAGTCACGGCCCGACCCCCGGCCGCAGCCCGCCCCGCGCGGGCCGGCCGAGGTCGAAACCTCGCGCGCGCCCGGTTTCGACGAGGAGTTTTCCGGTTACGCCGAGGGGACGGACCAAAGCGTTCCGGCCGAGGATCTGCCCGCCTGGAGCCGCGAGGAGGCCCCCGAAGTGGCCGATGCGGCGCCCGGTGCCACGCCCGAAGCTGCGGCCGAATCCGCGACCTATGGCGAGGACGACCTGATCGGCGCGGCAGAACGCGTGTTCGGCAAGGGCGCCGAAGGGCTCGCCGGGCTGATCGAGGACCTGCTCCGCAAGCAGGGCGAGCCCAACGGATACATCGTCGGGCGCGAGGCGGGCGGCGCGTTCATCGTCGGTGCGCGCTACGGTTCGGGCACGCTGCATCACAAGGTCGAGGGCACCCGCAAGGTCTATTGGACCGGGCCTTCGATCGGTTTCGACGCCGGGGCCAATGCCGGCAACACCTTCGTCCTCGTCTACAACCTCTACGACACCGAAGACCTGTTCAAACGCTTTCCGGCGGGCGAGGGGCAGGCCTATTTCGTCGGCGGTCTGACCGCGAGCTACCTGCGGAAGGGCGACATCGTGCTGATCCCGATCCGGGTCGGGGCGGGGCTGCGGCTCGGCGTCAACGCAGGCTACATGAAATTCTCGAAGAAACAGCGCTGGCTGCCCTTCTGACGCGGGCACGGTCGCGCGAAAGGCGCGATTGCCGGTTGCGGCGCGGCCATCGGCGCGGCAGGACGCGCTCACCATGCTCGACCGACTCGAACCCCAATCGCCCGATGCGCTGCTCGCGCTGATCAAGCTCCACGCCGCCGATCCGCGCGACGACAAGATCGACCTCGGCGTCGGCGTCTATCGCACCGAAGACGGCGCGACCCCCGTGTTCGAGGCGGTCAAGGCGGCCGAGCAGCGCCTGGTCGAGGAACAGGACAGCAAGTCCTATCTCGGTCCCGAAGGCGACACGGGCTTCGTCAACGCGCTGATGCCGTGGATCTTCGGCGAGAACGCGACCATGGGCGGGCGGATCGCCGGGATGCAGACCCCGGGCGGGACCGGCGCGGTGCGGCTCGCCGCGGCGCTCGCGCAGAAGGCGGGGATGGCCCGGCTCCACATGGGCACGCCGAGCTGGCCCAACCACGCGCAGATCCTGGCCGACCTCGGGCTCGAACTCGCTCCTTTCGATCACGCGCGCGCCGATGGCACCGCCGATCTCGATGCCGTGCTCGGCGCGATCCGCGGGTCACGGGCGGACGAGGGCGTTCTGCTGCACGGCTGCTGCCACAACCCGACCGGGATCGACTACGCGCCCGAGGAATGGGAAGCCATCGCCGAGGCGTTCGAAGCCTCCGGAGCCTTCCCGATCATCGACACCGCCTACCAGGGCCTCGGCCAGGGGCTGGAGGAGGATGCGAAGGGCCTCAGGACCGTCCTCGCCCGGGTGCCCGAGGCCTTCATCGCCTACAGCTGCGACAAGAATTTCGGGATGTACCGCGACCGCGTGGGGGCGTTCTACATCCTCGCCGACGGCAGGACGACGCTCGACACCGCCTTTTCCAACGCGAATGCGCTCGCCCGGGCGAGCTGGTCGATGCCGCCCGATCACGGCGCCGCGGCGGTGCGGCTGATCCTGCGCGATACCGATCTGACGCAGGCCTGGCAGGACGAGCTCGACGAGATGCGCGCGCGGATGCGGCAGGTGCGCGACCGGCTGGCCGAGGCGGGCATGGCGGGAAGCGTCGATCTCTCCCCGCTCGGCGCTCAGAACGGGCTTTTTTCGGTGCTGCCGGTGACCAGCGAACAGGTCGCCGCCCTGCGCGAGGATCACGCGATCTACATGGCCGGATCGGGCCGGATCAACGTCGCCGGGCTGTCGATGGACAATATCGACCGCTTCATCGATGCGCTGGCCGAGGTCACCCGCTAGGGACGCAAACGGACACCGGCGAGACACCGGCAGGCGCTTCCCGAAGCGCGGCGGAGCCGCCCGCACCCGCCGCTTTGCCGAGTGATTTCAAGCGATTCGCCAGCGTGCGTCCGGGCCGGGCGCAGGGCCGGGCCAGACGCGCTGTCGCGTTCCTACAAGTCCCTGATATCGAAAGGCAAATTCCGAATTAACGGCTGTGAACGTTCTCACATCACACTGGTCGCAACAAGATACCGGCTCGCCGCAAGGGCGACCGGCGGGTCGCACAATTGCCTTTCGAAGGACCTGACCGCCGCAAGGGCGAACGCCGTTCGGGCAACGACCGGCTCCGCAGCGAGCGCCGCGCGGGCTTCGATCTCGGCTCCGGCAAGGAATGACGGGGCTTGGCACAATGGGCATTAACGAAGATTTCGCGCCCCAGGAAGGCCGCATCGCCGCCCGCCGCCACATCAACATGGGCGCGCTGCTGAAAGGCACCGACGGGAGGGAATTCGAAGGCACGATCCGCAACATCTCGGAAACGGGCTGCCTGTTCCGGGCCGAACGCGCGAAGCGGCTTGAGCCGGGGCGCCATTACAGTCTCAGGCTCGAAGGGCTGGAAATGCAGGTGGTGTGCGCGGCGTGGTCGGAGGACGGCCATGCCGGGCTCGAGCTGGCCGAGCCGCTGCATCCGGCGGTGGTCGACGATCTCGTGCGCGCCGTGCTGCTGGCGCTTGCCGCGAATGCCCGGGCGGACCGGGCGCGCGAGCGCGAGCCGATCGAGGACCTGCCGCCGCTTTCGCGCGGGCGGCGCGGCACGCTGCGCTAGAGGCGACCGGGTCGCATACCGCGCTAGCCGTGGGCGTGCGACCAGGCGCCCATCGACCCGAGGTAGATGTCGAGCCGGTCGAACCCGCGCGAGGCGAGCCAGCCCGCCGCAACCGTCGCGCGCATCCCGCTCGCGCACATCACGGTATAGTGCCGGTCCGGGTCGAGATCGCGCCAACCCTCGTTGAGATGGCCCACGTAAAGGTGCTGCGAACCCTCGATCGCGCCGCTTGCCCGTTCGTCCGCATCGCGCACGTCGAGCAGGGTCCAGTCCTCGCCCGCCTGGGCCAGCCTGCGCTCCACCGTTTCGGTCTGGACGGTCGGGATGGCGCGCATGTCCGCACCGTTCGCCGCCGCGGGGACCACGCCGACGAAACCGCCCGCGATCCGGTCCAGCCCGATCCGGGCGAGGTGTTCCATCGCCGCGTTGAGCTGCGCCTCGTCCGAGGCCACGAGGCCGATGCGATGCTCTTCCCCGATGAACCAGCCGGCAAAGGCGCTGATCATGCCGGTCGGCAGGCTCATCGCGCCGGCAAGGTGACCCGAGGCGAAGGCGAGCGGATCGCGCACGTCGATCACGTGATCGCACTGCGCCTCGTGCAGCTCGCCAAGGGAGAGGACCTTCGGCCGCAGCACGCGCGGCGCGGGGTCCGCCCCATCCATGTTGAGCCGTTCCATCAGGCGGAAATAGGGCGGCTGGTAGTGGTGTTCGGCGATCTTGAAGGCGATGAAGTCGTCGCGGGTTTCGAATTGCAGGCGCGGGTTGTTGCGACGTTCGTGACCGATGGTCGAGAATTCGCGCTCCGCCATGCCCGAACCGCAAACCGAGCCCGCGCCGTGGGCCGGATAGACGATCGCCTGGTCGCCGAGGGCGAGCAGCTTCTGCAGCGAATCGTACAGGAGCCCCGCGACCTCGCGCTTGCGGTCGGGGTAGAAATCGGTTCGCCCGACATCGCCGATGAACAGCGCGTCGCCGGTGAACACGCCGACCGCCCCGTCGGGATAGGCGGTGTCGTGGACCGCATAGGCGAGATGGTCGTCGGTATGGCCGGGCGTCTCGATCACCTCGATCCGAAGCTGTCCGATGTCGATGCTATCGCCCTCGCGCGCGGTCTCGGCAAAGACGACGGGGCGTTCGGGGTTCGGGCCGTGGAGCACCCTGGCCCCGGTCATGGCGGCGAGGAGCGGCGAGCCGGAGACGAGATCCTCGTTGCGGTGGGTTTCAAGGATGTGGGTGATTTCCAGGCCCTGCGCGCGCGCGTGTTCGAGATAGATCTCGCAGTCGCGGCGCGGATCGATCACCGCCGCCTTCCCGCCCGCTCCGACGAGATAGGACAGGTGCGACAGGCCCGTGGTCTTGATGGTTTCGAGGATCATGGCGGCTCTCCCTTTCGCTGTCTGCCCAACCAACGAGAGGGTGCCGCCGGTGTTCCTACCGGGCGGTCGCGGCGAGGCCCTGCATGCGCTTGAGATAGCGCGCGAGCACATCGATCTCGAGGTTGACCCGCGCGCCTTCCCCGAGGCCGCCGAGCGTCGTCACCTCGGCGGTGTGCGGGATCAGGTTAAGCGCGAAATCGCAGGTCCCGTCGCTCTGATCGCGCACGTCGTTGACAGTGAGCGAGACGCCGTCGACGGTGATCGAGCCCTTGGGCGCGATGAAGGGCGCCATTTCGGCCCGCGCGCGGATCGCGACGAGCCACGAATCGCCCTTTTTCTGGAAGCTGCGGACCTCGCCGACCGAATCGACATGGCCCGTGACGATATGCCCGCCAAGCTCGTCGCCCAATCGCAGCGAGGGCTCGAGATTGAGCCGGCGGCCCGCCTCCCACATGCCCGGCACGGTGCGCGAAACGGTCTCGCCCGATACGTCGACATCGAACCACGCATCGCCTTTCGTGCCCCCGCGCGCAACGGCGGTGAGGCACACGCCCGAACAGGCGATCGAGGCGCCGATCGCGATCCGTTCCGGGTCGAGCGGGGCGGCCACCCGCACGCGCAGGTCGCCGCGCTGCTCGCTGCTTGCAATCGTGCCGATGGCGGTGACGATGCCGGTGAACATCGGGTGTCAGGCTCCTTCTTCGCGGTTGCGCTGATAGGCGGTGAAGCTGTCGCTGCCAAGCTGGCAGGCCGCAATGCGTTCCCACCGGCCATGAGCGCCGGCGAGCCCGTCCGGCCCTGCGAGCCCCAGCCCGTCCAGCGCGCGCAGCCCGTCGCCCAGCAGGATCGGCGCCCGGTAGAGATGAAGCTCGTCGACGAGATCGGCGGCGAGGAAGGCCGAGGCCGCGCCCGCGCCGCCTTCGAGATAGACCGACAGCACGCCGTCGAGCCGGGCGATATCGGCCGGCCGGTTGATGACGCGCGCCCCGTCGGCCCCGGCCCCGCGGGTGAGGACGAGGCGCTGCGGACTGCGCGGCCCGAGGCCCGGGAGGCGCACGTCGAGCCGCGGCCGGTCGGCCCGCCACGTGCCCCCGCCGACGAGGATCGCGTCGTGCCGCGCGCGCATGGCGTGGACATGGGCGCGCGCCGCCTCGCCGGTGATCCAGCGGCTGGTCCCGTCGGCGAGCGCGATGCACCCGTCGAGCGACAACGCGAGTTTGAGCGTGACGCGCGGACGGCCCATTCGGCGCAAGGTGAGGTAATCGGCAAGGCTTGCAGCGGAGGCGGGATCGTCCAGCACCGTGACCGCGATCCCCTCGCGTTCCAGCCGGGCAATGCCCTCGCCCGCGGTGCGCGGGTCGGGGTCGCGCTGGCCGATGACGACGCGGCGAGGGCGGGCATTGGCGACGACATCGCAGCACGCCGGACCGCGAAGCGAGGCATGGGCGCAAGGTTCGAGCGTGACGTGGAGCGTCATGCCGTTGGCGCCGCCACCTGCGAAACCGGCGAGGGCGATCGCCTCGGCATGGGGGCGCCCGCCTGCGCGGGTCCAGCCGCGCGCGACGACGCGGGGGGCGTCCTCTCCCGAAAGCAGCAGGGCCGCGACCCCCGGATTGGGCCGGCACAACGGACGCGCGCGCAGGGCAAGCCGCGCGGCGGCTGCCATCCACGCGGCATCGCCGGGTGGGGAGGCGCCTATCGGGCGGTTCCTTCGGCCCGGTCCTGCGGCGCCGCTGCGGGATCGGCCCCGGCGGCGCGGCGCTCGGCCGTGGCGGCCTCCTCGGCGGCGCGCTCGGCTTCGGCGCGGCGTTCGATTTCGTCCACGTCCATGCCGGTCGCCCGGCCGAGCGCCTTGTAGAGTTCGCGCTTGCGCTCCGCGATCGCCTCGGCCCGCTCCTCGCGCAGTTCCTTGACCTCCTGGTTCGCGCGGTTGGAGGCCATGATCTCCTCGTCCGTCCGTTCGGGATCGAAGGTGGTGATGTAGGTGATCGTGGGCCGGGCGGGTTCCTTGTAATGGGTTTCGGTCGAAAGCCAGCCGAAGATCACCGCCAGCGGCAGGCAGGAGGCGGCGAGGATCGGCCAGCGATAGGGATTGGGCTTGCGGAACTCGTGCCAGAAATCGAGCGCCCCGGCCTTGGGATTGAAGCGGGAACTGGACAGGATGCGGGAAAACATGGGCGCAATATAGGACGCGCGGCGCGATCGCGCCAGTTCCCCTGCGCGGCGCCCGCACCGCTAGAGATAGGACACGCTGATCGGCACCCTCGCGCGCAGGTCGCCGCCGGCGCGTTCCTCGCCGCTGACGACGAGCGTCGCGGCAAAGACGAATTCGAGCCGCCCGTTCTCGTCGAGCCGCGGCATGGCCGGGAGCGAGGTGACGAAATCGCGCAGCCGCGCCTCCCCGCCGAGCGGCCCGCGCATCTCGATCTCGAAAGGAAGGGCGATGCTGACCTGCTCGCGCGGGGCGCCGGTCACGATCGCGCGCCCGGTGACCGGCATCCCGCCGAGATCGTCGATGTCGCCGAACAGCCGCTTCTCGCCGGTGCCGAGATCGAGCAGCACGCGTCCCTCGCCCCGGCCGATGATGACCACGCGGCCGAAGTCGATGTCGGAATCGATCGCGATCGCAAGGCGCTGGCAGTTGCGGTTGCGATTGCCGTTCCCCTTGCCGTTCTGGTTGCCCTTGCCCCGGCAGCCGGGCGGCAGGTCGCATTGCGGGCACGATCCCTGCGCCTGCGCCGGCGGGGGCGCGGCGGGCAGGGCAAGGCAGACGGCAGCGGCCAGCAGCAGGGCGGAACGTGCGAACATGACCGCTGTCTTACGGCCGCATGGTTAACGGAGTTCTACGCAGCCTTGCGGAGGTGCGGGAGCCTCACCCGAAAGCTGCGTAGAGCGAGCGGCCCTGTTGCTTGAGCCAGCGATCGGCCGCGCCGATGTCGCCTTCGTAGATCCGTGCGAGCAGGGCGTGGAAGGCGGGCGAATGGTGGAAATGGACGAGATGGGCGACCTCGTGCGCGACGACCGAGCGGCGGACGAAATCGGGCGCCTGCACCAGCCGCCAGTTGATGCGGATGCGGTTCCTGTCCGAACAGCTTCCCCATCGCCGCTGCGCGCGCGACAGGGCGACGGGGACCGGATCGAGCCCGGCGGCGGCGCAGTAATCGGCCATGTCCGCCTCGACCAGCGTCAGCGCCTCGCGTTCGAGCCAGCGCCTGAGGCGATGTTCGAGCCCGGCGCGCGGCCCGCCGACGCGCAGCGCGCCGGGCAGGGGGCGCGGGATGCGCGAGGCCCGTTCCTCCCACTCGATCCGCAGGGGCGCGCCGCGCAGCAGCACCTCCCCGCCCGGACCGGGCGCGGCGCGGCGGGGGACCCTGGCGTGCTGTTCGGCCAGCCAGTCGGCACGGGCATGGGCGAAGGCGATCGCCTGCGCCCGCGGTGCCCAGTGCGGCACGGTGAGGCGCACCTCGGTGCCGTCGGGGGCGAGCCGCAGGGTCAGCCGGCGCGCGCGCTTGTGCTGGCGCAGGACGATCGGCACGCGCTCGCCGTTGAGTTCGATCGCGGGATCGCTCGCGGCGCGGCGCAGCCAGTCGATCATTTCTCCGCCTCGACGCTCGCGAGCACCGGGGGCTCCAGCGCGTCCCGGTCGGGCGCGGGCCATTCGACGATATGGTGTTCGAGCGGGCCGGCCTCGGTCTCGCTCACCACGCGGCCCGCGACCGAAACGCCGACCCGGTGCACCGCCTCGCGGTCGCCGCAGACGAGGTAGTGCCAGCCCGGCAGCGGGCGGCCCGCCGCGCGCAGGCGGTAGGCGCAGGTCACCGGCAGCCACGGCACGTCTTCGACGATGGCGAGGGTCAGGCGCAGGCAATCCGGCACGAAGACCTTGCGGTTGCGATAGTCGCGGCACCGCGCTGTCCCCGCGTCGAGCAGCTTGCAGGCGACGTTCGTGTCCGAGATTTCGCCGGTGTCGGCATCCTCGATCTTGTGCAGGCAGCACTTGCCGCAGCCGTCGCACAGCGCTTCCCATTCGGCGCGGTTGAGCTCGCCAAGCGGGCGGTTCCAGAAGCCTTCCCTCAGCTGGCCCATTTCCGGATCTCGGCAGCGAACCGCTCCGCGCCCTCGGCGCCCGGCTGGTCGGTCGGCAGGGTGGCGAGCGGCTCGCCCTCGGGTCCGAAGAGGTAGGTGATCGCCGAATGATCGACCAGGTAGCCGCCATCGGGCGTCGTCTCGCCCTTCCGGGCATAGACCTTGAACGCCTCGCGCGCGGCGTCGACCTGCTCGGGCGTACCCGTCAGCCCGATGATCGAATCCGAAAAGGCGCTGGTGAATTCGCCCACCACCTGCGGCGTATCGCGTGCGGGATCGACCGTGATGAAGATCGGCTGGACCTTCGCGGCGAGGTCGGGATCGCTTTCCTCGAGCGCCTCGATCCCCTGCGCGATGCGCTGCATGTCGGTCGGGCAGATGTCGGGGCAGTAGGCGAAGCCGAAATAGACCACGCGGTACTGCCCGGCGAAATCGTCCCAGCGCACCGTCTCGCCCGCGCTGTTCACCAGTTCGAACGGGCCGCCGATGCTGGAGCCGGCGAGCGGCGGATCGAGCGCGGCCGGGTCTTCCGGCGCGCAGGCAACGAGCGCGAGCGGCGCGGCGAGCGAGGCGAGGAGACCGGCGAGGACCGGGGATGCGGCGGAGGTCTTGGCGTGTGGGTTCATGCTCTGCTAACTGGCGGCCTGGCAGCGGGCGGTGTCGCCGATCCCGCGTGCGACGATATGTGGCAGGAAATGCGAAAGGACAAAAGCGTGTTCGCACCGGTTTTGTGCAAGCTAGGAAGTCCCGCGCGGATTGCGAGAGCGGCGGCGGCCCCGGTTGCGGTTGCGGTTGCGCTTGCGATTGCCGGTGCCGGGCTGGGGTTCGGCCCGGGCGGGATGCTCGCGCCGCCCGCGCACGCGCAGCTGTATTCCGAAGGCTACAAGTTCCTCAAGGCCGTGCGCGACCGCGACGGCGACGCCGTGACCGAGATGCTGAATGAGCCGGGCACGACCATCATCAACGCGCGCGACATCACCACCGGACAGACCGGGCTCCACATTGCCGCCGCGCGGCGCGACATCCTGTGGATCAAGTTCCTGCTGCAGAAGGGCGCCGAACCGAACATCCGCGACAACAAGGGGCTGACCCCGCTCCAGATCGCGGCGACCCTGGGCGAGGTCGAGGCGGTCGAGGAACTGGTCAAGCGCGGCGCGCTGGTCGACGTTTCCGACAGCCAGGGCGAAACCCCGCTGATCGCGGCGGTCCATCAGCGCAACGTGACTCTGGTGCGCGAGCTGCTCGCGCAGGGGGCCGATCCCGACCGCAACGACAATTCGGGCCGCTCGGCACGCGACTACATGGAGCTGCAGCGCGGCAATTCGCTGATGCGGGCCGAATTCGAAGCTGCCGACGAGGCGCGCGAGGGCGAGGGAACCAAGCAGCAATACGGGCCTTCCTTCTGACATGGACACGATGACCGACAATCCCCGGGGCGGACCCGACTTCGCCGACCTGACCCTCGACGAGCTCGCGCTCGCGCTCGCACCCGACATCGCCGCCTCGGCGGTGTTCGACGGGTGGGGCGACACCGCGCTCGAAGCGGCGGCGGAAATGGCCGGGGTCGATCACGACGTCGCGAAACTCGCCTTTTCGGCCGACAGCGCAAACGGGCGGGCGATGCAGATGATCGAGGCGTGGATCCGCTCGGTCGACAGGGCGATGGAGGCCGAATGGCCCGCCGAACGGCTCGCCGGACTCAAGATCCGCGAGCGCATCCGCGCGCTCGTCGCCTTCCGGCTGGAAGCGGTGGCCGACATCGACGAGGCGGTGCGCCGCGCGCTCGCCGTCATGGCGATGCCGCAGAACGCCCCGCGCGCGTTCAGGCTCGGGTGGGAATCGGCCGACCTCATGTGGCGGCTCGCCGGCGATACGGCGACCGATTACAACCACTACACCAAGCGCGCGATCCTCGCCGGGCTCTATTCGGCGACGCTCGCCGTCTTCGTCAACGACGAGAGCGAGGGCAAGGCGGACACCTACGCCTTCCTCGACCGCCGGATCGAAGGGGTGATGAAGTTCGAGAAGTTCAAGGCGCAGCTCACCGGCGGCGACCGCGAGCTGCCGAGCCTGACGCGCTTCCTCGGCCGACTGCGCTATCCCTCGCGGTAGGAACCGCCATATCGGAAGTGGAAAACGGGCCGGCGTTCTCGCGTTGGCGGCGGCGGTGCCTTATGACGATAGCGAGAATCGCGGCCCCTCGCGCCGCGTCGATGAATGGACGGGAAGGATAGTTCGATGGCGGGTTCGCTCAACAAGGTCATGCTGATCGGCAATCTGGGGGCGGACCCCGAGGTGCGGACTTTCCAGAACGGCGGGAAGGTCTGCAACCTGCGTGTCGCGACGAGCGAGACGTGGAAGGACCGGAACACGGGCGAGCGGCAGGAGCGGACCGAATGGCATTCGGTCGCGATCTTCAACGAAGGGCTCGCGGGGGTCGCGGAACGCTATCTGAAGAAGGGCAGCAAGGTCTATCTCGAAGGCCAGCTCCAGACCCGCAAGTGGCAGGACCAGAACGGCAATGACCGCTATTCGACCGAAGTGGTGCTGCGCGGGCCGAATTCCGTGATGACCATGCTCGATGGCGCTCCCGGCGGCGGCGGGGGCGGTGGCGGCCGCTCGGGCGGCAGCTTCGGCGGCGGCGGCGGCGCGGGCTACGGCGATCGCGGCGCGGGCGGCCAGCCTGCCGGCGCCGGTGGCGGCTGGAACCAGGGCGGCGGCTCCGGATCGGGCAGCGGCGGTTCGGGCGGCGGCTACGACGATCTCGACGACGACATTCCGTTCTGAGGCCGGGCTTCGGCCCCCCCGGGGGCGGGTTTTCCGGAACGCGGATCGCGCGGGGCGATTGATGCCGTGACCTCATGGCATCCGACAGCAACGCCTCCGCTTCCCCGCTCACGATCGGCCAGCTCATCGCGGGCATGGGCCTGTTCGGCAGCGCGACGCCGCTCTCCAAGATCATCGGCGAGCACTATCCCGTCTTCACGGCGAGTTGCCTGCGGATGGTCATCGCGAGCATCGTGCTCGCGCCTTTCGTCCTCGCGCTGACCAGCCGCTATCGCGACACGGCGCGGTCCGACTGGGGGGTGATCGCGGCGATCGCGGCGTTCGGAATGGTCGGCTTCACCGCGACCATGCTGTTCGGGATGCGTCTGACGACCGGGGTGATCGGATCGACCATCATGAGCGCCTCGCCCGCGATCACCGCCGCGGCGGCGGTCGTGTTCTTCGGAGCGGCGATGAACTGGAGGAAGGGCGGTGCGCTCGCCCTCGCGGTGGTCGGGGTCGTCGTCGTCAACGTCTTTCGCGGCGGCGGCGGCGGCGGCAGCGGCGGAGCGGGGGACGCGGCGCTCCTCGGCGGCCTGCTAGTGCTCGTCGCTGTGTGCTTCGAGGCCGCCTACACGCTCCTTTCGCGCAAGCTGTCGGACGGGATCACCTCGCTCGAGGCGACGCTCGCCGCCTCGCTGCTCGCCGCGCCGCTCTTCGTCGCGCTGGCCTTCGCCTTCGATCCCGCGCCGTTCGATTTCTCGCGCGGGACCGAGCGTTCGCTCTACGCGCTCCTGTTCTGGGGCGCGGGGACCGGCGGGCTCGCGCCGGTGCTGTGGTACAACGGGGTGAGGAAGGCGCCCGGCGCGCTCACCGCGGGCGCCATGTCGGTGATGCCGCTGACCGCGCTCGGCCTGTCCTACGTGCTTCTGGGCGAAGCCTTTCGCTGGGTCCACCTCGCGGGGTTCGGGTTGGTCTTCGCGGGGCTGGTGCTGATGATCCGCGAGCACGCCGCGGACGCGCAGGACGGCTGAGGGGAATTCCCCGGCCCGGCCTCACTGGCCCGAACCTTCAAGCCCGGCCTCGCCATAGGCCATGACCTGCCGGAACGGTTCCAGCATGTCGCCGCGCTGGCGACTGGCGCCGACGTTGTCGCGGCTCGAATAGAGCGAGACCAGCATCGCCAGATCAATCCGCGTCAGCGAAGGCGAGGCCTTTGTCCTGTCGCCCTCGAACAGGTTGAGGATCGAATCGGCCTTATGCGCGTCCTTGCGATCCGCTTGCACCTGCATCATGCCGCGCATCAGCGCGTAATCGGCAAGCTGGGTGGCCGAGACGCTCTCCAGCGCATCGCGCTCGATCAGGACGAAGCTGCGATAGATGGCCTCGGGCACCTCGATCAGCATGTTGCCGTTGCGCGGCATCGGCAGGAAGGCGGTTGCCGGCATGCCGTCGAGCGCGGTCCCGCCGCCGCCGACAAATGCGGATGTGCCGAGAGAATTGGCAAAGACACTCCGGCCGCGATCCACGACGTGCCACGCATAGGCAGGCCCCGGCCCGCGCATCACGGTGTCGCGCGCATGGTGGGGCATCGCGCCGAACGTGCGCCAGGGGTGGCGCTTGCGCCAGTCCTTGATGGTCGCCGGTCCGTCCTCGACCAGCGCGACGACGAGGTTGTAGCTGCAATCCGCATCCTCTGCGACGGCGATCCCGGAAACCCGCGCGACGGTGCGCATCCGCTCGATCACGAAACCTTTCGAGGGTTCGTCCAGCCCGATCACCGCCGGGCACAGCGGATCGCCCTGCTTGGCGTAGAATTTCGTCGCACCGATGCGTTCGGGGAAGAGCATGGCGTGGATGAAGTCGCGGATCTCGGCATCGGGAATGGGCTTGCCGATGACGAGGATGCCGTCCTCTTCCCCCGGAGCCTTCGCCACAGCCGGGGCAGGGACGGGTCCGCGTGTCCGGATCTCGGGGGCTTGGGGTTCGGATGTCTGGGCCTCGGGTGCCTGGGCTTCGTGTGCCTGGGCAAGCGCTCCCGACGGGCCTGCCGCGAGGATTGCAACCGCTGCCGCCAGTCCGAGAACACCCTTCATGATCCACCTCATCCAGGCATTTGCGCGTGGAACGCAGATTGATGTTCGGCGACTTTATCGCGGCTTGACGGGTTGCAGGGAAGGGCTTTTCGCACCCACTCAATCCCCCTGCACTCAGCCCCCGCGCTTGAGCACGGCGGCAAGCCCGGCGGCGAGCGGCCCGTAGTGCTCGCCTTCGTTGGTGATCCCCGCCTTGCGCCGCGCCGCCTCGGCCCCCGGCCCTTCGGCATAGGGATCGATCGCAAGGCCCAGGGTCTGCGCCACCGCCTCGCCGAGGTCGAAGCTGTCGCCCGCATATTCGATCTCGTCGAGTTCCTCGCGTTCGAGCTCGATCTCGGGCGGCTCGTCCCCGTCCGTGGCCATGGCGCGGGTGGCCGCGGGGACGAACCGCAGTTCGAACGGCTCGCTCAGCGTCACCGGGAAATTCTCGTTCGAGACCGCGCAGATCTGCTGCACCGCCGCGCTCAGCACCCCGCTCGCCCGGATCACGCCGGACTTGTGCGGCCCTTTCTCCTCGAGCACCACTTCGGCCCTCAGCGAATCGATCCCGCCCAGGCCGAAACGCCGCGCTAGCGCGTCGCGCTCGGCTGCGTCGGCCTCGATCACGACCGGGTCCGCCGGGAGCGGGCGGGCCTTGACGAGGCGGGGCATTTCGGACGGGTCGGTCACGCGCGGCCCCTACCAGATCCCGCTCGCCTTGATCAGTTCCTCGTCGCTGAACCGGGCGAGCCGGTCGGACAGGGCGAACAGCTTGTCCGCGACGCATTCGGCCGCGGCCTGCTCGTCCGCGCCTTCGGCGAACTGGACGTTGCGCTGCACCGCCGCGATCATCTTCTCGCGGTCCTTCTGGTTCAAGGCGCTGCGATAGGCGCCGAGCCGCCCGCCCAGCAGGCTCATGAGCTTGCCGACCTTCTTGCCCACGACCACGTCGTTGACGCCGAATTCGCGCAATTGCCCGTCCATGTCCTCGACGAAGAGTTCGGCGAGGAGGGCGCTTTCGGCGCGCATGTCGGACGCCTCGACCCGGACGATCACCGTGCTCAGCACGGCGGTGATGAGGTCGAACCGGCCGCCCACGGTGTCGGCGACCCTGCAATCGGTGTAGAGGCTCTTCTCCCGCGCCAGTTCGATCACGCGGTGCCACAGCGGGCGGATGCGTTCGCGCGGGTCGGCCGCGGTTCCGAAGACCTTGGCGAGGAAGGCGAAGCGGGAAGGTTCTTGCGCGGACATGGAAAGACGGCTTTCGGACAGGCGTTCGTGCTGCCGCAGTGGCAGCCGTTCAGTGCGGATTCAACCGCGCTTTCGCAAACCGGTTCCGCGTGCGGCCACCGCGGGCGCGAGGCTGCGACATTGCCAGCCGCTCTCATGGGGCCTAAAGCGCTCCGCACATCGACAAGGCGCGCCCGGCGCGCGCGGTCAACAGACGGGAATCGGAAGTCTTGGACACGGCACGGACCTTTTCGGAGGCTCAAGCAAAGCGGCGCGGTAACGGCATCGGCGGCGGCAGGACCGGGCGGGCGGTGATGCTCGCGCTTGCTGCCGGGGTCATGCTTTCGGGCTGCTCCTCGATCATGGAATCGCGCGGCTACATCCGCGATCCGATCCTGACCGGCCTGATCCAGCCGGGCATCGACGACCGCCGCTCGGTCGAGGGGACGCTCGGCCGGCCGACCTTCACCAGCGCGTATGGCGACCCGACCTGGTATTACGTTTCCAGCACGACGGGCCGCAAACCCTTCGTGCGGCCGCGCATCCGCCGGCACAGCGTGCTCGCGGTGCGTTTCGACGAGACGGGCAATGTCGCCAAGGTCGATCGTTCGGGGATCGACGAGGTGGTCTATCTCCGCCCCGATGGCGACAAGACCCCGACGTTAGGACGCGAGCGCGGCTTCCTCGAGGACCTGTTCGGCAATATCGGCCGGGTCGGCGGCGCGGGCATGCCGGGCGCGGGTCCGGGCGGCCCCGGCGGGCCGTAGCCGCGCGCCTTCGGCTTGACCGCCCTGTGCGAGCGCCCATATCGCGCGGCATGAACAATGCGAGCGAGAGCCACGGCCTGATCCAGTGGCACGGCACCACCATCATCGGCGTCAGGCGCGGCGACAGGACCGTGATCGCGGGCGACGGGCAGGTTTCGATGGGCAACACCGTGATGAAGCCCAATGCCCGCAAGGTCCGCCGGATCGGGCAGGACGACAGGGTCGTTGCCGGGTTCGCCGGGGCGACCGCCGATGCCTTCACCCTCTTCGAACGGCTCGAAAAGAAGCTCGAGCAGTACAGCGGCCAGCTGATGCGCGCCGCGGTCGAACTCGCCAAGGACTGGCGCACCGACAAGTACCTGCGCAATCTCGAGGCGCTGATGATCGTCGCCGACAAGGACGCCCTGCTGGTGCTGACCGGCAATGGCGACGTCCTTGAACCGGAAGGCGGGATCGCGGCGATCGGATCGGGCGGCAATTACGCGCTCGCCGCCGCCCGCGCGCTCTCCGATTACGAGGACGATGCCGAAACGATCGCGCGCAAGGCGATGGCGGTGGCCGCCGACATCTGCGTCTTCACCAACGGCAACCTGACCGTCGAAACCGTCTGACCGGCCCGCGCGTCTCGGACGGAAGCGAGATGCGCCCGCGCCGATGGTTCCCGACCTGGCCCGAACCGAACGGACAAAGCTGAAAAGGCTGACATGGACAATCTCACCCCCAAGGCGATCGTCGCCGCATTGGACGACCACATTATCGGCCAGAAGGAAGCCAAGCGCGCGGTCGCCGTCGCGCTGCGCAATCGCTGGCGGCGCCAGCGGCTCGGCCCCGATCTGCGCGACGAGGTGACGCCCAAGAACATCCTGATGATCGGCCCCACCGGCTGCGGCAAGACCGAGATCAGCCGGCGGCTGGCCAAGCTCGCCGAGGCGCCCTTCGTCAAGGTCGAGGCGACCAAGTTCACCGAGGTCGGCTATGTCGGGCGCGACGTCGAACAGATCGCGCGCGACCTTGTCGAGGAGGCGATCCGGCTGGAGAAGGAACGTCGCCGCGAAAGCGTGCGCGAGGCGGCGAGCGAGGCGGCAATGGAGCGCCTGCTCAACGCGCTGGTCGGGGACAATGCTTCCGAGGCCACTCGCCAGAGCTTCCGCGAGCGCATCGTGCAGAACGCGATGAACGAGGTCGAGGTCGAGATCGAGGTCGCCGAAAGCCCCTCCATGCCCTTCGACATGGGCAACATGGGCGGATCGATGCAGATGATCGACCTCTCCGACATGATGGGCAAGGCGTTCGGCAAGCGACCGACGAAGAGGCGCAAGCTGCGCGTGCCCGAGGCATGGGACAAGCTGGTCGACGAAGAAGCGGACAAGCGGCTCGACGACGACGACGTGGCGCGCGTCGCGCTGGAGAACGCGCAGACCAACGGGATCGTCTTCCTCGACGAGATCGACAAGATCGCGGTTTCCGACGTGCGCGGCGGCTCTGTCTCGCGCGAAGGCGTCCAGCGCGACCTGCTCCCGCTGATCGAGGGCACGACCGTCTCGACCAAGCACGGGCCGATGAAGACCGACCACGTGCTGTTCATCGCGAGCGGCGCGTTCCATGTCGCCAAGCCTTCGGACATGCTCCCCGAACTGCAGGGCCGCCTGCCGATCAGGGTCAACCTGCGCGCGCTGACCGAGGAGGATTTCGTGGCGATCCTGTCGGAGACCCGCGCGAACCTCGTCCAGCAGTACCGCGCGCTGATCGGGACCGAGAACGTGACGCTCGACTTCACCGATGATGCGATCCGCGAAGTCGCCCGGATCGCCGCGCAGGTGAACGAAAGCGTCGAGAACATCGGCGCGCGGCGGCTCCAGACAGTGATGGAAAAGCTGCTCGAGGAGATCAGCTTCGAGGCGGAGGATCACGTCGGCGAGACGATCACGGTCGATGCGGCCTACGTGAAGGAGCGCCTGTCCGACCTCGCCGGCAATTCCGACCTGTCGAAATACATCCTGTGAGCGCCGGCGCGCCCGTCGGCGATCTCGCGCAGATGCTGGCAGGCATGGCGCCGGTGCTGCACGAGCAGGCGTTCGCCTTCGCGCTGCTGGACGAGGGCGACGCGCTGCCGGCGGAGGCCTTCGCGCTCGTCCGCGAGGAGGAGGGCACGACCGCAATCCTGCCCGCGGACACCGCCGGGCCGCACTTCGCCCGCATCACCCTTTCGCTCCACTCCGCCCTCGAAGGCGTGGGATTGACCGCCGCGGTTTCCTCCCTGCTTGCGGAGAAGGGGATCGCCTGCAACGTGGTCGCGGGCTTTCACCACGATCACCTGTTCGTGCCATGGGAAAGGCGGGTGGAAGCGCTCGGCCTGCTGGAGGGGCTCGCCGCGAGCGTCCTGGCCGCGCGCGACGCGGAATGAAGCCGGGCGCGGCGTGCCGCGATGCCTATTCCGCCGCCTCTGCCCGCTCGGTCCTTTCGGCGGCCTGCTGCGTCCACATCTCGGCATAGAGGCCCCCGCGCGCGAGGAGCGAGACGTGGTCGCCCTCTTCGGCAAGCTCGCCCTGGTCGAGCACGAGGATGCGGTCGGCATCGGCGATGGTCGACAGCCGGTGCGCGATGGCGATGGTGGTTCGTCCGCGCTCGATCCGGCGGAGCGTGTCGAGGATCTCCTGCTCGGTGCGGGTGTCCAATGCGCTCGTCGCCTCGTCGAGCAGCAGGATCGGCGGGTTCTTGACCAGGGTCCGGGCGATCGCGACGCGCTGTTTCTCCCCGCCCGAAAGCTTCAACCCGCGTTCGCCCACCATCGTCTCGAGCCCGTCGGGCAGGCGTTCGATCAGCCCCGTGAGCGCGGCGCCGCGGGCGGCTTCGCGCACGGCCGCCTCGTCCGCGCCTTCGGCGCCATAGGCGATGTTGTAGCCGAGCGTGTCGTTGAACAGCACGCTGTCCTGAGGGACGATCCCGATTGCGGCGCGCACGCTCGCCTGCTGCACGCGCGCGATGTCCTGCCCGTCGATCAGGATGCGGCCTTCGCCGGGATCGTAGAAGCGGAACAGCAGCCGCCCGATCGTGCTCTTGCCCGCGCCCGACGGGCCGACGATCGCGGTCGTGGTCCCTGTGCGCACCTCGAATGACAGGTTCCTGAGGATGGTGCGCCCCGGATCATAGCCGAAGGTCACGTTCTCGAACCGGATCGAAGGCTCGCGCACCACCAGCGCGGGGGCGCCGGGCACGTCCTTCACCTCGATCTCGGTATCCATCAGCCGGAACATCTGCCCCATGTCGACGAGCCCCTGCCGGATCGTGCGGTAGACCCAGCCGAGAAGGTCGAGCGGACGGAAGAGCTGCATCAGGTACATATTGACTGCGGTGAGGTCGCCGACGCTGAGCGCCCCCTGGCTCCAGCGCCAGACGACGAAGGCAAGCGCGCCCGCCATCAGCGCATTGGTGATGAAGGCCTGGACGATATTGAGCATTCCGAGAGAGTTCTCGGTCTTCTCCGCCGCTTTGGCATAGGCGCGCGCGGAGCGGGCATAGCGCGCCTCCTCTCTGTCCTCGGCGCCGAAATACTTCACGGTCTCGTAATTGAGCAGCGAATCCACCGCGCGATGCAGCGCTTCCCCGTCGAGATCGTTCATCTCGCGCCGCAGCTTGGTGCGCCATTCGGTGATCCAGCGGGTCACCGCGACATAGGCGACGACCGTCACGGCGGTCGCCAGCACCAGTTCCCAGCCGAACATCGTCCAGAAGATTACCGCCACCGCGACCAGCTCGATCGCCGTCGGAGCGATGTTGAACAGCAGGAAATAGAGCATCATGTCGATGCTCTTGGTCCCGCGCTCGATCACCTTGGTCACCTCTCCCGTGCGCCGGCCGAGGTGGAAGCGGAGCGAAAGCCGGTGGAGCCGGTGGAACACGTCCTCGGCCAGCGTCTGGGTGGCGGTCTGGCCCACCCGTTCGAACACCATCTTGCGAAGGTTGTCGAACAGGACCGAGGCGAACCGCCCGAGCCCGTAGGCGAGCACCAGCGCCAGCGCGACGAAGCCAGCGCCTTCCATCCCGAGCGTTCCCTGCGCCTCGCTCAGCGCATCGACCGCGTTCGAAAAGGCGAGCGGCAGGGCGAGCACCACTGCCTTCGCCGCCAGCACGAAAACCATCGCGCCGACGATCCGCCAGCGCAGGTCGGGGCGGTCCTTCGGCCAGAGATAGGGGATGAAGCGCCGCAGGAGGTGCCAGCCGTCGATCTCGCGCGGGTCGGAGGGTGAGGGACGGTCGGGCGGCATGTGCAGGCGAATGTGGGCGCGTCCGCCGCGCGCCGCAACCCCGCACGGCGCGCGAGCCGCCCGCTAGCCTCTCTTATTCACGGCGATGCGGTTGGGCGCCTCTCGGCGCGAGCTTGACGCCACTGCTGCGTGCGGCGGCGTAGAGCGGGCGTGCGGCACCGCTGGCGTCTGTTTCACCGCGCTG
>OFET01000155.1_pt1 | contig 84277 bp, 68 predicted proteins | sample 1521211 | NCBI WGS metagenome assembly OFET01 (sample SAMN03766358, study PRJEB24113) | microbial mat metagenome | isolation source: enrichment culture HLUCC-A from microbial mat sample contains cyanobacterium... | reverse complement strand
GCCTGCGCCACGGCAGCTTGCCACCGCCTGCAGCGCCAGAAAAAGGGGTAAGGCCGAGTGAGGCGATGACGCCGGACGCGGCGGCGCGGGCGCTGGCGCGGGAGGGCGTCGTCGTCTTCGAGCCCGATCCGCGCACGGCCCGCTGGGCGGCGGCGGCGTGGGAGGCGGCCGGCCCGCTGGTGGCCGAGGCGCAGCGGAGCGGCGGCCTGCGCTGCGGGGGGACGTGGCTCGCCGGCGTCGATCTGTTGCCCAACGCGGTGGACGGCGCGGTGGCGGGCGTGCCGCTCGCGGGGGCGGCGGTCGACACGGTGGCGGCGCTCGGTCTCGCGCCCGCGGGATGGCACGCAGCGCAGGTGTCGGTGACGTGGGCCGGTTATCCGCGGCCGGGGGAGGACGAGAGCGCCGGCGCCGCGCGCTACCGGCGGCAGCGCGACGCCGCCCATGTCGACGGCCTGTTGCCCGAGGGCGCGGCGCGGCGGCGCCATCTGCGCGAGCCGCATGCCTTCATCCTCGGCCTTCCGCTGACAGAGAACCACGCGGACGCCGCGCCGCTCGTCGTCTGGCCCGGCAGCCACCGCCTGACGGGGCTGGCCCTCGCGGAGGCGCGGGCGGCGGAGGCGGGGGTGCCAGCGGGCGACGTCGATCTGACCGACGCCTACACCGCATCCCGGCGCGCTGCCTTCGACGCCTGCCCGCGCACGCCTCTGCCGCTCCGCCCGGGGAAGGCCGTGCTCCTGCACCGGCATCTGCTCCACGGCATCGCGCCGTGGGCCGCGCCGCCGGCGCCAGAGGGCCGGGCGGTCGCCTATTTCCGGCCCGAGCTGGCCGACCCGGACGAGTGGTTCGGCGTCTAGCCGGGGCGTCGCCTCAGGCGGCCATGTCGAGCACGATGCGGCCCGTCACCGTGCCGTCCTTGAGCCCGCCCATGATCGCGTTGATGTTCTCCAGCCGGTCGAGGGAGTAATGGGCGGCCACCGCGCCCTCGCCCGCGAGCGCGAGCGCCTCGGTGAGGTCGTTGCGCGTGCCCACGATCGAGCCGCGGATCGTCAGCCGCTTGAGCACCACCTCGAAGATCGGCAGCGGAAAGCCGCCCGGCGGCAGGCCGACGAGCGCCATCGTGCCGCCCCGCCGCAGCATCCCCACCGCCTGCGCGAAGGCGGCGTTGGAGACTGCCGTCACCAGCACGCCGTGCACGCCGCCGACGGCCTGCGTCACCTCGGCCACCGGGTCGGCCTCGGCCGCGTTCACCGTCATGTCGGCGCCGAGGCTCTTCGCCAGCGCCAGCTTGTCGGCGCCCACGTCGACGGCGACGACATGCATCCCCATCGCCTTGGCATACTGCACCGCCATGTGGCCGAGCCCGCCGATGCCGGAGACCGCGACCCACTGGCCCGGCTTCACTTCCGTCTCCTTGAGGCCCTTGTAGACGGTCACGCCCGCGCAGAGCACCGGCGCGGCCGGGGCGAAGTCGAGCCCCGCCGGCAGGTGGCCGATATAGTTCGGGTCGGCCAGCACAAAGTCGGCGAAGCCGCCGTTGACCGAGTAGCCGGTGTTCTGCTGGCTCTCGCACAGCGTCTCCCACCCGCCGACGCAGTGCTGGCAGTGGCCGCAGGCGGTGTAGAGCCAGGGCACCCCGATGCGGTCGCCCTCCTTCACATGGGTCACGCCGGCGCCCACGGCGGCGACGTGACCGACGCCCTCGTGGCCGGGGATGAAGGGAGGCGTGGGCTTGACCGGCCAGTCGCCGTCGGCGGCGTGCACGTCGGTGTGGCAGACGCCCGACGCCGCGACCTTCATCAGGATCTGCCCGGGCCCGGGCTCGGGCCTGTCCACTTCGCGGATCTCGAGCGGCGCGCCGAGTTGCGTGACGACCGCCGCCTTCATCGTTCTGTCCATCGGTGTCTTCCCAGCTTGTGTGACGCGCTCCGCCTCGGAGGGTCGCCCCCCTCTCCCGGTTCCGTCAACGGACTGGTGGTCGCGGGCCGCCGGCCGAGGAACCGGGGGCCAGCCCCCGGACCCCCGGGATACTTGTCGGCAAGAAGAAGGGGGGGGCCGGCGCGGGCGGCCGGCGCCGGCTCCGGGCCGTGCCATGCGGATCGCCGGCGCTCTGCGCTCAGGGGGGCAGGGGGGCGCCCAGGGCGGCGAGCGAGCGGGTGATGCCGGTGCGGAACGCCTCGGGCGAGAAGCGGGCGGCGCGGGCGGCGAGCGCGGCGGGGTCGATCCGGTCGAGCCCCTCGGCCTCGAAGCGCAGAACGGCCTCGGCGAGGCCCTCGGCGGTGGGCTCGCGGTAGAGCAGGCCGGTCTCGCCGTCGATCACCGTGTCGAGCGCGCCGCCGCGGCCGTAGGCGATGACGGGGCGGCCCGAGGCCATCGCCTCGACCGGCACGATCCCGAAATCTTCCTCGCCGGGGAAGACGAGCGCGCGGGCGCGGGCGAGATGCGCCCTGAGCGTGGGGAAGTCGACCTGGCCCAGGACCGTCACGTTCTCGGGCGCCTGTGCGGCGAGGCGGCGGCGGGTGGCCTCTGGGCCGCCGATCATCACGAGGGGCCGGCCGAGGCGGCGGAACGCCTCGATGGCGAGGTCGGGGCGCTTGTAGGGGGCGAGCTCGCCCGCCCAGAGGTAGAAGTCGCCCCGCTCGGCCGGAGCGACGGGCGCGAAGTCGGCCAGCGCGACGGGCGGGTGCACCACGTCGGCCTCGCGCCGCCAGTACTTGCCGATGCGCGCCGCGACATGGGTGGAGTTGGCCGCGAAGCGGTCGACGCGGGCGGCGCTCGTCACGTCCCACTGGCGGAGCGAATGGGCAATCAGCGGCATCGCCGCGCGCGTCAGGCGGCCAGCCCCCGCGCGGTAGGTGTGGAACTGGTCCCACAGGTAGCGCATGGGCGAGTGGCAATAGCACAGGTGCGGCGTCTCGGGCGCCGGGATCACGCCCTTGGCCGGCCCGCTCTCGGACGAGATCACCAGGTCGTAGCCCGCGAGGTCGAACTGCTCGAGCGCCCGCGGCATCAGCGGCAGGTAGCGCTGGTAGTGGCGGCGCGCGAAGGGCAGGCGGGCGATGAAGCTCTCCTCGATGCGGTGGGCGCGCAGCCGCTCCGACAGGCGCTCGGGCACGGCGACATGGGTGTAGATGTCGGCGCCGGGGAACATGGCGCAGAGCTCTTCCAGCACCTTCTCGCCGCCGCGCATGCCGACGAGCCAGTAATGCACCAGCGCCACCCGCGGCGCGGCGGACCCGGCCTCGCCGCGGCCCTGGCGCAGAAGGGTGCCGATCGGTTCGAAGCCTCCCTCAGGCATAGGCGTATCCCTGCGTCTCGGGCTCGGGGGCGCGGGCAGGGTCGACCATGGTCAGCGCGGCGCCGGTCACGTCGAGGCCCATCTCGTCCATCGCGGCCAGCGCCTCGGACACGGCCTTGCGGGGCGTGCCGTCCCACCGCACGAGGAAGAGGCGGGCATCGACCACCTGCGCCAGCACCAGCCCGTCGGAGACGGCGAGCAGGGCCGGCGCGTCGATCAGCACCACGTCGTAGACGCGCTTGAGCTCGTCCACCACGCGGGCCAGCCAGTCGGCCGCCAGCCGGTCGGCCACGTCAGGCTGGGGGCCGCGTGCGGCGAGGAAGTCGAAGCCGAAATCGGGATCGCTGTAGATCGCGCGGTCGAGCGGACAGGCGCCGCGGATGAAATCGGCGAAGTCCTCCTCCATGTCCCAGCCGAAGGCGGCCTGCATGGTCGAGCGGCGCAGGTCGGCGTCGACCACGATCACCGACTTGCCGGCGAGCGCCGACATCTGGGCGAGGGCGAGCGTCGTGCGCGTCTTGCCCTCGTCGGGCGCGGCCGACAGGACGGCGACGGCGCGCGCGCCCTCCTGCCCCTCACGCATCAGCAGCGCGGTGCGCAGGTGGCGGATGCGCTCGGCATAGATACTGTAGGGGGCGTCGCGGAGGGCGGCGGTGGCGGCCATCAGCCCGCCCGCGGTCTGCAGCGGGACCGAGCCGAGCACGGGCAGGCCGGTCGCCGCCTCGAGGTCGCGCGGGGTGCGGAAGGTCTGCGCAGTCATCTCTCGTACGAAGATCAGGCCGAGCCCCAGCGCCAGCCCCGCCATCGCGCCGAGCGCGCCCATCAGCTTCGGCCGCGGCGCGGCGGGCGCGGCCGGCACGGATGCCCGCTCGATGAGCCTGGCGTCCGGCTGCTGGAGCAGCTCCTGCGTGCGGGTCTCGGTCAGGCGCGAGAGCAGCGCCTCGTAGGTCTGCCGCTTGGCCTGCGCCTCGCGCTCGAGCTGGCGCAGGCCCTGCTCGCCACTGGTAATCGACACGACGCGGGACTCGAGATCGGCAATGCCCGTGCGCAGGCTGTCCTCGCGGGCGCGGGCGACCTCTGCGGCACTGCGGCTTCGGGCGATGATGCGCTCGACCTCACCTGCGAGATCTGCCTCCAGCCGGGCGAGTTCGCGGGCGATGCGCTGCCGCTCGGGGTGGCTCTCGTCGTAACGCTCGGCCCATTGGTCGTCTTGCCGGGTCAGCTCCAGCCGTTCGAGGGCAAGCTGCTCGACGAGGGGGGAGGAGACGAGATCGGCCACCTCGGACAGCCCGCCCGAGGCGAGCACCGCTTCGAGCTGGCCGATCTGTGCCTCGGTCGCGGCCCGGTCGGCGCGGGCGGCGACGAGCTGCCCGTTGAGATCGGCGACTTGCTGGCGGACGGTCTCGACCGTGCCGCCCTCGACCGAGAGCCCCTGCGCGCGCGCATCGGTCACCGCGGCCTCGGCCTCTTCGAGGTCGGCACGCAGTTCGACCACGCGCGCCTCGAGCCAGGCGGTGGCGCCGGTCGTGGTGTCGCGTCTGTCGTCGATCTGGGCTGCGATGTAGGCGCGGGCGATGGCGTTGGCGATGTCGGCGGCGAGTTCGGGCGCGTGGTTCTCGGCGCGGATGGCGATGACATAGCTGTCGCCCTGGGGGACCACGGTCAGGTCGCGGCGGATAAGCCAGACGAGGCCCTGCATGATCTGGTCGTCGTCCGCGGGGCGCGCGTCGGGGTCGGCGACCGACGCCACGAGGCGCGCGGCCTCCTCCGCGGTCACGCCGATCTCGCCGTCGGCGTCGAGGCGCGCAGGCCCGATCTCGGCCACCACCCGCTCGATCAGCACGTTCGAGCTGAGCACCGCCGCCTCGCCGTTGACGACTTGTTCGGAGAGTTCAAGGTCCTGCACCACCTCCTCGCCGGTGACGATCTGTGCATTGCGCGGGTCGAGCATCACCTTCGCGGTGGCCTCAAAGGTGGGGCGGATCTGCGCCACGGCGAGGTAGGCCGCGAGGCCCAGGCCCGCCATCGCGCCGCCCACCAGCCAGCGCCCGCGCCAGACGGCCCGTGCGAGCGCGCGCAGGTCGACGGCGTCGGCGTCGTCGCCCGCAGAGCCCGAGAGCGCGCGGCGGGCGCGGGTCATGGGTGCGAACTCGACGGGGGTGAAGCGACTGTTCATCTGGCACCCGTGCAGGCTGCTTGCGCGACGGCGCATGTGCCGGTCGCGCGGTGGCCGGGCGGCTCGGGCCGCGCCTCGAGGAGAGCAGGGTGCATCGACAGTCACTCGTCCCACGCGCCGGAGAAGCCCATCACGGCTCCGTCCGGCTAACCCCCACCGGTCCCGCTATCTGCGTCTGGGGCGGCGCTGTCAAAGCGTGTCGAATTCGGGCCGCTTTTCGGGGGGCTGCCGGCGACAATGCCGGGGCCGAGCGGGCTATTGGACACGCAGGCGCGGCGATCCGGCATCGAGCGGGGCGGAAGCCGGGCGCGATTCGAGCAACGCGCCGCGCGAGAGCCCGGCGGCGAGGCCAGCCAGCGCGAAGAAGAAGAGGCCGAGATCGGGCGTGGCGTGCGTGAGCAGCGCCGAGAGCAGCATGGCGAGGCACCCCGCCTGCAGCGCGACGACGACCGCCGCCGCGCCCTCGGGCGCGCCGGGGCCGCGGGGCGCGGGCAGGCGCGCGAGGGCGGCGAGGAAGGCGATGTAGAGGGCGGTGCCGATCGCCCCCAGAGAGCCGAGCGTGGCGATCAGCCAATTCGACGCGCGCACCGAGCCGAGCCCTGCGCCGAAGCCGGACGTGTCGAGAAAGTTGCGCCAGGCCTGCGCGTTCCAGCTCATCCGCTCGACGCCCGAGTCGGTGTCGAGCTTGTCGAACAGCGCGCGGTCGAGGAAGGCGGACACCGGCTCGACCAACTGGTAGGCGCCGAAGAGCGCGACCGCCGCGAGCCACAGCGCGAGCGCGCCCCAGGCGGCCATCGCCATGCCCCGCCGGCTGGCCTGCGCGCTCAGGTGCGTGGCGCCCGACCAGAGGCCCCAGGTGAGGGTGAAGGCGAGTGTCGCGACATAGGCCGCCGAGGAGGTCGAGCGCAGCAGCAGCACCGCTGAGAGCGCGAGCATCCACGACGCGAGGCGCGAGCCGGGGCTCGTGGCCCAGTAGGACAGCCAGAAGCCGAAGAGCCCCAGCGCGTAGAAGCCGAAGGCGGAGGCCTCGGGGAAGCCGCCGATCATCCGCTTCATGCCCATCATGGAGTGGTCGGCGAGGATCGCGTAATTGGCCGTGCGGATCGGATCCAGAAGCTGCGGCAGGCCTGCCGCCGCGCTCGCCACGTCGAGCACGCCGAGGGCCGCATGGATCGCGGTGGCAAGCGCCATGGCGGCGACGATGCGCGCCGGATCGGGGCGGCGGCGCGAGAGCGTGGCGAGCGCGGCGAAGACCATCACGCCGAGGCCCATCCGGAAGAGCTGGGTGAGGTTGCCCGTGGTGGGGCCGAGGTCGTGCACCGCGATCCCGTCGGAATTGGCGCTGCGCGAAATGGCGAAGACCTGCGTCTCGCCCGCGAAGAGGCGCGGCAGGAAGAGCGCGGCGACGACGCAGAAGCCGGCGAGCAGCAGGAGCCAGAAGCCGGGGCCGAAGGGGCGGGCGGACCCGACCAGGGCGGACAGGCCCGCCGGCGTCAGGCAGACGAGGCCGAACAGGCCGATCGCGGCGAGGTCGGCCACGCCGATCGTGGCGCCGCCCACCGCCGGCAGGTTGAACGCCGCCGCCGCGCCCAGCGGCGTAAGGGCGAGGAAGAGCCCGACGCTCCGCGCCGGCCCGCGCACGAGCATCGCCGCGAGCGCGATCAGCGCGATCAGGGTCGAGGGCACGATTTCCACGGACGGCTCCGGCGTCGTCTGCGGGTGACGCTGACAGGGCGGCGGGCCGTCCGCGTGGCGGCGGCATGGCGGGATTGGGGCGCGCAGGTCGCGCCGCGCCCGGCCCCGGCCCGCTCCGCCCACCGACGCGCCCGAGCCCGCCCCGTCCACCCGCCTCGCCGGTCTCGCGCCTCACCCCTGCCACATTGGCGCGGCATGACGCGGGGCATGTCCATGCGGTTGCTTCTCGCGCTCGTTCCCATCGTCTCGCTGCCCTTCGTCGCGCTCGCGCAGGATGTGGGCGCCGGCCCCGGCCTAGAGCGTGTCGGCCCGGAGCGTGTCGGCCCGCGCCTCGCGGCGGTGTCGAATTTCGGGCAGGGCTGGCTGCCGGCGCTCGCCGAGGCGGCGCTGGCCGACGGGCTGACCGATTTCCGCGACGCGGTCTACTGGCGGAATGTCGAGCGCGGCGGCGACGTCGCCTTCGACAGCGCGGTGACGACATGGCCCGATGCGGTGGCGACAGGCGGCGGCTCGCTGTCGCTCACCGTCAACAACGGCCACCCCGAGCATGACGGCGGCCACACGCCCCATACCGACGCCGCCATCGCCGCCTTCGCCGCCAACGCCGCCGCGACCGTCGCCCGCTTTCCCAACATTCACACCGTCGAGGTGGGCAACGAGTGGAACGCGGCCAACTTCGTCAGCGGCCCGGTGCGGGAAGACGGTCTCGACCGCCGCGCCTGGCACCACGTGCGCCTGCTGGCCGAGACCTCGGCGCGGGTACGGGCGGTGCGCCCCGGCCTGCGGGTGCTCGGCGGCGCGACCCATTCGATCCCCGGCCCCTACATCGCCGAGCTGCTGGCCCTCGGCGCGCGCGAGCACATGGACGCGCTGGCGATCCACCCCTACACCACCCCGGTCGAGCAGCTCGGGCCCCATATTGGCTTCCTGCGGCGCCTGCCGGGGGCGGAGGGCATCGACCTCGAGGTGACGGAGTTCGGCCACGAGGGCAGCGACCCCGACGCGGCCGACCACCTGCTTCGCTCCTGGTGCCAGTTCGCGCTCGCGGGGGTGTCGCGGGCGGTCTGGTTTCCGCTGCATCCTCGCGGCGACGGGTTTGCCGCGCTCTACACGCGCGAGGGCGTGCGGACCGTCGTGGGCGATGCGCACGCGCTGATCCGGGCCGAGCTCGAGGGAGCGGCGGTGACCGACGCCGCGCCCGACCCCTTCACCCATGCCTGCGCCCTCGGCCCGGTCGAGGCGCCGCGTCACCTCGTGATATGGGGCGCGCCGCGGGGCGTGACGCTCGCCCCCGGCCTCGTGGCGCGCGACGCCGGCGGGGCGGTGCTGCCGACGGAGGGACTCACGCTGTCCGACCGGGCGCTCCTGATCTCGGCGCCGCAGGGCGGCGCGGCGCGGCTCGGCGACACGGTGCGGCTCGGGGTCCAGCGGGTGCTGGCCGACAGCTACGAGCAGTACGACTTCCCGCGCGCGGCGGGTGAGCAGGCGCCGGGCGACCCGTTCGAGCGCTTCGCGCGGGCGGGGGAGCGACGGATCGCGCTCGACACCCGCCCCGGCCAGGATCGCAACGGCGTGCCGTGGTATCCGCATCGCGGCGCGGCCGAGGATGCGGGGCTGTGGCTGACCTCGGACACGCTGGTGCTGTCGCGCTGGGGCGACACGCCGCTCGAAATCGTGCACCGCTACGTCGCGCCCGCGCCGGTGGAGGCCGTACTCGAGGCGCGCGTCGCCCCGGCCGCGCGCTCCGAGGACGGGGTGACGGTGCGGATCGCGCGCGACGACGGCGCGGTGCTGGTCGACGAGACGCTTCGGGAGGAACGGGTCTACGCCCTGCCGGTGACACTCGCCGCGGGGGCGACGCTCGAGATCGCCGTGGGGCCGGGCGCGACCGCGCGGGGCGACGTGGTGGGCTACCGCTTCACGCTGCGCCGTCCCTGAGCGCCCGACGACCGGGGCCCGACGACCGGGGCGCGCCGACCGGGGCGCGCCTGGTGGTGCGCCGTCCGGGCTGCGCTGGCGCGGCTCTGCCCGTCAGGCGGCTGGCGCTCTGCGGGCGGGCGTCGTCACCGTGTCGAGCGTGCGGCGGATGGCGTCTCGCGCCTTCGCCTCGGCCGTCTCGCGGGCGGCGGCGTCGGGGCCCACCGCGATCGCGCGGGAGAGGCGAGCGGCGACCCGACCCGCCTCCTCGCCGGCCGGGGCGAAGGCGCGAGACGCCCCGACCGAGGCGAAGAAGCTCTCGACCTTGCGATCCCAGCCGAGGCCGATGACGGGGCGGCCGTAGGCGAAGGCGACGATGCAGGCATGCAGCCGGTGCGCGACGACGGCGCGGCACGACGCGACCGTCCGGGCGAGCGTCGCGGGGCGGAGCGGGCGGGGCGCGACCGCGACCCGGCCGTCGGCAACCTCTGCCGCGAGGGCCTCGGCCACCGCCGCGAGCGCGGCGTCATCTTCCTCGGCGCCGTTGGAGAACAGGCGGAGCGCGTGACCCTCGGCCATCAGCGCGCGCGCGAGATCGGCAAAGATGCCCGTGCCGGAGGCCAGCCCTTCCTCGGCATGGTAGCTCAGGATGTCCGCCGCCGCGATGCACAGGCCGACCCTCTCGTCCGCCTCGACCGGCCCGTAGCAGTCGGCCGCCAGCAGGCCCGGATCGCGGGCGAGCCATGGAATCGGCCCGCGCCCGCCGGTCTGCGCCCGCCATGCCGCCACCGACGGCGCATCGCGCAGCCCCACGTCGCGCAACTCCGCCTCGAACAGGCGGGCGAACAGCGCGGTTCCCCGGCGCGACCAGTTCCCTGCCACGCCTGCCGCATGCACCGCAACCGGCACCCCGGCCGCGTGCGCGAGATCGGCCGCGCGGGCCACCTTGAGCGGAAAATTGAGATCGGCGTCCGAAAAGAGCTGCCCGCCGCCGATCACCGACAGATCCGCGCCCTCCAGCGCCTCGCGCCAGAGGGGAGTCGCCCACGACAGCACCCGGCCGAGCCTGATCTGCACGAGCGCGTGCCGAGCCGGGCGCGGCAGCCGCTTCAGCAGCGCGAGCGCCCGGGCGCGGTTGGCCACGACGGTGTGGCCGAAGCCGGTCCGCCCTGACAGGTCGATCGACACGACCCTCGCCTCCGGTGCGACCTCGCCCACGCCGTGGGCAAAGCACTCCGCGATGATTCCGTCGCCCAGGTTGGGGCTGTAGGGCAGGCCGAACTGAACGATCCGCATTCGCGTTTCCCCCGTCTTGCCCGGGTCGCGCCTTCGCCGCGCCGTTGTTCCCGGTCACGGTGCCAGCGTCTACAGTGGGAATTGGGCGAGGGCGAGGCAGAGCGGGATGGAGCCGGAGCGCATCGTCGTCATCAACGACGCGAGCACCGCGCGCGGCGGCGCGACGGGGCTCGCGCTGCTTTCGGTGCGGCTGCTGCGTGCGCGGGGCCTCGCGGTGACCTATGTCTGCGGCGACGGGGGAGACAACGACGAGCTTGCGGCGCTCGGTGTCGAGGTTGTCGCGCTGGGGCAGGGGCGGCTTCTCGAGCGCGGGCGGCTGGCAGCCCTGCACGCGGGGTTGTGGAACCGCGCCGCCGCGCGCATGCTCGCGGGCTGGATCGGGCGGACCGACAGGCCGCGCACCGTCTACCACCTGCATGGCTGGGCGCAGATCCTGTCGCCCGCGGTGTTTTCCGCCCTCGCACCGGTCGCACGGCGGACGGTGGTGCACGCACACGACTTCTTCCTTGCCTGCCCCAACGGCGTCTACATGGATTTCCAGCGCATGCAGCCGTGCCGCCGCGTGCCGCTTTCGGCCGCCTGCCTCGCCACCCATTGCGACAAGCGCTCGCGCGCCGAGAAGGGCTGGCGCGTGCTGCGCCATGCCGGGCTGCGCCGCGCCTTCGCGAGCGGCGACTGGGCGGCGGTGGCGATGATCCACCCCGGCATGGCCGAGCCGCTGAGCCGCGCCGGGGTGCCCGCGCGCCTGCTGACGGCGCTGCGCAACCCGGCCGAGGCAGGCGGGGCGGAGCGGGTGCGCGCCGAGGCGAACGACCGCGTCGTCTTCGTCGGCCGCCTGTCGGAAGAGAAGGGGCCGCTCGACCTCGCCCACGCGACGGCCGCGCTGGGTATGCCCGTCACCTTCGTCGGCGCGGGGCCGCTCGAGGCCGAGGTGCGGCGGCTCAATCCCGCGGCCGAGATCACCGGATGGCAGGATCGGGCTGGCGTCGCGCGCCATCTCGGCCGGGCGCGGGCGCTGGCCATGCCGTCGCGCCTGCCCGAGCCTTTCGGTCTGGCCGCGGCAGAGGCGGCGCGGGCGGGCGTGCCGGTGGTGCTGCCCGACATCGCGTTGATGGCGGCGGAGATCGCGGGTGAGGGGATGGGCCTGGCCTACGACCCCGACGATCCGCACGGTCTGGAAGCGGCCCTCGGGCGGATCCGTTCCACCGGTGCGGAGGACATGGCGGCGATGAGCCGACGCGCCCACGAGGGCGCCGGGCGCCTCGCCGCGACGCCGGAGGCGTGGGCCGATGGCCTCGTGTCGCTCTACAGGGGCGCCCTGGCGCCGCGGGCGGCCCGCCGGGCACCTCCGCCCGCGGCGTGACCCGTGCGCGGCCTCGGCGGCCCCGAGTTCAGCTGCCCCAGGTTCAGCGGCCCCAGGTGCGGACCGGCCCGCAATCCATGTGTACGAAGTTGGAGCCCGAGTAGCGGCCGACGCCGCCCGCCTTGCAGGCCGCCGCGGCGCGGGCGATCTGACCGACCGAGCGCGAGCCGAGCCGCAAGTCGGCCGCCTCGCCGCGCAGGTGGCGCGAGTTCTTCGCCACGCCGCCGCCGCGCGACCGCAGCATCGCGTTGGTCGCGGGCGAGCGGTAGCCCGAGAGCAGCATGTAGGGTTCGGTGGCGTCCAGCAGGTTGTGGGCTGCGGCCATGATGTCGACCGTCCGGAAGTCGATCTCGTGCGTCTCGTTCCGCCGCCAGTCGCGCATGAAGACGTCGATCTCGCGCTTGGCGTCCTTGATGTAGTCGCCCTCGATCCAGTAGATCGTGTCGAGGCTTTCGCCGGTCCGGCCGTTGTACATCTTGATGCGGCGGATGTCGCCGGCGCCGCGGAGGAAGCCGAAGGCATTGGCGCAGACGGGGGCGGCGGCCACCGTCGTGGCGGCGAAGGCCGCGAGGACCCCGCGTCGGGTCAGGCTCGACGAGCCGGTTCTATCTGTCATGTGAACTGCCTGTGTTTCGCCCGTTGTCGCCGCTTCACTGCGGCTTGATATCGCACTTTCGCTCACTCACGACCATGTGCATGCCACATTCCGATTCCCCCTCCAAGGGCCGGGAGGCGTTGTGTTCCCGACAGGCCCGTCAATAGGCAGAAAATTGCTTAAGCGGGCTTTAGGGCTGTTTCGGTGCCGTTGTGTCAAGTGCGTTGCCTTTTCGTCACATTCGATCGATCGGGGCAGTCCCACGGACCATGGCGCCGCGGCGCGACGCCCCGGCCATGCAGGGACTGCGCGGTGCGGCGGGCGGCGCGACAAGGGCGGGTCGCGGCGGCAACGCGGGCGGCAGGTAACCCTTCCGCAACGGTATCTTGAGTGGACTCCTGCGGAACCATCGGCATGCTGGGGGCGCTCACCCTGCCCACCCTTTCGTGACGAGGTCTGTACGGATGATCGAGTTCAAGCTGCCTGCCGCCGGCGTTTTGGCTGCAGGTCTCGCCCTTGTCTGCGCCCATGGCCTGACCGCCGGGCCGGCTGGCGCGCAATCGGCCGGCGTGGCCGCGCCCGCCGCGCCTGCCGCGACCCAGGGGCGGTCCGGGGTGGAGCCTGCGGCCGCTGCCGCGCCGTTCGGTGCGGCCTACGCCAGCGCCGCCTTCCGGCAGGCGGTGGCCGAGGCCGCCTACGGCGCCGAGACGGTGGCCGCCTTCTACCGCGAGCGCGAGTACGCGCCGCTCTTCACCGGCAATGACGCCGACGACCGCGCCCGCCGCGCCGCGCTGCTGCGCGCGCTCGAGGCGGCGCCGCGTCACGGCCTGCCGGCGCAGCGCTACCGGGCCGACGACCTGCGCGCGCTCTTCGCCGGCGCCACCAGCCTGCGCGCCCGCGGCCGGGCCGAGGTCGAGGCGGCGAAGATGTTCCTCGCCTATGCGCGCGACATCTCCTCCGGCGCGCTCGAGCCCGCCCGCCTCGGCCTCGAAATCCCGCGCGAGCTGCCCCGGCGCGACCCCGCCGCCCTGCTCGCGGGGCTGGCCGGCGACGACCCGCGCGGCTTCGTCGAGGGCCTTCAGCCGCAGAGCCACGAATACAATCGCCTGCTGGCCGAGAAGATGCGGCTCGAGCGGGTGCGAGCCGCCGGCGGCTGGGGGCCGGACGTGCCTTCGGGCCGGCTCGAGCGCGGCATGTCGGGGCCCGCCGTCGTCGCGCTGCGCGACCGCCTGATCGCCAAGGGCTACCTGGAGCGCAGCGCCTCGGCTGCCTTCGACCGCGCGATGGAGACGGCGGTCAAGCGCTTCCAGATCGACCACGGGCTCGAGCCCGACGGGGTGGCGGGCGAAGGCACCATCGCAGAGGTCAACGCCAGCGTCGACAAGCGGCTCTCGCAGATTCTCGTCGCGCTGGAGCGCGAGCGCTGGCTCAACCTGCCGGAGGGGAAGGGGGCGCGGCACATCCTCGTCAACCTGACGGACTACACGACCAAGGTCGTCGACGACGGGGTCGTGACGTTCGAGACCCGCGCCGTCGTCGGCGCCGTGAACGACGGCAAGCCCACGCCGGAATTCTCCGACGTGATGGAATACATGGAGCTCAACCCGACCTGGACGGTGCCGCGCGGCATCCTCGCGCGCGACTACCTGCCGAAGCTCAAGCGCAATCCCGGCGCGGCGGGCTATCTCAAGCTGGTGGATTCGCGGGGCCGGGTCGTGCCGCGCGGCGCGGTGAACTTCTCCGCCTATTCGGCGCGCACCTTTCCGTTCAACCTCGTGCAGCCGCCGGGGCCGCGCAATGCGCTGGGCACTGTGAAGTTCATGTTCCCCAACCCGTACGCGATCTACCTGCACGACACGCCCGACAAGCACCTCTTCGACCGGCATCGCCGCGCCTATTCGTCGGGCTGCATACGGCTGAAGGATCCGCACGAATTCGCCTACCACCTGCTGGCGCGGCAGACCGCGACCCCGAAGGAGGATTTCCACGCGATCCTGAACACCGGCCAGATCCGACGGATCCAGCTGGAGGAGCCGGTGCCGGTGCACCTGACCTACCGCACCGCCTTCACGCAGGCGAAAGGCCGGGTGAACTACCGCGAGGATCTCTACGGCCGCGACGCCCGCCTGTGGGATGCGCTGCAGGCCGCCGGCGTGACCCTCGACGCTGCCCGGGGCTGACCCGCACGCTCCCTAGGGCGCCCCACCCCGGGGACGCCGGCGCACGAGGGGCTCCCGCCTCCGCTCGGCGCGCTGGCGCGCCTCGCTCCGTTGGGCCCGGCAGCCGCTGTCGCGGCTGCGGCCGCGCCCTGCTCCGGAGCGGCGCGGAGGGACGGATGGGGCAGCCGGCCTCCGGCTCACCAGAGAACAGGCCCTTGGCGCGCACGACTCGCGTTTGCGACCGGGCGACGGGGCGACGGGGCGGGCGATGGGGCGGGCGATGGGGCGGGCGATGGGGCGCATGTCGGGCAGGGAGGCGCCTTGGTCGGCGGTGCCTTTCGCGGCAGCGCGTTCCCCGGTATGGGGGGCAGCGCACGGGGCGCAACCGGCGGGAGGGTGCATGGGCGGTCGGACGCACAGCATGGCGGAGCTCGCCGAGGCGCTCGGGCTCGCGCTCTGGGGCGACGGTGCGGTGCGCGTTGCGCGCGCCGCGGCGCCGCACGAGGCGGGGCCCGACGCCATCGCCCTCGCCGCGACGCCGGCCTATGCCGATGCGCTTGCGCAGGGTGCGGCGCGGGCGGCTCTCCTGTGGGAGGGGGCCGACCCCGAGGGCTACGGTCTCGACGCGGCGCTCATCGCGCCACGGCCGCGCCATGCGCTGGCCGGCCTCTCGGCGACGCTCGACCCGGGGCCGGACATCGCAGCCGGCAGCCACCCCTCGGCTCAGATCGACCCGAGCGCCGAGATCGGCCCCGGCGCGGCCATCGGCGCCTTCGCGGTGATCGGGCCGGGCGTGACGATCGGGCCGGGCGCGCGCATCGGGCCGCACGTGGTGATCGGGGCGCAGGCACGCATCGGGGGCAGTGCGCTGCTCCATGCCCGCGTCGCGATCGGCGCGCGCTGCACGATTGGCGACCGTTTCGTGGCGCAGCCCGGCGCGGTGGTGGGGGGCGACGGCTTTTCCTTCGTCACCGCAGAGCCCTCGGCCGCCGAGGAGGTGCGCCGAACGCTGGGCGTGGCGGGCGTGGCGGGCGGGGCGCGGCAGCAGGCCTATGCCCGAATCCATTCGCTCGCAGCCGTGACGATCGGCGACGACGTGGAGATCGGCGCCAACAGCTGCGTCGACCGGGGCACCCTGTCGGACACGCGGATCGGAGACGGAACCAAGATCGACAACCTCGTGCAGATCGGCCACAACGTGACCGTCGGCCGCCACTGTCTGCTCTGCGGGCAGGCGGGGGTCGCGGGCTCTACCCGCGTCGGCGACCGCGTGGTGCTGGGGGGGCAGGCGGGCGTGACCGACCACCTGACCATCGGCGACGACGTGATCGCGGGCGCGGGCACGCTGTTGCGCACCAACCAGCCGGCGGGGCGGGTGATGCTGGGCAACCCCGCCATGCCGATGGCGCTGTCGGTCGAGGCCTACAAGGGGCTGCGCCGCCTGCCCCGTCTTTTCCGCGAGGTCGCCGCGCTGAGAAAGCACCTTTCAAACGGGCAGGGCAGCGGCTAAATCGGCGCCACTTTCATGAGGGAAGGCGCATCCCATGGCCGACGAGGTGAGCCGCAGGGTCATCGAGATCATCGCCGAACAGGCGGTGCTCGAGCCCGCGGACGTCACGATGGACGCGACGCTGGAGGATCTCGGGATCGACAGCCTCGGTCTCGTCGAGTCGATCTTCGCCATCGAGGAGGCGTTCGACATCTCGGTGCCGTTCAATGCCAACGCGCCCGGCGAGAGCGACTTCGACATCTCATCGGTGGCCGCCATCGTCGCCGCCGTAGAGGCGCTGGTCGCCGAGCAGAAGGGCGGGGCGGGCGCCCGCCCGCCACAGGCCGACAAGGGACGCGCGTGAAGCGCGTCGCCATCACGGGGCAGGGCTCGATCAACGCGCTCGGACGGACGGCGCCCGAGACGCTGCGGGCCATGGCAGAGGGGCGCTGCGGGATCGGGCCGCTCGAGGTGCGCGATGTCGAGCGCCTCTCGGTGCAGATCGGCGGGCAGGTGCAGGGCTACGACCCCGAGGCCGAGTTCAACCGCCAGCAGATCGCGCTCTACGACCGGTTCACCCAGTTCACCCTTCTCGCGGCGCGCGAGGCGATCGCGCAGTCGGGCCTGACCTTCGCCGGCGAGGTCTCGGCCGAGGCGGGCGTGGTGCTCGGCACCGCCGCCGGCGGCATGGAGACGTGGGACGACAATTTCCGCTCCGTCTACGAGGAGGGGAAGAACCGCGTGCACCCGTTCGTCGTGCCCAAGCTGATGAACAACGCAGCCGCCAGCCATGTCTCGATGGAGTTCAACCTCAAGGGGCCCTCCTTCACGGTCGCCACGGCCTGCGCCTCGTCGAACCACGCGATGGGGCAGGCCTTTCACCTGATCCGCGCGGGCGCGAGCCGGGTGATGGTGACGGGCGGCTCGGAGGCGATGCTCACCTTCGGCGGCGTCAAGGCCTGGGAGGGCCTGCGCGTGATGTCGAAGGACGCCTGCCGCCCGTTCAGCGCCAACCGCAACGGTATGGTGCAGGGCGAAGGCGCGGCGGTCTTCGTCTTCGAGGAGATGGAGCATGCCCGGGCGCGGGGGGCGGAGATCCTCGCGGAGGTCATCGGCTTCGGCATGGCGTCGGACGCCTCCGACATCGTGATGCCGTCGGCCAAGGGCGCGGCCCGGACGATGGCGCTTGCCTTGCGCGACGCACGGGTGAGCGCCGACGCGGTGGGCTACATCAACGCCCACGGGACGGGGACGGCCGCGAACGACAAGACGGAATGCGCGGCGGTGGCCGACACGTTCGGCGCCCATGCCGACGCGCTGATGATCTCGTCCACCAAGTCGATGCACGGCCACCTGATCGGCGGCACGGGCGCGGTGGAGCTTCTGGCCTGCATCATGGCGCTGCGCGAGGGCGTCATCGCGCCAACCATCGGCTACGAGGAGCCCGACCCCGAATGCGCGCTCGACGTGGTGCCGAACGTGGCGCGCGAGGCGAAGGTGAACGTGGTCATGTCGAACGCCTTCGCGTTCGGCGGGTTCAACGCCGTGCTGGTGCTGCGACGGGCATGAGGCGCGCCGCCCGGGGGCGAGGAGGTCGGATCGAGAGGCGCGCCAAAATGCCTTGAACAAGGCATTTGCAAATCCCTTCGGGAAGGGATTTGCGCCTTGCCTCACTCGGACGGCTGGCTCTCGCCCTGCTGCTCCTGCTGGGCGGCGCGGGCCGCGGCGACGGCCTCGACGTTGAGCGCATTCAGCTCCTTCAGGCGCTCGAAGCCCGCGGTGAAGCCCGAGAGCGAGGCGTCGAGGTCCACCGCAGTGTCCGGCGCGCCCGCAGGGTAGATCGTCAGCCGTGCCACGGCGCCCCGGCGGAAGGCGTCGACCTCGGCCGGGGTGAAGCCGATCCGCGCCACGCAGCCCTGCTCGGTACAGAAGCTGAACGGGTATTGCCGCGCCGTGCCGCCGTCGACCGACAGGGTCAACTGCCGCGTCAGCAGCGTCTCGAGCGGCGTCACGATCGTTGCGCCGGCCTCGGCGTCCTGCCCGTCGGGCAGGTTGACGAGTTCGATCGTGGCCACGGAATTGCCCTCCTGGTCCTGCAGAATCTGGTGCAACGCGCAGGGATCGTGCTCGAGCGACGTACGGATGCAGCGAATTTCCCAGTCGGCCGAGACTTCGAGGATATAGGGCTCTCCCAGCGGGGTTTCGGCCGCGCCGGCGTCTTCGTCCACGGGCGTGCCCATGTCGAGTTGCAGGTCATCCTGCCGGTCCTGCTCCTGGGCGGCGAGCGGCCCGCCGAACACGAGGGCGGCGGCGAGGGCCGCGGCGAGCGATGTCGACCTGTGGGGGGGCAAGCTGTCGTGCAGACAAGGTGCGGTCATGGACGGGTTCCCTGCTCTTGTGTCTCTGTCGCCGGCCCCTTGTGCCGCGGGCGCGGCCTGCTTTCACGGCCCGTTAGCACGGAGCGGCGGCCCTGTCAGGCCCCGACGTGCCGTAGACCGCCCGGTGCGGGGCTCTGGGCGGGGCTCTGCCGCGGCGCCCGGTCGCCGGCAAAAAGGAAAAGGGCCCCGAAGGACCCTTTGCCCGGAGGCGATGCCCCCGTGCGGACCGGGGAAACCCGCGTCCACGTTGCGCATTCGCGCTGTTGCTCCCTGTCGGACGGGCCGACTTGGAGCGGACGCTAAGCCGCGCGCGACAATGCGTCAACAGGGGAATCGGGCCGTGGCGCCAAATTGGCGATAGCCCGGAAGCGGCGTTTCGGCCGTCGGGCCTGCCCGTCGGGTCCCTGCGACGAGCCGTGCGCGGCGCTTCGGCCGATCCGCTCCGGCCCCGGCGCCCTGTCCGGCCGCTGGGCCGCCCGCGCCTGCCCGATAACCCGCGCCTGCCCGTCAAAAGGACCGCGCCCGAAGGCGCGGCCAGTCTGACAGGGAGGAAGCGCGGCGTCCGGGGGGACGGCCACGCGGGCACACTCTGGCGTCGAAGGATTAACAGGCTGCTGAAGAAGTCGGCCTTGAAGGACGTTATTCCTGCCGCTGCGATTTGAACGCGGTTTTCTGCGTCATCGGCGTCGGACGCGGGGTCTGATTGCCTGCTGCGTCAGGCCGCCAGTAGTTTCGGCAGCCTCGCGAGGTTGCAGGCCGCCAGGCGCACGTTCTCGCGGATGATCGAGACGAGCTCCTGGGAGAGCATGCCGTCGCGGACGATCTTGACCCCCGGCAGGCGCAGCCCCTCCTCGAAGATCGAGGTGGCGTCGGGCGCGACCGAGCCGGGCACCGAGCCGCCGACATCGAGGTAATGGGCCACGTTGATCGCCCAGGCGGCGCCTGTCGGACAACAGGCGCAGAACTTACCGTTTGCGCCGGGTCAGGCCCGACCGGCTCTCCCGCAGGCCAGCATCGAAGCCGTCGAGCGCGTCCCGCACGCGCCCGCGCTTGCTCTCGCCGATGTCGGGTATCGCGCAAGGGCGGGAAAGGCACGCCGCGGCGTCCGGCCCCTGCTCGACAAGAAGGCCGCTGTAATCGGAAAGGAACACGCCGTAGGCCAGATCCGACAGGAGTGCCGCAGCATCAAACCGGTGCCCCTGCGCCATGGCGGCAAGGATGTCGAGCGTCCGGATCTCGACGAGCCGCGGTGCCGTAAGTCGCTCGCGTTGCATCGAGAGCAGCCAGCCAAGAGTCGCGGACGTCGCCTCCGGCGCGTCCGCCAGAAGCTGCTGCCGGGCGAGAAGCAGGGCCGGCACCGGCGCGCGCAGCCGTCGGGACAGGTCGTTGCGGGCCGTGTCGCGCGCCGCATCCGGGCCGAGGCCGCAGAGCGCGGCCGAGCGCCGGGCCTCCGGCAGATCGCCCTCTGCGAGCAGCACCCGCACGCGCTCGGCATCGCACAGGTCGAGCAGGCGGCGCTCGATCAGCGCGAGGCGCAGCCGGGTCGTCAGGCCCGCCGCGAGGATGCGGGTGCCCTTGGAGCCGGAGCACATCGACATCGTCCTCGGGATGGACTTGATCTGGATGGAGCACGTCGCAGCGCCGTGCGAGAGCGCGCCCGAAGGCGTGAAGACGAGTCCGCGCAGCCCGGGCCAGCCACTCGCCCCGGCAATGTTCGGCGCGATGATGGGGTAGGGCTGTTCCCCCGGTGTTTCCCACCTATGCGCCGCGCCTCGGGGAACTCTCCCGTTTTCGGCCAAGTGCTCGATTTTGTGGTACCGCCTGCCCGGATCGAACGGGCGACCTCTAGATCCACAATCTAGCGCTCTAACCAACTGAGCTAAGGCGGCACGCGAGGGTTCCTAGCCCCGGCGGCCCAGCGATGCAAGGGCCGCGATGGGCTGTGGCGGTCGGTCCAGCCGCTTCTCCCAGCTCTGCCCGACAAGGTTGCGGCCGGAGCGCCGCACCGAACGGGTGGCAACGAGGGCGAAGCCGGCCCGCGCGTAGAGCCGCCCCGCCGCGCGGTGACTGTCGTGGGGGCCGCCGAGCAGGCGGGTGCGCCCGGTGCGCGGGCATGGGCGAGGCAGGTTTCGAGCATCAGACGACCCAGGCCCCGCGCCCGCCACCCGGGCTCCAGCAGGAACAGACGAATCCGCGCCGCGCCGGCGCCCGCGCCGACGCACAGGATGGAGCCCACGGGCGCTGCGCCGTCCCGTGCCCCGCCCGTCGCCCCGCCCGCCGCTCCGCCCGTCGCCGCCGGGGCCTCGGCGATCCAGCCGCAATCGTCGGGTGCGCCGGCGAGGAACTCCGACATCGCGGCCTCGACATCGGCCGCGAAGCGCGCGTCGAATCCCTCGTCGCGGGCGTAAAGGGCGGCGTGGCGGCCCACGACCCGGCCGGCGTCGGTGCGCCGCAGCGGGCGCAGCATGAAACCGGCGGTCCATCCGGTGCCGGGGCAGGGGCGTTGTCGGTCACGCCGCGAGGCAAGCCGGCGCGGGGCCGCAGGTCAAGGGGCGAGGCCGGACGCCTCGGCGGCGCTTGCGCGGCGCCTCCGGTCGGGCTAGGGCAAGCGCCTCATCCGGGAGGCCGTCCATGAGCATCGACAGCGAGAGCGACATCTCCGCCAATCTCCAGATCGGGCCGACGAGCCTCGGCATGGTACGCATCTACGTCGAGGCCGAGGGCGTCGACCTGCCGCTCGATTTCGATCCCGACGAGGCCGAGGAGATCGCCGAGGAACTGCGCGCCGCCGCGGCCCGCGCCCGCCGCATGGGCGAGGGTGCAAAGGACAAGGGCCGCGGCCGGGGCAAGGGCTGAGCCGGCCGGTCGGCCCTCGCGGCAAGGCTGCGCCCTGCGCCCTGCGCGCCGCATCGGCGGGCGGCGGCGGCGGGGCTTGTTCCACCCCGGATTTTTCTGTGCTAGGCGACCGTGGCGGGCGGCGCGAGACCGCCGGGCGACGGGAGCAGGGACGGGAGCGGATCGCGTGAAGCTTCGAGTGTTGGCACCCCTCGGGATCGCCGCCCTGCTCGCGGGCTGCGGCGGCGGCGAAGGCGGGTTTCTGGGCTTCGGCGGCGGGGGGGGCGGCCTGTTCGCCAGCCGCGAGGTTCCGCTCGAATCGCAGACGCCGGAGCAGATCTACGCGCAGGGCGAGCTGCAGCTGGACCGCGGCAGGCCCGACCGGGCCGCCGATCTCTTCGCCGAGGTCGAGCGGCTCTACCCCTACTCCGAATGGGCGCAGCGCGCCCTCATCATGCAGGCCTTCGCCTACCATGCCGACCGCGCCTACGAGGAGGCGCGCACCGCCGCGCAGCGCTACCTCGACTTCTACCCCGCCGACGAGGACGCGGCCTACGCCCAGTACCTGCTGGCGTTGTCCTACTATGACCAGATCGACGACGTGGGCCGCGACCAGGGCCTGACCTTTCAGGCGCTGCAGGCGCTGCGCACGGTGATCGAGCGCTATCCCGAGAGCGAATACGCCCGGTCTGCCATCCTGAAGTTCGACCTCGCCTTCGATCACCTGGCGGCGAAGGAAATGGAGATCGGCCGCTACTACCTGCGGCGCGACCACTTCCCCGCGGCGATCAACCGCTTCCGCGTGGTGGTGGAGGACTTCCAGACCACGACGCACACGGCAGAGGCGCTGCACCGGCTGGTCGAGGCCTATCTCTCGCTCGGGCTCGACGCCGAGGCGCAGAGCGCCGGCGCGATCCTCGCCTACAACTTCGAGGCGACGGAGTGGTATCGCGACAGCTACCGCCTGCTGGTGGAGCGCGGGCTCGAGGCCGAGGCTCAGGGCGACAGCTGGCTCGCCCGGATCTATCGCCAGACCGCACGGGGCGAATGGCTCTGACCTGAGCGGTGCCGGGGGCACGACGCCGTTTCGGCGGTGACGCAGGGGGGACGGCCGGAGGAGGGGGGCCAGCCCCCCGTCGGCCGTGCCGGCCGACTCTCCCCGGGATACTTGGAGCAAGAAGAAGGGGCGGGCTGGCAGGGCGGGGCGGGCCCACGCTATGTGTGCGCCCGATCCGAAGGGTCTGTCTGAACAGGGGCGGGGATGCTGCGCGGGCTCGACATCCGGGACATGCTGCTGATCGACCGGCTTGAGCTGGAGCTCAGGCCGGGGCTGAACGTGCTGACCGGGGAGACCGGGGCGGGCAAGTCTATCCTGCTGGACTGCCTCGGCTTCGTGCTGGGCTGGCGGGGCCGGGCCGAGCTGGTGCGCCCCGGCGCGGGCCAGGGCGAGGTGACGGCGGTGTTCGAGCTCGGGGCGGGGCACCCGGCGCGGGGGGTGCTGGAAGAGGCAGGCCTGCCCGTGCGCGACGAGCTGATCCTGCGGCGGGTGAACTCGGCCGAGGGGCGCAAGACCGCTTGGGTCAACGACCGTCGGGCGAGCGGAGAGGTGCTGCGGGCGCTGTCGGAGTCGCTTGTGGAGCTGCACGGCCAGCACGACGATCGCGGCCTGCTGAACGCGCGCGGCCACCGGGCGCTGCTCGACGCCTTCGCGGGCGTGGCGGCCGAGCGGGCGGTGGTGCGCGCAACATGGGCCGCGCGGCGCGAGGCTGCTGCCGCACTCGAGGCGGCGCAGGTACGGATCGCGGCGCTGGCCGCCGAGGAGGAGTTCCTGCGCCACGCGGTCGGAGAGATCGAGGCGCTCGCCCCCGAGGAGGGCGAGCTCGCCCGACTGGAGGAGCGGCGGCGCCTGCTCAAGGCTGCGCGGTCCTTGGGCGAGACGGTCGCAGCCGCGCAGGCGGCCATCGGCGAGGAGGCGGCGGGGCGGCTGTTGCGCGATGCGCTCCGGGGGCTCGAGGGCGCGGCCGACCGGGCCGAGGGCGCGCTCGACGCGGCGCTCGACGCGCTGGAAGCGGCGGCCGACGCGCTGTCGGAGGCCGAGCGCGAGGTGGACGCCGCGGCCGAACGGCTGGCCTTCGAGCCGGTCGAGCTGGAGCGGGTGGAGGACCGTTTCCACGCCTATCGTGACCTCGCCCGCAAGCACCACGTGACCGAGGACGGGCTCGCGGCGCTGGGCGGGCGCTTGCGGGCAGAGCTCGACGCGCTGGAGGCGGGTGCGGCCGATCTTGGCGCGCTCGAGGCGGCGCTCGCCGAGGCAGAGGCGCGCTACGACGCGGCGGCAGCGGCCCTCGGGCAGCGGCGGCGCGAGGCGGCGGCGGCGCTCGACGCCGCGATGGCCGACGAACTCGCGCCTCTCAAGATGGAGCGCGCGATCTTTTCCACGGGGATCGTGGAGGCCGAGGCGGGGCCGGAGGGGCGAGATGTGGTCGAGTTCCGCGTGACGACGAATCCGGGTGCTCCGCCGGGCCCGCTGTCGCGGATCGCCTCGGGGGGCGAGCTGTCGCGCTTCCTGCTGGCGCTCAAGGTCTGCCTGCGGGGCGACGATGCCGCGCGCACGCTGATCTTCGACGAGATCGACCGGGGCGTGGGCGGGGCGACGGCGGCCGCCGTGGGCAAGCGGCTGGCGCGGCTCGCCGAGGGCGGGCAGGTGCTGGTGGTGACGCATTCGCCCCAGGTCGCGGCGCGGGGGGGGCATCACTGGCGTGTGGAGAAGCGAGTGACGGGGGAACAGACGCTCTCGACCGTCGCGGCCCTCGACGCGGCGGCCCGCGTCGACGAACTGGCGCGGATGCTCGCGGGCGACACGGTGACCGACGAGGCCCGCGCCGCCGCTCGCGCCCTGCTCGACGGCTGAGAGCACGGCTGCGCGGGCCGCCGGGGGCCGGGACGGCGCGCGCCGCGGACAGGGCAGGACGGGGTGAGGCGGGGGCCGTTCAGGCGTCGATGCGGTAGGGCAGGGCGCCGCGGCGGTGGGCGTCGACCTCGAGGCGGCGCTCCAGGGGAGGCACCGCGCGCTGGTGACAGTCGCGCCGCTCGCAGATCCGGCACGAGACGCCGATCGGCTCGAAGGCGGCGGGCTCGTCCACCGGCAGGTCGTCGGCATAGACCAGCGCTCCGGCATGGGTCACCTCGCAGCCCAGTGCGAAGGCGAAGCGCCGGTCGGGCCGACCCCATGCGCCGCCCGGCTTGCTCACGTCGCGGGCGAGCAGGATGTAGCGCGCGCCGTCCGGGGTCTCGGCGAGCTGCCGCAGGAAGCGGCCCGGCGTCTCGAAGGCGCGGTGGATGTTCCACAAGGGGCAGGCGCCGCCGAACCGGGCGAATTGCAGCTTGGCGGCCGAGTGGCGCTTTGTGATCGTGCCGGCCTGGTCGACGCGGGCGAAGAAGAAGGGCACCCCCCGCGCGCCCTGACGTTGCAGCGTCACGAGGCGGTGCGCGACCTGCTCGATCGAGGCGTCGAAGCGCTGGGCGAGCCGCTCGAGGTCGTGGCGCAGCTCGCGCGCCGCCGTCAGGAAGGCGCCGTAGGGCATCAGTGCCGCGCCGGCGAAGTAGTTGGCAAGGCCGATCTTGGCGATGGCGCGCGCTTCTTCCGTCTTGAACCGGGCGAGGTCGAGCGTGGCCTCCAACAGCTCGTCCTGCGTCAGAAGGGCCACCTGATGCAGAAGCTGGAAGTTGCGGGTCGGCCGCGGGCTCCGGGCCGAGAGCATGAGCAGCCCGCGCGCCGGCTCGAAGCGGCGCATCTCTCCGTCCTCGGCCACGACCACCGTCACGCCCCGTTCGGCCAGCGCCGTGCGCGCGGCGGCCAGCGGCCGGGTGTCGGCGAAGCGCTCGGCGGCGCGGTCGATCGCGTCGATGTGGTTGTCGGTGTAGTGGAAGAAGTCGCGTACCTGGTCCCACGCAGAGAGCACCGGCCCGCCCGAGTCGCGCCCCAGCGCCTCGTCGAGCGAGGCGAGGCGCTCGTGCGTCTGCCGGTAGGCGCGGTGGAGCTGCAGGAAGGCGCGGGCCAGCGCCGGCGCGTTCGAGGCGGCGAGCCGCAGGTCGGCGAGCGCGGGGCGATCGGTGAAGACGTCGTCTGCCAGCGCCTCGCGCATGTCGGAGACGAGGCGCTCGCTATCGCCCGAGGAGAGCTCGGTCACGTCCTGCCCGAACTCCGAGGCGAGCGCGAGCACGACCGTCGTCGAAACCGGGCGGGCGTTGTTTTCCATCTGGTTGAGATAGGGCAGCGAGACGCCCAGCTTGGCGGCGAAGGCCTTCTGCGTCAGGCCGAGCCGGGTGCGGATCTCGCGCAGCTTGGCGCCTGCATAGATCTTGCGGATGCCCATGCGCCCGGCGCCCCCTTCGCAGTTTCGCAAGGCCGACAATGACCTTTGCAAAGCCCCGCCGCAAGGCACGGGGCGGGAGCGGACCTCGTCCCGCGGGGCAGGCCCGCGGAACATCGGCCCGCCCGCGCCCCGGAGGCCCTCGTCTGCGCCCGCCCGCCCGTCGAGCCTTGCCGGACCTGACAGCCCGCTCCTCGTCTTCTTCGTCTTCTTTTTGCTCCAAATATCCCGGGGGGTGTCGGCCGGCACGGCCGACGGGGGGCTGGCCCCCCCTTCAGCCGCCTCCGGCCTGCGCGAGCTGCCGCGTGCGGGTGATGACGTAGAGGGTGCTCGACAGCGCGGCGGCCGATGTGCCCAGCATCAGCGTCTGCAGCGGCAGGCTGGTCGCCGACCCTTCGAGCACCACGCCCGCCAGCACCGACATCGCGGCGCCGCCGCCGATCATGATCGCGCCCCCGAGACCGCTCGCGGTGCCGGCGAGGTGTGGGCGGACCGACAGCATCCCCGACGTGGCGTTCGGTATCATCATGCCGTTGCCGGCGCCCACGGTCGTCATCGCGGTGAAGAACACCGCCGGATGCGACAGGCCCGACAGGGCGAGCAGCACCGACAGGGTCATGCCGCAGGTGACCGTGCCCGCGCCCCACAGCATCATGCGGTCGATCCCCACCCGTGCCGAGAAGCGCCCCGACAGGAAGTTGCCGAAAAAATAGCCGATCGCCGGGGCGCCGAAGGCGACGCCCGTCCAGAACGGGCTCATCCCGTAGATTTCCGAGGCGGCGTAGGGCGCGCCGCCGAGGAAGGCGAAGAAGGCACCCGAGGCGAAGGCCGCCGCCGTGGCGTAGCCCCAGAAGCGCGGCGAGGCGAGCAGGTCGGGGTAGTCGCGCACCTGCTGGCGCATCGAGCGGCCCGTGGCGGTCGCCGTCTCGCCCTGGTCGGCCCAGATCAGCGCGGTGACCGCGACCCCGAAGACCAGCAGGAAAACGAAGACGGCGTGCCAGCCGAACAGTTCGTCGAGCGCGCCGCCCAGCATCGGCACCACCATCGGCACCAGTGCCATGCCCATCGTCACGTAGCCGATCATCGAGGCCGCCTGTGCCTCGGGCACCATGTCGCGCACGATCGCCCGGCTCAGCACGATCCCCACCACGACCGCGCCCTGCAGCATGCGGAAGGCGAGGAAGAGGCCCACCGTGGGCGCGAGCAGGCAGCCCACCGTCGCCACGAGGAAGATCGCCATCGCCGCCAGTGTGACCGGCCGCCGTCCGTAGCGGTCGGACAGCGGGCCGATCACCAGTTGCAGGAGGCCCGTCACCGCGAGGTAGAGCGAGACCGAGAGCTGGATCACGGCGTAGTCGGCGCCGAAATACGCCGCCATCGCGGGCAGCGAGGGCAGGAAGATGCTCATGCTGGTCGCGGCGATGCCGGCCATCAGGACGAGCGTCAGGATGTGGGGCGGAGAAGCCCGGTCGAGGAACCGGACCGCGGGCGCGGTGGTCATGCCGCCCGATCTAGACGGGTGCCCGGCCCAAGTCCACGCGGCAGGCGGCCGGCCCCCGCCTGGCCGTGCGGGATTTGCAGGATTTGCAGTTTGCGCATGCGACGGGCTCGTCACGTTGCAAATTTACCGAAAATGCCTTCCCGCCCGCGAGAGGCCGCGCTAGGACGCAACGACACGCCGGGGCGCAGGCAGACCGCGGCGGAGAGCCAAGCGAGGGAGGCAGCCGCGATGAAGGACATTCTCGTCGAGCTCGAGGAGCGCCGCGCGCAGGCGCGCGTCGGCGGCGGCGCGCGCCGCGTCGAGGGTCAGCACGGCAAGGGCAAGCTGACCGCGCGCGAGCGCATCGAGCTGCTGCTCGACGAGGGGTCGTTCGAGGAATACGACATGTTCGTGCGCCACCGCTGCCACGATTTCGGGATGCAGGCCCACACCTATCCCGGCGACGGCGTGGTGACGGGCTGGGGCACGATCAACGGCCGCATGGTCTATGTCTTTTCCCAGGACTTCACGGTGCTCGGCGGCTCGGTCAGCGAGACGCATGCCGCCAAGATCTGCAAGGTCATGGACATGGCGATGCAGAACGGCGCCCCGGTGATCGGGATGAACGACTCGGGCGGCGCCCGCATCCAGGAGGGCGTCGACAGCCTCGCCGCCTACGGCGAGGTCTTCCAGCGCAACATCGAGGGCTCGGGCGTGATCCCCCAGATCAGCATGATCATGGGGCCCTGCGCGGGCGGCGCGGTCTATTCGCCTGCCATGACCGACTTCATCTTCATGGTGAAGGACTCGTCCTACATGTTCGTCACGGGGCCGGACGTGGTGAAGACGGTGACAAACGAGCACGTCACGGCCGAGGAACTCGGCGGCGCGAGCACCCACACGAGGAAGTCGTCGGTCGCGGATGCCGCCTTCGAGAACGATCTCGAGGCCATCGCCGAGGTGCGCCGACTGGTCGACTTCCTGCCGCTCAACAACCGCGAGAAGCCACCCGTCCGCCCCTTCTTCGACGACCCCGAGCGGGTGGAGCCCTCGCTCGACACGCTGGTCCCTGACAACCCCAACCTGCCCTACGACATGAAGGAGCTGATCCTGAAGGTCGCCGACGAGGGGGATTTCTTCGAGATACAGGGCGATTACGCGCGCAACATCGTAACCGGCTTCATCCGGCTCGAGGGGCAGACGGTGGGGGTGGTCGCCAACCAGCCGATGGTGCTGGCGGGCGTGCTCGACATCGACAGCTCGCGCAAGGCTGCGCGCTTCGTGCGCTTCTGCGACTGCTTCGAGATCCCGCTGCTGACCTTCGTCGACGTCCCGGGCTTCCTGCCCGGGACGGGGCAGGAATACGGCGGCGTCATCAAGCACGGCGCGAAGCTGCTGTTCGCCTATGGCGAGGCGACGGTGCCCAAGGTGACGGTGATCACGCGCAAGGCCTATGGCGGGGCCTATGTCGTGATGGCGGCCAAGCACCTGCGCGCCGACGTCAACTACGCGTGGCCCACCTCGGAGATCGCGGTGATGGGCGCGAAGGGGGCGGTGGAGATCCTGCACCGGGGCGATCTGGGCGATCCGGAGAAGATCGAGGCGCATACGCAGGAATACGACGACCGCTTCGCCAACCCGTTCGTGGCGGCCGAGCGCGGCTTCATCGACGAGGTGATCCAGCCGCGCTCGACCCGGCGGCGGGTGGCCCGCGCCTTCGCCGCGCTGCGGACGAAGCGGCGGTCGATGCCGTGGAAGAAGCACGACAACATCCCGCTCTGAGGCGGCAGGCCGGGGCAGGGGGGCCAGCCCCCCGTCGGCCGTGCCGGCCGACTCCCCCCGGGATATTTGGAGCAAGAAGAAGCGAGCGGGGAGGGAGACGGTCTGGGCGTGGCGCACAGGGGCTGGCATATCGTGGCGGAGCCGCGCGGCGTGACCGTGAGCCGGGCGCTGCCGGTGCGCTGGGACGTGGCGGCCGAGACGCGGCTGCCCGCGCCTGCCGCCGGTCTGCGGCCGCTGCGCGTCGCCCATCAGGTGCGGCAGGACGTGTGGCGCGTGCTGCGGCGGCAGCGGGGCTTCGCGCCCGCCGTGCGCGCGGTGGCGCAGGCCGGCGGCCTCGCCGTGCGGGCGGGTGGGCGGGTTGCCGCGGCGCACGACCGCGCGCGCCTCGAGGCCATGCTCGCGGAGGTGCTGGGCGACCCGGTGCGTCGGCGCCGCTGGCTGGCCTGCGCCGCGATGGACCCGCGAGCGGGAAGAGGGGGCGCGATGAGCCGCCCCGCCCCGATCGCGCCGGGCCCGAGGGCCCGGATGGCGCGCGCAGGAGAGGGGAGGCTTCGGCGCGCGCCCGCCCGTTTCTGCGCCACCTTGGCCATGCTGGCGGCGTCCGGCGCTTCGGCGGCCGGGGCGCAGGAGGTGCTGGCCGCCCCGTTGGCCCTGCCCTCGGGGCAGGAGGTCATGCCGCTCGACATGGCGCTCGAGCGGCAGGGCGACGGGCAGGTCTGGCTGATACTGCGCTACCTCGCGCCGCGCATCGCGCGGGAAACCGGCGATCTCGGCTACGACGACGTCATTGCCGATCTCGACGCGCTCTGCGCGGGCCCGGGCCTGACCGCGGCGGCGCAGGCAGAGGCGACGGGGCCGGCGCCCGACCAGATCGTGGTGACTCTGATGGACCGGCCCGTGCCGTGGGGCGCAACCGACCCCCAGGCGACGCTCTTCATCGAGGCCTACAGCCCCGGGCCGGAGGGGTGCACATGGCCGTGATCCGGTGTATCGCCCAGGCCGCGGCGGACGGGAGGGGGACGTGCTGAAGCATCGTGGCTTCCCCTCGCGCCTGCCGGGAACAGATCACCAGTTCACCATCCGGCGCGCGTCGAAGGCGGGCGCAACCCGGCTCGCCGCGCGCAAGCGTCACGCCGACCGGCGGCCGGGCGACCGGGCGGCGGACGAGGGGTTTCTCGCCGCGCTGATCGAGTATTTCGGGGAGGACGCGTTCCCCCGCGGGAATCTCGACGCGGGCCGGCTGTCGTGGCTGCTGGGCCGCGAGGTGGTGCCGGCCGAGCCCGATGCCTTCGATCCCGAGGATTACGATGCGCGCCTCCGGGTCGACATGGCGGCTGCGCGCCGCGGCTTTCCGGCTCTGTTCGCGGACGCGGACGCGGGGGATCACGACGACGCTGGCGAGGGGGAGGAATGGGCATGATCGCGCCGATGCCCCCCGTGCTTGGGCAGGATTGCGCTCGCCTCGCGGTTGTGCGCGATTTGCCGGTTGCGTGGGGGCGCGGCTGTGGCACGGTGGGGTTGCGAGGCTCGGGTAGGCCTCGCCTCGAAAGACCGTACCCCTTCCCCTGGCGGGTGGCCGTTCCCCCTGATCCCCCGGCCACCCGTCTTTTCCCCTCGCCAGGTGCCGCCCGCCATATCGCTCGCCGCCCGGACATTGCGCCGGGGGAACAGGGGGCGTTCCGTCCCGTTCTCGTGACGACACGAGAAGGAGACGCGAGATGGCACGACCGACCCTCCCCCGTTCCCGCATCGCCGCCGGCCTCGCCGGCTTCCTGGCGGTCGCTGCGCTTGGCGCCTGCGAGGGCACCGACCTCGAACGCGGGGCGCTCGGCGCCGCGGGCGGCGCGGGCGTGGCCGAGCTTGCCGGGGCGGACCCGGTGGCGGGCGCCGTCGTCGGCGGCACGGCCGGCGTCGTGTGCGACGACGTGGGCGCCTGCTGAGGCCGACGCCCCCCGCCTGCGCCTGCGCGCGGACGACACCCTTTCCAGAGCGCCATCCGGGCCCGCCGGCCCGGATGGCGCTCTTTTCGTTTTGACCGGCACCGGGCGCGGCGCGCCGCCGTGCCCGACTGCCCCCCACCCCAGGAAGGACGACGTGACGTGACCGACGCCCCGCTTTTCGACAAGATCCTCATCGCCAACCGGGGCGAGATCGCCTGCCGCGTGATCAAGACGGCCCGACGCATGGGCATCGGGACGGTCGCCGTCTATTCCGACGCCGACCGCCATGCCCTCCATGTCGAGATGGCCGACGAGGCGGTGCATATCGGCCCGCCCGCGGCCGCACAGTCCTACCTCGTGATCGACCGGATCCTCGAGGCGATCGGGGCGACGGGCGCGCAGGCCGTCCACCCCGGCTACGGCTTCCTGTCGGAGAACCCGCGCTTCGCCGAGGCTCTCGACGCCGCCGGGGTCGCCTTCATCGGCCCGCCGAAGGGCGCGATCGAGGCGATGGGCGACAAGATCACCTCGAAGAAGCTCGCGCAGGAGGCGGGGGTGAACACCGTTCCAGGCTACATGGGCCTGGTCGAGGATGCCGACGAGGCGGCGCGCATCGCCGGGGAGATCGGCTACCCGGTGATGATCAAGGCCAGCGCCGGCGGCGGCGGCAAGGGCATGCGCATCGCGTGGGACGAGGCGGAGGCGCGCGAGGGCTTCCAGAGCTCGAAGAACGAGGCGGCGTCGAGCTTCGGTGACGACCGCATCTTCATCGAGAAATTCGTCACCCAGCCGCGCCACATCGAGATCCAGGTGCTGGCCGACGAGCACGGCCAGTGCATCTATCTGGGCGAGCGGGAATGCTCGATCCAGCGGCGCAACCAGAAGGTGATCGAGGAGGCGCCCTCGCCCTTCCTCGATGCCGAGACGCGCAAGCGCATGGGCGAGCAGGCCTGCGCGCTCGCGCAGGCGGTGGGCTATACCTCGGCCGGCACGGTGGAGTTCATCGTCGACGGACAGAAGAACTTCTACTTCCTCGAGATGAACACGCGCCTGCAGGTCGAGCACCCGGTGACCGAACTCATCACGGGCGTCGACCTCGTGGAGCAGATGATCCGCGTCGCCGCGGGCGAGCCGTTGTCGATCACGCAGGACGACGTGCGGCTCGACGGCTGGGCCATCGAGAGCCGCCTCTACGCCGAGGATCCCTACCGCAACTTCCTGCCCTCGACGGGGCGGCTGACGCGCTATCGCCCGCCTGCGGAGCACGTCACCGACACCGCCGTCGTGCGCAACGATACCGGCGTCTACGAAGGCGGCGAGATCAGCATGTTCTACGATCCGATGATCGCCAAGCTCTGCACCTGGGCGCCGACGCGGGTCGAGGCGATCGAGGGGATGCGGCAGGCGCTCGACCGCTTCGAGGTCGAGGGGATCGGCCACAACCTGCCGTTCCTGTCGGCGGTTATGGACCATCCGCGCTTCGTGACGGGCGAGATCACCACCGCCTTCATCGCCGAGGAATACCCGGAGGGCTTCGCCGGCGCGACGCTCGACGCCGAACAACTGCGCCATGTGGCGGCGGCGGCTGCCGCGATGTTCCGCGTCGACGAGATCCGGCGCGCCCGCATCTCGGGGCGGCTCGGCAACCACGAGCGCACCGTGGGGACCGACTGGGTGGTGGCCATCGGCGAGACGCTGTTCGAGACGCGCATCCAGGCCGACCGCGAGGGCGCCACGGTCGAGATCGACGGCGCGACCCACCGCGTCACCTCGGACTGGACGCCGGGCACGTCCCTCGCCGTGCTGCAGATCGACGCCGAGACGCTGGCGCTCAAGGTGCAGCCCATCGTCAGCGGCTTCCGCATCCGCACGCGGGGCGCCGACCTGCGCGTGAACGTCTGGACGCCGAGGCAGGCCGAGCTCGCCCGGCACATGCCGGTGAAGGAGGCCGCCGACACCTCGAAGCTGCTGCTCTGCCCGATGCCGGGCCTGCTGGTGAAGCTCGACGTGGCCGAGGGTGACGAGGTGCAGGAGGGCCAGCCGCTCTGCACCGTCGAGGCGATGAAGATGGAGAACATCCTGCGCGCCGAGCGCAAGGGTCTGGTGGCGAAGATCAACGCCGCGCCCGGCGACAGCCTCGCCGTCGACGAGGTGATCATGGAGTTCGAGTGAGGCCGTGGAGGGCGCGGCCGGCGACACGCTCCTCGGGATCGACGCGCGCGTCTGGCAGGCGGTCGTCGCGGGCGCCTTCCTCGCGCCGGGCCGGATGGTCAATGGCTGGCAGAACCGGCGCGAGCGCCGGGCCCTGCGCGATGCGCCGGTGCCCTGCTACAGCCACCTGCATGCGATCGAAGGGCTGGCCGACGACATGCGCGCCCGGGGCCAGGCCGCCTTGCGGCAGGAGCGGCGCGTCGCGCTCTATGAGGATTGCATCCCGATGAAGGGGTTCGCCCCCGGTCGCGGCGAGTTCCGCCAGCGCGTGATCGAGACCCGCGCGAGCGAGGGAAAGGCCGCCGCCGAGGCCGCGGCGGGGCGCCTCGGTAGCCCGGGCGCGGGCCCGTCCGCCCCGTGACCGGGCGCGGCGCATACGGGTTGTGCGGCCGTGCCGGCTTGGTCGTGTCGGCCATCGCGTGCCCTCCGTCACCGATCAAGACAGACGGGCGGGGCGCGCTGCGCAACGCTCAGCCGGAGCTTCCCTTCTGCTCGCGCACCTCCCGCTGGCGCAGGGGCATCTTGTCGATCGCGCGCGAAAGTTCGCGGCTCGACCACGGCGAGGGTTTGCGCTGTTCGATCTGCCCGTCCTTGCCGATCAGGACCACCGAGAATCCGCGCGGGCGCAGTGTCTCCCTGACCGCCGTCTCCGCGGCGGGATCGGTGTCGGTGATGACGACCACGTCCCGTTCGACGAGGTCGAACGGGCGCGAGGTCACCATCTGCATCTGGTCGGTGAAGTTCGGGTCCACCGGGCTGTCCGCGAACACGACGACGGGGCGCTTCTGCCACAGAAAGTCGTCGAGCGTGACATCGGCGGCCTCGTATATCTCGAGCGTGGGCTCGGATGCATCCGGTTCGGCCTCCGCCCCGGAGGAGGTGTCGTCGCCGGGCGCGGCTGACTGGGCGAGGCCCGCCATCGGCAGCATGACGGCGAGCGTGGCGAGGGGAATGGCGAAGTTGCGCAAAATCATGATCTCTCCTGTCACGCGGGATATAGGCGTTCAACCCGGCATTGCTAAACCCAAATCGCGCCGATGCCCCCGCTGTGACCGCACGGCGCAGGCGCCGCTGCGACACCCCGTGCCGCAATCGCCGTGCCGCCAGGCCGCGTGCCGACCAGCCGGCCGCCGCCGCCCCGTTCCGCCCTCGCCGCGCGCCGCCCCGCCCCGCGACAGGCTGGCGCGTGGCTCGCCCCCCGGGATCGCGCGCATGATGCCGCCGACCCAGGCCTAGCCCGCACGCCCCGGCCCCGCGCGCCGCGTGCCCCCCATCCGACCCGGAGATCCGCCCGATGACCGACGACACGAAGAAGACCCGCGCCGACTGGGAGGCGCTCGCCGCGAAGGAACTGAAGGGGCGCCCGCTCGAGAGCCTCGACTGGGAGACGCTCGAGGGCATCGGCGTCAAGCCGCTCTACACCGAGGACGACATCGCCGGCCTGCCCCAGATCGGCGAGCTGCCCGGCTTCGCGCCCTTCACCCGCGGCGTGCGGGCGACGATGTATGCCGGGCGCCCCTGGACGATCCGGCAATATGCCGGCTTCTCGACGGCAGAGGAATCGAACGCCTTCTACCGCCGCGCGCTCGCTGCCGGGCAGCAGGGCGTCTCGGTCGCCTTCGACCTCGCCACGCATCGCGGTTACGACAGCGACCACCCGCGGGTCGAGGGCGACGTGGGCAAGGCGGGCGTGGCGATCGACTCGGTCGAGGACATGAAGATCCTCTTCGACGGCATTCCCCTCGAGAAGGTCAGCGTCTCGATGACCATGAACGGCGCGGTCATTCCGGTGCTCGCCTCGTTCATCGTCACGGGCGAGGAACAGGGGGTGGAGCGGGGCAAGCTCTCGGGGACGATCCAGAACGACATCCTCAAGGAGTTCATGGTCCGCAACACCTACATCTACCCGCCCGAGCCGAGCATGCGGATCGTGGCCGACATCATCGAGTACACCGCCACCGAGATGCCCCGCTTCAACTCGATCTCGATCTCGGGCTACCACATGCAGGAGGCGGGGGCGGACCTGGTGCAGGAACTCGCCTTCACCCTGGCCGACGGGCGCGAATACGTGCGTGCCGCCATCGGCCGGGGGATGGATGTCGACGCCTTCGCGGGGCGGCTGTCGTTCTTCTTCGCCATCGGCATGAACTTCTTCATGGAGGCGGCCAAGCTGCGCGCCGCGCGCCTGCTGTGGTCGCGCGTGATGGACGAGTTCGCCCCGAAGGACCCCAAGTCGAAGATGCTGCGGACCCATTGCCAGACGTCGGGCGTGTCACTGCAGGAGCAGGATCCCTACAACAACGTCATCCGCACCGCCTACGAGGCGATGTCGGCCGCGCTCGGGGGCACCCAGTCGCTCCACACGAACGCGCTCGACGAGGCGATGGCGCTGCCGACTGACTTCTCGGCCCGGATCGCGCGCAACACCCAGCTGATCCTGCAGGAGGAGACAGGCGTGACAAACGTGGTCGACCCGCTCGCGGGTTCCTACTACGTCGAGAGCTTGACCGGCGAACTGGCCGAGAAGGCCTGGGCGCTGATGGAGGAGGTGGAGGAGATGGGCGGCATGACCGCCGCCGTCGCATCGGGCATGCCGAAGCTCAGGATCGAGGAGACGGCCGCCCGGCGGCAGGCGATGATCGACCGGGGCGAGGAGGTGATCGTCGGCGTCAACAAGTATCGCCGCGAGAGCGAGGACGAGATCGACATCCTCAGCATCGACAACGACAAGGTGCGTGCGGGCCAGATCGCGGCGCTCGAGCGGGTGCGCGCGGGCCGCGACCCGGCCGCCTGCAGAGCGGCGCTGGACGAGGTGACGCGCCGTGCGCGGGAGGGCGGCAACCTGCTCGAGGCGGCAGTCGAGGCCGCCCGCGCGCGCGCCACGGTCGGAGAGATCAGCATGGCGATGGAAGACGTGTTCGGCCGCCACCGGGCCGAGGTGAAGACGCTCGCCGGCGTCTACGGCGCGGCCTACGAGGGCGACGACGGCTTCGCCCGCATCCAGCACGCGGTGGAGGCGTTCGCCGAGGCCGAGGGGCGGCGGCCGCGGATGCTGGTCGTCAAGATGGGGCAGGACGGGCATGACCGCGGGGCCAAGGTGATCGCCACCGCCTTTGCCGATATCGGCTTCGACGTCGACGTGGGCCCGCTGTTCCAGACGCCCGAGGAGGCCGCGCAGGACGCCGTCGACAACGACGTGCACGTGGTCGGCATCTCGAGCCAGGCGGCGGGGCACCGGACGCTGGCGCCCCGGCTCGTCAAGGCGCTCGCGGCGCAGGGCGCGGGCGACATCATCGTGGTCTGCGGCGGCGTGATCCCGCACCAGGACTACGAGTTCCTGAAGAGCGCCGGCGTGAAGGCGATCTTCGGTCCCGGCACGAACATCCCCGCCGCCGCCGAGAACATCCTGTCGCTGATCCGGGCGGCCCGCGCCGAGCCTGCCTGAAGCACCTGCGGCGGCGGCGGGAGCGGGGGGCCTGCCCCCCGCTCCCCCCGGAGTATTTCGGCCAAGATGATGGAGGGGCGTTGGGTCTGTCGCTGGACGTGCTGGAGGCGGGGCCGGTCTACGGGCCGGCCTCGGGCGGCGGGGTGCCGAGCGCCGTCGTGGGGCACGGGGCGGAGGGGCCGGGGGCGGGCTGGTCGCACCGGTTCGCCGCGATCCTCGCCGCGCATGGGATGCGCGCGCTGCCGGTGGCTCATGGCGGGGGCGACATCTTCGGCGCGGGGCGAATCGAGGGTGTCGACCTGCGGATGATCCCGGAGGCGGGACGAGATCTGGCAGCGCATGGCCGCTGCTCGTGGCGGGTGAGGCTCTTCGGCTGGTCGAAGGGGGGCGAGGCGCCGCTGCTGGTGGCGGCGCTCGCCCCTGCGCCGTTCTCCTGCGTGGCGGCGCATGCGGCGCCACGCAGGAGAACGGCGGCCTTCGATCCGGCGGCGTTCCGGGCGGGCGGCGGGATCGCGCGGGTGCCGGACGCGCCGCGAGCCTTGGTCTGGGCGGGGCACGAGGGCGACCTGGTGCCGGGCAGGCCGATCCCGCTGGAGCGGGCGGTCGTGCCGCTCTTCCTGTCGTCGGGCACGGCGGACGAGGTCGTGCCGCATGCCGACACGCGGGATATGGCACGGCGGCTCGAGGCGGCGGGGCGACCGGCGGACCTGTTCGTGGCCGAGGGGCAGGGCCATGGGCTCGACGTCCATGTCGAGCCGGCGCTCTGGGCATGGCTTGCGGCGTTCCTCGGGAGGCACCTTGGATGAATGGCGCGGTCTTCGACCGGCTCGCCGAGGGGCTGACGCATGTCGCGGCGGCGCTGGCCTTTGAGGCTCGTGCCGGGCGGGCGGCACCCGGATTTCGGCACGCACGACCGGGTGTTGTCGCCGGGCCCCGGTGCATGCCTCGCGGCTGGGTCGGGGGTGCGGGATCTCGCCGGGCACAGCCTGGTCGCCGGCGTCTCGGGGGAAGAACCCGGCGGGCATTGCCTGTCACGCGGGCGGCGGCCACGCCGGGGCAGCGCGGCTGCGCGAAGTGGGTGGACATTCGGCCGCGTCCGCGACCTCGGGCCCATGCAGAAAATCCTGTCTCCCGGCGGGCGGGCGACTTAGGCTGAGCCCATGTCGCTCTGGTCGCGCATCGCCGACGCCGTGTCGGCCCTCGCCGGGGGCGAGGGGCTCGCGTCCGTCTTCGACCGGCTGCGCACGCCCCCCGAACGCACCGTCGCCTTCGCCATCGCGGTGATCGCGCTCGGCGCCAAGATGGCCAAGGCCGACGGACAGGTGACGCGCGACGAGGTGACGGCCTTCCGCGAGGTCTTCACCATCCCGCCGGGGGAGGAGCGCAACGCCGCCCGGGTCTTCGATCTCGCCCGGCAGGACGTGGCCGGGTTCGACGTCTACGCCCGGCGGATCGCGTCGATGTTCGGTGCGGGCCACCAGACGCTGGTCGACCTGATGGAGGGGTTGTTTCACATCGCGCTGGCCGACGGTGCCTACCACCCCGACGAAGACGACTTTCTCGCCCGGGTGGCGGCGATCTTCGGCCTGGGCGAGCGCGAGTTCCGTTCGCTCAGGGCGCGCTTCGTGCAGGGGGCGGCGCCCGACCCCTACGCGGTGCTGGGGGTGGCGCCGGACGCCCCGATGGACGAGGTGCGCGCGGCCTGGCGGCAGGCCGTGCGCCAGAGCCATCCCGACGCGCTGATCGCGCGCGGAGTGCCCGAGGAGGCGGCCAAGCTGGCCGAGCGGCGGATGGTCGACGTCAACCGCGCCTGGGAAGAAATCTCGCGCGAGCGGGCGGGGTGAGGGGCGGGGCGCATCTGGCGCGAATCGGTCACCCGGCGTAGAGAGGCGGCATGATGAGACCGATCCTCGCCCCGACGCTCCTGTCGCTCGCCCTGGCCGCCGCGCCCCTTTCCGCGCAGGAGGAGGGGCCGCCGGGCGGCAGCGAGCGCGGCGTCGACGACGGGCTCGACCTGCTCGAGCGCGGGGCCGAGGCGTTCCTGCGCGGGCTGATGGACGAGATCGGGCCGGAGCTGCGCCGGCTCGAGCCGGAGCTGCGGGGCCTCGCCGAGGGGATGGGTCCGATGATCGCCCGGCTGGTGGAACTGGTCGACGAGATCGACGCCTACCACCCGCCCGAGCGGCTGCCAAACGGCGACATCATCCTGCGCCGCAAGACCCCCTCGGAGATCGAGGACCTGCCGCCCCCCGACGAGGGCGAGATCGACATCTGAGGCACGGAGCGAGGCGCCGGTCGTCGGTCGGGTCGCGCATTTCGGGGACCGGGACGGACAGTTCCCGAGCCGTGCAAGGGCGCAGGGGAGGGCGGCAACCGGGCGTTGCGAGGCGCCGTAATCGCTCGTGCCGACGGTTCGGTGGGCGATGTGGGGCCTGCGCCGTCCCCGCGGTAGTGGGGGCGCTGCCGGGTCTGCGGCCGGGCGATGCCGGATAGAGCGAAGGGCCGCCCCGCGGGAGGGCGCAGGGATGACCGTCTGCCCCGTGCCGACGCCAGGCCGGTTGCGGCCCTACTCCTCCGTCACCGTCAGATCGGCCTGCAGCGCCTTCGCCAGAGAGGCGAGGCGAGCCTCGGCGACCTCGCCGTAGAGCGGCACGGCGCGGGGCGGCAGGATCAGCTCCAGCCGCTTCGCCCTCGGGCGCCAGTCGAGCCGGCCCAGGCGGTCTGGCGCGGCGACCGAAAACATCGCGCCGAAACGCATCGCCCGCCCGAGGATCTCGGCCTCGCGCATCTGAGCCTCGGTCAGCAGCCCCAGAAGCGGCTCGAAATGCGGCCCCGGGCGCCCGTTTCGGTAGCGGTGCATCAGCGCGAGCCCGACGAAGACGCGGCCGGGGTGGTCGACCCCGCCGAGATTGCCGCGCGTGGCGTTGTCGAAGACGATCTCGGCGCGATAATCGGGATGGGCGCGCCACGACACGTCGTGCAGCAGGCACGCCGCCCGGTGCAGCCGCGGGTCGGTCACGCTGTCGGCGAAGAGCGGCGCAATGAAGTCGTGCAGCCGCTCGCCGAATCCCGGCATCCGCGCGTTCAGCATCTCGGCATGGCGTGCGGCCTCGATCAGCGGGTCGCGGGCGCGCACGCGGGCGGGCATGCGCTCGAAGAGCAGCCCCTCGCGGATGCCGTAGCCCGAGACGGTGATCGCCCGGATCCCGAACCGCGCCATCAGCCGGCGGAGCACCTCTCCCGCCACCGGCACCAGCGAGATGCGGCCCGAAGAGATCCCCACCTCCTTGCGGTAGGTGTCGAGATCGCGGCCCTTGAGGTCGTCGAGCGTCTCGCGCACCGATTTCGGTGTCATGCGGTAATCGTGCAGGACCGAGAGCGGATAGCCCCGCCTGTGCATGTCGAGCCGCGCGATCGCCCGCCACGAGCCACCCACGAGGTAGAGATGCGGGTGCGGCCCCAGCCGCTCAAAGAGAGGCGCGAGGCCCGCCTCGATCGCCTTTGCCCGCTCCTTGGCGCCCCCGGCGAGGCCGGTGAGGGTGAGCGGCCCCAGATCGGAGGTTGCCCGCTCCCACACGCGGCCGGCCTCGATCCGGGCAAGCTCCATCGAGGAGCCGCCGATGTCGCAGACGAGGCCCTCGCCCTGCGGCCAGCCGAGCAGTACCCCCTGGGCCGACAGCCGCGCCTCTTCCTCGCCGTCGATGACGGTCAGCTTCAGCCCGGTCTCGTCCTCGATCTCGGCCACGAACTCCGGCCCGTCCTCGGCGCGGCGGACGGCGGCGGTGGCCACCGCCTCGAGGGGGGCGATGTCCATCCCCTCGGCCAGCGCGACGAAGCGCCGGATCGCCGCCTTTGCGCGGCGCCGGCCCTCGGGGTTGAGCCGGCCCGTCTCGTCGAGCCCGGCACCGAGGCCGGCCATGACCTTCTCGTTGTAGAAGTAGGCCGGGCTGCGGGCGGCGCCGTCGAACACCACGAGGCGGACCGAGTTCGAGCCCACGTCGACCACGCCGACCCGGTGCAGGCCGCGCGCCGCCTTGTCCTCGAACACCGCCTCGAGGCTCGGCCAGATGTGCCGCTGCGCGTCGTGCTCGCCGTCCATCGGCCGTCCTTTCGTCGTCACCTTCGCCGGGCCCGAGCCTCAGCCCGCCTCCGCCTTCGTGCCCGCGCCGCCCCGCTCGGCGGCCGCGGCAGGGGGCGCCGTCTCGCGGGCCCGGGTCAGGTCGGGCACATCGGCCTGCCCCGCCGAGCCGCGGCCCGACAGCGAGGGGTTCTCCATGAAGAAGCGGTGGCAGTTGAAGCCGCGCTCCTCCTCGGACTGCGCCCGCTCGAAGCGGCCGTCGGGCCGCAGGATCCAGCTCTGCTCGGTGTCGGCGAGGTTGGCGGCCATGATCTGGCTGACGATCTGCGCCTTGACCGTGGCGTTCGTCGTCTCGACCAGTGTCTCGACGCGGCGGTTGAGGTTGCGCCCCATCCAGTCGGCCGACGACATGAACACCCGGCACCCCTCGGATGGCAGGCCGTGCCCGTTGCCAAAGCACACGATCCGCGAATGCTCGAGGAAGCGGCCGACGATCGACTTCACGCGGATGTTCTCGGACAGCCCCCTGATGCCGGGCCGCACGCCGCAGATGCCACGGATCACGAGGTCGATCTTCACGCCCGCCTGGCTCGCCGCGTAGAGCGCGTCGATCACCTCGGGCTCGATCAGCGCGTTCATCTTGGCCCAGATCTGCGCGGGGCGGCCGGCGCGGGCATGCCCGGCCTCGGCCGCGATCATCTCGAGCAGGCGCTTCTTCAGGCCCGTGGGCGAGATGGCGAGGTTTTCGAGCCATTCGGGCTCGGCATAGCCCGACAGGTAGTTCATCACCTTCGTCGCGTCGCGCCCGAGCGCCGCGTCGCAGGTGAAGAAGCTCAGGTCGGTGTAGATCTTGGCGGTGATCGGGTGGTAGTTGCCCGTGCCGTAATGGGTGTAGGTCACCAGCCGGTCGCCCTCGCGCCGCACCACTGTGCTGATCTTGGCGTGCGTCTTGAGGTGGATGAACCCGTAGACGACATGCGCGCCCGACCGTTCGAGCCGGCGCGACTGGCGGATGTTGGCGGCCTCGTCGAACCGCGCCTTGAGCTCCACCAGCGCGGTGACCGACTTGCCGTCCTCGGCCGCCTCGCACAGCGCCTCGACGATGGGCGAGTTCTTCGAGGTGCGGTAGAGCGTCTGCTTGATCGCCAGCACGTCGGGATCGCGCGCGGCCTGCTGCAAAAAGCGCACCACCATGTCGAAGGTCTCGTAGGGGTGGTGCAGCAGCATGTCCTTCTGGCGGATCGCGCCGAACAGGTCGCCGTCATGGTCCTGCACGCGCTCGGGGACCCTCGGGGTGAAGACCGGCCAGAGCAGGTCGGGCCGGGTGTCGATGACCAGCTCCTTGAGGTCGGCCACGCCGATCAGGCCCTTCAGTTCCACCACTTCGCGCTCGGTGATGTGCAACTCGTCCATCACCTTGCGCTTCAGCCCCTGCGGTGCGCCCTCGGTGATCGTCAGGCGGATCACCTCGCCCCGGCGGCGGCGCTTGAGCGCGGTCTCGAACTCGCGCACAAGATCCTCGGCCTCTTCCTCGACCTCGAGATCGCTGTCGCGCAGCACGCGGAAGGCGCAATGGTCGGTCAGCTCGTAGCCGGGGAAGAGCGCGCCGAGATAGAGGATGAGCAGGTCCTCGAGGCGGAGCACCCGGTGCTCGCCGTTCTCGCTAGGCAGCACGGTGAAGCGGTCGATCTGCGCCGGGATCGGCAGGAGCGCGTGCAACTCTGCCCCGTCGCGCGCACGCCGCAGCTCAAGCGCAAGCGATAGCCCCGTGTTGGGGATGAACGGGAAGGGGTGCGCCGGGTCGATCGCCAGCGGCGAGAGCACCGGAAAGACCTGGGCGAGGAAATGCTGGTCGAGGTAGTCGCGATCGGCCTTGGTCAGCTTGGAGGGCGCGAGGATGCGGATGCCCTCGCGCTCGAGTTCGCGCCTGAGCTTGTTCCACGTCGCCTGCTGGGTCCGCAGCAGCGCCCGGGCGTCCTCGTCGATCAGCCCGAGCTGCTCGGTCGGCGTCAGCCCGTCGGCGGCGGGCGTCTGGTTGCCCTCGCGCTCGAGCTCGCGCAGGCCGGCCACCCGCACGGTGTAGAATTCGTCGAGATTGGTGGCCGAGATCGAGACGAAGCGCACCCGCTCGAGCAGCGGCACCCGCGGGTTCATCGCCTCTTCCAGCACGCGCCAGTTGAAGGCCAGCCAGGACAGTTCGCGGTTGAAGAAGCGCTTTGGCCCCGTGGCGTGGGCCACCGGCACATCGACGGGCGCGGGCAGGGCCGCCGTCAGGAAATCGGCCTCGGACATGTCTCTCTCCCGGCTCCTGACTGGGGTGTAGCCCGGCGGGGCGGCCCCGTCACGTCTCTCCTTCAGGGTCGACGCCCGGCGCCGCGTCCTCCAGCACCTCGCGCGCCAGTTTCTGGCCCACCCGGCGGCCCGTGGCCAGCGCGCGCGCGTCGAGTGCGGCGACCAGCCGCTCCGCCGCGGCGAAGGAGCGCTCCATCCGCGGCACGAGCCAGGTGACGAGGGCGGGCGGCGCGGCGATCTGGCGATCCTCGAAGAGCTTGACCAGCACCGCGGCGAGCAGCGCGTCGTCGGGCGGCCCGATCCGGGCGACCTGGGTTGCGGCGAGGCGGCTGGCGAGGTCGGGCAGGGCCGTGGACCAGCGCGCGGGCGCCTCGCGCGCCACGAGCAGCAGGCGCCCGCCCTCGGCGAGAACGCGGTTGTGCAGGTGAAAGAGCCGCTCTTCGGCGCGGGAGTCGCCCGCGACGCGGTCGGCCTTCTCCACCACCACGGCGCGGGGCTCGACGGCGCCCGCGTCGGGCAGGGCGGGGGCGATCAGCACGGTGGCGCCCGTCTCCGACGCCCAGACGGCTGCGAGATGGCTCTTGCCCGCGCCCGGCGGCCCGGCCAGCGCCAGCTTGCCCTCGGGCCAGTCGCGCCAGCCGTCGATCCGGGCCAGCGCCTCTTCGTTGGCCGGGGCCACGAGAAACGCCTGCCGCCCGGTCGCCGCGCGCACCGGCAGGTCGAGGGCGAGCTGCTCGGGACCGGGCGCGCGCGCGGCGGTCATTCCGCCGCGTCGCCGTCGGAACGGGGTCCGCGCGTCTCGGGTGAGAGGGGCGCGGCGTCTTGCGTCGTCTCGGCGCCGTCGCCCTCGGCGTTGGCATGGGTCAGTCCCTGGTAGAGACGGCCCGACTTGTATTCGGCGATCAGGAAACGCGCGATCACGCCCAGCACCGCCGCGATCGGGACCGCCACCAGCATGCCGACGAAGCCGAACAGCGTGCCGAAGGCGGTCAGCGCGAACAGGAGCCACACCGGGTGCAGCCCGACGCTGTCGCCCACCAGTTTGGGCGTCAGGAAGTTGCCCTCTGCGAACTGCCCCGAAAAGAAGATCGCCGCGACGACCGCGACCCACAGCCACTCGCCCCAGAACTGGAACAGCGCGAGCCCGATGGCCAGCACGCCGCCCACGAGCGCGCCGATATATGGGATGAAGGTCAGCAATCCCGCGATCGCCCCCACGACGAGCCCGAAATCGAGACCGACCAGCATCAGCGCGGCCGAATAGTAGGTGCCCAGGATCAGGCAGACGGTGCCCTGCCCGCGGATGAAGCCCGCCAGCGTGTCGTCGATCTCGCGCGCGATGCGGCGGACGGTGGGGGCGTGGTCGCGGGGCAGCAGCTCGTCGACGCGCGCCACCAGCCTGTCCCAGTCGAGCAGCAGGTAGAAGGCGACGACCGGCGTGATGACGATCAGCGTCACGATCCCGAACAGCGACGAAACCGAGCCGAGCGCGGCGTTCACCAGTTCGCCCCCCCGCGACTGCACCAGCGCGGCGAGCTCTTCCAGCGACTGCCGCATGGTGCTCGTCTCGTCGAGGATCTCGGGGAAACGCTCGACGAGAGCGGCGTAGAAGTTGCGCGCGAACTCGGGCGCGGCCGCGAAGAGGCGCGCGGCCTGGTTCACGATGGTCGGGATCACCAGCAGCACCGCGAGCGCGAAGACCAGCAGCCCCACCAGCGTGATGATGGCCACGGCCAGCGCGCGCGGCAGCCCGGCCGCCTCGAGCCGGTCGGCGACGGGATCGAGCAGGTAGGCGATCGCCATGCCCAGCACGAAGGGCAGGATGACATCGCCCAGCACCCAGAGCGCGGCGAGGAACACCGCCGCCGCGATCGACCAGTATTTCGCCTGTTGTGCCGCGGGCAGGGCCATGGGCAGAGCTCCTCCGAACGTGGTGTCGCCCAGAGCGGGCGGCGTTGCAAGGGCGGCCCGGCGGAGGCCGGCGCTGTGGCGCGACGACCGGAAACGTCAAAGCGGCGTTCGCCGGATGCGCAGTACGGGGGCGCGCCCCGCTCGAGTGTCTTCGCCAACGAGTTTCAGTGCAACGACACGGCCACGGATGCGGGCGAGTTCGCCGAGATCGCCGGGCCGGCGGGCGCCGACCTGACAGGCTAGAGCCTCGTGCTCCGCAACGGGGTCACGAGCGTTCGGGCCCCCTGCCACACGCGGCCCCCCGGCGGCATCCTGCCCGACGAGACGGCAACGGGCTTCGGCTTGCTCGTCGTCGACGCCAACCAGACCTGCGATCCGCTCGAGGTGGTGCCGCTGCCCGCCGCGCTGCCGCTCCTGCTGGCGGGCCTTGTCGCCCTGCGCGCGCTCGCCGTGCCGCGCCGCGCTGCCCGAGCCGGCCCATCTGAGCCTTCGCGCTTCCGGCTGACAGGTCGCGCCCGGGTATCGCCCGTTGGCGGGTGGTGCACGGGGCGCCGGTGGCCTAGGCTGGGCCGCCGGGAGGAGATGGATCATGTGCGGCTTCGTGGTGCTCTGGAATGTCGGCGACGAGGCGCTCGCGGCGCGGATGGTCGAGAAGATCTCGCATCGCGGCCCCGACGCCACCGAGGTGACGCGCCTGCCAGGCGCCCCCATCGTGATGGCCCATTGCCGGCTGTCGATCATCGGCCCGGAGGACGGCAAGCAGCCGATCTACCAGGGCCGCGACATCCTCGTGGCCAACGGCGAGATCTACAACCACGCCGACCTGCGCGCGATCCTCGGCGAGGCGAGCTTCGAGACCGCCTCCGACAGCGAGACGATCCTGCACCTGTTTCGCTCGGGCGCCCTGCGCTGGATCGACCGGCTCGACGGGATGTTCGCCTTCGTGCTGGCGACGCGCGAGAGGGTGCTGGCCGCGCGCGACCCGCTCGGCATCAAGCCGCTCTACGTGGCGAAGGTCGGGGGCGGCCTCGCCTTCGCCTCGGAGCTCAAGGCGTTCGACGGGCTGGGCCTGACCGGGATCGAGGCGATCCCGCCCGGCAGCCTGATCGACAGCCGCGACGGCGAACGGCGCTGGTATCGCCTCACCCACGGCGCCGCCGAGCCAGAGCCGGGGCTCGACGTCGACGCCACCGCCCGCGAGCTGCGGCTGGTGCTGGAGGAGGCCGTCGCCAAGTGGATGGTCGCCGATGTCGAGGTGGGCTCGTTCCTCTCGGGCGGGCTCGATTCCTCGATCATCGCCGCGATCGCCGCCCAGCAGCGGCGCGAAGCCGGCAAGACCCCGCTCAAGACCTTCGCCGTCGGCACCGAGGGCGCGCCCGACCTGATCGCGGCGCGCGAGGTGGCCGCCCATATCGGGTCGGACCACTACGAGCGCATCTTCACGGCCGAGGATCTGGCCGAGAACCTCTCCCACGTCATCTACCATCTCGAATCGGCCGACGTGGACCTCGTGCGCTCGGCGGTGCCCACGCTGTTCGCCGCGCGGCTGGCGCGCGAGCACGTCAAGGCGGTCGTGACGGGCGAGGGCGCCGACGAGCTCTTCGCCGGCTACGCCTACCACCACGCCTACGTGGGCGACCCCCGCGCGCTGGCCGACGAACTGACGCGGGGCCTCGGGGCGATGCACAACATCAACCTCCAGCGCGTCGACCGGGTGACGATGGCGGAATCGCTGGAGGCGCGCACGCCCTTCCTCGACCGCGACCTGATCGACTATGCCCAGTCGATCCCGGCCACGCTGAAGCTGTGCCGGACCGACCCCGACGCGGTGGAGAGCACCGGCGAGACCACCGAGAAGTGGATCCTGCGCAAGGCCTGCGCCGATCTGCTGCCCGACAGCCTCGTCTGGCGGAAGAAGGCCCAGTTCGACGAGGGTTCGGGCACCGTCGCGGCGCTCGAGGGTGCGCTGATGACGCTCGCCGGGGCCGACGCGCCGCTCGACCGCGCCGCCGAGGGCGCCCTCTACGAACGTCTGCTCCGCGAGCGCTTCACCGACCCCGAGCTGATCCTTTCGAACGCCGGCACCTGGACCGCCGAGCGCGTCGCCGTCTGACGCCGCCGCGCGGGCGGGGGCCGCGCACGGCTCGCAGGGCCACGCCGCCGGGCCAGTGCCACGCCGCCGGGCCGCCGCCTGAGCGCGGCGCGCGCGCCCGCGCCCTCCGTGGACCCCGCGCCGCCCGCCCGGGCCATTTCCGCTTCGGAGGGTCGTCGCCTGCGCGTTTCGGCGCGGGTCTCGCGGCCCGGACCAACCTGCTTGCCCGGCACGCGGCGCTGTCGTAACCGGTTCCGGCTGCGACAGAAGGGGATCCGCATGCGCCTCAGCCGCTACTTCCTGCCCGTGCTCAAGGAGACGCCCGCCGAGGCGCAGATCGCGAGCCACCGCCTGATGCTGCGGGCCGGCATGATCCGCCAGCAGGCGGCCGGCATCTACTCGTGGCTGCCGCTGGGCTATCGCGTGCTGCGCCGGATCGAGCGGATCGTCCACGAGGAGCAGCAGCGCGCCGGCCACATCCCGATGCTGATGCCCACGCTCCAGCCCGCCGACCTCTGGCGCGAGTCGGGCCGATACGACGATTACGGCGAGGAGATGCTGCGCCTCCGCGACCGGCACGACCGCGACATGCTCTACGGGCCCACCAACGAGGAGATGATCACCGACATCTTCCGGGCGCACGTCGCCAGCTACCGCGACCTGCCGTTGACGCTCTACCACGTCCAGTGGAAGTTCCGCGACGAGATCCGCCCCCGCTTCGGCGTGATGCGGGGCCGCGAGTTCTACATGAAGGACGGCTACACGTTCGACCTGACCGAAGAGGACGCCAAGCACGCCTACAACCGCCACCTGGTGAGCTACCTGCGCACCTACGAGCGGCTGGGGTTGCAGGCGATCCCGATGAAGGCCGAGGGCGGGCCGATCGGCGGCGACTACACCCACGAGTTCCTGGTTCTGGCCGAGACGGGCGAGTCGGAGGTGTTCTACGACGCCGAGATCACCGACCTCACCTTTGGCGACCGCGAGATCGACTGCGACGATCACGCTGCCTGCGCCGCGGTGCTGGAGGAGTTCACCTCGCGCTACGCCCGGACCGACGACACGCATGACGAGGCGGTGTTCGAGACTCGCGTGCCGGAGATGCGCCGGCGCCGGTCGCGGGGCATCGAGGTGGGGCAGATCTTCTACTTCGGCACAAAGTATTCCGAGCCGATGGGGGCGGTGGTGACCGACCAGGACGGGAGGCGTGTGCCGGTGCACATGGGCTCGCACGGCATCGGCGTGTCGCGGCTGGTGGGCGCGATCATCGAGGCCAGCCACGACGCGCGCGGCATCGTCTGGCCCGAGGGCGTGACGCCCTTCCATTGCGGCATCGTCAATCTCAAGCAGGGCGACGCGGAGGCCGACGGCGCCTGCGAGCGCATCTACCGGGAGCTGGCGAGCCACGGCCTCGAGGCGCTCTACGACGACAGCGAGGAGCGCGCGGGCGCGAAGTTCGCCACGCAGGACCTGATCGGCCTGCCCTGGCGCATCACGGTGGGGCCGCGGGGCCTGAAGAACGGCGTGGTGGAACTGACCTCGCGGCGGACGGGCGAGAGCGAGGAGATGTCGCCCGAGGCGGCGGTGGCACGGGTGGCAGAGATCTACGCGGGGCTCTGAGCGGCAGCCGGGGCGGGGGGGCGCTGCCCCCGTCGGCCGTTCCGGCCGACTCCCCCGGGATATTTTCGGCACAATGAAGGGGCGGGGGATGGCGCGGCTCGACTGTTTCAAGAGCTACGACGTGCGGGGGCGGCTGGGGGTCGACCTCGACGAGCAGGTGGCGCGGCGGATCGGGCGGGGCTACGCCGATGCGCTTCGCCCCGGGCTGGTGGTGACAGGCCGCGACGTGCGCGAGAGCAGCCCCGCCCTGCAGGCGGCGCTGATCGAGGGGCTGCGCGCGGGCGGCGTGGACGTGATCGACATCGGGCGTTGCGGGACCGAGGAGGTGTACTTCGCCACCGATCATTTCGGCGCGGGCGGCGGGATCATGGTGACGGCGTCGCACAACCCCGCCGACTGGAACGGGATGAAGCTGGTCGGCCCAGGGGCGACGCCGCTGTCGGCCGAGGCGGGCCTCGGCGCGGTGCGGGCGGCGGCGGAGGCGGGCGACGCGGGGCTGGCACCCCGACGGGGCGGGCTGCGCTCTGAAGACCCCCGGGCGGCGTTCGTGGCGCGGTGCCTGTCCTTCGTGGAGGTGGGCGCTCTGGGGCCGCTGAAGATCCTCGTCAATTCGGGGAACGGCGCGGCCGGGCCGACCTTCGACGCGCTCGTGGGGGCGCTGGAGGCGGCCGACGCGCCGCTTGTGTTCGAGCGGATGTGGCACGACCCCGACCCGACGTTTCCGAACGGCATTCCCAACCCGCTGCTGCCCGAGAACCAGCCGGCGACGGCCGAGGCCGTGCGCGCGGCCGGCGCCGATTTCGGTGTCGCTTGGGACGGCGATTTCGACCGCTGCTTCTTCTTCGACGAGACCGGCGCCTTTGTGCCCGGCGAATACGTGGTGGGTCTTCTCGCGGGGGCGTTCCTCGCCAAGCAGCCGGGCGCGAAGATCGTCCACGACCCGCGGGTGGTGCTGAACACGCGGGCGGTGATCGCGGAGTCGGGCGGCGCGGCCGTGGTCTCGCGCACGGGCCACGCGCATCTCAAGGCGAAGATGCGCGAGGTCGACGCGGTCTATGGCGGCGAGATGTCGGCGCACCACTACTTCCGCGACTTCATGTATTGCGATTCGGGGATGATCCCCTGGCTGCTGGTGGCCGAGCATGTCTCGCGCACCGGGCGCTCGCTGGCAGATCTCGTCGCCGGGGCGCGGGCGGCCTACCCGTCGTCGGGCGAAATCAACTTTCGGCTGGCGGACGCCCAGGCGGCGCGGGCGGCCTTCGAAGCGGCCTACGCGCCGGCGGCGCGCGCGGTCGACCGGCTCGACGGCCTGTCGCTGACCTTCGACGGGTGGCGGGTGAACCTGCGTGCGTCGAACACCGAGCCGGTCCTGCGCCTCAACGTCGAGGCGGCCGGCGATGCCGGGCTGGTGGCCGCGAAGGTGGCCGAGATCAGCGCGCTTCTGGAAGACGCCGGGGGGCAGGGCTGATGCGGGTGCTCGTGCACGGAACCATCGCGGCGCCCCGTGCCGGGCTGCTGCGTGAGCGCGCGGGCAACGGCTGGCGGATCGACACGTGGGACCCCGGGCAGGACGACCCCGCCGCCTTCGCCCCGCTCGCCGCGGGGGCCGACGTGCTGGTGGGCGGTGCGCCGCCGGGGGGCGCGTGGCCGCCGGTGCCGCGGGCGAGGCTCTGGCAGATCCCGTGGACGGGGGTGGACTTCACCGCGCCGGAGCGGGTGCCGGCGGAGCTTCCCGTGGCGAATTGCTACGAGCATGAGACGACGATGGCCGAATACGTGCTCGCCGCGATGCTCGAATGGCAGATCGGGCTTCGGAAGATGGACGCCCGCCTTCGCGCCGAAGGCTGGGGCGGGCACGTGCTGGCGCATGGGCCCCGGCACGGCGAGGTGCGGGGGCGCATGGTCGGCATCGTGGGCCACGGCCATATCGGGCGTGAGGTGGCGCTGCGCGCCCGCGCCTTCGGGATGCGGGCGATCGGCATCCGCCGCTCGGCCATGCCCTGCCCGGAGGAACTCGACTGGCTGGGGGGCCCGCACGACCTGCACCGGCTGATGGGCGAGGCCGACTTCGTCGTCGTCGCCTGCGACCTGAACGATGGCACGCGGGGGATGATCGATGCCGCTGCCCTCGCCGCGATGAAGCCCGCAGGGGTCCTGATCAATGTCGCGCGCGGCGCGGTGGTCGACGAGGAGGCGCTCTGGCAGGCGCTGAGCGAGACGCGCATCGGCGGCGCGGTGATCGACGTGTGGTGGAACTATCGTCAGGGCGACGGGCCCGAGCCCTGGCCCGCCAACCGCCCCTTCGAGACGCTGGGCAACGTGATCCTGTCGGCCCACGAGAGCGCCAACACGCCCGAGATGCTGGAGCGGCGGTGGGATTTCGTGGCGGCCAACATCGGCCGGGTCGCCCGTGGCGAGCCACCCGAGAACGTGGTCTTCACCGGGGAGGCGCCGCGCGCCTGAGGAGCGCGGCGTCGCGGCGCCTTGATCGGTACCCCGGTCGGCGGCATCCTCGACGTGGGACGCGCTCGGGAGGCCGGCCCGGCGGCGACGGGAGACGCGCCGCGGAGCCGCTCAGGGAGGAACCGCAATGCATCGCACATTCGTCACCGTCGCCGCCGCCCTCGTCGCAGGGGGCGCCGCCGCGCAGGAGGTCGTCAGCTATCCCTTCGACGGCAGCTTCGACGACGCGACCTTCGCCGTCGAAAGCGCCATCGTGGGGCAGGGGCTCGTGATCGACCATGTCAGCCGCGTGGGCGACATGCTCGCCCGCACCGGCGAGGACGTGGGCAGCGACACGACCATCTTCGCGGCGGCCGATGTCTTCACCTTCTGCTCGGCGGTCGTCTCGCGGGAGGTCATGGAGGTCGACCCCATGAACATCGCCCACTGCCCTTACGGCATCTTCGTGGCCGAGCGGGGCGGCGCGGTGATGGTGGGCTACCGGACCTACCCCGAGGGCCCGATGCAGGCCGTGCAGGCGATGCTCGACGGCATCGCGCGCGAGGCCGTGGGAGACTAGCAGGCTGCTGAAGAACGTTCTGGATAGCGCTCGCTCGTCGAGCAAACCGATCCCCGGCACGACGGTCGGCCATCAGTTCGACGAGAGATCCTGAAAAATCGCCCGATTTTTGAGCGCGTCGCCGGGGCGCGAGTTTTTCGGCAGCCTGCTAGGCCGGCCGCGCTCCCGCGCAGGCCGCGCAGCCGGGGCCCGTGGCGATCCGGCGCCTGCCGGCTTTGGCCGCTCCATCATCCTGGCGGCAAATACTCCGGGGGAGTCGCCGCCCCGGCGGCGGCGGGGGCAGCGCCCCCACCGCCCGGAGGGCACAAAAGGACATGCGTCCCAAGCGCGCCGCAGCGAAGCCGCCGGTCTCCGCCAAGAGAAAAGGGGCGCCTAAGGGGCGCCCCTTTCAAGCCCGTCGGCGTGACCGGGTCAGCAGCTGTAGTACAGCTTGAACTCGACCGGGTGCGGGGTGTGCTCGTAGGCGTAGATCTCTTCCCACTTCAGCTCCATGTAGCCCTCGAGCTGGTCCTTGGTGAACACGTCGCCCGCCAGCAGGAACTCGTGGTCCGCCTCGAGGCTCTCGATCGCCTCGCGCAGCGAGGCGCAGACCGTGGGGATGCCCTCGAGCTCTTCGGGGGGCAGGTCGTAGAGATCCTTGTCCATCGCCTCGCCCGGATCGATCTTGTTCTTGATCCCGTCGAGACCGGCCATCAGGAGCGCGGCGAAGCAGAGATAGGGGTTCGCCGAGGGGTCGGGGAAGCGCGCTTCGACCCGCTTGGCCTTGGGGCTCTCGGCCCAGGGGATGCGCACGCAGCCCGAGCGGTTGCGGGCCGAGTAGGCGCGCAGCACCGGCGCCTCGAATCCGGGGATCAGGCGCTTGTAGGAGTTGGTCGAGGGGTTGGTGAAGGCGTTGAGCGTCTTGGCGTGCTTCAGAACGCCGCCGATGTACCACAGGGCCTCGTCCGACAGATCGGCGTACTTGTCGCCGGCGAAGAGCGGCTTGCCATCCTTCCAGACCGACATGTTGACGTGCATGCCGGTGCCGTTGTCGCCCGCGATCGGCTTGGGCATGAAGGTGGCCGACTTGCCGTAGGCGTGGGCCACGTTGTGGATCACGTACTTGTATTTCTGCAGTTCGTCGGCCTGCTTGGTGAGCGAGCTGAAGATGAGCCCGAGTTCGTGCTGGCACGACGCCACCTCGTGGTGGTGCTTGTCGACGCTCATGCCCATACGCTTCATGGTCGACAGCATCTCGGAGCGCAGGTCCATCCCGTCATCGATCGGGTTCACGGGGAAGTAGCCGCCCTTGACGCCGGGGCGGTGGCCCATGTTGCCCATCTCGTATTCGGTATCGGTGTTCCACGACGCGTCCTGCGCGTCGATCTGGTAGCCCACCTTGTTCATCTCGACCGAGAAGCGGACGTCGTCGAACAGGAAGAACTCCGCCTCGGGGCCGAAGAACGCCGTGTCGCCGATGCCCGACGACTTGAGGTAGGCCTCGGCGAGCTGCGCGGTGCCGCGCGGGTCGCGGTTGTAGGGCTCGCCCGTGTCGGGCTCGACGACCGAGCAGTGCACGCAGAGCGTCTTTTCGGCGTAGAACGGGTCCACGTAGGCCGAGTCGGGGTCGGGCATCAGCTTCATGTCCGACTGGTCGATCGACTTCCACCCGGCGATCGAGGAGCCGTCGAACATGAAGCCCTCGTCGAAGAAGTCCGCGTCCACCTGGTCGGACATGACCGTCACGTGCTGCAGCTTGCCCCGCGGATCGGTGAAGCGCAGGTCGACATAGGCGACCTCCTCGTCCTTGATCTGCTTGAGAACGTCGTCTTTGCTCATGGGAGGGAGTTCCTCTTGCTTCGGTTACCGTTGATGGACGGGGCGGCGGAGGCCCGCCGGGGCGCGGGACAGAGGGCGCTCAGAGCGCCTCGTCGCCTTCCTCTCCGGTGCGGATGCGGATGGCCTGCGAGATGTCGGAAACGAAGATCTTGCCGTCGCCGATCTTGTCGGTCTTGGCCGCCGAGACGATCGCGTCGATCGCCGCCTCGACCTGGTCGTCGGGCAGGACGACCTCGATCTTCACCTTGGGCAGGAAATCGACCACGTATTCGGCACCGCGGTAGAGCTCGGTATGGCCCTTCTGGCGGCCGAAGCCCTTCACCTCGATCACGCTGAGGCCCTGCACGCCGATCTCCTGCAGCGCCTCCTTCACCTCGTCGAGCTTGAAGGGTTTGATGATGGCCTCGATCTTTTTCATGGTGCGCCCGACTCCCTCGCCAATGTCCCGATCCGGGTGAGACCACGCGGCGCAGGGGTGCGAAAGGGTCGACCCCGCCCGGCTGCGGGCGGCGGGGCCGGTTTCGACGGTGGTGATGAATTATTACGCAGTTTGCCCGTGGCGCAGGCAATATGCAAAAATGGGAGGCATCGCCATGGCTGAACTTCTGACAAGTGCCCAAATGCGCGCCATCGAACAGGCGGCGATGGAGAGCGGAACGGTCACCGGCTTGACGCTGATGGAACGCGCCGGCAGCGGGGTTGTCGCGGCCATCCTCGATCTCTGGCCGGACCTCGCCGCCGAGCCGGGGAAGGCCGTTGTGCTCTGCGGGCCGGGCAACAACGGCGGCGACGGCTACGTGGTGGCGCGCCTGTTGCACGCGCGCGGCTGGGCGGTTGAGGTGTTCGGCCTCGGCGATCCCGCCCGCCTGCCGTCCGACGCCCGCGCCAACCACGAAAGATGGGCGGCACTCGGCCCGGTCGCCCCGCTCGCGGCGGCGGGCGAGGGGCCGCGGCCCGACCTGCTGGTCGACGCCCTGTTCGGAACGGGGCTGACGCGGGCGATCCCCGAGGCGGCGGCCGAGGCGTTGAGGGCCGTGCCTGCCCGCCCCGCAAAGGGCGCCCGCCGCTGCCGCACCGTGGCGGTGGACGCGCCGTCGGGGCTGAACTGCGACACCGGCCGGATCCTGCTCCCCGACCCGCCAACGGCGCCGGACGACGATACGGGCGACATCGCGGAATGGTCGGGCTGGTGGGCGCAGGCCCAGCGCTGGCTCGTTCGGGCGGACCTCACGGTCAGCTTCCACGCCGCCAAGCTCGGCCATTACCTGGAGCAGGGGCCGGACGCCTGCGGCCGGCTCATCGTCCACGATATCGGGATCGGCCCGTGGGACGTGGCAGAAACGATCTCGCTCCGGCCGCCCGCGCCGGAGCGGGTGCGCCTCGTCGGCCGCTGGCAGATGGGCCACGAGATGGCCGCCCGGATGTGGCCGGGCGGGCACCTGCCGGCCCTCCGTCCGGCGCGCCACAAGTACGACCGCGGCCATGTGCTGGTGCTCGCGGGCGGGCCGGGGCGTGGGGGCGCGGCGCGGATGGCCGCGCGGGCGGCGCTGCGGGTCGGCGCGGGGCTGGTGACGGTGGCCTGCCCGACGGAGGCGCGGACCGAGAACGCCGCCCGCCTCGATGCGATCATGCTCCGCGAGGTCGATGACGCGGGCGATCTCGACCGGCTGCTGGAGGATGCGCGGCTGTCGTCGGTCTGCCTCGGCCCGGGCCTCGGCATCGGCGAGGCGACGCGGGCCTACGTCGCGTCGGCCTGCCGCGGCGGGGCCGAAGGCCGCAAGGTCGTGCTCGACGCCGATGCGCTGACGAGCTTCGAGAGCGATCCGCTTGCGCTGTTCTCCCTGGTGCACCCCATGTGCGTGCTCACGCCGCACGAGGGGGAGTTCGCCCGCCTCTTTCCCGACCTGTCGCAACGGGCACGGGAAGAGGCGGGCCGGTCGAAGGTCGACGCGGCGCGGGACGCGGCCGACCGGGCCGGCTGCACGATCCTGCTCAAGGGCGCCGACACTGTGATCGCCTCGCCCGGCGGTGCCGCCTCGATCCACGCGGCCGCCCATGAGCGCGCGGCACCGTGGCTTGCTAGCGCCGGCGCGGGCGACGTGCTGGCCGGGCTGATCGCGGGCCTGCTCGCGCCGGGCATGGTGACGCAGACACCCCACCCCCAGACCGAGGCCGCCGCCTGGCTGCACGCAGAGGCCGCCCGGTCCTTCGGCCCCGGCCTGATTGCCGAGGACCTGCCAGAAGCCCTGCCGGGCCTGTTCCGGTCGCTCGGTCTCTGACCCGGCAGGGCGCGCGCCTGCCGCCGCTCGGTGCCGGGCGGCGGCTCGGTGCCCTGCGGTGAGACGCGCCCGCAAACCCGTCGCTTGGGCGAATGTCAGCAGCGACCTGGCGACAACCCCGGCCGCCGCGCGCAGGCAGGCGGGCGGACGGCAGGCGGAAGGCAGGCGGGTGGCAGGCAGGCGGGGCGCGCGCTCGATCTCACCAAAGCGCATCGCGTGCGGCGGTGGGTGGGCGGTGCGGGCGCGTGGATCGCGGCGTCCGGGTGAGGCGCAGTGTTCGGAAGTGGCGGTGCGGCCCGGCGGCCGAGGGAAGGGGGGTCAGCCACCGCGCTCGGTGCGCTTGGCCGCCTGCCAGTGCGCCTCCATCTCGTCGAGGCTCGCCCCGGCGGGGCTGCGCCCCTCGGCCGCGAGCGCATCCTCCACCGCGGCGAAGCGGCGGGTGAACTTGGCGTTGGTGCGCCGCAGTGCCGCCTCGGGGTCGACGCCCAGATGGCGGGCGAGGTTGACCACGGCGAACAGCAGGTCGCCCGTCTCGTCCTCCAGCGCGTCGGGGTCGGCGCCCGCCTGCGCCTCGGCGAGCTCTCCCGCCTCCTCGGCGATCTTGGCCAGGACCGCCTTCGGGTCGTCCCAGTCGAAGCCCACGCGCGCCGCCCGCTTCTGCAGCTTGAGCGCGCGGGTCAGCGCCGGCAGCCCCAGCGCCACCCCGTCGAGCACCCGCGTCTCGCCCTTCGCCGCCCGCTCGGCGGCCTTTACCTTCTCCCAGTCCTGCACCTGCTGGTCGGCCGACTTGTCGCGGCTCTCGTCGCCGAAGACGTGGGGATGGCGGGCGACCATCTTGTCGGCGATAGCCTCTGCCACCGTGTCGAAGTCGAACCGCCCCTCCTCGGCCCCCATCCGGGTGAAATAGACCACCTGCAGCAGCAGGTCGCCGAGCTCGCCCTTCAGCTCGCCCCAGGCCTGCCGCTCGATGGCGTCGGCCACCTCGTAGGCCTCCTCGATCGTGTAGGGCGCGATCGTCTCCCATGTCTGCGCGATGTCCCAGGGGCAGCCCGCCTCGGGGTCGCGCAGGCGTGCCATGACGGCGATCAGCCGGTCGATGGGGCGCCCCTCGGGGGGCGGCGCGGGAGGGGACATTGCGCTTCCTGCCTTTTCCGTGTCTGTCTGCGCGGACCTGTCCAGAGAGAGACCGCGCCCCGTGCCCGCCGTCAACCGCATCGCCGCCTTCGCCGACGACATGACCGCGTGGCGCCGGCACCTGCACGCCCACCCCGAGCTCGGCTTCGAGTGCCACGGCACGGCCGGCTTCGTGGCCGAGCGGCTGCGCGAGTTCGGGGTCGACGCGATCCACGAGCGCATCGCCACCTCGGGGGTCGTCGCGCTGATCGAGGGCGCGCGCCCGGGCCCCACCGTGGGCCTGCGCGCCGACATGGACGCGCTGCCCGTTGACGAGGCGACCGGCGCGCCCCACGCCTCGACCGTGCCGGGGCGGATGCATGCCTGCGGCCACGACGGGCACACCGCGATGCTGCTGGGCGCCGCGCGCTATCTCGCCGAGACGCGCGCCTTCGCCGGCCGCGTCGCGCTGATCTTCCAGCCGGCGGAAGAGGCGGGCGGCGGCGGCGGCGTGATGGTGAACGAGGGGATCATGGAGCGCTTCGGGATCGAGGAGGTCTATGCGCTGCACACCGCGCCCGGCCTGCCCGAGGGCCATGTGGCCACCCGGCCCGGCCCCTTCCTCGCCGCGGTCGACACCTTCTTCGTGCATGTCGAGGGCACGGGCGGGCACGCCGCCACCCCCAACGAGACGCGCGACCCGATCCCGGCCGCGCTCGCCATCGGCCAGGCCCTGCCCACCATCGTCTCGCGCAACCGACACGCGGCCGACGAGATGGTGCTGTCGCTCACCCAGGTCCACGCCGGCACGACCGACAACGTGGTGCCGGCCCGCGCCATGCTGAATGGCACGGTGCGCAGCTTCGACGACGCAGTGCGCGACATGGTCGAGCGACGGCTGGGCGAGATCGTGGCGGGCACTGCGGCCGCCTACGGCGTCTCGGCGCGGCTCGACTACATCCGCGAATATCCGGTGGTGGTGAACGACGCCGCCCGCGCCGCCTTCGCCGCCGAGGTCGCCGCCGAAGTCGCCCCCTGCGTCACCGCCGTCGCCCCGCGCGAGATGGGGGCGGAGGATTTCGCCTACATGCTCGCCGCTCGGCCCGGCGCCTTCCTCTTTCTCGGGCAGGGCGAGGGGCCGGGCCTGCACCAGCCTCGCTTCGACTTCAACGACGCCGTCGCGCCGCTCGGCGCCTCGCTCCTCGCCCGCCTCGTCGAGCGCGCCCTGCCGCTCTGAGCGGTGCCGCTCGGCGCTGGCCCGCCCCATCATCCTGGTCCAAATACTCCGGGGGAGGCGCCCGGAACGGGCGACGGGGGTAGCGCCCCGGCCACCCTGACACGTGCCGTCAGGCAAGGGCGTTGACCGAGCGGAACCCCGGAAGGTCTTGATACCGCACGTTAGGAGGCAAGGCTGCACGGGGGCGACGACCTGGAAGGTTCTTCGAGACCTCGTGGCCGTCGCCGAACGGTTGGCGGTGTCACCATGAACGGCCGTGGGAGGCCGCATCCCCGATCAGCCACGCCATCGGAGACCTGAAGCGGGAGCCGGGTCTGCGCCCCGAGCGGCATTGCTGCGACTGCCGGGGCTGGTGCGTCGCGCGCCTCTTGCGTGCAGGAGCGCTGCTCTCCGAAATGGCGGTGCATGAGGGCCGCAGCCGCGAATGCGAAAGCCGGATGCTCTACGTCCACGCCTCGCTCGACGGGCTCAATTCCACCGATCTGCGGGCCCGGCCCGACGCGCCGTCGCCAGCAGCGGATGACCGGACCGGGAGCGCATGGCCCCCATCACATACCGCACGTCCTTGATTTGCCTGGCAGGGGCAGAGGGACTCGAACCCACGACCCTCGGTTTTGGAGACCGATGCTCTACCAACTGAGCTATACCCCTAAGGCCGCTCTCGGCTTAAGAACTCGCCGGGGCGGCGTCAAGCGGATCGGCATGCCTCAGCCGCGGCGGAACACGGTCGCGTAGCGGCGCACCGGGTCGTGGCGGAAGGGCAGGTAGGGCTCGGCGCCCCACGGCACCCGCCACCAGTGCGGCGGCGTATGGGCCCGGCCCTCGCGATGGATGCGGCGCACGTCCTGCGCGAAGGGCGCGAGGCCGGCCTGCGCCGTCAGCCGCGCCCGCAGTTCGAGGTTCATCCCCGCGACCATCAGCACGGCGCGAGGGGCCAGCAGGCCGGTGAGCCCGGCGAAGGCGCGCTCGGCGGCCGGGTCGGGCAGGTGGAACAGCACGTTCTGCGCCACGACCAGCGGCACCGGTCCGAAGCGCGCGCTCAGGCGTGCCGCGTCGAGCAGGTCGGCCTGCTCGACCTCGACACGGGCGCGGATCTCGGGCCGCACGACGAACTCCGCCCCCTCCTCGAGGAACGTGTCGCGCAGGAAGGCGCGGGTCACGAACGGCCCGTGCAGGACCTCGGCGGCGCTGTAGCGCGCGGCGCGCGCCCGGGCCGCCATCCCGGGGTGCAGGTCGGAGGCGCGGATGCGAAAGTCGAGCCCCGGCCGGTGCCGGTGGAGCCAGGACGCGATCGTGTAGGCCTCTGCCCCGTTGGAGCAGGCGAGAAGCACGATCTCGAGCCGTTCGCCGCCGGCACCGCCAGGCCGCAGGAAGTCGATCACCGGGCCGGCGAGCAGGCGCAGCTGCCCGGGCGATCGCAGGAAGGTGGTGTAGGTGTGGCGGTCGGTGTGGCGGCAGCGCCGCAGCATCAGCCGGTAGCGCAGGAGCGCGTAGGGTAGCAGCGGCCCGTCGTAGAGCGCGCGCAGCGCGCGCTCGCCGATGTCAGCGGCCTGCGACCGATCGCCGTCGGCGACTGGCCGGGCGGTGTAGTCACCGTAATCGAGTGTCTCGCTCATGCGTCCCCCGCGCCGGTCGGACGAAGCGATTAGCTCACTGCGCCCCAGTGCCCTAGCGTAATCTGCACTGCGGCGCGTTCTGCCCGGCCTGTTGTGCGGAAGCGGAAACGGTCACGCGGCCGGCGCGGCATTGTTCGTGGAGTGAAAAGCCTCGCCCGGAGAGGGGATTCGCCATGCGGGCGCATCCGGGGTGCGCATGTCAGCGCCGGCCCGTCCCGCCATACTCCTGCACGAGACGGCGCGCCTCGGCGAAGCGGTCGGCCCAGTCGGGCGGCTGCGGGCGCGGCTCGACCGTTTGGCCCGCGCGACGAAGCGAGAGCGCGAGGCCCGCACCCGCCGCCGCGAGGTCTGCCGCGCCGAGGGCGGTCAGTTCGGGCTCGTCCGACACGGTCACGGGCACGCCCAGCGTGTCGGCGAGGACGGCGCAGAACCACGGGTTGCGCGTCATGCCCCCGTCGACCGAGACGGGGCCGGCGAGCGGCTGCACCCGGCCGATGGCGCCCAGCACCTCGGCCGCGCGGAAGGCGACGCCCTCGAGCACGGCCTGCACCAGGTCGCGCGGCCCGGTGTCGAGGGTCATGCCCAGCCACGCGCCCTTGGCCGACCTGTCCCAGTGCGGGCAGCCGAGGCCCGTGAGCGCGGGCACGAAGGACAGCCCGCGCGAGATCGCGGGGGGCGCGTCGAAGGCGGAAATCTCGGCGAAGTCGGAGAAGAGGCCGAGGCCTCGCGCCCAGTTCACCGCGGCCGCGGCGGCGTAGACGCCCCCCTCGAGCGCGTAGGTGGGCGGTGCGTCGCGCTCCGCCCAGGCCACGGTCGGCAGCGGGCCATGCCCGGCCTCGGGGGGTGTGACGCCGCCCACGGCAAGCACGAAGGCGCCGGTGCCAAAGGTGATCTTGGCAGCGCCGGGCGCCGTGCAGCCGTGGCCGCGCAGCGCCGCCTGCTGATCGACGACCGAGGCGGTCAGCGGCAGCCCGCCTGTCCGGCCCAGGTCGCCGGTGGTGGGCACGATGGCGGGCAGCGCCTCGACCGGCACGCCGAACAGGGCGCAGAGCTCGTCGTCCCATGCGCAGGTGGCGAGGTTCATCAGCGAGGTGCGCGAGGCGGTGGTGGGATCGGTCTCGCAGCGCCCTGTGAGGCGATGGCGGAAGAAGGCGTCGGTCGTGCCGAGGCGCAGGCGGCCCGATCGTGCCAGCGCGCGCGCCTCGGGCACGTCGCGCAGGATCCAGCCGAGCTTCGAGGCCGAGAAGTAGGGGTCGAGCGGCAGACCCGCGCCGGCGAGCGTCAGCGTCTCGGCCCCTTCGGCGCGCAGTCGCTCGACCACGGGGGTCGTCCGCTCGTCCTGCCAGACGATGACGGGGGTGATCGCGCGTCCCGTCTGCGCGTCCCAGCCAAGGCAGCTCTCGCCCTGGTTGGCAAGGCCCACGGCGCGGGCGCCGGGCGCGGCGTCGAGGCAGGCAGAGAGGTTGGCGAGCAGCTCCTCGGGGTCGTGCTCCACCCGGCCGGGGCCGGGGTAGGACTGACGGTGCGCGACGGCTCGGGCCACGCGCACCGTGCCGTCCTCGCCCACGATCACCGCGCGGGTGCTGGTGGTGCCCTGGTCGAGCGCGAGAATGGTCATGGCGCGGCCTCCGGGGGCGGGCCCGGTCGCGCTCCGGTGTGCCGGGGCCGATCCCGGCCCGACAGGGCCGACGCGAGACGACCAGCCTCCGGCAGACTGCTCGCCGTGTCGAGACGGCGCGCGGGTGCCGTCATGGCGCGGCCTCCAGCCTGACTTCCGGCGATCCCGTGCCGGCGGGCAGGGGCAGCAGCATCCGCCGCTCCGGCAGGGCGCGGAGGGCACGGGCGGCGGCCTCGTGCCCGTCGACCGACAGCGACAGCCGCCCCGAGGCGGCCCGGGCCGCCCGCATCTGCAGGGTGTCGAGCGCGGGCGAGCAGCCCCCCGCGATGCGCTGCGGCACCACCCAGGCAATCGCGCCCGTGCGGGCGACGCGCCGAACGGCGGGGGGCGGCAGCGCGCCCGCCAGCGCGACGGCCATGGCGCCGGCCACGGCGCGCCCCTCGCCCCAGCACCAGCCCGCCGTCTCGACGGGGCGCAGCAGGTTGCCCGCGGCAAAGATCGCGGGATCGGAGGTGCGGCCGTACTCGTCGACCTCCGGCCCGCCCGTCGCCGGGTCGTAGGTCAGCCCGCCCTCGCGCGACAGCGTCGCCTCGGGCCGGAAGCGGCCGGTCACGATCACTCCGTCCGCCTCGAGCCGCCGCTCGGCCCCGCCCGAGCGCAGCACCACCGCCTCGACCCGCTCGCGCCCCTCGATGGCGGCGAGATCGGTGCCGAGATGCAGGGGGAGGCCGAGCAGGCGCGGCAGCAGGCCCGCCGGGTGCCGGGCGGTGATGCGCGCCCCCGGCTCGACCATCGCCGCGGGCCGGATGCCGGCGTGGCGGCAGGTGAGGATCGCCGAGAAGGCGACGAGCTCGGTGCCGAGGATGACGGGCCGCCGGAAAGGGCGTAGCCCCGCGCCGTAGACGAGGCCCTGCAGGCCGCCGGTGGTGAGCACGCCGCCGGGCTTGGTTCCGCCGATCATCCGGCCCGCCCGCGTCGTCTCGCGGATGCCGGTCGTCAGCAGGACGAGCCGCGCGGCGACCTCGCCCGTGCCGGCGTCGGACGTGACTGTCAGGCGCGGCCCGTCGCGCAGGGCGGTGACGGTGACGCCGGTGGCGATCTGCGCGCCCGCCGCCTCCGCCCGTGCCACCAGCGCCCGGGCGTAGCCGGGGCCGAGCATCGGCCGGCCGAACTCGCGCATGCCATAGGGAGAGTGGCCGCAGAAGCGCGGCACACCGCCCGCCTCGGCCTCGCGCTCGACCACCAGCACGCGCCCCGCGCGCAGGCGGCAGAGCTCGGTCGCGGCGGCCAGCCCCGCCGGGCCGGCCCCGACGATGGCCACGTCGACCTCGGCCGGAATGTCAGCCATTGCCGGCCATGGGCAGGTCGAACGCGCCCGCCGTCATGCGCGCGAGCGGCCCCGAGCAGTGGAAGCCCTGGCAACGCCCCATCGTCACCCGCGTGCGCCGCTTCAGCCCGGAGAGGCTGCGGGCGGGCAGGGGGGCCGACAGCGCCGCCTCGATCTCGCGCCGCGTCACCTGCTCGCAATGGCAGACTATGCCGCCGTTCCCGGCGCTCTCGTGGTCGCGCGGGGCGGCGATCGAGATGTTGCGCATCCTGGGCCAGGCCACCTCGTTCGGCGCCTGCCAGCCATGCCCTGCCTCTTGCGCCAGCCGCAGCACGTGCGAGGCGATGCCGAGCGCGGCGCTCAGCCCCGTCGAGCGGATGCCGCCCACGGTGACGTAGCTGCCGGCCTCGTGCACCGCGATCCGGTAGTCCTTTTCCTCCGTCGCGGGGCGCAGGCCGGCATAGACGGCGGTCACGTCGTGCTCGGCGAGGGCGGGCAGGATCTCTTCTCCCTTCGCGCGCAGGGCGTCGAGCGTGGCATGGTCGAGGGGGGCGTTGGCGCGGTCCTCCTGCTCTTCAGCGGTGGGGCCGACAAGCAGGTTGCCCCAGGCGGTGCGGCAGACGACGATGCCCTTGGTGATCGCTGTCGGCACCGGCAGCAGGATGTGACCCGCGAGCGCCGCCGCCGGCTTGTCGTAGACGACGAACTGGCCCTTGCGCGGCCGAATGGTGAAGTCGCGCCGGCCGATCAGCGCCTCGTCGAGCAGATCGCCGTAGAGCCCCGCCGCGTTGATCACGAGCCGCGCCGAGACCTCGCCCAGGGTTGTGTCGAGCCGCCAGAGGTCGCCGGCCCGCGCCCCGCCCGTCACCGCGCAGCCGCGCAGCACCTCTGCGCCGTGCGCCATCGCCTGCGTCAGGTAGGCGAGCGGCGCCGACCACGGGTCGATCAGCCCCTCGCGCGGAACCCGGAAACTTGCGCGCAGGGTGGGCGCGAGATGCGGCTCGAGCGCCAGCGTCTCGGCGCGGGTGAGGGGGGCGACGTCGCTCACCCCGTTGGCGCGGGCCTTCTCCATCAGCGACGGCAGCGCCGCCTCCTGCGCGTCGGTCCACGCGACGACGAGGGCGCCCGAGCGGATCAGCGGCAGGCCGAGGCGGGCGTGGATCTCGTCGTAGTCACGGTAGCCCTCGGCGATGCAGGCCGCCTCGAGCGAGCCCGGCGGCGCGTCGAAGCCGGTGTGCAGAATGGCGCTGTTGCCCTTCGAGGCGCCGTCGAGGATGTCGACCGCCTTTTCCATCAGCACCACCGAGGCCCCCGCGAGCGCGAAGCGCCGGGCGAGCGCGCAGCCCACCACCCCGCCGCCGACAATGGCCACGTCGAAGGGGCCGCGCGGCACGGCGGACTCGCTGGTCATGGCTCGGTCTCCTTTTGGGCGGACTTTGGCGAAACATGGCACGCGCTGCCCGTTCCGTCAAATTTCGAGGGGTAAAGCTGCCGAAACGGGCAATCCGAGAACCGATAAGGCGTTGACACGGGCATGCGGCCCGGGCTTCGTGGTGCCGGCAGGGGGTGGGCGTGAAACCGCGGGACAGACAGGACAGGATACTCCAGATCGTCCGGCGGGACGGCGCCGCCTCGGTCGAGGCGCTGGCCGAGACCTTCGCGGTGTCGGTCGAGACGGTCCGGCGCGACCTGCACGACCTCGCCTCGACCGGTGCGCTGCACAAGGTGCGCGGCGGAGCACGCCGCATCCGGCTCGCCACCGAGGGCAGCTTCGAGGAGCGGCGGATGGAGCAGGCCGGGGCGAAAGCCGCCATCGCCCGCACGCTGGCCGCCGCAATCGCCCCCGGCGACACGATCTTTCTCGACACCGGCACCACCACGCTCGCCTGCGCCGAGGAGCTGGCCCAGATCGACCGTCTGACCGTCATCACCAACTCGGTCCGCATCGCGCAGCGGCTGGGCGCGGCGGGCGGCACATCGGCGGGGGGCACATCGGCGGGGGGCGGGGCGCGCGTCTTCGTTCTGGGGGGTGCGTGGTCGGCCGACAACGCCGAGACGGTCGGCCCAATGGCCATCGAGCAGATCGGCCGCTTCCAGGCCGACCACGCGGTGCTCGGCGTCGCCGCGATCGACGCCGAGGCCGGCGCGATGGACGCCGATTTCGAGGAGGCGCAGATCGCCCATGCCATGATCGGCCACGCCCGCCACGTCATCGTGCTGGCGCATGCCGAAAAGCACGGGCGGCGCGCGGCCTTCCGTGTCTGCCGACTTGACGAGATCGACGTGCTGGTCTCCGATCGACAGCCAGAGGGGCGCCTCGCCGCCGCGCTGAGGCGCGCGCGCGTCGAGGTCAGGTGCTGAAGGGCGGGCGGGGCGGATGCCACAGGCGATCAGGACGTACGTTCGGGTGGTCGACCGGTTGTCCGATTATGTCGGCATCGTCGCGATGTACCTGATCTTCCTGATGATCGGCATCCTGCTGATGGACGCCGTCACCCGCAACGTGATCGACATCCCCGTGCACTGGGCCATCGAGGCTGCGCAGTTCACGTTGACCGCCTACTACTTCATGGGCGGGGCGATGACGCTGAAGAACGACAGCCACGTGCGGATGGACCTCTTCTACGAGAGCCTGTCGAGGCGCGGAAAGGCCCGGATGGACCTGATCACGATGGTCTGCCTCGCCTTCTACCTGTCGGTGCTGCTGTTCGGCTCGATCTCGTCGCTCGGCTACGCCATCGAGACGGGCGAGCGGCGGTTCTCGATGTGGAACCCCTCGATGATCCCGATCAAGTCGCTGATGGTGGCCTGCATCGCGCTCATGCTGCTCCAGACGATATCGCTGGTGTTCAAGCACTGGGCGACCCTGCGCGAGGAGGCGCCCGCGTGACGAACGAGGCGACCGCGCTTCTGATGTTCGCCTCGATGATGGTGCTGCTGCTCACCGGGCAGCGCGTGTTCGCCGCCATCGGCTTCGTCGCGTCCGGCATGGTCCTGATCCTCTACGGGACGGGCGGCATCGAGATCCCGTTCAGCCAGGCGTTCAAGCTGTTCAACTGGTTCCCGATGCTGACGCTGCCGCTGTTCATCTACATGGGCTACATCCTGTCGGAATCGGGCATCGCCGAAGACCTCTACCGCATGCTGCACGTCTGGTTCGGGCGCATGGCGGGGGGGGCTCGCCATCGGGACGATCCTGCTCATGGTCATCATCTCGGCGATGAACGGGCTGTCGGTCGCCGGCATGGCCATCGGCGCCACCATCGCCCTGCCCGAGATGCTGCGCCGGGGCTACGACAAGATCCTGATCACCGGGGTCGTGCAGGGCGGCTCGTCGCTCGGCATCCTCGTGCCGCCCTCGGTGGTGCTCGTGCTCTACGGCATGATCGCGCGCGAGCCGGTCAGCCAGCTCTGGCTGGCGGGCGTGTTTCCCGGTCTGCTGATGGCGACGATGTTCGGCATCTACATCTACGTGCGCTGCCGTCTCCAGCCCCATCTCGCCCCCACCGTCTCGGACGCCGACCTGAACATGCCGCTGGGCGAGAAGCTCAAGCTCCTGCGCGCGGGCATCCTGCCGTTCCTGATCTTCTTCACCATGACGGGCCTGTTCGTGATGGGGATCACCAGCCTCGTCGAAAGCGCGGCCGTCGGCGCCACGGCCGCCACGCTCGCCGCCATCGCCAAGGGGCGGATGAGCTTTCGCCTGCTGCACGAGACGGCGAGGAAGACGCTGGCGATCTCGTGCATGTTCCTCTGGCTGATCCTCGCCGCGCTCGCCTTCGGCGCGGTGTTCGACGGCCTCGGCGCGGTGCGCGCCATCGAGGACCTGTTCATCAACAACTGGGAGCTGACGCCGTGGCAGGTGATCATCATGATGCAGCTCAGCTTCATCGTGATGGGCATGTTCCTCGACGATACCGCCATGCTGGTGATCGTCGCGCCGCTCTACGTGCCGCTGGTGCGCCTGCTCGACCTCGGCTTCGATAACACGCTGATCTGGTTCGGCATCCTCTACACGATGACTTGCCAGATCGCCTACATCACGCCGCCCTTCGGCTACAACCTGTTCCTGATGCGCTCGCTCGCCCCGCCCGAGATCCGGCTGCTCGACATCTACAGGTCGATCTGGCCCTTCGTGCTGATGATGGCGGCGACGATCGCCCTGGTGATGATGTTTCCGCAGATCGCGCTCTGGCTGCCCGAGACCGTGAGCGTGAGATGAGACGTCGAGCGACCCCAGAACGGCCCGCCAAGAGGCCGCCCCCGTCAACAGAGGAGTGACAGCCATGTCCGACCCCAAGCCCAAATCCCCCTCCGAGCGCATCCTCGCCACGCGGCGGAGCTTCCTGAAGAAGGCCGGCCTCGGCGCCGGCGCGGCCGCCGCCGGCACGCTGGCCGCGCCCGCCATCGTCAAGGCGCAGGCCCCGATCCGCTGGCGCCTGCAGACCTATTCGGGCGCACCGCTCGGCGCCCACGTGATCAAGCCGCAAATCGATGCCTTCAATGCCGCGGCCAACGGCGAGATGGAGATCGAACTCTACTACGCCGACCAGCTCGTGCCCACGGGCGAGCTGTTCCGCGCGCTGCAGAACGGCACGCTGGACGCCGTGCAGTCCGACGAGGCCACGATGGCCTCGCCGGTCGATATCTCCGTGTTCGGCGGCTACTTCCCCTTCGCCACGCGCTACAGCCTCGATGTGGCGTCGATGTTCATGTATTACGGCCTCGACGAGATCTGGAACGAGGCCTACTCGGAGGTCGACAACGTCACTTGGCTCTCGACCGGCGCGTGGGATCCACTTCATGTCTTTACCGTCGACAAGCCGATCCGCTCGCTCGAAGACATGCGCGGCCTGCGCGTGTTCGGCGTGCCGACGGCGGGCCGGTTCCTCAGCCGCTATGGCCTGATCCCGGTCACCGTGCCGTGGGACGACGTGGAAGTCGCGATGCGCACCGGCGAGCTCGACGGCGTGGCGTGGTGCGGCTTCACCGAGGCCTACGAGGTCGGCTGGGCCGACGTGTGCAACTACGCGCTGACCAACTCGGTCACCGGCGCATGGTTCGGCAGCTATTTCGCCAACACCGAGAGCTGGAACGCCGTGCCGCCCCACCTGCAGCAACTCTACCGCTCCACCATCGACCAGTCGCACTACTACCGCGCCGTCTGGTACTGGGGCGGCGAGGCGCAGCTGCGCACCGAGGGCGAGAAGATGGAGCTGACCTCGATCCCGTCCGAGGAATGGGCGCAGGTCGTCTCCGACGCCTCCGAGTTCTGGGACGAGATCGCTGCCTCGTCGGATCGCGCCGGCCGCGTGGTGCAGATCTTCAAGGACTACGCCGCCGCGCAGGAGGCCGCCGGCTACCCCTACCGCTGAGCCTCGGCTCCGGCAAAGCACGGGGCGGGGCGCCATGCGCGCTCCGCCCTTCCTCGTGACAGAGGCCGCGCGACGCGGCGAGACGGAAAGACCCCAGCATGCCCGCCAACCTGACCTTCGAGGCGCTCCAGGACGCCGTCGCCGCCGGCGAGATCGACACCGTGCTGACCTGCATCACCGACATGCAGGGGCGGCTGATGGGCAAGCGCTTCCACGCTGCGCATTTCGTCGATGGCGGCCACGACGAGACGCATGGCTGCGACTACCTGCTGGCCACCGATATCGAGATGGTCACGGTGCCAGGCTATGCCGCGTCGAGCTGGGAGCGGGGCTACGGCGACTATGTGCACAAGCCCGACCTCGCCACGCTGCGCCGGGTGCCCTGGCTGCCGGGAACGGCGATGGTGATGTGCGACGTGCTCGACCACCACACCCACTCCGAGGTGCCCCACGCCCCCCGCGCCGTGCTCAAGCGGCAGGTGGCGCGGGCGCGCGAGATGGGCTTCGACGCGATGTTCGCCACCGAGCTCGAGTTCTTCCTGTTCGAGAAGAGCTTCGACGCGCTGTGGGACGAGGGATACCGCGAGCTGCAGACGCTCGGGCGCTACAATCTCGACTACGCGATCATGGGCACGACCAAGGAAGAAACCGTGATGCGGGCCATCCGCAACGGCCTCTACGGCGCGGGCATCCCGGTGGAGAATTCCAAGGGCGAGGCCGAGGCGGGGCAGGAAGAGATCAACGTGCGCTATTCCGATGCGCTCGACACCGCCGACATGCACGCCATCGTCAAGACGGGCGTGAAGGAGATCGCCAATGCCCACGGCCGCGCCTGCACCTTCATGGCGAAATACGCGACCGACCGGGCGGGATCGTCGGCGCACGTCCACCAGTCGCTGTGGCAGGGGGGAACGCCCGCGTTCTTCGACCCGGACGCGCCGCACGGCATGTCGGCCACGATGAGATCCTACCTCGCGGGCCTGTTGGAGCACGCCGCGGCGACGACCTGTTTCCTCGCGCCTTATGTCAATTCCTACAAGCGGTTCACCGAGGGTCTGTTCGCGCCGACCAAGTCCGTCTGGTCGACCGACAACCGCACCGCGGGCTACCGCGTCTGCGGGGAGGGCACGAAGGCCGTGCGCGTCGAGTGCCGCGTGGGCGGTGCCGACCTCAACCCCTATCTCGCCGTCGCGGGCCAGCTCGCCGCGGGCCTCGACGGCATCGAGCGGAGCCTAGAGCTCGAGCCGGAGCTGTCTGGCGACATGTACCAGGCGCAAGACGCCCGCGAGGTGCCCCGGACGCTCCGCGACGCGGCCGAGGCGATGGCGGGCTCCGACATGCTGCGCCGTGCCATGGGCGACGCGGTGATCGACCACTACCATCGCGCGGCACTTTGGGAGATATCCGAGGCCGACCGAGTCGTCACCGACTGGGACGTGAAGCGCGGCTTCGAGCGGGCCTGACCCACCGGGAGATACCGATGACCAGAATGATCCAGTGCGTCTCGCCCGTCGACGGGCGGGTCTATGCAGAGCGTCCGGCGCTCGCGCCCGAGGCGGCCGACGACGCCGTGGCGCGGGCCAGGGCGGCGCAGGGCGCATGGGCTGCCCTGCCGCTCGGCGAACGGGTCGAGAAGGTGCGCGCGGGCGTCGCCGCGCTGAAGGACGCGCGCGAGGCCATCGTGGAAGAGCTCGCCTGGCAGATGGGCCGACCGGTGCGCTTCGGCGGCGAGTTCGGCGGCATCGACGAGCGGGCCGACTACATGGCCGGCATCGCCGAAGAGGCGCTGGCGCCGATGATCGCCGAAAGCTCCGACGGCTTCGAGCGGCGGATCGAGCGCGCGCCGCAGGGCGTCGTCTTTGTCATCGCGCCGTGGAACTACCCCTACCTGACCGCCCTCAACACCATCGTGCCCGCGCTGATCGCGGGCAACTCGGTGGTGCTCAAGCACGCGAGCCAGACCCTGCTGGCGGGCGAGCGCATCGCCGAGGCGCTGCACAAGGGCGGCGTGCCCGAGGACGTGTTCCAGACCGTCGTGCTCGACCACGCGGGCACCGAGCGGCTGATCGCCGCCCGTGCCTTCGACTTCGTCAACTTCACCGGCTCGGTCGCGGGGGGGCGCGCCATCGAGCGCGCCGCCGCGGGCACCTTCACCGCCACGGGGCTGGAGCTCGGCGGCAAGGATCCGGGCTATGTCATGGAGGATGCCGACCTCGACTGGGCGGTCGACGTGCTGATGGACGGCGCGATGTTCAATTCGGGCCAGTGCTGCTGCGGGATCGAGCGCATCTACGTCCACAGGCGCCACTACGACAATTTCGTGGAACGGGCGGTGGACTTCGTCAACAAGCTCAGGCTCGGCAACCCGCTGGACGAGGAGACGACGCTGGGGCCGATGGCCCATGCCCGCTTCGCGGCCACCGTGCGCGAGCAGACGGAAGCGGCGGTGGCAGCCGGCGCCACGCCCCTGATCGAGCGGCAGAACTTCCCGCAGGACGACGGCGGTGCCTACCTGATGCCGCAGGTTCTGGTGGGCGTCGACCACTCGATGCGCGTGATGCGGGAAGAGAGCTTCGGCCCCGTCGTCGGCATCATGCCGGTCGAGGGCGACGACGAGGCGCTCGCGCTGATGAACGACAGCGACTACGGCCTGACCGCCTCGTTCTGGACGGCCGACCCCGAGCGTGCGCTGGCGCTGGGCCGCAGGATCGAGACCGGCACCGTCTTTCTCAACCGGGCCGACTACGTCGACCCGGCGGTGTGCTGGACGGGCTGCAAGGATACCGGGCGGGGCGGCGCGATGTCGGTCTTGGGCTACCACGCGGTGACGCGCCCGCGCTCCTACCATCTAAGAAAGGTCAAGGGATGATCCTGACGGCCAACTGGTCCTACCCCACGGCGATCCGCTTCGGCGCGGGGCGCTTGGCCGAGTTGCCCGCCGCCTGTGCCGAGGCGGGCATCGCCCGGCCCCTGCTGGTCACCGACCGCGGGCTTGCGGCGCTCGAGATCACCGCCCGCGCGCGCGACATCCTCGACGCCGCCGGCCTAGGCCGCGCGATCTTCGCCGAGGTCGACGCGAACCCGACAGAGGCGAACCTCGAGGCGGGGCTGACGGTCTACCGCGAGGGCGGACATGACGGGGTGGTGGCCTTCGGCGGCGGCTCGGGTCTCGACCTCGGCAAGATGGTCGCCTTCATGGCGGGTCAGACCCGACCGCTTTGGGATTTCGAGGATATCGGCGACTGGTGGACGCGGGCCGACCCCGCCGGCATCGCCCCCATCGTCGCCGTGCCCACGACCGCCGGCACCGGCTCGGAGGTGGGGCGCGCGAGCGTCATCACCAATTCCGAGACGCACGTGAAAAAGATCATCTTTCACCCGCGCGTGCTGCCCGGTGTGGTCATCGCCGACCCCGAGCTGACCGTGGGCATGCCCCGATGGATCACCGCCGGCACTGGGATGGATGCCTTTGCCCATTGTCTCGAGGCGTATTGCTCGCCGCATTTCCACCCGATGAGCCACGGCATCGCGCTCGAGGGGCTGCGGCTCGTCAACGAATATTTGCCGCGCGCCTACGCCGATGGCTCGGATATCGAGGCGCGGGGGCAGATGATGGCCGCGGCGGCGATGGGCGCGGTCGCCTTCCAGAAGGGGCTGGGCGCGATCCACGCGCTCTCGCACCCGGTCGGTGCGGTGTTCGACACCCATCACGGCACGACCAACGCGGTGGTGATGCCCGCCGTTCTCGCCTTCAACCGGCCGGCGGTCGAGGGCAAGCTGGCGCAGGCGGCGGCCTATCTCGGCATTCCGGGCGGGTTCGAGGGCTTCGCCGCGCGGGTGCGCGAGCTGAACACGCTCTTCGCCATGCCCGATGGCCTCGCCGCGATGGGTGTCGATGCCGGCCGGGTGGACGAGCTGACGGCGATGGCGCTGGAAGACCCCAGCGTCGGCGGCAATCCGGTGCCGATGACGGCCGAGACCACGCGCGCCCTGTTCCTCGCCGCGATGTGAGGGCGCCCCCGGTGAGAGACTGAACGCGCCGGGTGGAGCGGAAGGCGCGGCGCCCGTGCCCCGCGAGGGCGCATGCGGGCGCCCACCCCCGTGCGAGGCAGGCGCGGCCCTCCCGCGTGCCGACCCGTGGGCACACGACGTCACCCATGCATCCCCCTGGGCAGGGCATGCGTTGACGGGGCGGCCGCAGGCAGAACGGTGCGCGTGGCAGCCGGGCCCCTTCGACTCGAGAGCGGGCGTTTGGCGCGAACGAGCACTCGCGCGCCCCGCGGTGGCACGGCCGCGGCGCCCTCGCCGCTTTCCGGACAGGCAAGGCCGGCCCGCTTCCCCTCTCGTCGAGCAGATGCGATCGGACGCGCCTTGCTGAAGGGCCGCGCCGCGCTACCCTGATATTTGTGAGTTGACGGCTGGGCCGTGACTCCGCAGCGTGCCGATATCGGGCGTCCGCGATCGGGCCGCCGCGCCTCGAGGCGGCGGCGCACTGACTGCAGAGACGACAGACTGCCGGGAACAGACCCGGCCCGGCAGCGTCTTGGCCCTGAATGCAACCCGAAAGGAGCTGCGATCGCCCCATGAGCGAGCCCTCCATATTCGACGAGTTCCATACCCGCTTCACGCGCCGCCAGATGCGCGAGATGAGCCTGCCCGACTACCTCGCAGCCTGTCGCGACGACCCGTCCCTCTATGCCGGCGCGGCAGAGCGTCTGCTCGCCGCCATAGGCGAGCCCGAGATCGTCGACACGTCGAAGGACGACAGGCTCGGCCGCATCTTCCAGAACCGCACGATCCGGCGCTACCCGGCCTTCGACGACTTCTACGGCCTCGAAGAGACGATCGAGCGGCTCGTCGCCTTCCTCCGCCACGCCGCGCAGGGGCTCGAGGAACGCAAGCAGATCCTCTACCTGCTCGGCCCGGTGGGCGGCGGAAAGTCGTCGCTCGCCGAGCGCATGAAGCAGTTGATGGAAGAGCAGCCGATCTACGTGCTCAAGGCCGGCGATCGGGTGAGCCCGATCTACGAAAGCCCGCTCGGCCTCTTCGACCCCGAGCGTGACGGCGCCCGGCTGGAGCGCGAGTTCGGCATCCCGCGCCGCCGCCTGCCCGGCATGTGTTCGCCCTGGGCGATCAAGCGGCTCGACGAGTTCGACGGCGACATCTCGCGCTTTACCGTCGTCCAGCTCCACCCCTCGAAGCTGCGCCAGATCGGCGTCGCCAAGGCCGAGCCGGGCGACGAGAACAACCAGGACATCTCGACGCTCGTCGGCCGCCCCGACATCCGCAAGCTGGAGTTCTTCAGCCAGGACGACCCCGACGCCTACTCCTATTCCGGCGCGCTCAACCTGACGACACAGGGCCTGCTCGAGTTCGTCGAGATGTTCAAGGCGCCGCAGAAGATGCTCCACCCGCTGCTGACTGCCACGCAGGAGCGCAACTACGTCGGCTCGGAAAACCTCGGCGCGATTCCCTTCCAGGGGATCATCATGGCGCATTCCAACGAGTCGGAATGGCGCGCCTTCCGCGGCAACCGCAACAACGAGGCGTTTCTCGACCGGATCAGCCTGATCCGCGTGCCCTACTGCCTGCGCGTCGACGAGGAGGCGAGGATTTACCGCAAGCTCCTTGCCCAGTCGGAGCTTTCGGAGGCGCCGTGCGCACCGGATACGCTCGAGATGATGGCGCGCTTCTCGGTGCTGACCCGCCTCAAGCCGCACGAGAACTCGTCGCTCTACGCCAAGATGCAGGTCTACAACGGGCAGGATCTCAAGGGCTCCGACCCGCAAGCGCGCACCGTGCTCGAATACCGCGACGCCGCCGGCATCGACGAGGGCATGGCCGGCACCTCGACGCGGTTCGCCTACAAGGTGCTGTCGGAGACGTTCAACTTCGACACCGCCGAGATCTCGGCCGACCCGGTGCACCTGATGTACGTGCTCGAGCAGGCGCTCCGCCGCGAGCAGATGGACGAGGAAACAGAGGCGAGATACGTCGCGCTCATCAAGGAAGAGCTCGCGCCGCGCTACGCCTCCTACATCGGCAAGGAGATCCAGAAGGCGTATCTGGAGAGCTACGAGGAATACGGGCAGAACCTGTTCGACCGCTACATCGCCTACGCCGATGCGTGGGTCGAGGGTCAGGACTACAAGGATCCCGATACCGGCCAGCTCTTCGACCCCGAAGTGCTCGACCGCGAGCTGCAGAAGACCGAGCGGCCCGCCGGCATCCGCAACCCGCGCGACTTCCGCAACGAGGTGGTCAAATATGCCCTGCGCCAGCGAGCCTACAACGAGGGCAAGAACCCGCGCTGGACATCCTACGAGAAGATCCGCGACGTGATCGAGCAGCGGATGTTCAGCCAGATCGAGGAATTGCTGCCGGTGATCTCGTTCGATTCGAAGCAGGACGAGGAAAGCGCGGAAAAGCACCACGCCTTCCTCGCCCGGATGGTCGAGCGCGGCTACACCGAGCGACAGGTGCGCCGGCTTGTGGAATGGTACATGCGGATGCGCGACGCGGGCTGACGCGCCCGGGGCAAACAGCCTCCGCGGGGTGAAGGAAAGGGAAGACCGATCGGCTCCATGCACATCGTCGACCGCCGGCAGAACCCGTCGGGTCGCAACCTCGGTAATCGCCAGCGCTTCATCAACCGCGCCCGGTCGCGGCTGCGCAAGGCGGTGCGCGACAACATCCTCGAGCGCAGCATCGAGGACACGAGTTCGGGCGAGCGCGTGGTGATCCCCGCCGACGACATCCACGAGCCCGAGTTCCGCCGCGACGAGAGCACCGGCCGCCGCGTGGGCGTGCTGCCGGGCAACCGCGCGTTCCGTGAGGGCGACACGATCCCCCGGCCCCGGGGCGGGGGCGGCGGGGCAGGGGGGCGCGAGGGCAGCGCCGAGGGCGAGGGCGAGGACGGCTTCGCCTTCATGCTGACGCGCGACGAGTTCCTCGACCTCGTCTTCGAGGATCTCGCGCTGCCCGACCTCGTGAAGAAGAAGCTCAGGGCCGAGCAAAGCTCGAAGCCCTACCGCGCGGGTTTCAGCCCCTCCGGCCCCCCGAGCCGTCTCAACCTGATGCGCTCGCTCCGCCGTTCGATGGTGCGCCGCGCCGCGCTCGGCCGCCCCCGCCCCGAGGCGGTGGCCGAGCTCGAGGCGGAACTTGCCCGCCTCGAGTCGGGCGAGATCGTCCCGGCCGACGGAAGCGCCGCGAAGGCCCGCATCGCGGAGTTGCGCGACGCGCTCGACCGCGCCCGGCGCAAGCGTGCGGCCGTGCCCTGGCTCGACCCGATGGACCTGCGCTTCAACCGGCTGGAGCGGCGGCCCGAGCCGGTGGCCCGCGCGGTGATGTTCTGCCTGATGGATGTCTCGGCCTCGATGGACGAGGAGATGAAGGGGCTGGCCAAGCGCTTCTTCCTGCTCCTGCACCTCTTCCTCGAGCGGCATTACGAGCATGTCGAGGTCGTCTTCATCCGCCATACGCAGCGCGCCGAAGAGGTCGACGAGCGCACCTTCTTCGAGGACAGGCAGACCGGCGGCACGGTCGTCTCGAGCGCCTTGCGCGAGATGATCCGCATCCGCGATGCGCGCTACCCGCCCGACGACTACAACCTCTACGTCGCGCAGGCCTCCGACGGCGACGACGTGCCGGGCGACGTCGAGACCTGCATCGAGCTTCTGACCGACGACATCCTGCCCTCCGTGCAATACATGGCCTATGTCGAGATCCTGTCGCAGCGCGGCCAGCCCGGCTTTGCCATCCCGCGTGAGAGCGACCTGTGGCAGGGCTACGCCCCCATCGCGCAGGTGCATCCCGCGCTCGCCCTGCGCCGCATCGCCCAGCCGCGCGACATCTTCCCCGTGTTCCGCGACCTGTTCCGCCGCGAGGGCGTGGCCGAATGACCGAGAAGCGCGAAAGACAGGCGGCCCGCGGCGCGACGGGAAAGGCGCCGGCAAAGCGGAAGACGACGAGCGCGGCGCCGGCCACGGCCACGGCCACCGGCGATTTGCTCTTCGAGGGTCCGGCGTGGAGTTTCGAGACGCTTGCGCGCACCCACGACGCCATCGAGGAGATCGCGCGCGGCGAGCTGGGCCTCGACCCCTACCCGACGCGGCTCGAGGTCGTCAGCTCCGAGCAGATGCTCGACGCCTACGCCGCCACCGGCATGCCGGTGATGTATCCGCACTGGTCGTTCGGCAAGCGCTTCGCCCGTCAGGAGATGCTCTACCGCAAGGGCTTCCAGCAGCTCGCGCTCGAGATCGTCATCAACTCCAACCCGAGTCTCTGCTACATCATGGAGGACAACACGATGGCCGCGCAGGCCACCGTGATCGCCCACGCCGCCATCGGTCACAATCACTTTTTCCGGCACAACCACGTCTTCCGCGAGTGGACGGATGCCGACACCGTGCTCGACGAGCTGCGCCACGCCCGCCGCTTCGTCATGGACTGCGAGGAGCGGCACGGGCGGCCGGCGGTGGAGGAGGTGCTCGACGCGGCCCACGCGCTCCTCTCCCACGGGGTCGACCGCGCCGGGCGGGGCGAACGGCCCGACCCTGTGGCGACACGCGCACGACTGGCCGAGCGGGCGCGGCAGCAAAGGCTCGCGGCGCAGGACCTGTGGCTGCGCACCGTGCCCTCCCGCGCCGAGCCGCCCGAGGAGGGCACGGCGGTGGCCGAGCGGCGCGCGATGGGCCTGCCCGAGGAGAACCTTCTGCTGTTCCTCGAAAACCATGCGCCGCTGCTCGATGCATGGCAGCGCGAGCTTCTGCGGATCGTGCGCTGGCTGGCCACCTATTTCGAGCCGCAGCGCCAGACCAAGCTGATGAATGAGGGGTGCGCCACCTGGTGCCATTTCGAGATCATGCAGCGCCTGCGCGACCGCGGCCGGATCGGCGACGGCGCAATGCTCGAGTTTCTCGACCTGCATTCGATGGTGGTGGCACAGCCCTCCTTCGACGCGCAGGGCTACGGCGGCCTCAACCCCTATGCGCTGGGCTTTGCCATGATGCGCGACATCGTCCGCGTCTGCACCGAGCCCACCGAGGAAGACGCCGCCTGGTTCCCCGACATCGCCGGCAACGCGCGGCCCGTCGAGACACTGCGCCACGCCTGGGCCGAGTTCCGCGACGAGAGCTTCGTGCGGCAGTATCTCTCGCCCCGGCTGATCCGCGAGTGGCGCCTCTTCGCACTTTGCGACGATGCCGCGGCGCCGGCCCTGCGCGTCGAGGCGATCCACGACGACGAGGGCTATCGCCGGATCGTTCGCGCGCTGGCCGACCAGTACGACCCCGCCGCCCAGACGCCCGCGATCGAGGTGACGGGCGCCGACATGCGCGGCGAGCGTGTGCTGCACCTGCGCCATGCCGTGCAGGACGGCCGCGTGCTCGACCCGCTCGAGGTGCGGCGCACGCTGCGCCATGTCCAGCGGCTCTGGGGCTACGCCGTGCACCTGACCGAGCGGGACGCCGAGACCGACGCCGAGCTCGCCGTCTACCGCAGCGACGCGGCCTGAGCCGCCGGGCGACGTAGCGGGAACCGGCGCGCGCGCCGTCCGCCGCGGCCCTTCGGCGGGGGCATCCTTGTCGTTGCCCGCCCCCGCCCCGCCCCTGCGATGTCGGGTCGGAAGCCTGCAAATTGCGCGCTTCTGGCAGGAATCCGACGCGGCCCGTCGAAATCCGGCGAGCGCGCGGCCGGGGGCCATGTCACATCTTCCCTGTGGGCGTGGTGCGGACGCCGCGGTGGAGACACCCGGATGGGAGGCAAGAAGGCGAACCCCGCCAGACCGTCGAAGCCGGGCGGCAGGACCGGCACCTGGGCCTGACCCGGCGTGTGCCCGCTCCCCGGTCCGCGCCGACGACGCTGCCGCTGTCCCACCGAAGGCGCGGGGCGGGGGGAACGACCCGGGGAGGAGGAGGGTCGCCGGCCCGCGCGACTTCCTGCGCGGGCCGGCGATACCGACGCTCGCCGGGGCCGCGGCTCACGGCCCCGCCACCACCCCGCGGTCCATCAGCGCGGCGATCTCGCCCGACGACAGGCCCGCCACGTCGGCCAGCACCTCCTCCGTGTGTTCGCCGAGCAGGGGCGCCCGCACCGGCGCCTCGCGTGGATGCGCCCCGAAGCTGACCGGAGTGCCCGGCACGGGGTAGCTGCCGATGCCGGGCTGCTCCACCTCTGCCATCATCGGGTTGTCCGTCGACAGGTCGGGATCCTCCCGCACGGCGCGGGCGAAGCTGCGGAACTCTGACCAGGTGCAGCCCTGTGCCTCGAGCGCCTCGGCCACCTCCGCCAGACCGCGCACGGCGAACCACGGTGCGAGCAGCGCCGTGATCTCGTGGCGCAGGCGAAAGCGCGCGCCCTCGTCCCTCAGGGGCAGGCCCGTCCGCTGCTCCAGCGCCTCCATCGCCTTGCCCGTGCCGGTCGCCGCGACGAGCCCGCGCCACTGCCGGTCGGTCAGCCCGATCACCATGACGCGCGCCCCGTCGGCCAGCACGAAATCCTGCCCGTAGGCGCCGTAGAGCGCGTTTCCCGATCGTGGCCGGTCGACGCCGTTCACCAGCACCTCGCCCACGATCCCGAGGTGCCCAAGCATCGCCGCCGCGACGTCCTTGAGCGCAAGAACCACCTCCTGGCCCTTGCCCGTCTTCAGCCGATGCCGCTCGGCGGCGAGGAGCGAGGACACGGCGAGGTTGCCCGCGATGCAGTCCCACGCGGGCAGGACATGCGCCACCGGCTCGTCCGACCCTTCCGGCCCCGTCGCCATCGGAAAGCCCAGCGCGGGGTTCACCGAGTAGTCGACCGCCGGGTTGCCGTGCCGGTCGCCGAGCAGGGTGACGGTCACGAGGTCGGGGCGATGGGCCGAGAGCGTCTCGTGATCCATCCAGCCGCGCACGCGCAGGTTCGTCAGGAACAGCCCGGCCTCGTCGCCCGGCGCGGTGACCAGCCGCGTGACCAGCTCGCGCCCCTCGTCGGACTTCATGTTCACGGCGACCGATTTCTTGCCCTTGTTCAGCCCCGCCCAGAACAGCGACCGCCCCTCGCGCGTGACCGGCCAGCGGCCCGCGTCGAGCCCGCCCTCGAGCCGGTCGAACCGGATCACCTCGGCGCCCATCTGAGCCAGCGTCATCCCCGCCAGCGGGATCGCCACGAAGGCCGAGCCCTCGACCACGCGCATGCCCGACAGGACGCCCATCACGCCCACTCCGCCCTGACCTGCATGCCCTGATGCCCGCCATGCTCGGGCAGCGTCGCAGTGCACAAGCTCATCGCGGCCCCCTCGTCCACCCCGATCAGCCGCAGCGGCTGGTGCTCGAACATCGGATGCACGCCTCGGTGCGACAGCGAAACGGGACGCGCCCCACCCCGGTGCCGGACGGCCCGTTCGATCAGCAAGGTCGCCTGAAGTGGCCCGTGCACGATCAGCCCCGGGTAATTCTCCACCCGCGTGGTGAACTCCCGGTCGAAGTGGATCTTGTGGCCGTTGAACGTGGCCGCCGAGTAGCGGAACAGGCGGACGCTATCGACCGCCACGGCCTCGTCGAACACCGCCCCCTCGGGAGCGGGGCGCGGCCGGGGCGGCTGGTATGTGTCGGGGATGGCGAGATAGATGATCTGCTGGCTCTCCTCGATCGCCAGCCCCCCCTCGCCCGAGATCGCGTGCTCGAGCGAGACGAGGGCGAGAGGCCCCGAATCGCCCCGTTTCCACTCCACCCCGGTGATCTCCGACCGCTTGGTCAGTCGCTCGCCGACGTGCAGGGGGCGCCGGAAGCGCAGCTTGCCGCCCGCCCACATGCGCCGGCCAAGGCCCAGATCGGGCAGGAAGGCACCGGGCACCGGGTGCCCGTCCGGCCCCAGCCCCTCCATCGGCGTGTCCTGCGGAAAGCCGGCCCAGTGCCAGAGCGGCGGCAGCACGTCGCCCTCTGCCAGTGCCCCGGCATGCCAGCCGGGGCGGATCGTGGCGCCGAGCATGTTGGCGAGCACCTCGGTCACGCCGCCCGACCTCTCGCGCACACGGCCCACGGCTTCCTGTCCTGCCGCCTCCGCCGTCTCGGCTCTGCCCATCCGCCCCTCCCTGGGTAACATATCGTCTTTTTGCGATGCCTGGCGGTAATGATATTGCCAAGTTGCAGTGTCAATCGCGGATCGCCGGCCTGCGCGCACCTCGACTTCGCCATCGGCCCGCCCGCCCCCGGCGATCCCTCGCCTGCGCGCGGCTCCGGGTCGCGCCCCGGCCCGCCCCATCATCTTGGCCGAAATACTCCGGGGGAGTCGGCCCGGAACGGGCCGACGGGGGCGGCGCCCCCGGCCAGCGTCAGCCGTAATGCGCCACGGGCGTGCCGGCGATGGCCGACATGTTGAGCAACCCGCGTGCGGTGATCGAGGGGGTGACCACGTGGGCAGTGTTGCCCATCCCCATCAGGATCGGTCCTACCTCGAGCCCCCCGGCCTTCATCTTGAGCACGTTGCGCACGCCCGAGGCGGCGTCGGCCGTGGCGAAGATCAGCACGTTCGCGGTCCCGTCCAGGCGGCTGTCGGGCAGAAGGCGCGCGCGCAGCAGCGGGTCGAGTGCGGAATCGACGTGCATCTCGCCCTCGAACTCGAAGTTCGCCTCGCGCGCGTCGAGGATCTCCAGCGCCGCGCGCATCCGCCGCCCCGAGTCGCTGTCCATGTTGCCGAACTGCGAGTGCGAGCACAGGGCCACCTTGGGCACGAGGCCGAAACGGCGCACATGCCGCGCCGCGCCGATGGCGCTCTCGGCGATCTCTTCGGGCGACGGCGTCTGGTGCACCTGCGTGTCGGCGATGAACAGCGGCCCGTCCTCGAGGATCATCATCGACAGCGCGCCCACCGGCCGGCGGCCCGACTGCGCGAGTACCTGGCGGACGTAGTTCAGATGCCACAGGAACTGGCCGAACGTGCCGCAGATCATGCTTTCGGCCTCGCCACGGTGGACCATCACCGCCGCGATGGCGGTGGTGTTGGTGCGCATGATCGCGCGGGCAAGGTCGGGCGTCACGCCGCGCCGGCACATGATCCGGTGATACGTCTCCCAGTATTCGCGGTAGCGGGGATCGTCCTCGGGGTTCACGAGGTCTACGTCGCGGCCGGGGCGGATCGTCAGCCCGTGCTGCTCGCAGCGGCTCTCCACGACGCGGGGGCGCCCGATCAGGATCGGCTGCTCCGTCGTCTCCTCCAGGATCGCCTGCGCGGCGCGCAGCACCCGCTCGTCCTCGCCCTCGGCGAAGACGATGCGGTGCGCGGCCTGGCGCGCGGCCTCGAACACCGGGCGCATGAGCAGCGCCGACTTGAAGACCGAGCCGTCGAGGCGGGCACGGTAGCTCTCCATGTCGTCGATCGGACGGGTCGCCACGCCCGAGTCCATCGCCGCCTGCGCGACGGCCGAGGCCACGACGCCGATCAGGCGGGGGTCGAAGGGTTTGGGGATCAGGTAGTCGCGCCCGAAGGTCAGCCGCTCGCCCTGGTAGGCGGCGGCCGCCTCGGCGCTCGTCGTGGCGCGGGCGAGCGCGGCGATCCCCTCGATGCAGCCGATCTGCATGGCGTCGTTGATCTCGGTCGCGCCCACGTCGAGGGCCCCGCGGAAGATGAAGGGAAAGCACAGGACGTTGTTGACCTGGTTGGGGTAATCCGACCGCCCCGTGGCGATGATCGCATCGGGCTTTACCCTGCGCGCGGCGTCGGGGTGGATCTCGGGCGTGGGGTTGGCGAGCGCGAAGAGGATCGGCGGGTCGGCCATCTTCGCGACCATCTCGGGGCTCAGCACGTCCGGGCCCGACAGGCCGAGGAACAGGTCGGCTCCCTCGATGACATCATCGAGCGTGCGCAGGTGGGTCGCCTGCGCATAGGCCGCCTTCTGCTCGGTCATGTCGACCTCGCGGCCCTCGTGCACCAGCCCGTGGATGTCGCAGAGCCAGACGTTCTCGCGCCGCACCCCCAGCTTGAGCAGCATGTTGAGGCAGGCGATCCCGGCCGCGCCGCCCCCCGTCGAGACCACCTTGATCTCGTCCCAACGCTTGCCGGCCACGCAGAGCGCGTTCGTCGCCGCCGCGCCCACGACGATGGCCGTGCCGTGCTGGTCGTCGTGGAAGACGGGGATGTTCATGCGCTCGCGGCAGATCCGCTCGACGGTGAAGCAGTCGGGCGCCTTGATATCCTCGAGGTTGATCGCGCCGAAGGTCGGCTCCATCGCGCAGACGATCTCGGCCAGCTTCTCGGGGTCGGACTCGCCCACCTCGATGTCGAAGCAGTCGATGTTGGCGAATTTCTTGAAGAGCACGGCCTTGCCCTCCATCACCGGCTTGGCGGCGAGCGCGCCGATATTGCCGAGGCCGAGCACGGCGGAGCCGTTCGAGACGACGCCCACGAGATTGCCGCGCGCGGTGTAGCGCGTCGCGGCAAGGGGGTCGGCGTGGATCGCCTGGCTCGCCTCGGCGACGCCCGGCGAATAGGCCAGCGCGAGGTCGCGGCCGTTGGCGAGCGGCTTGGTGGCGCGGATCTCGAGTTTCCCCGGCCGCGGGTGCTCGTGGTAGTGCAGCGGCGGCGAGACGGCCGAGGCGCCGGGATCTTCGGCGCCGGGCGTCGGGGCATCGGGCGCGGGCGTCTGTGTGTCGTGCTCGTCGTCGTGCATGGCCTCTCCTCCCGTCCGGCTTCGTCGGCGGCCGGTCGGCCCCAGCGTTAGACGAAGGGGCGGGACAGGGGAAGCCGCGAGGGGGGGGCGCCGTCTTGCAGCGCGGCCGCGACGCAGCCAGGATTCGCCGGGCAGGGCGGGGCCAATCCCCTGCCGGATCGGGCGTTGCCGAGCCGCAGGCCGGAGGGCGCCCGCCCCGCCCCGCGCGGCACAGGGGCGCGGTTGCGCGCAGACCCGCTGCAGGGCGGTGGCACTGCCTCGCGCCGCACGAAGGGGTGCCCCCCGGGCGCTCTCGGGCCGGCACGGTCTTTGTATCTCGGCGCAGGGGAGACTACGTTGCCCCGCAAGCGCAGCGGAGGAACAATGCCGCAGACACGGCCGCCCCACGACCTCGACGACTACATCGCCTGCCCGGCCTGCGACGCGCTCTGGCGCGTGCGCGAGCCCGAGCCGGGCGGGCGGACGACCTGCGCGCGCTGCCATACCGTGCTGATCCGCCCGCGCCCCGGCGCCATCCTGCAGATCGTGGCGTTGGGCCTCGCGGTGCTGGTGCTGCTCGTGGGCGCGCTGTTCCTGCCGTTCCTCGAGATCCGGGTGCGCGGCTTCTCCAACGCCTCGTCGATCTTCGACGCCGCGCTCGCCTTCACCGGGCCCGAGCTCGTCTGGCTGTCGCTCGCCGTCACCGCCACGATCATCGGCGTGCCGATGGCGCGGGTGCTGCTGACCACCTACGCGCTCGCCCCCCTGCTGACGAGCCGGGGCGTGCTGCCGGGCGGTCGGCGCGCCTTCCGATGGGCGGAAGAGCTCAGGCCCTGGTCGATGGCCGAGATCTTCATCCTCGGGGTGGGCGTCGCCCTGGTGAAGGTCGTCGATCTCGCCCGCGTCGAGATCGGGCCGGCCTTCTGGATGTTCTCGGCGCTGGTCCTGATCACGCTCCTGCAGGACACCTTCACCTGCCGCTGGACGATTTGGAAGGCGCTCGATGCGTCGTCGCCCGCCGAGACGCCGACAGGCGCCACCCCGTGAGCGCCCCCAACCTCGACATCCGCGCCGTCAGCGCGCGCGAGGCCGGGCTGGTCGGCTGCCCCCACTGCGCCAAGGTCTGGCCGGTGGGGACGGAGCGGTGCGGCCGCTGCGGGCAGCGGCTCGTCAGCCGCGATGCCAGGTCCATGAGCCGCGTCTGGGCGTGGTGGACGGTCGGGCTGATGGCCTACATCCCGGCCAATCTCTATCCGATGCTCGTCACCCGCACCCTGTTCGGCACGCAGGACAATACCATCGTCGGCGGCGCGGTCGACCTCGCGCTGCACGGGGCCTGGGCGGTGGCCTTCGTGATCCTGTTCGCCTCGGTCGCCATTCCGATCGGCAAGTTCGCGGCGATCGCCTATCTGGCGCTCGCCGTCCAGCGCGGGTGGCGCGGGCCGGCGCTGCGCCGTATGCAGCTCTACGAACTGGTGGAATTCATCGGACGGTGGTCGATGATCGACGTTTTCGTGGTGGCGATCCTCGCCTCGCTGGTCCAGCTATCGGTGGTCGCTCAGATCAATCCGGGGCCGGCGGCGCTGGCCTTCGCCCTGTCGGTCGTCTTTACCATGCTCGCCGCGCGCAGTTTCGACAGCCGCCAGATCTGGGACAGCGTCGCCGCGCTCGACGCCGAGGACGACCGCAGACGCGCCGAGACCGTCATCGCCGCGCGGGAGCGGATCGAGGGCGCATCCGCGCCCGCGACGATGCCCGCCGCCCGGGCGGCTGCTGAGTAATGCGGAAGTCAGGCGGCCTTTCTGTTTGGATCGAAGGTTTCCCTGC
>OFET01000152.1_pt1 | contig 86093 bp, 86 predicted proteins | sample 1521211 | NCBI WGS metagenome assembly OFET01 (sample SAMN03766358, study PRJEB24113) | microbial mat metagenome | isolation source: enrichment culture HLUCC-A from microbial mat sample contains cyanobacterium... | reverse complement strand
GACAAGCGCATGATATGAAAGGTGTCGCGCCGTTGATCAGGGGCGTTTCATATGAAGGGTGACGAAAATGTGCGCGACCGCGCGCTGTCATTCCGCCAGGGGCGGGTGATCGTGCGGGTCCGGGCGTGGCGCGTTTGCCGGCGTTACGCGGGGGGGCGCTGCCCCCCGTCGGCCAAAGCCGCCTCCCCCCGAGGTATTTTCGGGACAAAGGCAGGGCGGGGTCAGGCCGGGACGGCGCCGGGGTGTTTCTGGTCGACCAGGTAATCGGTGATCATGCCGCCGACCCACATCGCGGTCAGCGCCGCCCAGGCGGTGCCGGCGAAGATCGACCCGCCGGTGACGCCGGCGCCGATGGCGCAGCCGCCGGCCAGCATCCCGCCGAAGCCCATCAGCGCGGCGCCGGTGAAGGCGCGGCGCATGTTGGCCTCGTTCTCGAACCCCTGGAAGCGGAAGTCGCGGGCGATGATCGAGGCCAGGAAGGCGCCCAGGAAGACCCCGGGAACCAGCCCGATGTCGAAGCTGAGCACCGAGCTGTTGTCCAGGAAGAACATCAGCGTGTTGGCCGAGGGGCCGGTGAAGGTCGCGCTTTCGATCTGGACCGGATCGAAGGCGATGCGTGACAGGGCGGTGGTCAGGGCCCAGCCGGCGGCGATGGCAAAGCCCACGCCGGCACCGAAGATCAGCCGCTGCGCGCCGATCCGGTTGCGCCGGGCGACGTCGAGCGCCACAAGCGCCAGCACCAGGCCCAGCGCCAGCCCGCCCCAGTGCGGCAGGTGGGCGGCCGACAGCAAGTCGGTGTTGCGCCCGCCCGAGGTGATCCAGAGCCCGGCCAGATGGTCCCGCATCGGCGCCAGCCAGCCCGACAGCGACATCTGCGCCACCACCGCGAAGATCAGCCCCGACACCAGCGACCGCAGGTTGCCCGTGGCCGCCAGCACCAGCAATCGCCCCGAACAGCCGCGGGCCAGCACCATGCCGACGCCGAACAGCAGCCCGCCCAGGATCGCACCGGACCAGGAGCCCGGCACGGCCATCATCCGCGCCTCGGGCACGTCGATATATCCAAGCAGATAGGCGCCCTGGACCCAGACCACGGCGGTCGAGAAGGTCAGCAGCCAGACCGCCACCTTGTCACCCATGGAGCGGCGGGCGAATTCCACCGTGGCCGCCCGCAGGCAGAAGCGCGAGCGTTGCGCGGCGATGCCGAAGATGGTGCCGGTGATCAGGCCGAAGAGCGCCGCCGTGGGCGCTTCGCCCAGGGTCTCGGCGAGGGTCAGGACAAGGTCCATCATGGCGGCGTCTCCGGCTGCGGCTTGGAGGCGGGGATAGGGCGGCGCGGGGGCGCGCGCCTTGATGCAGATCAGATCGGGCCGGTTGACGGGGTGTTGACGCGCCGCGCGGGGCCGGGCACCGGGGCCTTGGGAAACAGGGGGCGGGGTGGTTTCGGGGCGGCGGTTTTGCGTTGGTATCACGTCGGTATCGCTTCGGAATCGCGTCGGTGCCGGGGTCGGTTCCGGCCGGGTTTCGGGAGAGGTGACCGGAGCGTGCGCGCAACAGAGGTGGACGGCAACGGGGCCGAGTGCTTTGGTGCGGGGAAGGAGGGTTTGGCGGTTGGTTGAGTTCAATAGCAAGCAGGATGTCGCGGATTGGGCGAAGACCCGGTCGCGGGAGGAATTGGCGCTGTTCGCCGGGCGGGCGGCGGCGCGGGTCTTGCCGCTAATCGAAACCTGGGACGAGACTGCGGCGCGTCAGCTAGACCTGATCTGTTGTCGGGCGACCCTGATTGCCCTTGTGCGCGGAATGTATACAACCCCCGCTATCAGCCGGGCCGCCTCCACCGCCGCCGACGCCGCCGGGGCCGCAACGCGCGCCGCCGACGCCACCGCTCACGAATCCTCCGCCGTCACCGGCATGAGCGACAGCAGCGCCGCCGCCGCCGCCGACGTGGTAAATGATGCCGGCTCCGCCGCCTACGTTGCCACAGATGCGACTGAAACCAACGCCGCCAATCTCAGTGTCGCCCCTATCTCCCGCCGCCTAACTAGTCCCTCTGCAGTTCCGAGCGGCCCACCCACCGTTAGTGCCGCCACCGTCGACGCGAAGATGCTCGAGGACGGGGCCAGAGACGCGGGGGTAGCGTTCTGCCCCTTGTGGCCGGGCGACCGGGTTCCGCAGGACATCGCCATGCGCTGGCATGCCCTGCAAGGACGCTGGCGGCAGGCACCGGACACCTGGTCCTTCTGGCTCGACTGGTACGAGGGCCTGCTGGAGGGCCGGGCGCCGGATTGGGAGCTGTGGCGCGACGTTGCTCTGATCGAGGACGCGCATTGGCAGGCCGGGCCGGAGGCGGTGGCGGGGGAGATTGACCGGGTCAAGCGGGCATTGTCGGAGCGGCGGGCCCGGGAGCTAGATCCCGAAAGTATCACGCAACAGGCCCGGCGATTGTTGGCGCAACCGGTCAGCAGCCGGTTTCTCGCGACCGAACTGGCCGAAAGGATCGAAGACGCGATCTCGGATTTCATGCGCGAGACAGGGACCAATTGCCTGCCGGATGCGCTGATGCGCCTGGAGCGCTTACCTCCGATCCTTCGGGCGATTGCAGAGAGCACCCAATCGGACGAGCGGTTGGCGGAACTCGAGGAGCAGATACGCGCTCTGGTGGGCGAAACGGCGGCGTTGTCGCGCGAAGTTGTCGATCTAAGGGCGGAACTGGCGGCGAAACCCGGCAAGGGTCTGGCAGCGATCTTTGTCGAGCAGTCGGTGAAGACGACGGCGACGGTATTGACGACTGGATTCTGGGGGGCGGTGGCCGCCGGGATATCTCATTTCACCGGGGTTTTAGATGTCGGCGACGTACTGGAGCGGTTGAGTGGCTTCGGTTCTGGTGTCGAGAAACTGACCTCTGTCGCCGAGGCGGAGTCGCCAAAGACCGGAATGGACAAGCCGACGACTTAGGTAATTTAGAATGCCGAACAGGTGCATGGCTGCGCGGTGTCAAGGGCGTCAGCCCGCCGCGCATCGACGACGCGCACCCACGCGGCGGCGATTTGGTCGGTGTAGGCGCATAGCTCGTTCTGCTCGCGGATCTGGGATCCATAAAGCACTTTTGCTCAGAGTTCGGGATCGCCGCCACGCGCGTCGTCGATGCGCGGCTTGTGCGGTGGGCTGAAGGCGGGCGCGTGCCGTGCCCTCTCGCCAAACCGCGCCAGGGGGCGTAAAGGCGCGCCATGGCACGGATCGTGACACTCGAGGAGGCGCACAGCCTGCCCGCCTGGCGGCGGCCCATCGTGCTGCTTTTCGTGCTCGCCGCGGCGATGCCGGTGGCCTTTGCCACCTGGTCGGCCCTGCTGAACAATTTCGTCATCGAGGTGGCGGGCTTCGACGGCGCCGATATCGGCTGGCTGCACACGGTGCGCGAGATCCCCGGTTTCCTGGCCGTCGGCGTGATCGCCCTGATCATGGTGATGCGCGAACAGGTGCTGGGCATCGTCGCGCTGATCCTTCTGGGCGTGGCCACGGCGTTGACCGCGCAATTCCCCTCGCTGGGCGGGATCCTGACGATCACCATGCTCAGCTCGATCGGGTTCCACTATTTCGAAACCGTCAACCAGTCGCTGCAGCTGCAATGGCTGTCGGTGGCCCGGGCGCCGCATGTGCTGGGCTGGCTGCTGGCGACGGGCTCGGCGGCGACGCTGGTGGCCTATGGGCTGATCGTCGTCACCTGGGAGGCCTTCGATCTGTCCTACGATTTCGTCTATTGGGTGTCGGGCGGGTTCACCGCGGCGGTGGCGCTGTTCGCGCTGGTCGCCTGGCCGCAATTCGAGGGTCCGGAGGTGCAGATCCGCAAGATCGTGCTGCGCCGGCGCTACTGGCTCTATTACGCGCTGCAGTTCATGTCGGGGGCGCGGCGGCAGATCTTTGTCGTCTTCGCCGGGTTCATGATGGTCGAACGCTTCGGCTTCGAGGTGCATCAGGTGACGGCGCTGTTCCTGGTCAACCTGGTGGCCAACATGGTGCTGGCGCCGCTGCTTGGCCGACTGGTCGGGGTCAGGGGCGAGCGGTTTGCCCTGGTGCTGGAATATGCCGGGCTGACGGTGGTGTTCCTGGCCTATGGCGGGATCTACTGGTTCGGCTGGGGCGTGGTGCTGGCGGCGGTGCTTTACGTTGTGGATCACCTGTTCTTCGCCCTGGCGATCGCCATGAAGACCTATTTCCAGAAGATCGCCGCGCCGGGCGATATCGCGCCGACGGCGGCGGTCGCCTTCACCATCAACCATATCGCCGCGGTGTTCCTGCCGGCGCTGCTGGGCTATCTGTGGCTGATGTCGCCGGGCGCGGTCTTTGCCCTGGCGGCCGGGATGGCCTTCGTGTCGCTGCTTCTGGCGCTGCTGATCCCGCGCCACCCGGCGCCGGGCAACGAAACCCGGCTGATCCGGTGGGGCGGCCTGCCGGCGGCACCCGCGGAATAGGCGCCCGGCCCCTTGGCGCCGCCGTCCGGGCCGGATAGGGGAGCGCGGAGCGCAGCGACAAGAGGCCCGCGATGACCACCCATACCGCCCTCACCACCCTTGCGGGCCGCGACAGGGCCGAAGCCCTGGGCGCGGCGATGGAGCGGCTGGAGCCCGCGCCCACCGGCATCGGCGTCTTCGAGTTGGAGGACGGGTCGGGCCTGTGGGAGGTCGGCGGCTATTTCGACGCCGCGCCCGACCCGGCCGCCCTGGCGCTGCTGGCCGCGGCCTTCGACGCGCAGCCCTTCGCGGTCAGCGACCTGCCCGAGACCAACTGGGTCGCCCATGTGCAGCGCGAATTGCATCCGGTGGAGGCTGGGCGGTTCTGGATCCATGGCAGCCATGACGCGGACAGCGTTCCGCCCGGCAAGGTGGCGCTGCTGATCGACGCGGCCATGGCCTTCGGCACCGGACATCACGGCACCACGCTGGGCTGCCTGCGTGCCTTCGACCGGCTGCTGGAGGACGGCGCCCGGCCCGGGAACGTCGCCGATATCGGTGCCGGCACCGCGGTCCTGGCCATGGCCGCGGCGAAGGTGCTGCCCGACGCCCGGATCATCGCCAGCGATATCGACCCGGTGGCGGTCGAGGTCGCCGCGGCCAACCTCGTGGCCAATGGCGTGACCGGCGTCACCTGCATCGAGGCGGCCGGCTTCGATGCCCCCGACCTGACCCGTGCCGCGCCCTTCGACCTGGTCTTCGCCAATATCCTGAAGGGGCCGCTGATCGCCCTGGCGCCAGAGATGGCGGCGGCGACCGCGCCCGGCGGGCAGGTGATTCTGTCCGGCCTGCTGAACGACCAGGCGGACGCGGTGATCGCGGTTTATCGCGCCGCCGGATACGATCTGCGGCACCGCGACGCGATTGTCGACTGGACCACTCTGGTGCTGGTTCGACAAACCTGAAAATCGACGCATTTTACCCGTTTTTGAAGGGGTTGCCCGATTTCCGCCACATTTCGACGACCATATCGGGCGACCGGAGTGGGGGCTCTGGACACATGAAGGTTGCCTATGTCTGTGAATGCGGAATTCGATCAGCGTACCCGACGCGTGGTGCGCAAACACCGGGCAATGAACCTGCGCGGTGTGACCCATCGCGTCGGGCGTGACGGGCTGATCATTTCCCGGCCCAAGCGGCGGAAATTCCATGCGATGCGGCTGATCCTGCCGGTCGTGCTGCTGGGCTTCGCCTTCAAGGGCTACCTCTACAACCAGCTGGGGGCCGAGGATTACGCCGCCCGCGTCGCGGCTTTGGCCGACGGCAACACCGCCGAACAGGTCGGTGCGGTGCTGATGCAGCCCGAAGCGGTGACCCGCTGGGCGGCCGCCCAATTCGCGATCCTGCTGAACTGATCCCGCGGCGCGGCCCCGACGGGCCGCGCTGCGGACAGCAAGAAGGCCTCCCGATCGATCGGGAGGCCTTGTGCGTCAGACAGGGTCGGTTCGGGCCTTAACGGATCAGGTCGCCGAGAGTGTCGTTGCGCAGATCGCCACGGCACAGGCCGATATCGTCGAGTTCGCGATCGGTCAGGCGCGACAGCGCCTTGCGGGTGCGGTGGGCGTCGATACGACGGGTGAGGTCGGCGACGATACGGTGCACGATGCCGGCGCCCGAGCGCCCGGCGGTGCGGTGGGTCAGGTCGAGTACGGCCATGATCATGCTCCTTCCAGATGCGTGTTTTCACGCGTTGACTTGCCGCAGTTAGGAGGCAAATCGCGCGAACGCAACTGCCGGTTCCGCATGGCACCCATGCGCGGATTGCATGGGCTGCGTCGCTGGTAATAAATTGGAAACAATCGGAAAATCTGGACCCGGAAAAGGTCGTTTCCAGCGGGTGAAAGGTCGATTCCCGCCCTTGGCTTGTCCCGGGGCAACACCCGGTCGGATGCATTGCCGCTTTCCACGTGTTCGCCTTTTGTGCTAGGCGTTGCCCAAGAACAACGACAGCGAGGGGCAGTCATGCGGGTGATCGGCATCGATCCCGGCCTGCGCAACATGGGATGGGGCGTCGTCGAGTCCGAGGGGGCGCGGCTGCGCCACGTGGCCAACGGCGTCTGCCAGTCCGGCACGGGCGACCTGTCGGCGCGGCTGCTGGGGCTGTTTTCGCAGCTCGAGGCGCTGGTGGCCGAGCATCGCCCCGATGCGGCGGCGGTCGAACAGACCTTCGTCAACCGTGACGGGGCGGGCACGCTGAAACTGGGCCAGGCACGGGGCGTCGCGCTGCTGGCGCTGGCCCGGGCCGGGCTGGCGGTGGGCGAATACGCCCCGAACGCGGTCAAGAAGGCGGTCGTGGGCGTCGGCCATGCGGACAAGGGCCAGATCGACCACATGGTGCGGCTGCAATTGCCCGGCTGCGCGCCCAAGGGCGCCGATGCCGCCGATGCGCTGGCGATCGCGATCTGCCACGCGCACCATCTGCAAAGCGCGGCCGCGCTGGGCCGGATCGCATGATCGGGCGGTTGTCGGGCCGGCTTGACTACCGCGCCGCCGATCACGTGCTGATCGACGTGGCCGGGGTCGGTTACGTGGTCTTCGTCAGCGACCGGACCATGGCGGCGATGCCGGCGGTGGGCGCGGCGGTGCGGCTATATACCGATCTTCTGGTGCGCGAGGACCTGTTGCAGCTTTACGGGTTCCTGAGCCTGCAGGAAAAGGAATGGCACCGGCTGCTGATGGGGGTGCAGGGGATCGGGGCCAAGGCCTCGATGGCGATCCTGGGCGCGCTGGGCGCCGATGGCGTGTCACGGGCGATCTCGATCGGCGACTGGGCTTCGGTGGCCACGGCCAAGGGCGTGGGGCCGAAGACCGCCAAGAAGGTGATCCTCGACCTCAAGGACAAGGCCCATGCGGTGATGGCGATGGGGGGTGCGGCGGCGATGCCGGCGGCACAAGCGGCGCCGGGCGGCGCCGGCGACGACGCGGTGATCGAAGCGGTGGCACCACCCGCGCCCGCCGATGGCGCGGCCCAGGCCGAGGCGCTGTCGGCCCTGGGCAACCTGGGCTACGGCCCGTCCGAGGCGGCAAGTGCCGTGGCCCGCGCGGCGGGCGCGGCGCCCGGGGCGGGCACCGAGGCACTGATCCGCGCGGCGTTGAAACTGCTGGCACCGAAAGGCTAGGTGGTGGCGACGCTCATCCGCCCGGACGGGCGTCTTCGCGAGGCTGACCGATGACCGACCCCGACCCGACCCTGCGGCCCGAGCGACAGCCCGCCGATGCCGACCGCGCCCTGCGTCCGCAGGAGCTGGACGACTTCATCGGTCAGGCCGAGGCGCGGGCGAACCTTGCGGTCTTCATCGAAAGCGCCCGGCGCCGGGGCGAGGCGATGGACCACACGCTGTTTCACGGCCCCCCCGGCCTGGGCAAGACGACTCTGGCGCAGATCGTGGCCCGCGAGCTGGGGGTGGGGTTCCGGATGACCTCGGGGCCCGTATTGGCCAAGGCCGGCGACCTGGCGGCGATCCTGACCAACCTCGAAGCCCGCGACGTGCTGTTCATCGACGAGATCCACCGGCTGAACCCGGCGGTCGAAGAGGTGCTGTATCCGGCGCTGGAGGATTTCGAGCTGGACCTGGTGATCGGCGAAGGCCCGGCGGCGCGGACCGTGCGGATCGAATTGCAGCCGTTCACGCTGGTCGGCGCCACGACCCGGCTGGGGCTGCTGACCACGCCGCTGCGCGACCGGTTCGGGATCCCGACGCGGCTGCAATTCTACACGGTCGACGAGTTGCACAAGATCGTCACCCGCGGCGCCCGGCTGCTGGGGGCGCCGGCCAGTGACGACGGCGCCCGCGAGATCGCCAAGCGCGCACGCGGCACGCCGCGGATCGCCGGCCGCCTGCTGCGCCGGGTGGTGGATTTCGCCGTGGTCGAGGGCGACGGGACGGTGGATCGGGCGATCGCCGACCGGGCGCTGACCCGGCTGGGGGTGGATCATCTGGGCCTCGACGGCGCCGACCGGCGCTATCTGTCGCTGATCGCCGAAAGCTATGGCGGCGGGCCGGTGGGGATCGAGACCCTGTCGGCCGCGCTGAGCGAAAGCCGCGACGCGCTGGAAGAGGTGATCGAACCCTACCTGTTGCAGCAGGGGTTGATCCAGCGCACGCCGCGGGGCCGGATGCTGGCCGCGGCGGCCTGGCGGCACCTGGGTCTGGACGCGCCGCGCCCCGAGGTGGACCTGTTCGGCGGCTGAGCCCGGATCGCGTGTTGAACCACGGCCGGTTCTGACGCATTACCGGTGCCGCAACCTTGGGGGGCACATGGGTACGTTCGAAAGATACCTGTCGGTCTGGATCGCGGCGGCGATGATCCTGGGGATCGTCATCGGCACCCTCGCCCCGCCGCTGGTCGAGGCTGTCGCGGCAGCCGAATTCGCCAGCGTCAACCTGGTCGTGGCCGTGCTGATCTGGGCCATGGTCTATCCGATGATGGTGGGCGTCGATCCCGGGTCGTTGCGCGACGTGGCGCGCCAGCCGCGCGGGATGCTGATCACGCTGGCGGTCAACTGGCTGGTCAAGCCCTTCACCATGGCCGCGCTGGCCGTGCTGTTCTTCGAGGGGGTCTTTGCCCGCTGGATCGCGCCCGAGGATGCGTCGCAATACATCGCCGGGCTGATCCTGCTGGGGGCGGCGCCCTGCACGGCGATGGTCTTTGTCTGGTCTCAGCTGACGCGCGGGGACGAGAATTACACCCTCGTGCAGGTCACGGTGAACGACCTGATCATGGTGGTGGCCTTCGCGCCCATCGTCGCCCTCCTGCTGGGGGTCACGGATATCGCCGTGCCCTGGGAAACGCTGATCCTGTCGGTCCTGCTGTTCATCGCGCTGCCGCTGGTGGCCGGCCTGGCCACCCGGCGCCGGCTGGGATCGGAGGCGGCGATCGCGGCCTTTCGGGCGCGGATCAAGCCGTTTTCGATCATCGGCCTGGTCGCCACGGTGGTGATCCTGTTCGGCCTGCAGGGGCGGGTGATCGTCGAGAAACCGGCGGTCATCATGCTGATCGCCGTGCCGATCCTGGTGCAAAGCTACGGCATCTTCGCGCTGGCCTATGCGGCGGCCTTCGCCCTGAAGGTGCCGCACCGCATCGCCGCGCCCTGCGCCCTGATCGGCACGTCCAACTTCTTCGAACTGGCGGTGGCCGTGGCGATCAGCCTGTTCGGCTTGAATTCGGGGGCGGCGCTGGCGACCGTGGTCGGCGTGCTGGTCGAGGTGCCGGTGATGCTGACGCTGGTGGCCTTTGCCAACCGCACCCGGGCGCGCTTTGCCGCATGACCGTGCCGCGAAAGGAACCGTGATGCCGCTTGCCGCCGACCGGATCGAAACCCTGTTCACCCGCGCAGACGGGACCTATCTGTGCGCCCGCTGGGGCCGGCCCCTGGCGCCGGTGGTGTTCGGGGTCGAGGACGAAACCATCGAGGTGGTGCGCGCCGCGCTGGACGCGGTCTGCACTCTGGCCGGGCTGGAACTGGCCGAGATGGACCCGGAGCTGGGCGCGAACCTGATGATCTTTTTCGTCGGCGCCTGGGACGATTTGCGCGGGGTGCCCAACCTGGACCGGCTGATCGCGGGGTTCGACGGTCTGCTGGACCGGCTGGAGGCGGCCGACGCGCATCAATACCGCGTCTTCCGGTTCGACGAGGCCGGCGCGATCCGGGCCTGTTTCGCCTTTGTCCGGATCGGACCCGACCTGGCCGGCCAGGGCGCCGACGTGATCGCCCTGGGCCAGGCGGTGCAGGCGATGCTGAGCTGGGGCGAGGGGGCGTTCGACGCGGCCTCTCCGCTGGCACTGGCCGAGGGGCGGACGGTGCTGCGCCCCGAGATTGCGGCGCTGATCGCGGCGGCCTATGATCCGGTGATGCCGGCGATGGCCGATGACCCGGCCCATGCGTTGCGGCTGGCGGCGCGGATGAGGGCGACGTGAGCGACCAGAAGCATTGGAACAAGGTTTACGGCGCGCGTGAAGAAGCGGCGCTGACATGGTTTCAGGACCGGCCCGAGCCATCTCTGTCTCTGGTCCGGACCCATGCCCCGACGGGGTTGCCGATCGTGGATGTGGGCGGCGGCGCGTCGCGGCTGGTCGACCACCTTTCGGCGGACGGACGTGACGTAACGGTGCTGGATCTTTCGGGCGAAGCCTTGCAGGTCAGTCGCGACCGGTTGGACGACCCGGATGCCGTAACCTGGGTCACGGGCGATGTGACCGCCTGGCAGCCGGACCGGGCCTATGGGCTTTGGCATGATCGGGCGGTATTCCACTTTCTGACGGATGGCGCGCAACGCGCCGGGTATTTCGCCACCCTGGACGCGGCTTTGGCGCCGCAGGGCGTGGCCGTGATCATGACCTTTGCCCTGGATGGGCCCGAGACCTGTTCGAACCTGCCGGTCATCCGCTATTCCCCCGACAGCCTGATCGCCGAGGCCGAACGACAGCGCCCCGGCGCGTTCCGCCTGATCGGCGACGACCGCTTCGTTCATGAGACCCCGAAGGGCAATGAACAGCCCTTCCAGATCAGCATCCTGGCACGGACGGCCCGCTGATGCATCGGTTCACCTGCCGCGTCTATTACGAGGATACCGACCTTGCGGGCATCGTCTATTATGCCAATTACCTGCGCTTCATCGAACGGGCCCGCAGCGAATGGGTGCGAGAGCTCGGGATCGACCAGGTGGCGCTCAAGGCCGAACAGGGTGTCGTCTTTGCCGTGCGCAGGGTCGAGGCCGATTATCTGGCGCCGGCGCGTTTCGACGACCTTCTGGAGGTCCTGACCGGGATCGAGAGCCGCTCGGCCGCGCGGCTGGTGCTGCGCCAGGAGGTTCTGCGCGACGGCACGCGGCTGTTTTGCGCCCTTGTGACCCTGGTCGTGCTGGGCCCGGACGGGGCGCCGCGGCGGCTTCCAGCGGCTTTTCGCCGAAATCCGGACTGACCGCGCCAAGATTACGCGGCCGTGATGCGTCAAACCTTGGCTTTCCCCTTCGAAACGGGGTAAGTGTGGCGCAAATATGGCGCCAAACGCGCCGCAACGAGAACGAGCAGGCAGATGGAAGCAGCAGCCGACTACACGATGTGGGCCTTGTTCGCCCGCGCGACCCTGACCGTGAAGCTGGTCATGATTCTTCTGGTGGCCGCATCGGTCTGGTGCTGGGCTGTGATCGTGGACAAGCTGATCCAGTATCGCCGGGCCCGGGCCGAGGCGGCGGTGTTCGACCGCGCCTTCTGGTCGGGCGAGCCGCTGGACGCGTTGTTCGAGCAGATCGGCAACAACCCGCCGGGCCGGTCGCAGCGGATCTTTGCCGCCGGCATGGTGGAATGGCGCCGCAGCCACCGCCAGGACGGGGCGCTGATCGCCGGGGCGCAGGCGCGGATCGACCGCTCCATGGACGTGGCGATCGCCAAGGAGGCCGGAGAGCTGCAAAAGGGCCTGCCGGTGCTGGCCACCGTGGGCTCGACCGCGCCTTTCGTGGGCCTGTTCGGCACGGTCTGGGGCATCATGAACGCCTTCATCGAGATCGCCGAACAGCAGAACACCAACCTGGCCGTGGTCGCGCCGGGCATCGCCGAGGCGCTGCTGGCCACGGGCCTCGGCCTGCTGGCCGCGATCCCGGCGGTGATCTATTTCAACAAGCTGAGTTCGGACAGCGACCGGATCGTGAACGGCTACGAGGCCTTCGCGGACGAATTCGCCACCATCCTCAGCCGCCAGCTGGACAGCTGACATGGGCGCGGGCGTCATGAAATCGGGCGGCGGCGGCGGCGGGCGCCGGCAACGACGGCGCGCCCGGCGCAGCCAGCCGATGTCCGAGATCAACGTGACGCCCTTCGTCGACGTGATGCTGGTGCTGCTGATCATCTTCATGGTGGCGGCCCCCCTGCTGACCGTGGGCGTGCCGGTCGACCTGCCCGACACCGCGGCCAATGCCCTGCCCACCGATGACGAAGAGCCGCTGACGGTGACCCTGACCGCCGATGGCGCGGTGATGATCCAGGAGACCGAGGTGCCGATGGCCGAACTGGTCGCCCGGCTGCGCGGGGTTTCCGCCGAACGCGACAGCGACCGGATCTTTCTGCGCGCGGATGGCGGCAACCCCTGGGACGAGGTGGCCCGGGTGATGGGTGCGCTCAATGCCGCGGGTTTCGACAATATCGGACTGGTCACGGATGTCGGCGGCCCGACCCTTGACGGGTCGGACGGATAGGGGGCGTCCCCGATGTCGATCGGCGGATATGTCTCGGGAACCGGCCACGCGCTGTTCGTGCTGTGGCTGATCGCCGGTTGGGGCCTCGAGTCCGAGCCGTTGCCCTTCGAATTCACCGAAATCAGCGTGATCAGCGCCGAGGACTTCGCCGCGCTGTCGGGCGGCGGGCAGCCCGATCTGCCCCCTTCGGACCCGCCGGCCCCGGTCGCGCCGCCGGTCGAAGAGGCGCCGCCCCCGCCGGTCGAGGAAACCCCGCCGGTGCCCACCGAGGCGCCGCAGGCGACGCCGCCGCCCGAGGCCGAGACCCCGCCCCAGCCGGTCGCCCCGACACCGCCCCCGGCCGAGGTCGTGCCCGAGGCGCCGCCCGCGCCCGAGCCGCCCGCGCCCTTCGTGCCGCCGCCGCCCGATCCCAGCCTGCAGACCAGCCCGCGCCCGATGCCGCGCCCGGCGCCGCGCGTCGCCCCCGAGGTGGTGGCCCCGCCGCCGCCCGATGCCCAGCTTGACGAAGAGACGCAGGAGGCCACCCAGGAGGCCGAGACGCCCGACGTCCCGGCCGAGGCGCAGGAGGAGGTCGAGGACACGACCGCCCCCGAAGAGGCGACCGACCGGATCGTGACCGAGGCGGATATCCCGGCCTCGGCCCCCGAAACCTCGATCCGGCCGCCGGTCCGGCCCAGCCGCCCGGCACCGCAGACCGGCACCGATGACGCCCCGACCGACACCGCCGCGGCCGAGCCGGAGCCGGATGACGCCCCGGATGGCGCCCCGGACGACGCGCTGGGTGACGTGCTGGACGATGTGGTCGGCGATATCGCCGACGCCGATGCGGCCAGCGCGCAACCCCCCCGGCAGGGTCTGGCGGGCGGCACGCTGTCGGCCTCGGTGCTGGACGGGTTCAAGGGCCAGATCCGCGAATGCTGGAGCCTGGGCAGCGTGTCGACCACGGTCCTGGCGACCCGGGTGACGGTGGCGTTTTCGCTGACCGAAGCCGGGATGGTGGACACCAGTTCGATCCGGATGATCGAATTCGAGGGCGGCAGCCAGGCCGATGCGGACATCGCCTATCGCGCCGCGCGGTCGGCCCTTGTGCGGTGCCAGTCCTACGGCAGCCGGTCGGGCTATGACCTGCCGGGGGATCAATACGACCTGTGGCGCAACGTGGAGATCGTCTTTGACCCGTCGACCATGTGACAGCGCCGCCCTGGCCCGGCGCGCGATCCGGCGCCGCCGGGGTGTCCCGCCCGCCGGCGCCCCGTCGCGCGATCTCGCGCCGACCGCCGACCCCACGAGGATGTGATGGATGGGCCACGGTTTTCCCCCCTGCAGGCAGGGTTTTGCCAAGGCACAATGGCACAAAGCGTGCAGGCGTTGCATTTGCCGCGCCATGCCCGGAACATGAGGACGACATGATGCTGCGTTTCCTGATCCTTCTGGCCGCCCTGGCCCTGGGCGGCGCGCTGGCGCCACAGGCCCGCGCGCAGGAACCCCTGCGCCTGGTGCTGGACAACCCGGTGCTGGAACCCTTGCCCTTCGCGGTGCCGACCTTCATCGTCGAAACCGCCGGAGCCGAAACGCTGGCCGCCGATATCGCCCGGGTGGTGGCCGAGGACCTGACCGGCACCGGCCTGTTCCGGCAGATCCCGCAATCGTCCTTCATCTCGACCCCGGCGACGTTCTCCGACCCGGTGGCCTTCGCCGATTGGCGGGCGATCAACGCCCAGGCGCTGGTTGTCGGCGCGGTGACCCAGGAGGGCGGCCAGGTGGCGGTCAAGTTCCGGGTCTATGACGTCTTCTCGGGGCAGGAAATGGGCCAGGGGATGCAATTCGCCGGCAGCGCCGATGGCTGGCGACGCATGGCCCACAAGGTCGCCGACGAGGTCTATAGCCGGATCACCGGCGAAACCGGCTATTTCGACAGCCGCGTCGTCTTTGTCGCCGAAACCGGCCCCAAGGACGACCGGGCCAAGCGGCTGGCGATCATGGATTACGACGGCGCCAACGTCCAATACCTGACCGACAGTGGTGCGATCGTGCTGGCGCCGCGGTTTTCGCCCCAGGGCGACCGGGTGCTCTATACCAGCTACGAGACCGGCTTTCCCCGGATCAACGTGCTCGAGGTCGGCAGTCTGGCGCGCCAGCAACTGGGCACGGCGCCCGGCAACATGGCGTTTTCCCCGCGCTTTTCCCGCGACGGGCAGCAGGTGATCTATTCGCTGTCCACGGATGGCAACACCGATATCTGGCGCACCGACCTGGCCACCGGGCAGCATGCCCAGCTGACCCGCGCGCCGTCGATCGAAACCGCGCCCAGCTTTTCGCCCGATGGCAGCCGGATCGTTTTCGAAAGCGACCGGTCGGGCACGCCGCAGCTTTACATCATGAGCGCGGACGGCGGAGAGCCGCGCCGGATCAGCTCCGGCGACGGCCGCTACGGCACGCCGGTCTGGTCGCCGCGGGGCGATTACATCGCCTTCACCAAGCAGCTGGGCGGGCGGTTCCATATCGGCGTGATGCGCACCGACGGCTCGGCCGAGCGGCTGCTGACCGCCTCGCGGCTGGACGAAGGGCCGACCTGGGCGCCCAATGGCCGGGTGATCATGTTCTTCCGCGAGACCGAGGGCGAACAGGGCACCGCCAGTCTTTACAGCGTCGATATCCTGCGCGGCACGCTGCGCCGGGTGCCGACGCCGTCGGGGGCGTCGGACCCGTCCTGGGGCCCGCTTCTGCGCTGATTTGATTTTCCAGCCCGACCCGGCCCGTGATAGGGTCACCGCAACGGGCATGACACGAACAAGGATACAGGATCAGACCATGAACATGATGACCAAAGCGGCGCTGCTGATCGCCGGGCTCGGACTTGCCGCCTGCACCAACCCGGGCCGTTTCGATGACGCCAATGGCGTCGACGTCAACGGCGACGGGGCGAATGCCGGGATCGATTCGACCACGCTCGACCCGGCGGGCGATCCGCGCAGCCCGGCCTATTTCAACCAGACCGTCGGTAACCGGGTGCTGTTCGCCGTCGACCAGTCGACCCTGACGGACGAGGCGATGCAGGTGCTGGACGGCCAGGCCCAATGGCTGCAGACCAATGCCGATTACATCGCGGTGATCGAGGGGCATGCGGACGAACAGGGCACCCGCGAATACAACATCGCCCTGGGCGAACGCCGCGCCAACGCGGTGCGGCAATACCTGGTGTCCCAGGGCGTGCCCGCCGGCCGTCTGCAGACCGTCAGCTACGGCAAGGAACGACCGATCGCCACCTGTTCCAACGAAAGCTGCTATGCGCAGAACCGTCGGGCGGTCACCATCATCTCGCTGGGCGTGACGGGCTGAGGCACGGGGCGATGATCCGCGCGCTTGCCATCGTTCTGGGCCTGGCCCTGCCCGCCGGCGGGGCCCTGGCCCAGGATGCCCAGACGCTGGCCGATATCCGGGCCGAGCTGGCGCTGCTCTATTCCGAGGTCGACAGCCTGCGCGCGCAGTTGCGGACGACCGGCGATGCGGCCGGTGTCGCGGGCACCAACCCGCTGGAGCGGCTCGACAATATCGAGAGCGAGCTGGTCCGCCTGACCGCCAAGACCGAAGAGCTGGAATTCCGCATCGACCGGGTGATCCGTGACGGCACCAACCGGGTCGGCGACCTGGAATTCCGCCTGTGCGAACTGGAAGAGGGCTGCGATATCGGCCAGCTGGGCCAGACCCCGTCGCTGGGCGGGGTCGATGTCGAACCGGCGCCGACGCCGAGTGTCGAACCCTCGACCGGACCGGCCCTGGCGCTGGGCGAGCAGCGCGATTTCGACGCCGCCCTGGCGATGATGGACGAAGGCCGCTTCACCGAGGCCGCGGCGGCCTTTCTGACCCATACCGAGACCTATCCGGGCGGGCCGCTGTCGGCGCGCGCCCATCTGATGCGCGGCATGGCGCATGAACAGGCCGGCGAGATGACCAACGCCGCCCGCGCCTTTCTGGACAGCTTTTCCGGCGATCCCGAAGGCTCTGTCGCGGCCGAGGCGCTGACCCGGCTGGGCCGGTCTCTGGGCGCCATCGGGCAGCTCAACGAGGCCTGCGTGACGCTGGGCGAGGTCGCGGTGCGGTTCCCGGGGTCCGACCAGGTGCTCGAGGCGCAATCGGCGATGCGCAACCTGGGATGCAGCTAGGCCAGGACTGGCTGGCCCGGCAGCATCCCGACGACGCGATGCTGCTGCATTGCATCGACACCGCCTTTCTGTTGCACCCGCCGACGCGGATCGGCATCGCCGTGTCCGGCGGGGGCGATTCCGTCGCCCTGCTGCACCTGTTTCATCGCTGGACGCAGGTTTCGGGCGTGCCGATCGAAGCGGTCACGGTCGATCACGGGTTGCGCGACGCGGCGGTGGAGGAGGCGGCCTGGGTCGCCGATTTGTGCGCCCGGCTGGGCGTTGCCCACACCACCCTGAGATGGAATGAGGCGCCCCGGGGCAATGTCATGGCCGCCGCGCGCGCGGCCCGCTACCGGCTGATCGCCGATTGGGCGGGCGCGCGGGGGATCGGCGGGGTGGCCTTGGGCCATACGGCCGACGACATCGCCGAGACCTTCCTGATGCGGCTGTCGCGCAAGGCGGGGCTGGATGGGTTGGCGGCGATGGAGGCGCGGTTCGAGAGGCACGACGTGCAATGGACACGGCCGCTCTGGCAGCAAGGCCGTGCGGACCTGCGCACCTATCTGGACCGGCAGGGGCAGGATTGGCTGGAGGATCCGACCAATGCCGATCCGGGCTACGACCGGACCCGGGCGCGAGAGGTTCTCGCTGCGCTCGGCCCTCTCGGGATCGATGCCGCGGGGCTGACGGGCACGGCTCATGCGCTGTTCATGGCGCGCTCGGCGCTGGAGCATTATACCCATCAAGAGGCCAGGACCCATGTCACCGAGGATCGCGGCGATCTGCTGATCCGGCGCCACGCCGCCCCGCCATTCCCGCCAGAGATCGAGCGGCGGCTGCTCCGCAAGGCGCTGCACTGGGTCGGCGGCGGGGCCTATCCGCCGCGGGAAAGCGCGCTGATCAACCTGGAGGCCGCGCTGGCGCTGCACGGCCCGCGCCACACCGCCGCCGGCTGTCTGGTGAGCGAAGAGGCCGGCCCGGTCTGGCGGATTTCGCGCGAACCGGCGGCGGTGGCGGGGCTGGCCTGCCCGACGACGCAGGTCTGGGACGGCCGCTGGCGGCTTGACGGCCCGCATGCGCCGGGTCTGGAAATCCGCGCGCTGGGCACGGCGCTGAGCGACATCGACGGCTGGCGCGACACCGGCCTGCCGCGCCGGTCGCTGCTGGCCTCGCCTTCGGTCTGGGACGGCGAGACGCTGATCTCGGCGCCGCTGGCCGGGTGGGAAAACGGCTGGCGCGCGCGGATTGTCACGTCTTTCGGGACATTCCTTGTTTCTCATTGAAGATCGGGCGCCTTTGCCTATTTTAGTGCAAAGCCCTGACGCGGCCCGATCCGGGTCGCCCAACGGGTGTTCAACCGGACCATTCGGAGGTCATCCCTTGGGAAATGCGCGCAATCTTGCCTTCTGGGTCGTTCTGTTCCTGCTGATCCTGGCCCTGTTCCAGCTGTTCAGCGGCCCGCAGAACACGTCACAGAGCAGCACCCGGTCCTACACCGAATTCGTCCAGCAGGTCGAAAACGGCGGCGTGTCCGAGGTCACGGTGGATGGTGAACAGGTGCGCTATCGCGGCTCTGACGGCCGCGCCTATGTGACGATCATCCCCTCGGACGCGGAAGTCACGAACCTGCTGCTGGACAACGACGTGCCGATGCGCGCCGAGCCGCAGGAACAATCCGGCTTCGCCAGCTTCCTGATCGGGCTGTTGCCGTTCCTGCTGCTGATCGGGGTCTGGATCTATTTCATGAACCGGATGCAGGGCGGCGGACGCGGCGGCGCCATGGGATTCGGCAAGTCGCGCGCCAAGCTGCTGACCGAAAAGCACGGCCGGGTGACCTTCGACGATGTCGCCGGCATCGACGAGGCCAAGGAAGAGCTGGAAGAGATCGTCGAATTCCTGCGCAACCCGCAGAAATTCAGCAAGCTGGGCGGCAAGATCCCGAAAGGCGCGCTGCTGGTCGGCCCGCCGGGCACCGGCAAGACGCTGCTGGCCCGCGCCATCGCAGGCGAGGCGGGCGTGCCGTTCTTCACCATCTCGGGCTCGGATTTCGTCGAAATGTTCGTGGGTGTCGGCGCGTCGCGTGTGCGCGACATGTTCGAACAGGCCAAGAAGAACGCGCCCTGCATCGTGTTCATCGATGAAATCGACGCCGTGGGCCGGAGCCGTGGCGTGGGCTATGGCGGCGGCAATGACGAACGCGAGCAGACCCTGAACCAGCTTCTGGTGGAAATGGACGGGTTCGAGGCCAATGAGGGCATCATCATCGTCGCGGCGACCAACCGCCCCGACGTGCTGGACCCGGCGCTGCTGCGCCCGGGCCGCTTCGACCGCCAGGTGCAGGTGCCGAACCCCGACATCAAGGGCCGCGAGAAGATCCTGCATGTGCATTCGCGCAAGGTGCCGCTGGGCCCGGATGTGGATCTGCGGATCATCGCCCGCGGCACGCCGGGCTTTTCGGGCGCCGACCTGGCCAACCTGGTCAACGAAAGCGCGCTGATGGCCGCCCGTGTCGGACGACGCTTCGTCACCATGCTCGATTTCGAAAGCGCCAAGGACAAGGTGATGATGGGCGCCGAGCGGCGCTCCATGGTCATGACCGAGGAAGAAAAGGCCCTGACCGCCTATCACGAGGCCGGTCACGCCATCGTCGGGCTGAACGTGCCGCAGCATGATCCGATCCACAAGGCGACGATCATCCCGCGCGGCCGGGCGCTGGGCCTTGTGATGTCGCTGCCGGAACGCGATCAGCTGTCGGTGAGCTACACCAAATACAAGTCCAAGATCGCCATGGCGATGGGCGGCCGCGTCGCCGAAGAGATGAAATTCGGCAAGGAGAACGTGACCTCGGGGGCGGCCAGCGACATCCAGCAGGTCTCCAAGATCGCCCGGGCCATGGTGACGCAGTTCGGTTTCGCCGAAGAGCTGGGCTATGTCGATTACGCCAACGAACAGCAAAGCTATCTGGGCGCCTATGGCGGCGGCACCAACCATTCGGCCGCGACCCAGAAGATCATCGATGACAAGGTCAAGGAGATCATCGACGAAGGCTACACGACCGCCAAGCGCGTGTTGACCGAACATGAAGAGGAATGGGAACGTCTGGCTCAGGGCCTGCTGGAATACGAGACCCTGACCGGCGACGAGATCCGCAAGGTGATCAATGGCGAGCCGCTGAACCGCGGCGACGACCTGGACGACACGCCGCCGTCCTCGGGCAGTTCGGTCACGGCGATCCCCAAGACCCGGGCCAAGAAACCCAAGGGGCCGGAACCCGAACCCGAACCCACCGCCTGACACCGAGTGCCGCGCCCCGCCCCATCCAGGCGGGGCGTTCGCTTTGGGCGGGCGGGCAAGGAATTTACGTAAATTCCTTGCCGGCGCTTGCCTTCGGGCGGTGTGACCGCAAGGATCGGCCTGGTCCTCGACCCAGCCCTTGCCGGAGCCCGCCATGCCCGCCCTTGCCCCCACCGACCATGTCGGCACCGTCACCTGGCTTGGCCACATGGCCGAGCGCACCGAACCGGCGGTGACCGGCATCGCCGTGGATGCGCTGGAGTTGAGTTTCGCCGGGATCGACGGTGTGCCCTATGGCGGTCGCACGCGGCCCTCGTGCAGTCGGGTGACGGCCCAGCATCCCAAGGGCACCGAGATCGCCAATACCCGCCAGCTGAGTGTCATCAGCGCCGAGGAACTGGCGCAGATCGCCCGGGCCATGGGGCTGGAGGCTCTGGACCCGGCCTGGCTGGGCGCCAGCCTGGTGATCGAGGGGATCGGTGATTTCAGCCACGTCCCGCCCTCGGCCCGGCTGCAGGCCGAGGCCGGCACGACCCTGGTCATCGACATGCAGAACCGCCCCTGTCACCAGCCCGGTCTGACGATCGAGCGGCACCATCCGGGCCGGGGCAAGGCGTTCAGGACCGCGGCGCGCGGGTTGCGCGGCGTCACCGCCTGGGTCGAACGCCCCGGGCCGCTACGCCTGGGCGACCGGCTGCGCCTGCACCTGCCCGATCAGCGGCCCTGGCGCGGCGGATCGTGACGCCGGTTTCCGATCCGGGACGACAGTTTCCGGGCCGCGCCGATTCCGTTCCCGGATATGTCGCAATCGCCGCCTGCCCGCCATTCCCCGGGCGCTAAGGCTGTGGCAGACAGCACACCCGGCGAGGACGGAGGCACGGATGAGTTTCAAGACCGATATCGAGATCGCCCGCGAAGCGAAGAAACGCCCGATCCAGGAGATCGGCGCCAAGCTGGGCATCGGCGCCGACGATCTTCTGCCCTATGGGCATGACAAGGCCAAGGTCAGCCAGGGTTTCATCGACGGCGTCCGGGATCGCCCGAACGGCAAGCTGATCCTGGTCACCGCGATCAACCCGACCCCGGCGGGCGAAGGCAAGACCACGACCACCGTGGGCCTTGGCGACGGGCTCAACCGGATCGGCAAGAACGCGGCGATCTGTATCCGCGAAGCCAGTCTTGGCCCGAATTTCGGGATGAAGGGCGGCGCCGCGGGCGGTGGCTATGCGCAGATCGTGCCGATGGAGGACATGAACCTTCATTTCACCGGTGATTTCCATGCCATCACCGCCGCGCACAACCTGCTGGCGGCGATGATCGACAACCATATCTACTGGGGCAACGAGCTGGAGATCGACGAGCGCCGGATCACCTGGCGCCGGGTGATGGACATGAACGACCGCGCCTTGCGCGATACGGTCGTGGGTCTGGGCGGGGTGCCCAACGGTTTTGCCCGCCAGACCGGGTTCGACATCACCGTGGCCTCCGAGGTCATGGCGATCCTGTGTCTGGCCAGGGACCTGGCCGACCTGGAGCGGCGGCTGGGCGACATGATCGTCGCCTATCGCCGGGACCGCAGCCCGATCCACGCCCGCGACCTCAAGGCCGACGGCGCCATGACGGTGCTGCTGAAGGATGCGATGCAGCCCAACCTGGTGCAGACGCTGGAAAACAACCCCGCCTTCGTCCATGGCGGGCCCTTCGCGAACATCGCCCATGGCTGCAATTCGGTGATCGCCACCACCACGGCGCTGAAATGCGCGGACTACGTGGTGACCGAGGCCGGGTTCGGCGCCGATCTGGGGGCCGAGAAGTTCATGAACATCAAGTGCCGCAAGGCCGGCCTTGCCCCCGATTGCGTGGTGCTGGTGGCCACGGTGCGGGCGATGAAGATGAATGGCGGTGTCGCCAAGGCCGACCTGGGCGCCGAGAACGTGGAGGCTGTCAAGGCGGGCTGCCCGAACCTGGGCCGGCATATCCGCAACGTGAAGCAGTTCGGGGTGCCGGTGGTCGTGGCGATCAACCATTTCGCCGGCGATACCGAGGCCGAGTTGCAGGCGGTCATGGACTACGTCGCCGAGCAGGGCTCGGAGGCGATCCTGTCCAAGCACTGGGCCGATGGGTCGGCCGGCTCCGAGGCGCTGGCGCGGCGCGTGGCCGAAATCGCCGATGCCGGGCGCAGCCAGTTCGCGCCGCTTTATCCCGATGATCTGGGTCTGTTCGCCAAGATCGAGCGGATCGCGACCAAGATCTACCATGCCGGCGAGGTGATCGCCGACCGCAAGATCCGCGACCAGCTGCGCGATTGGGAAGAGCAGGGCTATGGCGCGCTGCCGATCTGCATGGCCAAGACGCAATATTCCTTCAGCACCGACCCGGACCTGCGCGGCGCGCCGGAAGGGCATACGGTGCCGATCCGCGAAGTGCGGCTGAGCGCCGGAGCCGGCTTCGTGGTGGTGATCTGCGGCGAGATCATGACCATGCCGGGCCTGCCGCGGGTGCCGGCTTCGGAGAATATCCGGCTGAATCCGGAAGGGCTGATCGAAGGGTTGTTCTGAGAGGGACGACAGGACGCCGCTCGCCCCGGGGCGGGGCCCCGGGGCATCGCCCCGCCCGCCGTCCCGGTGATGCCTCCGGCGGGAGTTTTTCGGCCAGGATGAAGAGGGACTGACATGTCTGCCAAGGTGATCGACGGAACGGCCTTTGCCGCCCAGGTGCGCGAGAAGGTGGCGACCCATGTCGCGGGGCTGAAGGAGGTGCACGGGATCACCCCCGGGCTGGCCGTGGTGCTGGTGGGCGAAGACCCGGCCAGCCAGGTCTATGTGCGTGCCAAGGGCAAGCAGACGGTCGAGGTCGGGATGGCCTCTTTCGAACATCGGCTGGACGCCGCGACCTCGGAGGCGGTGCTGCTGGACCTGATCGCGCGGCTGAACGCCGATCCGGCGGTGCACGGCATCCTGGTGCAATTGCCCTTGCCGGCGCATCTGGACGAGGACCTGGTGATCAACGCGATCGACCCGGCCAAGGATGTGGACGGATTTCACATTTCCAATGTCGGACTGCTGGCGACCGGGCAGAAGGCGATGGTGCCCTGCACGCCGCTGGGCTGCCTGATGATGCTGCGCGCGCATCACGGCAGCCTGTCGGGTCTGGAGGCCGTGGTGATCGGGCGCTCCAACATCGTGGGCAAGCCGATGGCGCAGTTGCTGCTGGGCGACAGCTGCACGGTGACGATCGCCCATAGCCGCACCAGGGATCTGCCCGAGGTGGTCCGCCGGGCCGATATCGTGGTCGCCGCCGTCGGCCGGCCGCAGATGGTTCCCGGCGACTGGATCAAGCCCGGGGCGACGGTGATCGATGTCGGCATCAACCGGTTGCCACCCGCCGAGGAGGGGGCCAAGGGGCGCCTGGTGGGCGATTGCGATTATGACAGCTGCGCGGCGGTGGCGGGGGCGATCACCCCGGTGCCGGGCGGGGTCGGGCCGATGACCATCGCCTGTCTGCTGGCCAATACGGTGACCGCCTGTTGCCGCGCCCATGGCGTGCCCGAGCCCGAGGGGCTGACGGCCTGAGGCCGAAAACGCCCTAGACAGAGAGCGGGACAGGGATCACCGAACGGCCGGTGAGCAGGGCCAGGGCGCCGGGCCGCATCAGCCCCGCAAGCGCGGGGTCACTGGCCCTGAGCCCCCCGGTATAGGCGCCGAAGGCCGGCAGGATCAGCCGGTCCCTGTCCAGCAGGAAGCAAGGCCGCGCGCCGCCGATGCCGGGCAGGCCGTGCTTGGGGTGGTAATGGCCGCTGAGTTCGGCCACCGCGCCGGGCGTGGCGATGTGGCGAAAGCTCAGCGGGCCGAGGCGCAGATGGGACAGGTGGCGGCCGGGCAGGGTGACGGGACCCGGATCGTGATTGCCCTCGATCCAGATCCAGTCGCGGCCGGCCTGAAGCCGGGCCAGGCGCCGGGTCGCGGCCGCGTCCAGGGTATCGGCGGCGGTGATGTCATCGAAACTGTCGCCAAGGCAGATCACCGTTTCGGGGCGGGTCGCGTCGACCGCGCTTTCCAGCCGGTCCAGCGTCTCGGCGACCTCGTAGGGGGGCAGCAACGCGCCGGTCAGCCGGGCGCGGCGTTCGGATTTGCCCAAATGCAGGTCCGAGACGCAAAGCAGGCCGCGCGCGGGCCAGTGCAGCGCGCCGGAGGGCAGGGCGTAGAGCGTTTCGCCATGGAAGGGGAAGGCGTACATGTTCATGGTTTGGTCCTGCCGGGTTTTTGGAGGCTGGGCAAGGGGGGCCTTGCCCCCCGTCGCCTGCGGCGCCCCCCGGAATGTGGTCGACCCAAAGAAGCGGGGGCGTCACAGATCGGTCAGGCCGGCGGCCTGCATCAGCCTTGCGGCTTCGCGCTGGACCAGCTTTTCACGGCCCTCGCCCTGGATCGGGACCCGGCCGGGTTCGAGAAACAGCGGCGCGGCCAGCGGGGTGACGCGGGTCAGCCGGATGTGGTCGATGCGGCCGGCGGTGCGGGTCAGCATCTCTTCGATCCGGGCGAAATCCACCAGGCCGCGCATCGCCTGATCCCGGGTGATGCGCAACAGCAGGTGGTCGGGGTCGTATTTCACCAGCGTGTCATAAAGGATGTCGGACGAGAACGTCGCCTGGCGGCCGGACTTGCGCGGGCCGATCGTGTTGCGTTCGATCAGCCCGGCGATGGTGGCCGAGGCGCGGAAGGTGCGTTTCATCACCGCATTGCCGGCGAGCCATTGATCGAGCCCCGCGCGCATCGCGTCCGGGTTCAGCAGCGGTACCGGGTCGGGCACCGCGTCGAGGCCCCAGATCAGCGTCGCGTAATCGGTCGCGACGAAGCCGAGCGGGTTCAGGCCCGCCTCTTCCATCTGCTTGGTCAGCAGAAGGCCCAGGGTCTGTTGCGCGTTGCGGCCGGCGAAGCCGTAGATCACCGTGCTTTCGCGGCCGTCGTGGGGAAAGCTCTCGACCAGCAGCCGGTCGGCCTGCGGCAGGCGCGAGCGGTCGGCCTGAAGCCGGAGCCAGTCGGCGGTGTGATCGGGCAGGGCGGTGAAATCGCCGATGCGGAACATCGCCAGGATCCGCTGGGACAGCTGGGTCGAGGTGGCGAACTTTGTGCCCATGAAGACGGCGACCTTGGGGTTGGCCGCGGCGCGGCGGCTGACCTCGACCACCAGGTCGCGCAGGCCCTCGTAGCGCACCACCTGGCCGCCGATCAGGAAGGTATCGCCGGGGGTGAGGGTGGCGGCGAAAGCCTCTTCGACCTCGCCCAGCGGGGTGCCGCCGCGGCCGCGCATCCGCACCTTGAGGGTTTCGATATCCTGGATCGTGCCGATATTCATCCGGATGCGGGCGGCGGCGCGGGGATCGCGCAGCTGCCACATCCCGTCGCGCTGCATCAGGCGCTGCCACTTGTCATAGGCGCGCAGGGCATAGCCGCCGGTGGCGCAGAAATCGAGGCAATCGTCGAAGTCGGCGCGCGACAAGGCGGCATAGGCGCCGGTGCTCCGGACCTCCTGGAACAGCTCGGTCGCATCGAAGGGGCCGGCGCAGGCGCGGATCAGGATGTGCTGGCACAGCACGTCGCGCGGGCCGGGACCCTTGGGGTCGCCATCCAGGTCGTGGTCGCGCGCGGCTTGCAGCGCGGCCTGGCATTCGACCACTTCGAACCGGTTGGCGGGGACCAGAACCGCCTTGCTGGGCGCGTTGTAACGGTGATTGGCGCGGCCGATCCGCTGCACCAGGCGCTTGACGTTCTTGGGGGCGCCGATCTGGATCACCAGGTCCACGTCGCCCCAGTCGATCCCCAGGTCGAGGCTGCCGGTGCAGACGATGGCGCGCAGATCGCCGGCGACCATCGCCGCCTCGACCCTTTCGCGCTGCTGGCGGGCGAGGCTGCCGTGATGGATGCCGATCGGCAGGTCGTCGTCATTGGCAAGCCAGAGGTTGTGGAAAAAGATCTCGGCCTGGGCGCGGGTGTTGTGAAAGATCAGCGTGGTGCGGTGGCGCCTGACCAGGTCCAGCACCGCCGGAATCGCATAGGCCGCGCCGCCGCCGGACCAGGGCGGGGCCGCGTCCGTGACCAGCATCGAGATGTCGGGATCGGGGCCGGGGTCGGCGTGCAGGATCTCGCAGGGCCGCGGGTGGCACGCCAGTTCACCGGCCAGCGCGGCGGGGTTTTCGACCGTGGCCGACAGGCCGACCCGGCGCAGGCCGGGGGCGAGCGCCTGCAACCGCGACAGGGCCAGCATCAACTGGTCGCCGCGCTTGCTTTCGCTGAGGGCGTGGATTTCGTCGACGATGACCCGGCGCAGGCCGGCGAACATGCGCGGCGCATCCTCGTAGGAGGTCAGCAGGGCGAGCGATTCCGGCGTGGTCAGCAGGATATGCGGCGGGTCGGCGCGCTGGCGCCGCTTGGCCGTGGCGGATGTGTCGCCGGTGCGGTCCTCGACCCGGATCGGCAGGCCGATCTCGGTGATCGGGGCGGTCAGGTTGCGCCGGATATCGGCGGCCAGCGCCTTGAGCGGGCTGACATAGAGGGTATGCAGCCCCCGGTGGGTGCCCTCGGCCAGCCCGACCAGGGTCGGCAGGAACCCGGCCAGGGTCTTGCCGCCGCCGGTGGGGGCGATCAGCAGCAGGGCCGGGGCGTCGGCGCGGTCCAGCATCGCCTGCTGGTGGGGGTGGATCGTCCAGCCGCGGGCGGCGAACCAAGCGGCGAAGGGCTCGGGCAGGGCATTCATGGCGCCATAGGTGCGCCGGATGCGGCCCGCGTCAAGGAAGGGGCGCGCCTGCCCCCTCCGGTCCGTGTGTGTCGGGTCAGACCCGGGACGTGCGGCGAGCGGTCAGGGCCAGCAGGCCCAGCCCGGCAGCGAGGGCCGGCAGGGCCGGCGGCAGCGGCACCGGGGCCGGGCCCTGGATCGCCGGCCCACGGCCATAGGTGAAATTGTCGCCGATCATGTAACGATCGCCCCCGGAAATCGACATGGAGATCTGGGTCAGCGGAACGTCGGAAACGACGCCGAAGAAGCCGTCCCCGGTCGGGGCGGTCAGGCCTTGCAGCGTGAAGGTCGCAGGCGTGTAACCAATTGGCACCGCGTAGTCGAAGCCGAAGCCATAGACCGGGCCGTTGAAACCAAAGGTCTGGCCACCGGTATAGAACCAGACATAGCCGGGATAGGTGAAGCCCTTGGAGCTGTTGTAGCCGCAGCCGGAGGTCTGGCAGCCAAAGGTGGCGCCGGTCAGGACGAAATCGGGCCGGGTGATGCTGCTCTGACCGCTCTGGGGCAGACCGGTATTCATATCGTCCACGGTGATGTTGGACAGGGCGGCCTCGAAGGCGCCGCGGTCGGTGAACGACAACAAGGCGGCCGATGCGGTGCTGGCCAGCGTCAGAAGGGCGGCGGCAAGGCCACCTGCAAAAAGGCGTTTCATGTCAAAAAGGCTCCATTCGTTCCGTCAGGCCGTTTCGATGCGCACCGGCCCCTGCCCAGGGCAATTCTTGGCGTAAGTTCGCTCAAAACAGAAGCGTCGCGACGTTTCATCAAACATTGATGCGATACCGTCAGACGGTTGGAAACAATCCCCGCCTATTCGGGAATTGTTCGCGTTCCGACCCTAATGTTCGATATGCGCTTCGGAGACGAACATGTTTTCCCAGGCGCGGTCGATCAGATCGGGGGTCATCTGGTAGGGGATGCCCTCGAAATCGCAGATCGAGATCATCTGGTCGATCAGGAAGACCGGCTGGTAGTTCGCATAAATGTTGTCGATCGTCGGATACTTGACCTTGAGCAGGTGGATCAGCGCGTCCTCGGACAGCGGCATCTTTTTCTTGCGGGCGACCAGGGCGAAGATCTTGAGGAAATCCTCCTGGCCCGGGCCGTCGATCTTGATCTTGTAGAAGATCCGGCGCAGGGCCGCCTTGTCGAAGATCTCGTTCGGGTGGAAGTTGGTGGAAAAGATCACCAGCGTGTCGAAGGGCACTTCGAACTTTTCGCCCGATTGCAGGGCCAGGATGTCCTTGCTTTCCTCGAGCGGCACGATCCAGCGGTTGACCAGCTTTTGCGGCGGTTCCTCTTGCCGGCCAAGGTCGTCGACGATGAAGATGCCGCCGGTGGATTTCAGCTGCAGCGGCGCCTGGTAGGTGCGCGCGGTCGGGTTGTAGACCAGGTCCAGCATCGACAGCGACAATTCGCCCCCGGTGATCACCGTGGGCCGTTCGCAGCGCACGTAGCGGGTGTCGAACCGGCCCGAGGTGCGGCGCAGGGACTGGGGGTCGTCAAAATCCTCTTCCGCGGCCGAATGGACGATCGGGTCGTAGACGGTGATCACCTGTCCGGCATATTCGATGGCCCGGGGGATATAGATCTTGTCCCCCATCGCGTCGCGGATGCCGTTGGAAATACTGGATTTCCCGTTGCCCGGGGGGCCATACATCAGGATCGAGCGGCCGGCGCCCACGGCGGGCCCCAGCTGGTCGAGCAGGTTGTCGGGCAGGATCAGGTGGCCCATGGCCGAGGTCAGCTGGTCGCGGGTGATGGCGATGTTGCGGATCGACTGGCGCTTGACCTGTTCGGCATAGACCTCGAGCGGGACGGGCATCGCGCCGTAATATTCCGACTGGGCCAGGGCATCGAGCGCGCGCGCCTTGCCGGTATCGGTCAGCTCGTAACCCATTTCGTTGCCGTTGTTGGCATTGAGCGTCCCGGTCGCCTGGCACAGCTTCTGGGCGCGGGCCATGTCGACCAGTTCCTGGGTCACCGGGATCGGCAGGCAGATCGCGCGGCTGAGCTCGGATACCGTGTCGATGTTCTTGCGGAACATGGTCTTGAGAAGGATGTCGCGCATCATCACGATGGGCAGTTTCATCGCGTCCAGCGATTTCGGCGCCGGGGGCGCGATCACGGAAGTGACCTGCATGTTCATCGGTTCGGAACCCGTTCGTTGCCTGCTCTTGTGGCCAATCGGTCGCGCCCCGGCCGGTCGGGGGCCGGCACGCGGATTAGCCGTTTCGTCAGATGGGATGCCTGATTATTGTGGCGAAAAAATGGATAAACCATTTCCAGAGGCAGGCATGAGCAGACCCAATCCGGCCCTTCTGGCGGGCTTCGCCATCCTTCTGATCGCCGCCCTTGGCGGGGTGTCGCTGCTCAAGGGCGGCTTGTTCGTCGGCAAGCACGAGGGCGATACGCTGCACGCGATGCAGATCGTGTTCCGCATGGCCGAGGGGCAGGTGCCGCATCGCGATTTCATGACCCCGATCGGGGCGCTGGCCTTCTGGCCGATCGCCGCGCTGGTGCAGACCGGCATGGGCTTCGGCATGGCCGTTCTGTGGTCGCAAGTGCTTGTCGCAATCGGGTTTCTGGTGCCGCTGGTCTGGGTCGCGGCGAACCGGCTGGAGCCGCGGCTGGCCTTTCTGTTCACGTTGATCGTGATGGTGCTGATCCTGGCACTGGTCCATGGCGAGGCGCAGCGGTCGGTCTCGATCTCGATGCATTACAACCGCTGGGCCTGGGCGGCGGCCTTTGTCGCGATCCTGGCGGCGGTGATCCCGCCGACCCATCCCCGGTCGGGGGTGGTCGATGGGGTGGTGATCGGGCTGATGGCCACGATCATGGTGATGATCAAGGTCACCTATTTCGCGGCCTTCGCGGTGCCGATCGTGGTCGGGCTGCTGCTGACCGGGCAACGCCGTGCCCTGGTCGTGGCGGTGCTGACCGGGCTTGTCGCGGCGGCCGCGATCACGGCGTTCACCGGGCCGGAGTACTGGCTGGCCTATCTGGACGATCTGCGGACGGTGGCCGGGTCCGAGGTTCGCGCCGCCCCGGGCGAGCCGCTGACCGCGATCATGGGCGCGCCGGCCTATCTGGGCGGCTCGCTTCTGGCGGTGGCCGGGGTGATCCTTCTGCGCCAGGCGCGGGCCGATACCGGCGGGCTGGTGCTGTTGCTGCTGCTGCCGGGGTTCTTCTACGTGACCTACCAGAATTTCGGCAACGATCCGCAATGGCTGCTGCTGGTCGGCGTGCTGCTGCTGGCCCTGCGGCCCGAGGCGGGCCATGATCTGCGCGGCCCCCAGGGCTGGCCGATGCGCGAGTCGCTGGGCGTGGTCGCGGCGATGGCCTTGGCGCTGTCGGCGCCGTCCTTCTTCAACCTGGCCTATTCGCCGTTCCGCCATTTCCGCGTGGACGAGGCCGGCTATACGCCGCTGCTGGCCCGGGGGGCGCCCCATGACGATATCCGCTCGGTCGATCTGCGGGTGCTGCGGGTCGACGGGCGGATCGCGCTCGACGGGCCGGGATCGGGGCTCGAAGCCTATCGCGACCTGGCCGATCGCGACGCGCCATCGGTCTTTCGCGGCGAGACCTTCGATTATTGCACCGTCGAACTGGGCCTACCCAGCGTGATGCAGGCGATCGCCGACGACCTTGACGCCGCCGGGCTGGCCGAAGGGCGCCGGGTCTTTGCCGCCGACATCTTCAGCTCCTACTGGCTGTTCGGGTCGCTGGAGCCATTGGCCGGCGGGGCGCCGTGGTATTACGGCGGATTGGCGGGCTGGGACGATGCGGATTACCTGCTGGTGCCGCTGTGTCCGGTGGCGCAGGATGTGCAGCGGATGATCCTGGAGGATATCGAGGACGCGGGCGCCGACGGGCTGGTCGAGATCCGGCGCACACCGCTATACGTGCTGTTTTCCAGGGGGTGAGCGGGGCCGGATCCTTTGGTCCGGGAGATCTGGCAGATGCCCTGCCTGACCGCGTCGGGCGCGCTCAGGCGACGAAGGGCAACACCATGTAGGCGATCAGCGTGAGGCCCAGGGGAAAGCCAAGCGGGAACCGTTTTCCCTGTTTCCAGCTTTCCCAATCCGGCGCCAGGTTGCGCAGCGCCGGGATCGCCCGGGCCGTGCGGTGCACCGCGACGCCCAGCAACATCACGCCGCCCAGCATGAACAGCACGAGTTGTGCATCCGGCAGGGCCACGTAAGGCGCGGCGGCGGCCAGGAACTTGCTGTCGCCGGCGCCCATGACGCGCGCCGCGTTGAGCGCGATGCCGATCGCCAGCATCACCCCGAAATGGGCGAAGCGCCACAGGTAGTCCGACCAGGCCGGCAGCGCGAAAAGCCCCAGCAGGACAAAGCCGAGCGCCAGCCCGTCCGTGGTCCAGTTCGGGATCTTCATCCGGCTGAGATCGGTCCAGGCCACGGCCAGGCACAGCGGCAGAACCGCCGGCAGGAACCACAGCGCCTGGGCCTGGGTCAGCGTGACGGACAGCGCCAAGACGTCAGTTCGTCACGTTGTCTTCAAGCGCGCGCAGTGCCCGCACCGCGGCCTCGAAATGCTGCGGATGGGTGTCGATCGCCTCGCGCAGAAGGCCACGGCCGATGGATACGTCGTTCTGCTTGATCGCGGTCAGCGCCAGGGTGTGCAGCAACTGCGCCCGTTCGACCTGGGTCATCTCCACGATCGGCAGGTCGTAATTGCGCTGGGCGCCGCGGGCCAGGACCAGGTTGTTCTTGGCGGTGAACATCTGCGGATCGTGGCGGATCGCGTCGACGAACAGCCGTTCGGCGCCCGCGTAATCGCCGCGGGTCAGTTTGGAAAAGCCCCAGTTGTTCAGCACGCCGGCCGGCTGGGTGGTCAGGCCGACGGCGGTTTCATAGAAACTGTCGGCCTTGTCCCATTCCTGGTTGCCGTCGGCGATCATCGCCTCGAGTCGGTAGCGGCGGTAGGTTTCATGGGTCGGCGGCACGCTGTCGAGCACCGCTTCGGCCTCGTCCCACTGGTTGGAGCGGATCAGCGCGTCGGCATAATCGATCCGGTCCTCGTTGGTGGCGTCGGGGTGGTCGGCGACGGCGCCCCAGGCGCTGACCGCCTCGGTGCCGCGGCGGGCGCGGACCAGGGATTTCGCAAGGCCCCGCATCAGGTCGATACGGCCGGGGTCATTGTCCGCGGCGCGGGTGAAATAGGCCACCGCCTCGTCCGGGTCGGCGACGGTCAGCATTACGTCGTTGAGGTTCGATTCATCGACAACGTTCACGTCGCGCAAGGCCCGGCTGACCTCGGCATCGCCGTCGCGGGCACAGCCCGACAGGGCCATGGCGCCCAGAAGGGCGGGGAAAAGGATGATGGTGCGGCGCATGGTTTGCCTGCGTCCTCTGCTGCTCTTGCCTCTCAGGGCGCCGACAGCAGGACGTAGTCCCCCGTTCCCCGGCGCACCAGCTGGAACTCTTCGTTCTCTTGCGGCTCAACATAGCCGGGGTCGTCGCGTTTTGCGAGTGCCAAGCGCAGGTTGTCGCGGATCTGGTCGGAATTGCCGTTATCCGTTGCAAAGGCGCGACGGAACGCTTCGGCGGCTTCGGCGACATTGCCCTTTTCCATCAGCAGGACGCCAAGGTTGTTCCAGGCGGCGGGAAAGTCCGGATCCTCGTCGACGGCGCGGCGCAGCAGGTCTTCGGCCTGGTTCAGCCGGCCCAGCCGCAGGTTGGCCGAACCCAGCGCCGACAGGGTGTCGACATTCAGCCCCTGACGGCCGGCGGCCCGCAGGTAAGCCTCGAGCGCAAGCTGGAATTCGCCCGCCGCCATCAACCGGTGGCCGACGATCAGCCCGTCGACCCCCTCGCCCCGGGCGACGCCGGGGGCAAAGACCCTTTCGCCCTGTTCGGAAAACCGATCCGGCGCGCACCCTGTCAGCGCAATCAGCGCCGCGCAGCCGATCCACAATGCCCTTGCCATCTGCCCCCGGGCCGTGACCGGCCCCTGTTAGAAGTTCGCGTTGCTCAGCGTCACGTAGATTTCGTATACGGACGGCCCGATCAGGATGATCAGAAGCGGCGGCACCGTCAACATCATCGTCGCCAGGGTCATCTTGGTGGGCAGGGTATTTGCCTTTTCCTCGGCCCGCATCACGCGCTTGTCGCGCATCTCGGCCGAGAACACCCGCAGCGCTTCGGCGATCGAGGTGCCGAATTGCTGGGACTGGATCAGCACGGTGACGAAGCTGGCGATGTCGGGCACCCCGGCGCGTTCGGACATGTCGCGCAGCACCTGGGTCTTGTCCTTGCCGGCCTTCATCTCGTGGCTGATGATCTCGAATTCCTCGGCCAGGGCGGGAAAGCCGGATTTCAGCTCGTTCGACACCCGCAGGATCGACTGGTCGAGCGATTGGCCGGCCTCGACGCAGACCAGCATCATGTCGAGGCTGTCGGGAAAGCCGTTGATCATTTCCTGCTGGCGTTCCCCCTGGCGCTTGTTCACCCAGTATTTCGGCAGCATGTAGCCGACGACGCCCGGTATCAGGATCGACAGGATCGTGTTCTGGGTCGTGGGCTCGCCGGTCGAGCTTTTCCAGATCGCGTAGGCGACGCCGCCGATCAGCATCACGATGCCCAAGGCGAATTGCGAAAAGTGGAACATCGACACCGCGTTCTTGGAGCGGTAGCCGGCCTGGATCAGCTTGAGCCGGATCGCCGAATATTCCTCTTCGTCCTGCGGTTCGAGGAAGTTGGAATATTTCTCCAGCTTGGAATGGTCGCTGACGCGCAGTTTCTGGCCGACCTTGGCGGTGGGCCGGTTGGCCTTTTTCAGCTTGTCCAGCGGGTCCTCTTCCTTGCGCAGAAGGATCGGCAGGGTCAGCAGGATCAGCATCAGGCCGAGAAGGCCGACGACGATCAGCGGGCCGAACGGGCCCAGCATTTCGGTCAGCCTGGTATTGATCGTGTTCAGAATGTCCATGACGCCGCCCTCAGACCTTGATGTTCACGAGACGCCGCATGACGATCACGTTGGCGATGAGGAAACCCGCGACCACAAGACAGGCGGGAATGAAGACCGAGGTTTCCTTCACGTCGTCGTAATAGTTCGGCTGGATCACGTTGATCATCACCAGCGCGACGATCGGAAAGCCCGACAGGAACATGCCCGACCACTTGGCCTCGGCGGTGATCGCCTTGACCCGGCGGAACAGTTTGAAGCGCGCCCGGATCACCTTGGCCAGGCCATCGAGGATCTCGGCCAGGTTGCCGCCGGCGGTCTGCTGGATCGTCACCGCGACGGCGAGAAACCGCAGATCCTGCATGTCCATCCGTTCGGCGAAATGCTTGAGCGTCTCGCCCATGTCGCGGCCATAGGCGGCCTCGTCCGAGATCAGGCCCATCTCGGATCCCAGCGGATCGGGGATTTCCTTGGACACGATGCCGATGGCCGAGCTGAACGGATGACCGACCCGCAGCGATCGGACCATGAGTTCCACCGCGTCGGGCAGCTGTTCCTCGATCATCGAGATGCGTTTCTTGGCCTTCTTGTTGACCCAGAAGAACACGCCGAAGATGCCCATCGCGATCGACACGGCCAGCCGGATCGGCAGGTCGGTTTCGGTGCCGTAGGTCAGGCCGACAAAGGCGAAGGCGGCCAGGCCGGCCATCACCATGATCAGCTGGTTCGGGGTGAAGGCGATGTTCGCCTTCTGCGCCTTGGCGGCCAGGATCGAATAGATCGGGATGGTCTGCGATTGCAGGTGCTGGCTCATCTCCTTGCGGAGCTGTTCCAGGACCTGTTCGCGGCCATTGCCCTTTTCGAGCATCTCGAGCCGGCGATTGACCCGCCGGTTGAGGCTGATCGACTTGCCGAAGACGGTCAGATAGACCCCTTCGACAAGAAACAGCACGGCCAGAAAGATCAGGCCGTAGATCAGTGGTTCGGCGGAAATCGTCATCGCGTATACCCCTTACTGCGCCGCCACCGGTTCGAAGATCGCCGCCGGCAGGTCGTAACCCCACAGCTTGAACCGCTCCGAATAATGCGACCGCACGCCGGTCGCCGTGAAGTGGCCGATGATCTTGTTGTCCGGCGTCAGGCCGACGCGCTGGAACCGGAACACTTCCTGCATCGAGATCACGTCGCCCTCCATGCCGGTGATCTCGGTGATCGACACCATCCGGCGCGACCCGTCCTGCAGGCGGCTGGCCTGGACGATCAGGTTGACGGCGCTGGCGATCTGGGCGCGGATCGCCTTGAGCGGCATCTCGATCCCGGCCATGGCGACCATGTTTTCCAGACGGCTGATCGCGTCGCGGGCGTTGTTGGCGTGGATCGTGGTCATCGAGCCGTCGTGGCCGGTATTCATGGCCTGCAGCATGTCGATGACTTCCTCGCCCCGGGTTTCGCCGACGATGATCCGGTCCGGGCGCATCCGCAGGGCGTTGCGCAGACAATCGCGCTGGCTGACGCCGCCCTTGCCCTCGACGTTGGGCGGGCGGCTTTCCATCCGGCCGACATGGGTCTGTTGCAGCTGAAGTTCGGCGGTGTCCTCGATCGTCAGGATCCGCTCGGCATTGTCGATGAACGAGGACAGCGCGTTCAGCGTCGTCGTCTTGCCCGAACCGGTCCCGCCGGACACGATGACATTCAGGCGGGTGGCGACGGCGGCCTGCAGATAGGCGGCCATTTCCTCGGAAAAGGCGCCGAACCCGACCAGGTCGTCGATCGCCAGCTTGTCCTTCTTGAATTTCCGGATCGAGACGAGCGAGCCGTCGACCGCGACCGGGGGCACCATGGCGTTGAAACGCGACCCGTCGGCCAGGCGGGCGTCGACGTAAGGGTTGCTTTCGTCGACCCGGCGGCCCACGGCGGACACGATCTTGTCGATGATCCGCAAGAGGTGGCGTTCATCCTTGAAGGTGATGTCGGTCAATTGCAGCTTGCCCGAGCGTTCGACGAAGATCTGCTTGGGGCCGTTGACCAGGATGTCGTTGACGCTGTCGTCCTGCAGCAGCGGTTCCAGCGGGCCAAGGCCCTTGACCTCGAAATACAGCTCCTGCGCCAGCTGGTTGCGCTCTTCGCGGTTGAGGACGATGCCCATTTCCTCCAGCGATTCACTGGCGATGGCGTTGATTTCGGTCCGCAGGTCCTGTTCGCTGGCATTTTCCAGCGCGGCCAGGTTCAGGTTGTCGAGCAGCGACTTGTGGATTTCCAGCTTGATCTCGGACAGGCGATCGCGACGCTTCTGATCCTTGGAGCCCGGCGCCACCTCGACCGTCTTGGCCGACGCGTTGGCCTTCATCAGCGATTTGCGCGGCGCCTCGGGCGCCGCGGCCGGGATCGGGGTCACATTGGTCGCGGGGGCCTTGCCGGGCGCCTTGGGTGCCGGTGCGGCGCCGTTCTTCTTGTACTTGGAAAACATCTGTTACCCCTTTTCGGAATCCCCTGGCTCAGCCCGCCTCGGCCGCCGCTTCGACCGAAACCGCATGCAGCGAGGCCGCCAGCTTGGCGATTTCCTTGCGCAGCGGGTTCTTCGGCAGCCCCTCGGCCAGGGGCACGCCATGATCGCCGTTCTGCGCCACCGGCTTGCCGCCGTCGGGCAGTTGCACCTCGATCGCGATGCCAAGGCTTTCGGCCAGCCGCTTGACCCGGCTCTTGCCGTTCAGATCGGTGAATTTCGGGCCGCGGTTCAGCAGGAAGCGCAGCTTTTCGAAGGGCAGATCCTCGCCCTGCAGCGCGCGCTTGATCCGCAGCGTGTTCTGGGCCGACCGCATGTCCAGTTCGAGCAGCGCGAACACGACCTGCGCCGCGTTCAGCACGGTTTCGGTCCATTCGGTGACGGTCTTGGGCAGGTCGATCAGCACGTAATCGAAATTCGACCGGGCCTGGTCGATGATGCGCTGGATATCGGCCGAGGTGACCAGATCCAGCGGGATCAGATCGGTCGGCGCGGTCAGCACCTGCAGTTTCTGTTCGTAGGACAGAAGCGCCTGCATGAAACTTTCGCTGTCCATCTCCTCGGTGCTCTGCAGCATTTCGAGCACGGTTTCCCGGCGCGGCAGGTCGAGGAAGGTGGAGGTCGAGCCGAACTGCAGATCCAGGTCGATCAGGCAGACCCGGGGCGGGTCGTGCTTGTCGATCGTGGCCAGTTCCCAGGCCAGGTTGACGGCAAAGGTGGTCGCCCCGACGCCGCCGGCCATGCCCTGAACCGGCAGGACCACGCCATTGCGGTCACCGGTCGCCTTGAGCCGGTTGCGGTGTTCCTCGGGAACGTCGGGTTCATCGGGGACGGGGGCGGTGACGCGGGCGACGGCCTCGGCCAGTTCGCCTTCGGGCAGGGGGTAGGGGACGAATTCGTCGCCGCCCTCGCGCAGCAGCTGGTGCAGGGTCGCGGGGCTCACGTCCTCGGCGATCAGCAGCACCTTGATGCCGCGCGCCTTGGCGGCCCGGATGATGTCGCACAAAAGCGAGGTGTCGCTTTCGTCCTCGTCGTCGAAGGCGATGGCGATGAATTCCAGGTCCTCGGCCTCGGGCTGTTCGAGAAAGGCCAGGGCATCGGTGAACCCGAGATCGCCCCAGTTTTCGCCCAGGCAGGCCTCCATGTCCTCGATCAGCAGATCGAAGTTCTGCACATCGCGGCTCACGGTGCATGCCGTGATCGGTTGGGGGTCCGGTTTCAAACCTGCAGCTGCCATACCACTCATTGCCTTCGCGTCCTCTCGGTAGGAGCGGCGGCGGGTTTTCCCGTCTCGTCCACTCCGGGGCTTCGGTCCGGCCCGCGCCCCGGATCGTCCGGGCGCACTGCGGGCTTTCACCTGCGCAAACTCCCTTTCAATCTTGTCCAGATTGGGGCCGAAATTCCGCCATTGTGCGAATTCTTCGAACGGTGCGGCGCAGAAGGGCCCGTTGTTCACGACGCCGGGGACGGCAAAGGGGCCCCGCAGGGCCCCTTTTTTAGGTGTCGTGGATGCCTTGGATCGGGCGTCAGCCGCCGCCCATCGCATCGGCGATGGTCCCGCCGCCGCCGCCGCCTTGCAGGGTCGGGGGCGCCTCGGCCGAGGTGACGTAGTCGCGAAAGATCACCTCGGCGTAGCGGCCATTGAGCACGTTGGGATGGCTGTCGACGAAGCCCGACACCTCGGTCACGGTGCGGCGGTTGCGCCGCTCGCGGCCTTCGGTGACGATCAGCGGCTGGGTTTCGCCGAAGCTGACCACCGCCTCGAGCCGGTCGCGGCTGATGCCCTGGGAGGTCAGGTAAAGCACCACCGCCTCGGCCCGGCGCAGGCCAAGCTGGCGGTTGTAGGCGGCCGAGCCGACCAGATCGGTATGGCCATAGACCCGGAAGCGCACCTCGGGGAATTGCTTGATCCAGGTCGCCTGCTGGCGCAGGACCGCCCGGGCCTGATCGTCCAGCACGGCCGAGTTGAAGGCGAAGGTCACCGTCGGCGACACCTCGGTCGAGAAGCGGTTGTTGAGGTTGATCGCGTAGGACGAGGCCCCGGTCTGCGCCAGGTTGTTGTTCATCGTCGCGTTGCCGAAATAGCCGGCATCGAGATCGGCGCCCGCTTCGCGGGTGTTGAAGGTCTGCCACTGGTCGGAACATCCGGCAAGCGCGAGGACCGTCGCGGCAAGGATCAGGGGGCGTTTCATGGCCGGTCTCCTCCTCATTCGTCCATCACGTAGCCGTAGGACCCGGTGAAGTCCTGGCGGGCCACTTCTCCGGCGCCGCCGGCGGGGGCGATGTCGATGGCTTCGCGGCCGAACAGGAACAGGTCGCGCTCGGTCGGCGGGCGGACCCGGTCGGTCGGCAGGGCCAGCGCCTCGCCCCGGGTCGGCGTGACCAGGTGCGGGGTGACGATGATCACCAGTTCGGTCTGCTGGCGGCTGTATTCGGCCGACCGGAACAGCGCCCCCAGGACCGGGATGTCGCCCAGCCACGGCACCTGACCGTTCAGATCGACGAAATCGTCCGACAGCAGCCCGGCGATGGCGAAGCTTTCGCCGTCGCGCATCTCGACCGTGGTCGAGGTTTCGCGGGTGCGGAAGGCGTCGATCGAAAAGCCGCCCTGGCTGAAGCCGTTGGTCGGATCAAGCGAGCTGACCTTGGCCATGAGTTCGAGGTTGATCAGATCGCCGTCGATGACCCGCGGGATGAAGCGCAGCTCGATCCCGAAGGGCTTGTATTCCACGGTGATCGTATCGGCGTCCTGGGCGATCGGCACCGGGTATTCGCCGCCGGCGAGGAAGGTCGCCTCCTGGCCCGACAGGGCGGTCAGGTTCGGTTCGGCCAGGAACCGGACCACGCCGCGCTGTTCGAGTGCTTCGAGCAGGATGCCGACCTCGACCGATCCGGCGTTGAACCCGAACAGCATCGCGCCCTGGTTGTCGTTCGCCGCGGGCAGGTTTCCGGCCAGGGCCGCGGTCTGGCCGCCCTCGGTCACGGTGCCGCCGGTGCCGAGCGCCAGGCCCAGGTCGCCGCCCAGCGTATCGCCGCCCAGCGCCAGCGAGGCCGACAGCGATTTCGATACCGACCGCTGCATCTCGGCAAAGCGGACCCGCAGCATCACCTGCTGGGTGCCGCCGACCGTCATCAGGTTCGACACCCGCTCGGGCGCATAGCGATTGGCCAGTTCCAGCGCCCGATCAAGCCGCGCGATGGAGGATACGGTGCCCGACAGCACGATGCCGTCATTGGCGGTGCGCACCTCGATGTCTTCGCCCGGCAGGATCTGCTCCAGCCGTTCCTTGAATTCGGCGATATCGGGGGTGACATGCACCTCGACATTGGTGATCAACTGACCGTCCGGGGTCAGAAGCGTCAATGTCGTGCGCCCGGGCAGCTTGCCCAGGACATAGATCGTGCGCTCGCTGAGCGTCTGGATGTCGGCGATATTGGGATCGGCGATCGAAACGACGCCGAAGGGCGTGTCGGCCTCGACCACGACTGCGCGGCTCATCGGGACGTTGAGCGCCTGGGCCGGCGCCCCGCGCATCACCTGAAGGGTTTCGGAAACAGCCGGTCCCGCCGTTGCCGAAAACGCGAGCGCGACCCCTAGCAGGGCCGCCTTGAAAAGTCCATTTTGTGTCATGTGACCTGCCTCTATGATCACGCTCGAAGGAGGGCTTTGTCGCCCGTTATTGACCGCACAGTGCCTCTGGGGCGCTTTTATTGCAAGAATCAATCCATTGGCGGTGAAAGTTGATGTGGAAAAGCAGCAACAGGCGCGACCGCTCATACAACAGGGCGCGCCCGTTTCGGAGCGCGCCCCCAAGTCTGGTGGCAATGCCCGGCGTCAGTTGATGCAGGGGATTTCGGTTTCCACATATTCGTTGCCGCGCAGGGTGCGCATCGTGCAGACCCGCTCCTGTTCGACGACTTCCGGGGCTTCCGGCGTCTGGATGCCCAGCAGGGTCGCCTGGTCCATCTCGACCGCGGTCAAATCGGAATTCTCGCCAAAGCCGTTCAGGGCCAGCGACAATTCCCCGGACCGCTGGGCGGTGGCCAGTGCGGCGACCTGAGACGGGGTGGCTTCGACCGTGACCGTGCGGACCCGGTCGCTGGCGCCCGAGCGCTGCCCTTCGGAGTTCTGGTCGACGGCGATCACGTTGAGGTTCTGAAGGATCAGACGGGTGGTGATGCCGCCGGCGCCGCCAAGCCCTTCGAGCGCGATATTCCCGGTCCAGTAGACATCGACCCGGTTGCCGGGCTGCAGGAAGCCGGAGACGGCGGACCGCATGTCGACCTCGATCGTATAGGCCTGGGTGCCCTGGGTCAGGCGCGAATTGATGCCCGCGCTTTCGCCCGGTTCGGTCACCTTGATCGCCAGGATCGGCTCGTTCGGCTCCATCTGGCGGACCACGATACGGGTCTGGTCCGGCCCGCGCGAAAACAGATCGTCCTGGGTCAGGAAGACGCCTTCGGGCAGATAGGGTTCGGCGTAGCGGATGAAATGGATATCGGCGGTGGTGATTTCCTCGCCATAGGTCATCTGCCGGTTGACGGCGATCACCTCCACCATGGGAACAGCCTGGGCCGCCGCAATCTCGAGTTGCCGGTTCGCTTCGTTCTGGCGCTCGAAATGCCCTTGCACCATGTAGATGGCGAACCCGGCGAGGCCGAGACCGACGATCAGGACAAGTCCGAATACTGCTCGCATCGTCTTTCCTTTCGAAAACGTCACGCCGCGCTGTCCGTGTCTGGCGCGGGTGGATACTTGATCGTGCTACCTGCCAAATGCGGCGAAACCTTGGAAAACCGGCGGCGCCACGATGGAGTGTTTCTTGATTTTGGCCATCGGGCCGGACGGCCCGATGACTGTCTTGCGCGGCACGGTCAGTGCGCCATGATCGTCTGGGCGCTGAGCTGGGCGCCGACACCGGTGGAATGGTCCAGCGCGCCTGCGGCGACCGCCGCGATCACCGCGACACCAAGTCCGACGATCCCGGCGGTCAAGACGACCCAGTCGACCGTGACGGCACCATCCTCGTTACTCCGGAAACCCTTGATGAAATCGAACATGTTCATGTCTCTCTTTTTCGGTTCGTTCTCGCATGGCCCTGGGGCCGGTCCCACACGCGTAGTTAACGCGACGAATGTGGCAGTTTCGCGGTGGGGCCATGGATTTGTCCTGACGACGGCGCAGCGCCGCGCCAGGCCCGGGGCCCCGAACGAAAGAGGCCGCGCAGGATGCGCGGCCCCGATCCAGGCTGATGCCCGTCGCGACTCAGTAGGTCGCGATGGTCTGGGCGTCCAGCTGCGAGCTGATCTTGTCGCCCAGGGCGGTGGTGCCCTGGCCGACCGAGGTCAGCACGGCGATGCCGAGGCCAACGATGGCGGCGGTCAGCACGACCCAGTCGACGGTCACGGCGCCGTCTTCGTCACGGCGGAAGTTCTTGATGAAGTTAAGCATGTGAATTCTCCGGAAATCGGTCTTGGGCGACTCAGTAGGTCGCGATGGTCTGGGCGTCCAGCTGCGAGCTGATCTTGTCGCCCAGGGCGGTGGTGCCCTGGCCGACCGAGGTCAGCACGGCGATGCCGAGGCCAACGATGGCGGCGGTCAGCACGACCCAGTCGACGGTCACGGCGCCGTCTTCGTCACGGCGGAAGTTCTTGATGAAGTTCAGCATGTCAGTCCCTCCTCAGGGGTTCGCTCGGTTGCAGTTTCCACATCGGATCGTCCCGAACCGGCCTCTCAATGGTGCGGTCCCCGACTTGGATGAAGCGATAAAGCCATCCGATTGGGGCGGGATTTTGACGGCTCTCGTGCATTTTTGCAGCCCCTGCGAAAAACCGCGAATTGAAAGGTAAGGATACGAATTATAACGAAAAAAAAGTTCATTTTACCCTGGGTTAACCCTGTTTTTCGTTGCAGTATCGTGTCGAATATCGGTGCGCTTTTCGGGATTGTTGACGAGACACTGGATTTGCCGGGGGCGGTCTGGGATAACCATCCTCAAAACGAACCGAGGCAGGACAGGACCCGCAGCCATGCGGCACAGACTTATCGCGACCGCGGCCTTCGGCGCGGCGCTGGCATCTTCGGATATCGGCGCGGTCCGGGCCGAAAGCCCCGCGCAATCGGGCGATTTCACCTTTCGGATGGAGCGTCCCCCGGCCGCGGGGCAGCGCATCACCTCGCTGGTCCAGATCGCACCGACCGCGCCTGCGGGGCCTTCCGGTCCGCCGCGGGCCGGGGATGCCGCGACCGCGCCGCGCGCGCCGGGCGACCCGGCGATTGCCGGCCTGGCGCCGCCGGCGGGCGATTTCGACTGGTTCTGGGAGGCGGTCTCGCCCGATCTGGCCGCCGGCGGCCCCGGCAACCTGGCCCGGTCGACCCGGGCCCTGTCGAACCCGCCCGCGGATGCCGGTGCGGTGCCGGCCCCGCGTCTGCAGGGCATGGCCGAGCTGGCCGAGCGCTACGGGGTCGAGATCCTGACCGCGACCGTGGGCACCGATGTGTCGCCGGCGCTGGTGCTGGCGGTGATCTCGGTCGAAAGCGCGGGCCGGTCGGACGCCGAAAGCCATGCCGGCGCGCAAGGGCTGATGCAGTTGATGCCGGCCACGGCGGCGCGTTTCGGGGTCACCGACAGCCTGGATCCCGGCCAGAACATCGACGGCGGCGTTGCCTATCTGGACTGGCTGCTGGAGGAATTCGACAATGACGTGGTCATGGTGCTGGCCGGCTACAATGCGGGCGAGGGCGCGGTGCGCGACCATGCCGGCGTGCCGCCCTACGCCGAAACCCGCAATTACGTGCCCAAGGTGCTGGCCGCCTGGCAGGTCGCGCGGGGCCTCTGTGTCAGCCCGCCCGAACTGATTTCGGACGGCTGCGTGTTCCGCACCGGCGGGGGCTGAGATGCCGAACGAACCGCTGGTCCTGGACGCCGATGGCACCCTGCTGCGCACCGACATGCTGCTGGAGGGCGTTCTCAAGGGCCTGGGCACCGATCCCCGGGGCGTGTTCGGCGCCCTGCGGCTGTTGCCGGACCGGGCCGCCTTCAAGGCCGAGATCGCCCGGATCGCGCCGCTGCGGGTCGATCTGCTGCCGGTGAACCAGGAGGTTCTGGAGGTGGCCCTGGCCGCGCGGGCCGAGGGGCGCGAGGTGGTGCTGGCTTCGGCCTCGGACCGGGCCCTGGTAGAGCCCCTGGCGCGGCAGTTCGGGATCGACACGGTGTTCGCCAGCGGCGACGGGGTGAACCTCAAGGGCAGCGCCAAGGCGGCGGCCCTGGTCGAGGCCTATGGCAAGGGCGGGTTCTATTACGCCGGTGATGCGCGGGCCGATCACAAGGTCTGGGCCCATGCCGCCGGGGCCGTGGTGGTGGGTGACCCGGGCGGCGCGCGAGCCATGCTCGAGGCGCAGGGCAAGCCGGTGCGCGGGGTCGAGGGCGGCTGGTCGCCGCGGGCATTGTTCAAGGCGATCCGGCCGCATCAATGGGTCAAGAACGTGCTGCTGTTCCTGCCGATGCTGGCCGCCCATGCCTTCGAACTGCCGATCGCGCTGCTGGTGCTGGCGGGGATCGCCGCTTTTTCCTGCGCCGCCTCGTCGATCTACATCGTCAACGACCTGCTGGACCTCGAGGCCGACCGGCTGCACGAAACCAAGCATCGCCGGCCCTTCGCGGCCGGCACGGTGCCGATCCCGGTGGGCATGGCCACATCGGTGGCGCTGGGGTTGGCGGCCCTGGTCATCGGGGCGTCGCTGGGGCCGGCGATGCTTGGGGTCGTGGCGCTCTACATGGCGCTGTCGCTGGCCTATTCGATGCGGCTCAAGCGGATGCGCTGGGTCGATGTGGCGACCCTGGCCGCGCTCTATACCCTGCGGGTGGTGGCCGGTGCGGCGGCCAGCGGGGTCGAGGCCTCGATCTTCATGCTGATCTTCATCTTTCCGGTCTTCCTGACCCTGGGCTGCGTCAAGCGCCTGACCGAACTGGCCAGGGCGGAGACCGACGACCGCCTGCCCGGGCGCGGCTATGGGCGCGCCGACCGGGGCGACCTGGTGAATGTCGCCGGGCTGGGCATGGTCGGGGCGCTGGTGATCTTTTTCCTTTATTCCTGGTCGGACCAGGCGCTGGCGCTGTATCCCGACCAGTGGATCATGTGGATCGCGCTGGTGCCGATCGCCGCCTGGCTCTATCGGATGATCCGGCTGGGCTATTGGGGGCGCATGGATTACGACCCGATCGTCTTCGCCCTGCGCGACAAGCGCGGGATCGGGTTCCTGCTGATCGCTCTGGCGCTGATGTTCTATTCGGCCGGGCTGTGGACCGCGTGGTGGGCCGCGCTGACCGCGGGCTGAGGCGGCAACGAATTTACGTAAATTCGTTGCCCGTCGCACTCAGATCGACATCTTCTTGAAGATCGGTTCCGGAATCGCGCGGATCACCATCATCACCGGCCGCCAGATCGCCCTGGTATAAAGGACGTTGCGTTTCTTGCGCAGGGCCTTGCGGATATCGGCGGTCACCGCCCCGGGGGTCGACATGAAGGGCTGTTTGCCCAGGCCGAAGGTCATCGGCGTGTCGACCGGTCCGGGCTTGACCGTCAGCACATGCACGCCCTTGCGGCCCAGCCGGTTGCGCAGGCCGGACAGATAGGCGGTGAAACCCGCCTTGGCGCCGCCATAGACGTAATTGCCCAGCCGCCCGCGGTCCCCCGCGACGGACGAGACCCCGACGATGGCGCCGCCCTCGCGCGCCTCCAGCATCGGCGCGAGCAGGGTCAGGAACCGGGCCGGGCCGGTGAAATTGTCGGCGATGGTGCCGTCGACCAGCGCCGGGTCGGCGTCGATCGCGTCCTGCGCCGGCATCGAGCCGACGAAGACCGCGCAATTGAGCGTGCCGGGGGCACGCGCGGCGGCGTCGAGGATCGGCTGAAACCCGTCCGGGTCGCGGGCGTCGAAGGCCATGACCTGCGCCTGCGCGGCGCCGCGGGCGGCGGCATCGGCGGCGGTGGCCTCCAGGTCGTCGATCCGGCGGCCGCAGAGGATCAGCGCGGCGCCGTCCTGCGCCACCGAGCGGGCGAAATCGCGCGCCAGCGTCGAACTGGCGCCAAGGATGATCCAGGTGTCGTGTGTCATGGGCGCAGCTCCAATCGGCGGGTCATGTCGGTTTGCAGGGCGCGGTCAGGGTCGGCCTTCGCCGCCTCGTCGGCCCATTTCGTCCAGTCGGGATACATCGCCTTGACCTGGGCGGGCGTGGCCAGGGAATCCTTGGCCAGGTAGATCCGGCCCCCGGCCTCTTGCGTGGCGGCGATCAGCCGGCCGATCAGCGGTGCGGCCGTGTCGCGGGCGGGAAAATCGACGGCCAGCGTGTAGCCCTCCATCGGAAACGACAGGTCGCCGGCCCGGCCCGGCCCCATGCGCTTGAGCACCGCGAGCGGCGAGGCCAGGCCGCTGAGCGCGATGGTCTTGAGCATCGCCTTGAGCGCCGGCGCCCGGTCGAGCGGCACCACGCATTGGAACTGGTGAAAGCCGCGCCTGCCGTAAAGCCGGTTCCAGTCATGGATCCGGTCGAGCGGAAAGAAGAAATCCTGGATCGGGCGGATCACGGTGCGGCCGCTTGCGGGCACGCGGGCATAGTAGAGCCGGTTGAAGGCGCGGACCACCGGCCCCGACAGCGCCCAAGGGGGGGCGTCCAGCGGCACCTTGCGCGGCGCCTTGGGGCGCGGGACGAGGCCCTTGCCGGTCTCGCCCTCTTCCAGGATGCCGCGGCCCAGGTCGGGGCCGCGCGCGGTCGCGTCGATCCAGCCGACGCAATAGGTCGCCTCGGACCCGTCCAGCAGGGCGAGGTGTTCGTCCCAGTTGCGGGCGCGCCGTTCGGTGACGACCATCACGTCGCCGCGTGTCCGCATCAGGCGCAGCGTCGCGGTTTCGATCACGCCGGTCTGGCCCAGCCCGCCGCAGGTCGCGGCCCACAGGCGCCTGTTGCGTGGCGTGATCCGACGGCGGGTGCCGTCCTGCAGCAGGGTCATGGCGGTGACATGCTGGCCGAAGGAGCCGGCGCCGTGGTGGTTCTTGCCATGCACATCCATGCCGATGCAGCCGCCGATCGTGGCGAAACCGGTGCCGGGCATGACCGGCGGCAGCCATCCGCGGGGGGCAAGGATCGCGGCGAGGTCGGAAATCGTCACGCCGGCCTCGACCGTGACCTCTCCGGTTGCCGGATCGAAGGCCAGGATGCGGTCCATCCGCGTCATGTCCACCGCGCGGCCGCCGGAATTGAGCGCCGCATCGCCGTAAGAGCGGCGGTTGCCGATCGCCGGGGCCGGGGCGTCTGCCACCAGCGCGGCCAGCCCATCGGCCCGTTCCGGCCGGGCCAGCCGCCCGGTGGCCCGCAGCGCGCGGCCCCATCCGGCATAGGTGATGTCGTCGGACCAGCGCATGGGCGACCTTTCAGGCGACACGGTGTTTCAGCGAGGCGCGCTCGGCCAGCGGAAAGACGCACAGGCCGATGAGTATGGCGAACCACAGCGTGGTCAGGCGGATCACCGCGGTGGCCGGCAGCGACACCTCCAGCGGCACGCCCTGCAGCGACAGCAACCCGACCATCGCCGCCTCGGCTCCGCCGACGCCGCCCGGCGCCCCGGTCAACCCGCCGGCCAGGGTCGAGAAGGTAAAGACCGCGACCGCGGCCCAGAGCCCGATATCGGCGCCCATCCAGCCCAGCAGCAGGTGCAGGGCATAGCCTTCGGCGAACCAGCCCAGGCCGCCCAGGGCAAGGCCCGCGATCACCGTCGGCCCGTGGGAAAAGGTCGCCAGCGACCGGGCGGCCCGGCGGATGCGGCCCATCAGCCGTGGCAGCCAGCCGGTGGCGCGGTAGAACAGCGTGGTGAGACCGGCCAGCAGCCGCGGCCGTGTCGCCACATAGGCGGCGGCCAGCGCCAGGATCGCGACCGGCAGGGCAAAGGCGATCCCGGCCATGGACAGCGCCAGCGACAGCGCCAGGACCAGCGCCATGGCGGCCAGGTCCGAGGCCCGGTCGACCAAGGCCAGCGGCGCCGTGCGTTCGACCGCCCAGCCGGTTTCGCGTTTCAGCCAGCGCATGCGGATCAGCTCTCCGACCCGGCCGGGGGTGACGGACATGGCGAAACCGCCCAGGAAATGGCGGATATCTTGCAGCGCTCCGGTGGGTAGACCCAGGCGGCGGGTAAAGACATGCCAGCGCAGGGCGCGCATCAGGTAGTTGACCAGGCTCAGCGCCAGCAGCACCCAGATCTGGACCCAGGACAGGCGCGCGATCTGGGCCCTGGTTTCCTGCCAGCCCGTGGCGACGGCCAGCCCGACAAGCCCACCGATCACGAAGGCGAAGAGCACGCCCAAAAGCGCGATGTCGCGCCAGCGGCGCGACGGGCCCGGGGCGGGCGGGGGCAGGGGGGTGGTGCTCGACATGATCATTGCGCGCCATCTAGCGACGGATTGGGGCGACAATATGGATTTGTCCCGCAATCGGAAACGCGAAAGGTGCAGGTTTCGCGCAGATCAGATCTGGAACAGGTCCGCGTCTTCGATGTGGCGGGACAGCTGGGCGCTGACGAAGGGGCACAGCGGCACGACGCGGAACCCCTCGGCCCGCGCCTGCGTCACCAGGTGGCGAAACAGCGCCCGCCCGACGCCACGGCCCTGCAGCGACCGCGGCACCTGGGTATGATCGACGATCCGCAGCACCGGCGAGGCGATGGAAAAGGTCATCTCGGCCGCGCCTTCGCCGGTGCGGATCGTGTAGCGGCCCTTGGCGCCGTCGATCTGTTCGACCACATGCAGATCCGGGTCAGACAATATGCGCCTCGGTCGCGGCGATGATGTCCTCGCGGGTCACGCCGGGGGCGCATTCGACGATATGCAGGCCCTTGTGCTCGACCTCGAGCACGCCGAGATTGGTGATGATCATGTCGACCACGCCCTGTCCGGTCAGCGGCAGGGTGCAGGCCTTGAGCAGCTTGCTGTCGCCATGCTTGTTGGTGTGGTCCATGACCACGATCACCCGGCCGACGCCCGCGACCAGGTCCATGGCGCCGCCCATGCCCTTGACCAGCTTGCCCGGGATCATCCAGTTCGCCAGATCGCCCTTTTCGGACACTTCCATGGCACCCAGGATCGCCATCGCGATCTTGCCGCCGCGGATCATGCCGAAACTGGTGGCGCTGTCGAAATAGGCGGTATGGGGCAGTTCGGTGATGGTCTGCTTGCCGGCATTGATCAGGTCCGGGTCCTCGTCGCCCTCATGGGGGAAGGGACCCATGCCCAGCATGCCGTTTTCCGATTGCAGGGTCACGGTGACGCCTTCGGGGATGTAATTCGGCACCAGGGTGGGGATGCCGATGCCGAGGTTCACATAGGTGCCGTCCTGCAGTTCCTGCGCCGCGCGGGCGGCCATCTGGTTGCGGTCCCAGCCTTTGGCTTCGCCGGTCATTACACGGCCTCCTTCTGACGGGTGGTGCGCTGTTCGATGCGCTTTTCGTGGGTCCCCTGGATCAGGCGGTGCACGTAGATGCCGGGCAGATGGATGTGATCGGGATCGAGCGCGCCGGGTTCGACGATCTCCTCGACCTCCATCACGCAGACCTTGCCGCACATCGCCGCCGGCGGGTTGAAGTTGCGCGCGGTCTTGCGGAAGATCGCGTTGCCGGTCGTGTCGGCCTTCCAGGCCTTGACGATGGACAGATCGGCGACGATGCCCCGTTCGAGGATGTAGGTTTCCCCGTCGAACTCCTTGTGGTCCTTGCCCTCGGCGATCACCGTGCCGACGCCGGTCTTGGTGTAGAAGCCCGGGATGCCGGCGCCGCCGGCGCGCATGCGCTCGGCGAGCGTGCCTTGGGGATTGAATTCGAGCTCCAGCTCTCCGGACAGGTATTGGCGCATGAATTCGGCGTTTTCGCCCACGTAGGAACTGATCATCTTCTTCACCTGCCGGGTCTGCAGCAGGATGCCGATGCCGAAATCGTCGACCCCGGCATTGTTGGAGGCGAAGGTCAGGTCCTTGACGCCGCTGTCCTTGATCCGGGCCAGCAGCAATTCGGGGATGCCGCACAGGCCGAAGCCGCCGGCGGCGATGAACATGCCGTCATGCAAAAGCCCGTCGAGCGCTTCGGCCGCCGAACCATAGACCTTCTTCATCTCACTCTCCCTGCTGGTGTCGCCGCTGTTTTCGCGCCTGCAGCATGCGGAGTCAACGCAGCGCGGCCCCGGGCAGGCCTTAGGCGCCTGTTAAGCCCGGCCCCCTAGGGTCACCCCGCGGCGCGCGGGGCGCCGGCAGGCTTGGGGCAATCAGCGGCGATCCATGACCACGACCACCACGATCGAGGCGATTTTCATCGGCACGGGCCCGGACCTGGACCCGTTCGAGGGCGATTTCGTCTCCGAAGATGCCGGCACGCTGATCGGCCAGACCTTCGGCAGCGCCGGCGCGCCGCTGTGGCAATCGATCGTCGCGCTGGATCTGAACGATACCGACAATTCGGGAAGCATCGACAGCAACGATTTCGGCGGTCCGGCGGAAACCATCGGCAGCGGCGGCACGGTCGCCCAGCTGGACAGCGTGATCGATGTCGATGTGACGCTGACCTATACCGATGGCACCACTGCCACGACGACGATGCTGCTCTTGCAGGACGCGATCGGGCGCATGTTCCTGGCGCCGATGTTGACCGGGAATGCCGCGAATGCGGTGCTGGACGACAAGCCGATCGAAAGCATCAGGATCGACGCGGTCCCGGTCGACGATTACAATGGCGTCTGGACCGGGCTGGAGCCCGATGCCTTCATCGCCTGTTTCGCCGCCGGCACCCGGATCGAGACGCCGCATGGCCCGCGAGACGTCGACAGGCTGATGGCCGGCGACCTGTTGATGACGGTCGATCACGGGGCGCAGCCGATCCTGTGGATCGGCGCCACCCGCGCGGCGGCCCGGGGCTGTGGCGCGATCGTGCGCATCGCCCGCGGCGCGCTGGGCTGGGAGCAGCCGGCACGGGGGCTGAAAGTGTCCTTGCAGCATCGGGTGATGCTGCCGGCGGGCCGCGACGGGGACGAGGTTCTGCTGCGCGCGCTGGCGCTGACCACGCTGCCCGGGGTGAGCCGGATCGAGGATGGCCGCGACGTGACCTACGTGCATTTCCTGCTGCCGCGCCATTCCCTGGTGCTGAGCGAAGGGCTGGCGACGGAAAGCCTGCTGCCCGGCCCCTGGACGATGGAGCGGTTCACCCCGGCCCAGCGGGCAGAAGTGGCGCAGCTGTGCGGCGATCCGGAGGCCTATGCCGCCGCCCCTGTCCGCCCGATCCTGACCGGCCGGGCCGAACGGGACGCGGTGCGGGCCTTGCGCGCGATGCTGAAACGGTCGGCCTGAGCGCGGCGTGGCAGGGCGCGCTGCCGCTCTTGGCCTGGCGGCCGGTTCACCCCCGGCGTTTTCCGGCCAGGATGAAGATCAGGAGGATGTCTTCTTTGCGGCCTTCTTCTTGCCGCCCTTCTTCGCCGCCTTTTCCGCGACCAGCGCGACGGCCATGTCGAGTGTCACATCCTTGGGGTCGACATCCTTGGGCAGCGTCGCGTTGACCTTTTCCCATTTGACGTAGGGGCCATAGCGCCCTTCCATCACCGCGATCGGACCGCCATCGGGATGCTCGCCAAGCGCGTTGAGCGGCTTGGCCGCGGCGCGCCGGCCGCGGCCCGGATTGGCGCGTTTGTCGGCCAGCAGTTCGACCGCGCGGTTCATGCCGATCTCGAACACCTCGCCCGGATCCTTGAGGTTGACATAGACCGGCTTGGCCTCGTCGGGGGCCTGGTGCATGATGTAGGGACCGAACCGGCCGAAATTGGCCTTGACCGCGCCGCCGTCGGGATGGTCGCCCACGAACCGGGGCAGCGACAGCAGGGTCAGGGCCTTTTCCAGCGTCATCTCGTCCGCCTGCCAGCCCTTGGGCAGCGACGCGCGGTCGGGTTTCTTGTTGTCCTCGCTCACCTCGCCGCGCTGGACATAGGGCCCGAACCGGCCCGACCGCAGGGAGATATCGTTGCCATCCGCGTCCTGCCCGAGGATGCGGTCCTCGGCCTGGTCCTCGCCTCCGCCGATCGGGCGGGTGTAGCGGCATTCGGGATAGCGCGAACAGCCGACGAAACCGCCGGTCCGCGAGGTCTTGAGGTGCAGCGAGCCTTCGCCGCACAGCGGGCATTGCCGCGGATCGGTGCCATCCTCGCGCGGCGGATACAGCTGCGGGGCCAGCGCGGCGTCGAGCACGTCGAGCACCTCGGTGATGCGCAGTTCCGAGGTTTCCGCGATCGCCTTGTGGAAATCGCGCCAGAAGCTCGACATCACGTCCTTCCAGTCACGGTCGCCGGCCGAGACATCGTCCAGTTCCTCCTCCAGCTGGGCGGTGAATTCGTAGCCCACGTATTTGCGGAAGAAGTTCAGCAGGAAGATGGTGACGATCCGCCCCTTGTCCTGCGGGATCAGACGGCCCTTGTCCTTGGTGACGTAGTCGCGGTCCTGGATCGTGGTGACGATGCTGGCATAGGTCGAGGGGCGGCCGATGCCGAGCTCTTCCATCCGCTTGACCAGGGTCGCTTCGGTATAGCGCGGCGGCGGCTGGGTGAAATGCTGCTCGGGGGTGACGCCGTCCTTTTTCAGCGCCTCGCCGTCCGACATCTGCGGCAGGCGCCGGTCATCGTCGTCGACCACGTCATCGTCGCGGCCTTCCTCGTAGACCTTGAGGAAACCGTCGAACAGAACCACCTGGCCGGTGGCGCGCAGGCCGACCTGGCCGTCGGCGCTGCCGATCTCGACGATGGTGCGTTCCAGCCGCGCGCCTTCCATCTGGCAGGCGAGGGTGCGTTTCCAGATCAGGTCATAGAGCTTGCGCTGATCGGCTTCGGAGATTTTCGCATCCTCGGGCTTGAGGAACATGTCCGTGGGCCGGATGCATTCATGGGCCTCCTGCGCGTTCTTGGCCTTGTTCTTGTAGGTCCGCGCCGTGCCGGGCAGGTAGTCGGCGCCGTAGAAATCGCGGATCGCGTCACGGGCCTGGGTCACGGCCTCGGGCGCCATGTCGATGCCGTCGGTCCGCATGTAGGTGATCAGCCCGGCCTCGTAGAGGCGCTGGGCGGCGCTCATCGTGGCGCGGGCGCCCATGCCGAACTTGCGGCTGGCCTCCTGCTGCAGGGTCGAGGTCATGAAGGGCGGGGCGGGGTTGCGGCTGGCGGGCCTGGCCTCGACGCTGGTGACGCTCAGGTCGCGGCTGGTGACCGCCTGGACGGCCAATTCGGCCTGGGTTTCGTTCTCCAGGTCGAACTTGTCGAGCTTCTTGTCGGCAAGCGTCACCAGCCGGGCGGTGACGGCCTGGCCGCGCGGCGTGACCAGCTGGGCCGAGACCGACCAGTATTCGCGCGCGGTGAAGGCCTCGATCTCCATCTCGCGTTCGACGATCAGGCGCAGGCAGACGGACTGGACCCGGCCGGCGCTGCGCGCCCCGGGCAGCTTGCGCCACAGGACCGGCGACAGGTTGAAACCGACCAGGTAATCCAGCGCCCGGCGGGCCAGATAGGCCTCGACCAGGGGCGCGTCGATCTCGCGCGGGTTCTTCATCGCCTCGGTCACCGCGGATTTGGTGATGGCGTTGAACACGACGCGGCTGACCGGGGTGTCCTTTTTCAGGGCGCGACGCTTGCGCAGCGCTTCCTCCAGGTGCCAGGAAATCGCCTCGCCCTCGCGGTCGGGGTCGGTGGCGAGGATCAGGTTCGGGTCGGATTTCAGCGCCTCGGCGATCGCCGCGACATGTTTGCGCGAGTCCGCCGCCACCTCCCATGTCATGTCGAAATCGTTGTCCGGATCGACCGATCCGTCCTTGGGCGGCAGGTCGCGGACATGCCCGTAAGAGGCCAGAACCGTGTAGTCGGAGCCCAGATACTTGTTGATTGTCTTGGCCTTGGCCGGGGACTCGACGACGACGACGGGCATGGATACTCCTGATACAACGGACGGGCGGTTCTGGCGGCGGACCATGTGGGCGCGCGGCACCGATTGTCAATGCGAGGACGGCGCGGGCCGGGTCAAGGACGGGATGAGCCGATGGCACGAACGGGCGGGATGATCGCGGCGCTGGTGCTGGGGGCAGGCGTGGCGGCGGCGCAGGGCTGGGACGCGCCGACCGATCCGCCGACCGGTGCGGCCGCGGAACCGGCCCGGGGCACGCCGGCGCGGTCGGACCTGTTGGATCACTTGCGGCCGGTCATCGCCTATCACCTTGGTGCACCGTTGGAATTCCGGGTCGTCCATCTGCGAAGCGATGGCGCGCGGGCCTTTGCCATGCTGGTCGCGCAACGGCCCGGCGGGCAGCGGATCGCGATCGAGGCCACACCGATGGTGCAGCGCGACGGGGAGCCGCCGTCGCTGATCGACGGCAGCCTGGGCGCGGGGCCTGCGGTTCAGGCTTTTCTGGTGCGGCGCGGCGGACAATGGCAGGTCCTGTCCTATGCGGTCGGCGCCACCGATGCCTGGTGGGTGGGCGAACCCTGGTGCAAGACCTACGGATTCGCGCCGGTGATGCCGGACGATGCCTGCCGGGAAAACCCCTGAGGTCAGACGACGCGCGACAGCAGGCCGCCGGGCTGGCGCTGGATCGCGCCTTCCAGTTCCAGGTCGACGAGGGCCGGGCCGACCTCGGTCGCCCGCACCTTGAGGTCGCGGATCAGCTGGTCTTCGGCGACCGGGGCCGGGCCGAGGCGCGACAGGATCTGCGCATGCAGGGCGGCGGTGTCGCGCAGGCTGCGCGGCGCCGGTTCGGGCGGCGATGCTGCGGCCGTTTCCAACGGCAGCGCCGGCGCGGTTTCGGCAATAGGCCCAAGGGCTTCGACCACGTCGGCGGCGCTGCGGGCCAGGATCGCGCCATCGCGGATCAGCATGTTGCAACCGGCGGCGCGGGCATCGAAGGGGTGGCCGGGCACCGCCATCACCTCGCGCCCCTGGTCGAGCGCGTTGCGCGCGGTGATCAGGCTGCCGGACCGCGCGGCGGCCTCCACCACCACCACGGCGCGGGCCAGGCCCGAGATGATGCGGTTGCGGGCCGGGAAATGCCGGGCCTGGGGCTGCAGGCCGGGGGGCTGTTCCGAGACGATCAGCCCGGTCTGGGCGATCTGTCGACCAAGGTCGGCGTTTTCGGTCGGGTAATGCACATCGACCCCGCCGGCCAGCACCGCGACGGTGCCCGTGTCCAGCGTGGCGCGGTGGGCGGCGGCATCGATGCCGCGGGCCAGGCCCGAGACCACGGCATAGCCGGCCGCGCCCAGGTCGCGCCCCAACTTGGCGGCCATGCGGGTGCCCAGGGACGAGGCGTTGCGAGCCCCCACAAGGGCCACGAGGGGCCGGGACAACAGCGACAGATCGCCCAGTGCCCACAGCAGAGGGGGGGCGTCAGGCAGATCGTCCAGCGCGTCGGGCCAGGCGGGATCGCCCTGCACGATCAGGCGGGCGCCGATCCGGCGGCCGGCCTCGAGTTCGGCCCGGGCGACCTGTTCGGGACAGGGGCGGTAGCTGGACACCCCCGCCGCTTCGGCCACCCGGGGAAGCGCCGCGAGGGCCGCGGCGGCAGAGCCGTGTTCGGCCAGCATCCGACGATAGGTGGACACCCCGACACGGCGCGAGCGCAGCAGGCGGAGCCGGTTCAACCGGTCATCTTCCGCGGTGGGTGGGAGTGGGGGGTGAGTGGAAGAACTGTAATCCCCGGTCATCCGTCGCTCCGCCTGTTGCAGGAACAGGTTTAGCGCCGGAATAGTTAATCAGGGGTAAATCACCGCTAGAATTCCCGAAAAAATTGCACCGCACCGACGTGAATTGGTTGATCACCTTGTTTTGCTGGGGCGCGGGCATCGGTTTCACGTCGGTATCGTGTCGGCGCGGGCAGGGAATCGGGGCAGGTGTCAGAGGCGCGGGCGTTGCGCGGGGCGGCCCGGTGGAGGCCCCGGGTCAGGCCCGGGGCGGGGGGCGCTGATCCGGGCGGGCGTGCTCAGGCGGCCGCGCCGCCGACGGTCAGCCCGCCGATCAGCAGGGACGGCTGACCGACGCCGACCGGCACCCATTGGCCGGCCTTGCCGCAATTGCCGATCCCGGGGTCGAGCGCGAAATCCTTCCCGATCCCGCGGATCTGCTGCAGCGCCGTGGCGCCGTCGCCGATCAGCGTGGCGCCCTTGACCGGCGCACCGACCTTGCCGTTCCGGACCCGGTAGGCTTCGGTGCAGCTGAACACGAACTTGCCGCTGGTGATGTCGACCTGGCCGCCGCCGAACCCCACGGCCCAGATCCCGTCCTTGATCCCCGCCACGAGGTCGGCGGGGTCGGCATCGCCGGCCTGCATGTAGGTATTGGTCATCCGCGGCATCGGGATATGGGCAAAACTTTCGCGCCGGCCGTTGCCGGTCGGGTCGACGCCCATCAGCCTGGCATTCTGGCGATCCTGCATGAAGCCGACGAGAATGCCGTCCTCGATGAGGACGGTTTTCGAGGAGGCCGTGCCCTCGTCATCGACGCTGATCGAGCCGCGCCGGTCGGGCAGGGTGCCGTCATCCAGCACGGTGACACCCGGCGCCGCCACCCGCTGGCCCATCAGCCCGGCAAAGGCGGAACTGCCCTTGCGGTTGAAATCGCCCTCCAGCCCGTGGCCCACGGCCTCGTGCAGCAGGATCCCGGGCCAGCCGGGGCCCAGCACCACGTCCATGACGCCGGCGGGCGCCGGTTCGGCATCGAGGTTCACGGTGGCGATCCGCAGCGCCTCGCGCACCAGCGGCTGCCAGTGATCGGGCGCCATCAGGCCCGCCAGGCCGATGCGCCCGCCGCCGCCCATGCCGCCGCTTTCGCGCCGCCCGTCCTGTTCGACGATGACCGACACGTTGAGCCGCGCCATGGGGCGGATATCGGTGACCAGATCGCCCTCGGGGCGCAGGATCGCGACCTCCTGGTGGCTGGCGGCGAGCGTCGCGCTGACCTGGACCACGCGCGGGTCGAGCGCCCGGGCGAAGGCGTCGATCTGCTTGAGCAGGTCGACCTTGACCGCGAAGGCGGCCTCGGCCATCGGGTCAGCGTCGGTATAGAGGTGTCGGTTGGTGCGCGCCGGTGGCGGCGCCATGACCCCGCCGCCATCGCCCACGGCCAGCCGCGCGGTGGCGACGGCGCGGATCAGGCCGGCCTCGGTCAGGTCGGTGGAATGGGCGTAGCCGGCGGTTTCGCCGCGCACGGCGCGCAGGCCGAATCCCTCGGAGGCATCGAAGCTGGCGGTCTTGAGCCGGCCGTCGTCGAAGCTCAGAACCTCGGATTTGCGCCGTTCGAGGAACAATTCGCCGTCATCGGCCCCTGCGACAGCCTGCCGCAGGTGCCCCAGGGCCCGGTCGCGGTCGAGATGCGTCTCAAAAGGGCGAAAGCTGCCATCGGCCATCATGCTGTCCTTGATCTGGATCAAAAAAGCGGCCCCATGTCGCAACCGCTCGTCTTGTTTTGCCCATCTGAATATGGGAATACGTCGTCCGGATACAACGGGATTCCGTCCCGGCCGGAGGAGCCGGGCCAAGCCCGCAAGGGAATTCGCCGGCAAGCCGGGGGATCGGACGGGGTCCGGGGGATGTGACATCGCAACGCAGGCACGTTGCCGACGCAAGGATGAAGACGCGCATGACAGCCAAGTTCAGAACATTCGCCGCCGCCGCCGGGTTCGGCCTGACCGCGGGGCTCGCCTCGGCCCAGACCGCGCTGGAGGATCTGCCGATCGTCGGCGCCCCGGTCGATGGCGCGACCGGGTTCCAGCCGGCGGCCTCCAAGCTGGCGCGCGACCTGCAATGGCTGGACGGGCTGATCCTGGTGATCATCACCGCGATCACGCTGTTCGTTCTGGCGCTGCTGGCCTGGGTGATCCTGCGCTACAACCAGAAGGCCAACAAGGAGCCGGCGCGGTTCACCCACAATTCGCCGCTCGAGATCGCCTGGACCGTGGTGCCGATCGTGGTCCTGGTCTTCATCGGTGCCTTTTCCCTGCCCGTGCTGTTCGACCAGCAGGAAATCCCCGAGGGCGAGGTCTATGTGAACGTGACCGGGAACCAGTGGTTCTGGACCTATGAATATCCCGAAGAGGACGTGACCTTCGAAAGCCGGATGATCGGCGGGCCGTCCTATTTCGCCGATGGCGACTGGCAGTCGGGAACCAACCGCCCGATGCCCGACACCATCTCCCATCTGGAACTCGCCGGCTACGGCGCCGACGAATTCGGCCTGGCGACCGACACCGCCGTGGTCGTGCCCGTGGGTCGCGTCGTGGTGATGTCGGTCACCGGCGCCGACGTGATCCATTCCTGGACCATTCCGTCCTTCGGCGTGAAACAGGACGCCGTGCCCGGGCGCCATGCCCAGCTGTGGTTCGAGGCCGAGCAGGAGGGCATCTATTTCGGCCAGTGTTCGGAACTCTGCGGCAAGGACCACGCCTTCATGCCGATCACCGTCAAGGCAGTCAGCGAAGAGGTCTATGCCCAGTGGCTGGACCGGGTCCGCACCGACGACGCCTATCAGGCCTGGTAGACCCGACCGATGACCGACCTGACCCAGCAACCGGCCCTGCAGCGCGAGGCGCAGTTCGGAGATTACTTCGAACTGCTCAAGCCGCGCGTGATGTCTCTGGTCGTGTTCACCGCTCTGGTGGGCCTGCTGGTGGCACCAGGCCCGGTGCATCCCTTCATCGGCTTCGTGGCGATCCTGTGCATCGCCGTGGGCGGCGGCGCCTCGGGGGCGCTGAACATGTGGTGGGACGCGGATATCGACTCGGTGATGAAGCGCACGCGGAACCGACCGATTCCGTCGGGCCGCGTGTCGGGGGACGAGGCGCTGGCCCTTGGCCTGGCGCTGTCGGGTTTTTCGGTGATCCTGCTGGGCCTGGCGGCGAATTGGATCGCGGCCGGCCTGCTGGCCTTCACCATCTTCTTCTATGTCGTCGTCTATTCGATGTGGCTGAAGCGCTCGACTCCGCAGAACATCGTCATCGGCGGGGCCGCCGGGGCGTTTCCGCCGATGATCGGCTGGGCCGTGGCGACCGGCGGGGTGAGCCTTGAATCGGTGCTGATGTTCGCGCTGATCTTCATGTGGACGCCGCCGCATTTCTGGGCGCTGGCGCTGTTCGTGAAGTCCGATTACGGCGATGCCCGGGTGCCGATGCTGACCGAAACCCATGGCCGCACGACGACGCGGGCGCATATCCTGGGCTACACGGCGTGCCTGGTGCCGGTGGCGGTCGGCCTGGCGTTCACGCCGATCGGCGGGCCGGTCTACCTGGCCGTGTCGGTGGTGCTGAACGGCTGGTTCCTCAAGGCCGCCTGGGAGGTGTTCCGCCGCAGCGACGCCGACAGCGACGCCGACAACCACGCGGCCGAAAAGCGCGCCTTCAAGGTCTCGTTGTCCTATCTGTTCCTGCATTTCGGCGCCCTGCTGGTCGAGGCCGTGCTGCGCGCCGCCGGGCTGGGGGGCTGGTGATGGCGCTGCGCGTCGAACATGAATTGCACGAACGCCGCCGCGGCAAGAACCTGGGCATGCTGGGGCTGCTTGTGGGCTTCATCGCGCTGGTTTTCGGCCTGACCGTGGTCAAGGTGCTGAACCTGCCCGATATCCGCCAGATGGAGCGGTTCGACCATGTCGCCCGCCCGGCCCTGGAACCCGGCGCCATCGACGCCGCGCGGGAGCGCGCCGCCGAGGCCGATGCCGCCGCGACCGCGGAGCAAGGTCAATGAGCGACGATCGCTACCGGGCCCTGCGCGCCGCCGCGTCCCGCTCGACCGCCCTGCAGGCCGTGTTCGTGGTGGTGTTCATGGGCGCCATGGCCTGGGCCGCGGTGCCGTTCTACGACTGGTTCTGTCGGGTCACCGGCTTTGGCGGCACCACCGGGACCGCCGATGCCTCGGGCGAGGTCGAGGTGCTGGACCAGACCATCAAGGTGCGTTTCAACGCCTCGCTGGCCCGCGACATGCCGTGGGAGTTCCGCCCGGTCGAAACCCAGATGGAACTCAGGATCGGTCAGCAGGGGCTGGCCTGGTACGAGGCCCACAACCCGACCGACCGCCCGATCACCGGCACCGCCAGCTACAATGTCGCCCCCTACGAGGCCGGGCCGTTCTTCATCAAGGTGGATTGCTTCTGCTTCGAGGAACAGGTGCTGCAACCGGGCGAGACCATGCTGATGCCGGTGCAGTTCTTCGTCGATCCCGAGATCGTCGACGACCGCGAAGGCCAGTATATCCACACCATCACCCTGGGCTATACCTTCTACGAATCCGCGCAGTCCGCGGCGGACCAGCAGGCCGCCCTGACCCCTGATCTGGCCGCGCCCGGCGCGCCGGCCGCGAACTGAACCCCGCCGCAAGGACCGACCAACAGGAAACGAACATGGCGCACGAAAAGAACCACGATTACCATATCCTGCCCCCATCGATCTGGCCATTTGTCGGCGCGGTCAGCGCCTTTGTGATGCTGTTCGGCGCGGTGCTGTGGATGCAGCCTTCGGGCACGCCCTGGCTGTTCCTGGCGGGCTTCGTCGGCGTCGCCTACACGATGTTCGGCTGGTGGGCCGATGTGGTCGCCGAAAGCCGGGTCGGCGATCACACCCCGGTGGTGCGGATCGGGCTGCGCTACGGCTTCATCCTGTTCATCATGTCCGAGGTGATGTTCTTCGCCGCCTGGTTCTGGAGCTTTTTCAAACACGCGCTCTACCCGATGGGCCCGCAAAGCCCGGCGGTGGACGGCCAATGGCCGCCGGCGGGGATCGAGACCTTCGATCCCTGGCACCTGCCGCTGATCAACACCCTGATCCTGTTGTGTTCCGGCGCCGCCGCGACCTGGGCGCACCATGCGCTGGTGCATGACAACAACCGCCAGGACATGAAGAACGGGTTGATCCTGGCCGTGTTGCTGGGGGTGATCTTCACCTTCTTCCAGGCCTATGAATACAGCCATGCGGGCTTCGGCCTGGCCGGCAACATCTATGGCGCCAACTTCTTCATGGCGACGGGGTTCCACGGCGTGCACGTGATCATCGGCACGATCTTCCTGTTCGTCTGCCTGCTGCGCCTGCAGAAGGGCGATTTCACCCAGGAGAAACATGTCGGCTTCGAGGCTGCCGCCTGGTATTGGCACTTCGTCGACGTTGTCTGGCTGTTCCTGTTCTTCTCGATCTACATCTGGGGAAGCTGACCGGCCGGGGGGTCTTGACCCTCCGCCCCCACATCGCCAACAAGCGCGGGGTCATTCGCCCCGCGCTTCTTCGTTCAAGGCCGTCCATGCTGCGCAAGCTCGCCTTTCCGATCCTTCTGGGTGTCGCCGGTGTCGCCATTCTGGTGGCGCTGGCGATCTGGCAGATGCAAAGGCTGGCGTGGAAAGAGGGCGTGATCGCCCGGATCGAGGCGCAGATCGCCGCCGATCCCGTGCTGCTGCCCGCTGCGCCGGACCCCGTGGCCGACAATTACCTGCCGGTGATCGTCGAGGGCGCGCCGACCGGGCAGGAGTTGCACGTGCTGACCTCGGGCACGCCGGCCGGGCAGGGCTACCGGGTGATTTCCGCCTTCGAGACGGCCGAGGGGCGGCGGATCCTGCTGGACCAGGGGCTGATGGACTATGCGGACAAGGACACGCCACCCGCAACCGACCCGGTGACGGTGCAGGGCAACCTGGTCTGGCCGGACGAGGGCAGCGCCGCCGACAAGGCGCCGAACCTGGCCGAGAACATCTGGTTCGCCCGCGCCGTCGCGCCGATGGCCGGGGCGCTGGACACCGAGCCGCTGCTGCTGGTGCAATCGGCGGCCAGCGCCTATGACCCGCGGATCACCCCGCTGCCGGTGGATACGCGCAACATCCGCAACGACCACCTGGAATACATGATCACCTGGTTCAGCCTGGCCGCCGTCTGGGCCGCCATGTCGGGCTGGCTGGCAACCCGCATCCTGCGCCGGAAGGACTGACCGACATGCGCTATATCTCGACCCGGGGCCGGGCCCCGAGCCTGAGCTTCGAAGAGGCGATGATGACCGGGCTGGCCCGCGATGGCGGGCTGTATCTGCCCGAAACCGTGCCGACAATGGCGCCCGACGAGATCGCGGGCCTGGCAGGCCTGCGATACGAGGAGGTCGCCTTTCGGGTGATGCGCCCCTTTATCGGCGACGCCTTCACCGATGCCGAGTTCCGGGCCCTGATCGACCGCGCCTATGCCGGCTTCGGCCATGCCGCCCGCGCGCCGCTGGTCCAGCTGGCGCCGAACCATTTCCTGCTGGAACTGTTCCACGGGCCGACCCTGGCCTTCAAGGATTTCGCCATGCAGCTGATCGGCCAGCTGATGCAGGCGGCGCTGGAACGGTCCGGCCAGCGGATCACCATCGTCGGCGCCACCAGCGGCGATACCGGCAGCGCGGCGATCGAGGCGTTCAAGGGCCTCGACAATGTGGATGTCTTCATCCTGTTCCCCCATGGCCGGGTCTCCGAGGTGCAGCGCCGGCAGATGACCACGGCGGCCGAGGGCAATGTCCATGCCCTGGCCGTCGACGGTGATTTCGACACCTGTCAGGCCCGGCTGAAGGACATGTTCAACGATTTCGCCTTTCGCGACGCGGTCGGGCTGGCCGGGGTGAACAGCATCAACTGGGCGCGGGTGCTGGCGCAGGTGGTCTATTACTTCACCGCCGCGGTCAGCCTGGGCGCGCCGCATCGCAAGATCGGCTTTACCGTGCCCACGGGCAATTTCGGCGACATCTTCGCCGGTTTCATCGCCCGGGAAATGGGCCTGCCGGTGGACAGGCTGGTGATCGCCACCAACCAGAACGACATCCTGCACCGCACCCTGGAAACCGGCGCCCAGGTGACGCAGGGGGTGACGCCCTCGATCAGCCCCAGCATGGATATCCAGGTCAGCAGCAATTTCGAACGCGCCCTGTTCTGGGCCTATGGCCGCGACGGCGCCGTGGTCTCCGAGCAGATGGACGACTTGCGCGCCAAGGGGCGGTTCACCATCAGCCAGGGCGCGATCGACTTCCTGCGCGGCGCCTTCGCCAGCGGCCGCGCCAGCGAGGCCGAGACCCTGGCCACGATCGCCGGGATCGCCCGCACGACGGGCGAGGTGCTGTGCCCGCATTCCGCCGTGGGCGTCAAGGTCGCCGCCGACCATCTGGGCGCGGTGCCCATGGTCACGCTGGCCACCGCCCATCCGGCCAAGTTCCCCGAGGCGGTGCACCGGGCGACCGGAATGCTGCCGCCTCTTCCCTCGCACATGGCGGACCTTTATGACCGACCGGAGCGGGTGACCCGGGTCGCCGACGATCTGGCCGCCCTGCAGACCCTGATCAAGGAGCGGCGCCGCGCGTGAGCATCGAAACCCATACCCTGCCCAATGGCGTGCGCGTCGTCGTCGAACCGATGGAGGGGCTGAAAAGCGCCTCGGTCGGGATCTGGATCGATGCCGGCGGCCGCCACGAACGGGCCGAGCAGAACGGCGTCGCCCATTTCCTCGAACATATGGCCTTCAAGGGCACGCAGACGCGCAGCGCCCTGCAGATCGCCGAGGAAATCGAGGATGTGGGCGGCTATATCAATGCCTATACCAGCCGCGAGATGACCGCCTATTACGTCCGCATCCTGGAGGATGACGTGGCGCTGGCGATGGATGTGCTGGCCGATATCCTGCTGAACCCGGTCTTCGACACCCGCGAGATCGAGGTCGAGCGCGGGGTGATCCTGCAAGAGATCGGCCAGGCGCTGGACACGCCCGACGACATCATCTTCGACTGGTTGCAGGAGGAATCCTATCCCGACCAGCCGCTGGGCCGCACCATCCTGGGCGACAGCGACCGGGTGAAGCGGTTCGGCAAGTCCGACCTGTCGGATTTCGTGGCCGAACATTACCGCCCCGACCAGATGATCCTGTCGGCGGCGGGTGGCGTCGATCCCGATCAGATCCTGCGCCTGGCCGAACGCTATTTCGGGCATCTGGTGGCGCGCGCGGGGGGGGCTGCCGCCGAAACCGCCCGCTTTGCCGGGGGCGAGCGGCGGGTCGTCAAGGCGCTGGAACAGGCCCATATCGCCCTGGCCTTCGAGGGGCCGAGCTATACCGACCCCGACATCTACGCCGCCCAGATCCATTCCATCGCGCTGGGCGGGGGCATGTCGTCGCGGCTGTTCCAGGAACTGCGCGAAAATCGCGGGCTGTGCTACACGATCTTTGCCCAGGCCGGCGCCTATGCCGATACCGGGATGACCACGATCTATGCCGGCACCTCGGCCGAGGAACTGGGCGCCCTGGCCGAGGTGACGATCGACGAGATGCGCCGCGCCGCCGACGACATGAGCGACGCCGAGGTCGCCCGGGCCCGCGCCCAGATGAAGGCGGGGATGCTGATGGGGCTGGAAAGCCCCTCGAACCGGGCCGAGCGGATGGCGCGGATGCTGTCGATCTGGGGCCGGGTGCCGAGCATCGAGGAAACCGTCGAACGGATCGAGGCGGTAAGCACCGCCGACGTGCGCGCCATGGCCGCGCGGATGGCCGGGCAGGCGGGCAGCGCCCTGGCGCTTTATGGCCCGGTGGAGCGGGCGCCGGGCCTGGACGCCCTGCGGGCAAGGCTTGCCGCGTGATGCTGCTCGGGCGGCGGAAGATCCGGCTGGAAACCGAGCGCATGACCCTGCGCCCCCCGGCCCATGCCGATTTCCGCGCCTGGGCCGAGCTGCGCGCCCAAAGCGCGGCCTTTCTGCAGCCCTGGGAGCCGACCTGGGCCGAGGATCATCTGACCCGCAAGTCCTTCACCAACCGGGTCTACTGGGCGGCGCGGTCGATCGCGGCCGGCACGGCGCTGCCGCTGTTCCTGATCCGCCGCGAGGATGACCGGCTGCTGGGCGCGATCACCCTGGATCACATCAAGCGCGGCCCGGCCCAATCCGGCACCACGGGCTACTGGATCGGGGACCCCTTCGTGCGCCAGGGCTACATGCGCGAGGCGGTTCTGGCGGTGGTGCATCATGCCTTCAACACCCTGGACCTGAGCCGGATCGAGGCCGGCTGCCTGCCGGAAAACCGCGCCTCGCGCGCGCTGCTGGAAAGCTGCGGCTACAAATACGAAGGCGTGGCGCAAAGCTATCTTCAGATCAACGGACGTTGGCGCAATCATGTGCTCTACGCCAATCTGCGCCATGACCGGCGCGGCAAGACGGATGTGGGCTAGGGCCTGCATGGCCCATCGCGGACCCGGGATGCCAAATGCCTTCGGATTCTGTCCGAAGGCGGAAAATTGCTGTTCTTCGGGATGGTTTAGGCGGATTTCCGCAAGGCTGTTTGGTTTCCGGAGCACGGTGGATTAGGTCGGTGTCGCGAACCCAAGCAAACCCTGAAAGGATCGACATGACCCTCAAAAAGACCTTTTTCACCACGCTCGCGGCCACCGGCATGGCTGTTGCATCCTTCGCCGCCGTCCCCGCCGTCGCACAGGTGATGGACGCCCCCGCGGCGCCCGCCGATGTGGACGATGTCGAACTGGATGCCTTTGTCGAAGCGCTCGCTTCGGTCATGGAGATCGAAGAAAGCTACGCCGCCCGCCTGGGCGAAGCCGAAGGTGACGAAGCCATGCAGCAAGAGCTGATGGAAGAGGCCCGCGCCGAAATGGTGGAGGCGGTGAACGAGACGCCCGAGATGGATGTCGAGCGCTACCTCGAGATCCTCGAACTGGCCCAGACCGATCCCGACCTGAGCGCCGAGCTGGTCGAGCGCATGGAAAACTGAGCGCCGTCCCTCACGGCGACAGGCGCCGCCCGCATGCCGATCGACCGGCATGCGGGCGGGGCCGAAGCCCTATTCCCGAAGCACCGCCCCCGGGTTCAGGATCCCCGCCGGGTCGAGCGCCGCCTTGATCGTCCGCATCACCGCCAGCTTGGCCGGGTCGGCATAGCGTTCCAGGTCGTCGACCTTGAGCCGGCCGATCCCGTGTTCGGCGCTGACCGACCCGTCCATCGCATGCACCAGGTCGTGGATGCCGCGCTTGATCGCGTCGCGGTCGTCCAGATGATCGGCCCGGGTCCGGCCGGGCTGCGGAAAGACGTTGTAATGCAGGTTGCCGTCGCCCAGATGGCCGAAGCAATTGACCCGGAAATCGCCGATCCGCGCCAGGACCCCGGGGGCGCGGTCGAGGAACTCCGGGATCGCGCCCAGCGGCAACGAGATGTCGTGCGATGAAACCGACCCGATCCGGCGGTTCGCCTCGGGGATGTTTTCACGGATGTCCCACAGATCGCGCCGCTGCGCCTGCGACGCCGCGATCACGCCATCGTTGACCAGACCGGCCTCGAGGGCCGCTTCGAACAAGGTTTCGAGCGCCCCGGTCGGGTCCAGCCCGGCGGGCAGGCCGATCTCGATCAGCACCGACCAGTCCGGCGCCTGGTCGAAGGGGCGGCGATAGGCGACGCCGGTTTCGTCCAGGAAATCGAAGCCCTGCCGGTGGATCAGTTCGAACCCGCTGACCGCCTCGCCCAGCCGGTCGCCGGCCAGGGCCAGCAGGTCGAGGGCCGCGCGGGGGCCGGCCACCGCCAGCAGCGCGGTGCCCTGGCCCGCCGGGATCGGCGACAGTTTCAGCGCGGCGGCGGTGATGATGCCCAGCGTCCCCTCTGATCCGATCACCAGGTCGCGCAGGTCATAGCCGGTATTGTCCTTGCGCAGCCGGGTCAGCCCGGTCCAGACCGTGCCATCGGCCCAGACCACCTCGAGCCCCAGGCATTGCACCCGGGCGTTGCCATAGCGCAGCACGTTGGTGCCCCCGGCATTGGTCGCCAGCAGGCCGCCGATCCGGGCCGAGCCTTCGGAGGCCAGCGACAGCGCGAACATCCGTCCGGCGTCGCGCGCCGCGGCCTGGATATCGGCCAGCACCGCGCCGGCTTCGGCCACCATCACGTTCTCCGACGGCAGGACCGACCGGATCGCCGCCATCCGGCGCAGCGACAGGACCACCGGTGCCGGGCCGTCGGACAGCAATTGCCCGCCGACCAGCCCGGTGCCGCCGCCATGGGGCACGATGCCGACCCGCGCCGCCGCACAGGCGCGGACCACCGTCGCGACCTCGTCGGTCGTGCCCGGCGCCACGACCAGGCCGGTGCCGTGCCAGCGCCCGCGCGGCTCTTCCAGCATCGCGGCGGTATCGGCGGGAAAGGCGGCGGCGGGCAATGCCGCGCGCAGCTCTGCCTCGAAAGCGGGGGAAACGGGGGTCAGATCGGTCATCGGGAGGGTTCTAGTCGCTCAGCAACGCAGGCTCCAGCACGATCACCGTCGGTTGCGCCGGCAGGCTGGTCAGCGACAGCACGAGGTCCGACCCGCCGGGGCGCTCTACGGCAAAGCCGGCCTCTTCCATCCGCACCACGAACCGGTCCAGGGTGCCGCGCCCGAACCAGTGCATCGGGATCACCACGCTGGCGCGCAGCCGCTCCATGATCCGCACCACGGTGTCGTGGTCCAGCGTCAGCCCGCCATCGACCGCCACCATCACCACGTCGACCCGGCCCAGCGCGGCATATTGCGCCGCGTCGGGTTCGTGGTGCAGGTGGCCCAGATGGCCGATGCACAGCCCCGCCACCTCGAAGACGAAGATCGAATTGCCGTTCTCGCGCACCTGCAGACCGCCGCCCGAGCGGACATCGGTATGCACGTTGCGCACCAGCATCTCGCCCAGGTCCAGGGAATGGTCGCGCGGGCCGTCGGCATCGGCCCAGCCTTCCAGCACATGGGGGATCGCCGGGTCGGGAAAGGCGGTCCAATGGGTGGAATGGGCGTTGTTCATCGTCACCACGTCGGGGATCAGGTCGACATTTCCGAAGAACCCGGTGAAATCGGTCATCGCGGTCAGCCCGCCGGGGGTGCGCAGGTAGAACATCGCATGGTCGACATAGCCGATCCGGACGGTGTCGCTTGCGATCGGTTCGGCCCAGCTGGCCCGGTGCAGATATTGCACCCCGGGCACCTGGCTGAGCGCGACGCAATGGGACGGGATCCGGTCCTGGGCGGCGGCGGGGGCGGCCAGAGAGACCAGGGCAGAGGCGACAAGGGCAAGGACGAGACGAAGCATGACGCGGACCTCCTGGCCGGAAGGATAGCGCGGCAGAGCGGAAAGTCAGCACAACAGATGACGGGAAGCCGACGCGCGGCGGCGGCGCGGTTCATCTTGCCCTTGTTCCGCCTTGCGCCTATGAGGGCGCGGACGTGAAAGGGCAGGGCAGACCATGTCGGTTCTGGTGATGAAATTCGGCGGCACATCGGTCGCCACGCTCGACCGTATCCGCCGCGCGGCCAAGCGCGTGGGGGTGGAGGTCGCCAAGGGCCATGACGTGATCGTCATCGTCAGCGCCATGGCCGGCGAAACCAACAAGCTGGTGGGTTTCGTGGACGAGACCAGCCCGCTTTACGATGCCCGCGAATACGATGCCGTGGTCAGTTCGGGCGAAAACGTGACCGCCGGGCTGATGGCGCTCACCTTGCAGGAAATGGACATCCCGGCGCGGTCCTGGCAGGGCTGGCAGGTGCCGGTCCGGACGACAAGCGCCCACAGCGCCGCCCGGATCGAAGAGATCGAGCCCGACAACATCCGCGCCAAATTCGCCGAAGGCATGAAGGTCGCCGTGGTCGCGGGGTTCCAGGGGGTCAGCCCCGAGGGCCGGATCACCACGCTGGGTCGGGGCGGCTCCGACACCACCGCCGTGGCCTTTGCCGCCGCCTTCGGCGCGGTGCGCTGCGATATCTACACCGATGTGGACGGGGTCTATACCACCGACCCGCGCATCGCCGACAAGGCCCGCAAGCTGGACCAGATCGCTTTCGAGGAGATGCTGGAACTGGCCTCCCTGGGCGCCAAGGTGCTGCAGACCCGCTCGGTCGAGCTGGCGATGCGCTATGGTGTCAAGCTGCGGGTTCTGAGCAGTTTCGAGGAACAATCGGACGATGCGGGCACGCTGGTCTGCCCCGAGGAGGACGTGATGGAAAACCGACCCGTATCGGGCATCGCCCATAGCCGCGACGAGGCCAAGATGACGCTGATCAGCGTTGCCGACCGCCCGGGCATCGCCGCCGCCATATTCCTGCCCCTGTCCGAGGCCGGGGTGAACGTGGACATGATCGTCCAGAACATCTCCGAGGACGGGCGCACGGACATGACGTTCTCCTGCCCGATCGACCAGGTGAAGCGGGCCGACAAGGCGCTGATGGAGGCCAAGGAGCGGGGCGATCTGAACTTCCACGACCTGGTCGCCGATACGGATGTGGCCAAGGTCAGCGCCGTCGGCATCGGCATGCGGTCCCAGTCCGGCGTCGCCGCGAAGATGTTCAAGACGCTGAGCGACGAGAACATCAACATCAAGGTCATCGCCACCTCGGAAATCAAGATTTCCGTCCTGATCGACCGGAAATACATGGAACTGGCGGTCCAGGCCCTGCATGATGCCTTCGAATTGGAGAAGGCGGGGTAACGAAGCGTTAACCGACCCTGTGCGATCCATGGGCGTGATGCGGCCAAGCGGGAGACCGTCATGATCCGGTGGCTTCTTGCCCTTACCCTTCTTTTCCTGTCCGCCTGCACCGAGGCGGTGCCCGAGGATGGCTCGGCCCGGGTGCTGGTCATGGGCGACAGTCTGATGGCATTCAATGGCGCCGCCGGGCGGGGCGTGGCCGACGGGTTGGAAGCCGCTCTGGGCGTGCCGGTCGTCGACCGCGCGGTGGCCGGCGCGCGGTATTTCCATGCCCTGCCGATCAGCGGCGCCGCGGGGATGCGGATCGACGCGCAATACCGGCCCGGGGATTGGGACTGGGTGGTGCTGAACGGTGGCGGCAACGACCTGCTGCTGGGCTGCGGATGCGGCCCCTGTGCGGCGCAGCTGGACCGGTTGATCAGCGCCGACGGGCGTGCCGGCGCGATCCCGGATCTGGTGGCCCGGTTCCGCGGGCAGGGCGCCCGGGTGCTGTATACCGGCTATCTGCGCACGCCGGGCATCACCTCTCCGGTCGAGGCCTGCGGACCGCTGGGGGACGCGATGGACCGGCGCCTGGCCGCCATGGCCGCGCGCGATCCGGGGGTGGTGTTCGTGTCGCTGGCCAGGCTGGTGCCCGACGGCGACGACAGCTATCACGCCCGCGACCTGATCCATCCGTCGCCCCGGGGCAGCGCGGCGATCGCGGCGCTTGTGGCCCGGCGCATCGCCGACCATCGCTGAAGGCAAGGCGGTGCCGTCAAAGCCGTTTCGCTTTCCGGTAGAGTATGATCTATAGCGGAAAAAGGGGCGGTGACAGGCGCCGCGCGACCGGGGACAGCCATGCCAGAGACGATGGAAACCGCCAGCCGTCGGCTGCTTGGGCGTTTGCGCGACGTCATGGCCGCCGATGCGGCCGGGCAGACGCGGCTGGATCGGATCGTCGGGCTGATCGCGGGGTCCATGGGGGCCGAGGTCTGTTCGATCTATCTGTTCCGCGATGCCGACACGCTGGAATTATGCGCGACCGAAGGCCTGGCCGCCGAGGCGGTCCACAAGACCCGGATGCGGCTGGGCGAGGGGCTGGTCGGCCGGGTCGCCCGCACCCGGCAGGTGATCAACACCGCCGATGCCCCGGCAGAGCGCGGGTTCCGCTACATGCCCGAAACCGGCGAGGAGCGTTATTCCAGCTTTTGCGGGATCCCGATCCAGCGGCTGGGCGATGTCATGGGCGTGCTCGTCGTGCAGTTCCGCGATGCCCGCCGGCTGACCGCGGACGAGATCTATGCGCTGGAAGTCGTGGCCATGGTGCTGGCCGAGATGACCGAGCTGGGCGCCTTCACCAGCGATGACGGCGCGATCATGGCGCGCCACCAGCAGCCGGTCCTGTTCCGGGGCGCGACGGGGCAGGAGGGCGCGGCCGGCGGTCATGTCTTTCTGCACGAGCCGCGGGTGGTGGTGACCAACCCGATCGCCGAGGACCCGCAGGCCGAGCTTGTGCGCCTGCAGGCGGCGATCGACACCTTGCGGGTGTCGGTCGACGAGATGCTCGAGCGTTCGGTTTCGACCGCGCCGGACCAGGTTCAGGTGCTGGAAGCCTACCGGATGTTCGCCAATTCCAAGTCCTGGCTGCGCCGGATGGAAGAGGATATCCGTGGCGGCCTGTCCGCCGAGGCGGCGGTGGAAAAGGAACAATCCCTGGCCCGGTCGCGCCTGGTCGAGGCCGGAGACGCCTATCTGCGCGACCGGCTGCACGACCTTGACGACCTGTCGAACCGGCTGCTGCGGATCCTGACCGGGCAAGGGTCCGATACCGGCGCCGACCTGCCCGACAACCCGGTCCTGGTGGCGCGCAATATCGGCCCCGGAGAGCTGCTGGATTACGGCCGGCGGCTGAAGGGGGTGGTGCTGGAGGAGGGCTCGGTCGGGTCCCACGCCGCGATCATCGCCCGGGCCTGGGCGATCCCGCTGGTGATCCACGCCAGGAACATCACCACCGAGGCGTTGAACGGCGATCCGATCCTGGTCGACGGCGACCAGGGCGTGGTCCATCTGCGGCCCGACGAGACGGTGAAATCGGCCTTTGCCGACAAGCTGGCGATGCAGACCCGCGCGCAGGAACGCTATGCCTCGATCCGCGAGCTGCCGGCCGAAACGCAATGCGGGCGGCGCATCGGGCTGCACATGAATGCCGGGCTGATGGCCGACCTGCCCTCGCTGCCCTCGTCGGGGGCCGAGGGCGTGGGCCTGTTCCGGACCGAGTTGCAATTCCTGATCCGCAACCAGATGCCCAAGCGGGCCGAACTGTCGGCGCTTTATGCCCGGGTGATGGATGCGGCGGGTGGCAAGCGGGTCGCGTTCCGCACGCTCGATATCGGGTCGGACAAGGTGCTGACCTACATGAAGCCCCAGGACGAACCCAATCCGGCGATGGGTTGGCGCGCGATCCGGGTCGGGCTGGAAAAGCCCGGCGTGCTGCGGATGCAGTTGCAGGCGCTGATCCGGGCCGCGAATGGCCGCGCCTTGACGGTGATGTTCCCGTTCATCGCCCAGATGGAGGAATTCCGCGCCGCCCGGGCCGAGTTCGACAAGGCGATGGAGCGCGAACGCATCCTGGGCCATCCGCTGCCCGCCAAGGTCGAGGTGGGCGCGATGCTGGAAACGCCCAGCCTGGCCTTTGCCCCGGACCTGTTCTTTCAAGAGGTCGATTTCCTGTCGATCGGGGGCAATGACCTCAAGCAGTTCTTTTTCGCCGCCGACCGGGAAAACGAACGGGTGCGCAAGCGCTACGACACGCTCAATCTCAGTTTCCTGACCTTGATCGAACAGATCGCCCGGCGCTGCGACGCGGCCGGAACGCCGCTGAGCTTCTGCGGCGAGGATGCCGGCCGGCCGATCGAGGCGGTCTGTTTCGCGGCCCTTGGCGTGCGGATGCTGTCGATGCGGCCGGCCTCGATCGGGCCGGTCAAGCATTTGCTGCGGCGGGTCAATCTGGACGATCTGCGCGACGTGATCGAGGCCGCCCGGCAGCGCGGCGATCAATCGGTGCGCGGCGCGGTCAGCGACTGGCTGCGCGGCCAGACCTGAGGCGCATCAGGCCCGGGTCACCGGCCGTTTCAGCCGCGCCAGTTCGGCATGGAAGGCATCGGCCACGGCGTCGGGCCCGTGGGTCCGGGCCAGGGCGCGCAGGCCGAAATGGACATGGGCGATCTCGACGTAATAGTCGATGAAGGCATAGTTCGTGCCGGCCCCGGCGGCGGCGCCCAGCACCGGAACCGCCTGGGTCGCCAGCTTCTGGCTGAGCACGGCGGCGAATTTCGGGGCGACCTTGGCGATCAGCTTGTTCAGCGCCGGCCCGGTCAGCGACAGGCGGGCGCCCAGAAAGGCGGTGTCGATCCCGTCATCGCCGTCGCCCGGGCCCCCGGCGCCGAACACGGCCAGGCATTCGGCGCGGGTCTCGGGGCTGGTCGGGTCTTCGCCATGTTGCGCGGCGACGCCCTGCACGGCGCGGAAGATGAAGGTGGTGGCCACCGGCAGTTCGGCCAGCGCCGTGGGCAACCCGCCAAGCCCGCCCAACGCGCCCGAGATCGTGCCCAGCACGCGATGCGCCCGGTCGCCGGTGATCCGCGCGCCCAGGCCCCCGCGCGACCGCCCGGCCAGGTCGTAGCTTTGCGACAGGGCCCGGCGGGCGGCCTCCTCGATCTGGCGACGGGTGCCTCCGGGCAGCAGTTTCAGCCCGTCCTCGACCTGCGCGCCGACGAAGGTCACGATCTGCATCAGCACCGATTGCGCCCTGTTCTGGCGCCGGGCCAGGGCGGCGACGACGGCGCGGGCCGCATCGTCGAGCGGCGGCAGGGGCTGGGCCGGGTTGACCTCGCGCATCGGGGGATCGGTCGCTGTCATGACCGATAGATGGGGTGGCGGGCTGGGCGGGTCAATCCTGTGCCCGGGTCACGGGACCGCAGATGCCGTCCCAGTCGCCGAAGCCCAGCACCCGGTCGGGATTGGTCGGCGGCGGCATCACCACCCCGTCCAGGCGGGAAAAACCGAACCGCGCGTAATAGGGCGCGTCGCCCACCAGCAGGACCCGGGCCGGGCCGGTTTCGCCGGCCCGGTGGATCACCTCGCGCACCAGAAAACCGCCCAGGCCTTCGCCCTGGCGGGTCGGATGGACCGCCACGGGGCCCAGCAGGCAGGCCGGATGCGGGCCGATCCGGACCGGCCAGGCGCGGATCGCGGCGGCCAGCACGCCGTCCTCGTCGCGCAGGACCATGCACATCCGCGCGGTCGGCGGCACCCCGTCGCGCAGCCGGTAGGAGGACAGCGCCTCGCGCCCCGGGGCGAAGCACAGGTCGAACAGGGCTTCGACCTCCCACCAATCGGCCTCGGTTTCGGTGCTGAGCTGCATGGGCCCTGTTCGCGGCTAAAGACTGGCCGCCGCCCTAGCATGACTATAGGACAAAGCAAACCGTTGGAGAGATGCATGTTCTACCGCCCCGAGGATGGCCACGGCCTGCCGCACAACCCGTTCAACGCCATCGTCACCCCGCGCCCGATCGGCTGGATTTCGACCCGCGGCGCGCGGGGCGACAACCTGGCGCCCTATTCGTTCTTCAACGCCTGCGCCTACGAGCCGCCCCAGGTCATGTTCGCCTCGACCAGCGCCAAGCCGGACCGCGACGGGACCAAGGATTCGGTCGCGCAATTGCGGGAAAGCGGGGTCTTTGCGGTCAATATCGTCGAATACGCCATGCGCGACGTGATGAACCTGACCTCGGGGCCCTGGGAGGCCGGGGTGGACGAGTTCGAACTGGCCGGGATCGAAAAGGCGGACTGCAGCGTGATCGACTGTCCGCGGGTGGCCGGGGCGCCGGCGACCCTGGAATGCCGGCTGACCCAGGTGGTGCAATTGCCCGGTGCCGCGAATTTCGTGAGCTTCGGCGAGGTGGTGGGCGTGCATCTGCGCGACGATTGCCTGGTGGACGGGGTGTTCGACGTGCTGCGCTTCAACCCGCTCAGCCGGATGGGATACCGGGACTACACCGTGGTGCGCGAAAGGTTCGCACTGAAGCGGCCCGGCGAATAGCAGGCAGGGGCGCGCGCGCTCTCCTGGTCGACGGCGTCGGCCGCGGCGGTTTTCGGCCAGGATGTCGGGGCGGGATCAATGCGGTTGGCGTTCGGCCCAGCCGGCAAAGATCTTTTCCAGCGCGACGACGACATAGTAGAGCACGATCCCCAGGACCGCCAAGGCGATCAGGACCGCGAACATCAGCGGGTAATCGCTGTTGGTCTTGCCGCTGTCGAACAGCGCGCCCAGGCCGCGGCCATGCGGGGACACGATCTCCATCAGATTGGTGCCGATGAAGGCCAGAGTGACGGCGACCTTCAGCGCGCCGAAGAATTCCGGCAGGGTCTTGGGCAGGGCGATCTTCCAGAACACGGTCGATTGCGAGGCGCCCAAGCTGCGCAGGATGTCGCGGTATTCGGGTTCGAGCGTGCTCAGCCCGATCGAGACCGAGACGGCGATGGGAAAGAAGCTGATCATGAAGGCGATCAGCACGGTGTTGAAATCATGGGCGCCGACGAACATCAGCGCGACGATCGGCACCACGGTGGCCTTGGGGATGGCGTTGAAGCCGACCAGCAGCGGATAGAGCGCATCGCGCATGGTGCGCGAAAAGCCCATCACCATGCCGATGCCGGTGCCGACGATCACCGCCAGCAACAGGCCGACGACGGTGCGCCACAGCGTCTGCCAGCCATTCACCAGGAACAATTCCCAGTATTTCGTATAGGCCGGTCCTAGGTCGCTGGGCGAGGCCATCCTGTAATTCGGCCAGCCCATGGCCCAGACCAGGGCCTCCCACAGGGCCAGGAAGACAAGGATGGCGATCAGCGGGGTCGCGATCTTGCGCCAGCTCATGACTTTGCACTCCCGTCCCGGGCTTGACCCGGGACCTCGACGTGGAGACCCTGGCGCAGGGGCCGGGGCGCGATGACTGCGAGGGTCCTCATGCGCTCACCTCGTCGGCCGGGGCGCGGCCTTGGGCGATCTCGATCTGGTGGCGCAGGATCGCCAGCATCTCGGCCGCTTCGGTTGTGTAAAGGTGATCGAGGTCGCGGGGCCCGGTCTGCGGCACGTCCAGCACGTATTGGGTCCGGGCCGGGCGGCCGGACAGGACGACGACCTGATCGGCCAGAAAGATCGATTCGCGCAGGTCGTGGGTGATCAGCACGCCGGTGAAGGGTTCCTCTTGCTTGACCTTGTGCATGGTCTGCCACAGGTCCTCGCGGGTGAAGGCGTCGAGCGCGCCGAAGGGTTCATCCAGGATCAGCACCTCGGGCTTGTGCACCAGGGCGCGGCACAGGGATGCCCGCTGGCGCATGCCGCCGGACAGCTCCGAGGGCTTCTTGTCCTCGAACCCGGCCAGGCCGACCAGGTCCAGCAGGTAGCGGGCGCGCGCCTCCTGTTCGGCCCTGGACGACTTGGTGGGCACGATTTCCAGCGGCAGCATCACGTTCTTGAGGATCGAGCGCCATTCCAGCAGCACCGGGTTCTGGAACGCCATGCCGACGGTCGCGCGCGGGCCGGTGACGCGCGCGCCATGCAGCCAGACCTCGCCCTCGTCCGGTTTCATCAGGCCGGCGATCAGGCGTGTGAGGGTGGATTTGCCGCAGCCCGAGGGGCCGACGACGGCGACGAAGCCGCCCTCGGGCACCGCCAGTTCCAGCCCGTCAAGCACCGGCAAGGGGCCCGAAGCGGTCGTGTAGGCATGGCGCACGCCCTTGATTTCGATCAGGTTTTCCATCAGCCCGGCCCCGGTCCGGCCCGGGCGCGCGACGGCGCCCGGGCCGGTGTCGTTACTGCAGCGCGAACCCGCCCTCGGGCAGGTAGGCATCGGTGAAATAGAGCGCCGCGTCGGGGGCGTTCTGGAATTCGTAGGTGGTGGCGATCTGTTCGATCGACGAGGCGAAGCGCGCGTCGTCGATCACGCCGAACCCGTTCGCCATCACCGCATCGGTCATCACGTTCGCGTCGATCGACAATTGCAGGCGCCATTGTTCCAGTTCGGCATCCGCGGCCGGGTTGCGTTCGATCAGGCTGGCGGTGGCGGCGGCCGGATCGGCGATCGCGTCTTTCCACCCCGCGGCGATGGCGGTGAGGAACCCGGTCACCAATTCGGGGTTTTCGGCCGCCCAGTCGGTATTCACGATCACCGCATTGCCATACAGGTCGACGCCGTGATCGGCCATCAGCAGGACGTTGATGTCGTCCTCGGGGATGCCGAGGCGGACGAGGTTCAGGTAGGAGCTGAAGGAAAACCCGGTGATCGCGGCCACGTTGCCTTCGGCCAGCATCGGTTCGCGGGTCGGAAAGCCCACCGGTTCGACGGTGATGGCGTCCATGTCGAGGCCGGTTTCGGCGGCGAAGATCGGGAACTGGGCCCAGGCGCCGTCGGGCGGCGGGGCGCCCAGCACCTTGCCTTCCAGGTCGGCCGGTTCGGACACCCCCAGCGAGTCGCGCCCGATCACCGCGAAGGGCGGCTTGTCATAGATCATCATCACCGCGGTCACGGGTGCGCCGGGGTTCTGGTCGAGGAACTTGATCAGGGAATTGATATCGGCGAAGCCCACCGGAAAGGCGCCGGTGGCGACCTTGGGGATCGCGTCGAGCGATCCGTCACCGGCGGCGATTTCGGTGCTGATCCCGTTGGCCTCGAAATGGCCGTTGTCGATGGCCAGGAAATAGGGGGCGGCGGGACCTTCGAATTTCCAGTCCAGGGCAAAGGGCATGTCGGTCTGGGCGCTGGCCATGCCCGCCATCGCGACAAGACCCATGGCTGCAAGGGTTCGGGTGAACGTCATCTGTGTCTTCCTCTGTTGGTCATGCCTCCCGCGTTCATTGAGTGGTGGCAGGGGAGAGTCACGTCAGGCAAGCTTACCCGGCATGCCGGAAAAGGAAATGCCCGATTTGCGGGCGCGGATGCTCGGATGTGCCGCGAAAAGGGGCGTTCAACTCTCGTCGCAGGTCATCATCCACAGGATGACGATCCAGTTGGTCAGCAGGTGCAAGGCCACGTGCCCAAGGCTGACGAACAGGACCCAGCCGGCATCGGACCCCCAGCGGGCCATGGCCGCGGCGCAGAGCGATTGCAGGATCAGCGCGGCGCCGATGATCAGGTGGGCGCCTTCCAGGTGCCGGTCGTTGCGAGCGAAGGGGGTGGGCATCATGTAGAGATCGCCGGGGGCGAACAGCACGTAGGCCACCATGGTGACGCCCAGCGCCATCAGATAGACCGACCAGGCGATCTGCACCACGGTTGCCGAATTGACCCAGAGCGCGACGGCGGCGGCGGCGAACCCGGCCACCAGAACCGGCACCGCCGTGGTCAGCGCCACGTCGGAAAACAGCAGCCGCCAGCGGCGCTGGGCGTTGTAGGCCAGCTGCAACCAGGCCCGCACCACGATCGCCAGCACGACCGGGTCCAGGGCCTGACCGAACAGATGCGCCTCGCGCTCGGTCCCGATCGCCCAGACCGCGAGGAAGGCGAGGACCGGCACGAAGCCCAGCGGGTCGAGCCTTGGCATCAGGCGAAGGGTGGCCAGAATCCACATGCAATCCGAACTAGCGGCCGAGATTGGCGGAATTCTGGCAGCGGATGGGCAGAATTGGAGGCTTCACAACCTGGAATGCGGAGGGCACACTCTGCGTGTGGTTGCAGGGAAAGGGCCGGGATGACGGTGATGATCGGGATCATCGGCGGATCGGGTCTCTATGAGATCGACGGGTTCGCCGGGGCCGAATGGCGGTCGGTCGACACCCCCTGGGGGGCGCCGTCGGACGACATCCTGGTGGGCCGGCTGGGCGATGTCGCGATGGCCTTTCTGCCCCGGCACGGGCGCGGCCATGTGCATTCCCCTTCCACCGTGCCCTACCGGGCCAATATCGACGCGCTGAAACGGCTGGGCTGCACCGACGTGATCAGCGTCAGTGCCTGCGGGTCGTTCCGCGCGGACATGGCGCCCGGGGATTTCGTCATCGTCGACGATTTCATCGACCGCACCTTCGCGCGGGACAAGTCGTTCTTCGGCATCGGCTGCGTGGCGCATGTGAGTGTCGCCCACCCGGTCTGCCCGCGCCTGGGCGATGCGGCCGAGGCGGCGGCGCGGGCGGCGGGCGTCACGGTGCATCGCGGCGGCACCTACCTGGCGATGGAGGGGCCGCAATTCAGTTCGCTGGCCGAATCGAAGCTCTATCGCGCCTGGGGCTGCGACGTGATCGGCATGACCAACATGCCCGAGGCCAAGCTCGCCCGCGAGGCCGAGCTTTGCTATGCCAGCGTGGCCATGATCACCGATTACGACAGCTGGCACCCGGACCATGGCAGCGTCGATATCGCCGAGATCATCGCCACGCTGGGCGCCAATTCCGCCGCCGCGCGGGCGACGGTGGCCGGGCTGCCCGGGCGGCTGGGCGCACGGCCCGATATCTGCCCGCATGGCTGCGACCGGGCCCTGGAGCACGCGATCATGACCGCGCCCGAGGCCCGCGATCCGGCGGTGCTGGCGCGGCTCGATGCCGTGGCGGGCCGGGTTCTGTGAGGCGGTTTTGCACAGCCTTGGCCTGCCTGTTGGCCGGAACCGCGGCGGGGCAGGAATTCATCGACACCGGCCCCGGCGCGCTGTCGGACGATGATTTCTACAGGCTCGTCGCCTGTGCCGCCGCGCCGGGGCGAAGCTGCAACGCGCCCCTGGTGCGCTGGTCGGACCGCGATGCGGCAGACCTGACCGTGGGGTTCGCGGCCACGCGGGGGTCGTTTCCGGCCGGGCTGGCGCGGGAATTCGACCGGGCCCTCGATGTGGCGGTCTGGCAGATCAACGCGGCCGCGCCGGGCCTGACCCTGCGCCGGGTGGAAAAGGCCGAAGAGCCGGTCATCTCGCTCTACATGCTGCCGGTGACGGAAGGCCGGCCGATCCGCGGCACCCCGCACCCCGAACTGGAGGGCGTCCCGATCGGTGCCGCCATCGTCCAGATCTGGTGGGATGCCGACCGCGACCTCACGGATGCCGCCATCGTCCTGGCCGCCGATATCCCGCATGACGAGGCGCTGCCGATCCTGCTGGAAGAGCTGACCCAGGCAATGGGCCTGATGACCGATATCCGGAATCCCTGGTACGAAACCCGAAGCGTCTTTTCCGAAGACAGCAATTCGGTGCACAAGCTGGGCGAACAGGACCGGATGGTCCTGCGCCGCCATTATCCCGGATAGGTCATGAAGACGCTCAAGGACTACATCCGCACGATCCCGGATTTCCCGCATCAGGGGATCCTGTTCCGCGACGTGACCACGCTGTTCGCCGCGCCGCGCGGGTTGCGGCTGGCGGTGGATCAGCTGCTGCATCCCTATGCCGGCGAAAGCATCGATCTGGTGGCCGGGCTGGAGGCGCGGGGGTTCGTGCTGGGCGGCGCGGTGGCGCACCAGCTGGGCAAGGGATTCCTGCCGATCCGCAAGAAGGGAAAGCTGCCGGGGGCGACGATCGAACAGGCCTATGACCTCGAATACGGCCAGGCGGTGGTCGAGGTTCATGACGATGCGGTCGCGCCGGGGCAGAAGGTGCTGCTGGTCGATGACCTGCTGGCGACCGGCGGCACCGCCGAGGCCGGGATCAAGCTGATCGAACGCCTCGGCGGCGATGTCGTGGGCTGCGCCTTCGTCATCGACCTGCCGGAACTGGGCGGGCGGGCACGGCTTGAGGCGATGGGGATGGAGGTCCACACGCTGGTGGCCTTCGACGGCGTCTGACGTCACGGCACGGAATTCAGATGATTTCCGTGCGTCACCGAATTTATTTGAATTCGGTTCCCGTCAATTCGCCTTGCGTTTGGGCAGGAACGGCAGCGGTGCGACCGGGATGCCGTCCTCCAGCAGCTTTTTGGCGTCATCCGGTTTCGCCTCGCCCCAGATCGCGCGGTTCGGCGCGGCGCCGTCATGGATCGCCCGCGCCTCGTCGGCGAAGGACAGTCCGACATAATCCGAGTTTTCCTCGACCTGGCGGCGGATTTCGGCCATGGCCTTTTCGACATCGCCGCGCGGGGTGGACAGCCGGCGCGGCGCGCTGCCGGAGGTGCTGACCGCGGGCGCCATGGGCGCCCGGTGCACCTCGGTCGATCCGCAGATCGCGCAGGCGACATGACCGGCCGCGCGCAGCGCCTCGTAAGCCTGCGAAGACTGGAACCAGCTGTCGAATTCGTGCCCTTCGGCACAGGTCAGCGCGTAGTGGATCATCGGTCGGTCCGAACTGTCATGCCCCTGTCAGATAGAGCGCGAGGTCCGTCCGGGCAATGGTCCCGCGCCTAGGGTCGAGCCCCGATCAAGTCCACCCGATGATTGTTGCAGCGATCGCCACTGCGGAGGCGAAGTCTGCGGCGAGCTTGTCGGATCTGGTTGCGAAGCGCCGCCAGTCCTTGAGACGGCAGACTGCGCGTTCGATCCTGTTGCGCGCGGTATAGGGGCGACGTCATGGGGGATCGGCGTCTTGCGTGATCCTGTGGATGGGATGACGGCCTCTGTGGCGCCGTCGGCCAGGCGCTTTCGCAGGCTGTTCGCGTCATGGCCCTGTCGGCCAGGAGCCGCTTCGGGGGTGCAACAGGTCGCGCAGGTCGGGCGCGGCGGAGATATCCGCACCGTTCCCCGGACCGGGTACGCAGGCCATTGCTCGGCCGCAAGCCTCTGTCAGAGCGTGTATTCTTGTCGTCGTCCCGCCATGCGAACGCCCGTGGGCCTGAGTCTTCGCCCCCCTTTTCCACCATGGGCCGAGCGATGCGCCCGTAGGGGAAACTCAGACCGACCGGTATCAAGCCGCTCTGCTGTTGTGTGATGCACGGCTGGCCGAATTCGCCGAGGCGTTTCGCATCCTGTGGGAGGCACAGCTGGCCAACAAGGCGCGCGAGGTCGACAAGGCGTTGGAGGGGTTGGGGACGCAGTCAGAAGCACTCGCCGACGCCGGCCAACCCAATTTGTCTCGCAAGTAAAACAGAAAATCGATTTTTGTGTTGCTTACAAAACAAAAACTGACTGAAGACATAGGGTGGGGTTGCAACGGAGGGTTGGCTCATCATATCTTCTGTATCACAAGTGAGACAAAAACAACTCTTCTGACCGAGATGCAGGACAATGACTGCCAGCACCGACAAAGCAGCACGCACCAAGGGGAGCGCGGTTCACCCCTCGATCGCCCGCGGTATCGCGCGGCTTGGGCAGGACATCTCCCGCGCACGCCGGGCGCGCCGGATCTCAACAACCGACATGGCGGCGCGCATGGGCGTTGGACGCAGCACGCTGCACCGCCTGGAACAGGGCGATCCAGGCGTCTCGCTGAACACCCTGGCGATGGCCCTGTCGGTTCTGGGGCTTTTCGACCGGCTGGCCGACCTCGTCGATCCGGCATCGGATGAGCTCGGCTTGATGCTGGCGGAGAAAACACTTCCGAAAAGGATCACGTCGCGCCGAAAGAACGCATCTTCGGAAAACAGTCCAAGTGCGGACGCGAGTGGCGCCGACGACGCGCCTGAGGGATGGTGATGCGGACAGCGCGAAGTCGTGACCAGTGAAAATTCGCGCCATATTTTAGGGTCCTTACACCCCATCGGTGGCCAGCTTGGCATGGATGCCCGCGATTTCAGCGCTGTCGGCGCGGCAATCGAGACCGAGGATCTGGCGAAGGCCTGCCGCCTCTAGATCGGACTTGGCAGGTCGCGCATCTGCGCCGCCCGCTGCATCGCATCGCTTGCGATCGGCTCGCTGACCGCCGCCGGGACCTGATCGCCCACCGCCAGAAGCGTCCGTTCCAGCGCGGGGCCCAGCCGATCCGCCATGTCCTGCAACAGCTCCAAGGCGCGGCCCTTGGGCAGTCCCGCCGCGCGCCCCTCGGCCTCGAAGTGGCGCGGCACGATCTCGTCGATGCCGTAATGGCCGTCGATCGACATGGCGAGGCGGTAGCGCTTGCGCTGCAAGCGTCCGGCGCGGACGACCGGGGCGACGCTCAGGATGTCATAGAGGGGCGCGAGCGTGAACCGCGCCCGACGCCCCAGACGCAGGCTGAAGTTCTTGGCGTGCCCGTCCGAGGCCCCGATCAGGAAGAAGAAGATCTGCGCCCGGAAGAACGTCTCCCGGTCTTCGATGGGCGTGTCGGATTCCCGCAAAAGCTCCATGATCTGCGCAATGCCGGGGCCGCCCAGCCGCTGGTATTTCATGGCAGAAGGATAGCCCAGCGACTGGCAGATATCCTCTTGCGGCAGGCGTTTCAGGGTGTCGCCGTGCCAGACGCGGTCGAACCGCTCGACGGACAGAACGACCTGCCCGGGCAATGTGAGCTTTTCGACATGCGCGACGGGCAGGCCGATTTCGCGCGCCAAGGTCATGCAGAACAACTCGTTCTCGACGCTGTCGCTCAGGTCGATCTGCTCGGGGCCGGGAATGATGCCCATGGGCGTCTTGAAGATATGGCTGGTCGGCGTGATGCCGCGTGGCTTGGCCCAGTGTCCGTCGATGCGCAGATAGGCCGTCTTTTCCTGCGCGCCGGCGATGGAAATCCGGAAATCCTCGTCTTCACCGAGGGCGAGCGGCGCGGCGGCGAGGTTCTTCAGGTCGGCGACCATCTCCTCTTCGGAAATGACGCGATACTGCATGTCCTGATCGGACGGGGCCTCCTCCACCGGCAGAAATTGCAGCGCGCCGACGCAGTCGCGCCCGAGCACGGACAGCAGAGAGAACACATCCTTGCCCTGCGCCCCGACACGCGCGGCGATCTTCTCGCGCAGCTCGCCTTCGGCATCGGGCAAGAGGTTGTCGAAGGCGGCGACAACGGGATCGCCCTGCCATTTGAGCCTGGTCAGCGGCAGGGCACTGGCGACCGGAAAAGCGGCCTCGGACGCGAGCCAGGCGGGATCGTAGGAGAAGGCGATGGCCCCATCTGTCGCGCGGGTCAGCGTGCCCACCCGCGCCCTTTCATACCAGACGGCGGTCTTGCTTTGGCGTGTGCGGCGGCCCGCGCGGGCGATGCGTGCCATCCTAGCGCTGCCCAGGGTCGGCTATACGATCCGTCGCGGACAGTTCCGCGCCGAGGGCCTCGAGGAGCCGTAGGTAGACATCGAGGCTGACCGATACGACGCCGTTCTCGATGTCGGAAATGGTGGATTGCGCCGTCCTCGTCATCTCGCCCAGCTGCTTCTGGCTGATCTTCCGCGCCGCGCGCCGCGCCTTGAGCACGGCCCCGGCTTGGCGCAGGCTTCGGATGGGGTATGCGGGCAAGGTATCCATGGCTTTTCGATAGCTCAAGGGCGATAATTTGTCAATATAGCGCAGGGGCTATAAACTTCGCATATAGCCCATGGGCTAATTCTCAGTCTCTGTGCGTAGGGGAAATTCATGCCGACCGGCATCAAGCAGTCATGCCTTACACTGTCGACGATCCACCACCACTCGCCCGGCCAAAGGCGACGATGAATACGGATGGCGAATGTTCTCGGGGTTATAAATCATCAATATCACCCACAGAACATATTGACTCCATATGATCTCCCAATCATCTTCGTCGGGAAAGGATCACCCGGATGGATCAGATCGCCCGCACCACCAAGGATCTCGGCCAGACCCTGCGCGCCGCCCGCAAAGCCAAGGGCCTGACGCAGGCCGAGCTTGCCGCCCGCGCGGGCGTCTGGCAGCGCACGGTGTCGAACATCGAGACCGGCGCCAGCGGCGCCAAGGTGGACACGATCTTCGATCTGCTCGCAGCGCTCGACCTCGAACTGCGGATCGTGCCGCGCAGCAAGATGACCCCGCGTGATCTCCAGGACATCTTCTGATGGGGCGCAAGCGCGCCTATGCGCCGCTCGACGTCTACATGAACGGCCGCCGCGTGGGGCAGTATTTCCGCGCGCCGGACGGGGCCTTCGCCTTCACCTATGCGAAGGAATGGCTGACCTGGGAGAACACGCTGCCGATCTCGCGCGCCCTGCCCCTGCGGCCCGAGCGCTACACCGGCCCGCCCGTGATCGCGGTTTTCGAAAACCTGTTGCCCGACGGCGACCTGATCCGCCGCCGTGTGGCGGAACGCGTGGGCGCGGATGGTGTGGACGCCTATAGCCTGCTCGCGCGGATCGGGCGCGATTGCGTGGGCGCGCTGCAATTCCTGCCCGAGGGCGAGCAGCCGGGCGACGCCCGCGCGCTGACCGGTGAGCCGTTGAGCGACGCCGAGATCGCCACCATGCTGAGCGATCTGGCGCAGACCCCGCTTGGCATCCGGGCCGAGCAGGATTTCCGCATCTCCGTCGCCGGCGCGCAGGAAAAGACGGCGCTTCTGTTCCACGAAGGGCAATGGGTGCTGCCGACCGGCACCACGCCCACGACACATATCCTGAAGCCCGCCATCGGCCGCCTGCCCAATGGCATGGACCTGACCGACAGCATCGAGAACGAGCACTTCTGCCTGCGCCTGCTGGCGGGCTTTGGCCTGCCCGTGGCACGGACCGAGATTGCGGATTTCGAGGGGACGCGCGCGCTGGTCGTCGAACGCTTCGACCGGCTGCGCGCCCGCGACGGCCGCCTGATCCGCCTGCCGCAGGAGGATTGCTGCCAGGCCCTGTCCGTGCCCCCGACCCGCAAGTACCAGAACGAGGGCGGCCCGGGGATCGTGGAGATCTGTGATCTGCTGACCGGCAGCGACGAGCCGCAGCGCGACCGGGCGGATTTCCTGAAGGCCGTGATCCTGTTCTGGCTGATCGGGGCGACGGACGGGCACGCCAAGAACTTCAGCATCGCCCTGATGCCCGGCGGACGCTTCCGCATGACGCCGCTTTACGACGTGCTGACGGTGCAGCCCTCGCTCGATGCGGGGGCGCTGCAGATCAAGGACATGAAACTCGCCATGCGCGCGGGCACGGGGCGACATTACCGCGTCGCGGACGTCCACGGGCGGCACTTCGTGGAGACGGCGCTGGCGGCGGGGTTCTCGCGCGAACAGGTAGAGGAGGTTTTTGAGGACATTCGACGGCGGGCGGATCGGGCATTTGACATGGCATTGGCGGAGATGCCGCCAGGGTTTCCTGAGGGGCTGGTGGCCGCAGTCAGGCAGGGGTTCGAGCAGCGAGTGATGCGCCTGATGAATGCGGCGGAGCAATGATGCAAACGACGCAGAAATTGGTGCTCACGACCCCTTTTCATCGCCTGGTCAAACCCATGATTTATTGAGAAGATACGGCTGGAAGAGCCAGATCGGACCCCATGTTGACCAATTACTACGACAGCAACGCGAATGCCTTCATCGCCACCACGCGCTACGTCGATATGTCGGATGCGCGGGATCGGTTTCTGGCGGCTGTGCCCGCGCGGGCGGATGGTCCAGCACGTATTCTCGATGCGGGATCAGGGTCGGGGCGCGATGCGCTGGCTTTCCGCGTCTCAGGCTACGATGTGAGGGCCTTCGATGCCTCGCCCGCCATGGTGGCTGCCACGCAAGCCCATGCGGCAGTCGAAACCCGTCTGATGCGTTTCGAGGATTTCGCCTGGGAGCATTCGTTCGAAGGCGTCTGGGCCTGCGCCTCGCTGCTGCATGTGGCCGATGCGGACCTGCCCGGAGTCGTCGACCGCCTTGCCGGCCATCTGGTTCCTGACGGTGCGCTCTACTTGTCTTTCAAGCGCGGCGCCGGCGAGCGGGTGAAGGACGGCCGCCGATTTACCGACATGACTGCGGAAAATCTGACGGCGCTCCTGGACGGATGCGGCGTGTTCGGCGAACCTGACATCTGGGAGAGCCGCGATTGTCGTCCCGGTCGCGCGTCGGAGGTGTGGGTGAATGCAGTGGTGAAAAAGGCGTGACCGGCGGATCGGGTGTTCCTGTTGAGGGGTCAAGTAACCCTGGCTGTCCTCTCTGCGATGCCGCCGCCAGCGCCATCGTGGAATGCGACGCCCAGGTCATCCTGATCCGCCATGGCCTGAGTCTTGCCCTTGCGCCCCGTCGTCATACCGCCCGCTGGCGGGAGCTTTCCGCCGCAGATCAAGCGGCCCTTGCTGCCAGGATCGGGGCGGCGCAAGCCCTCCTCGAGACAGCGGGCACCACCGCGCGAGTGACGCTGGTCGAGACTGGCGGCCATGTCCACCTGCGCCTCGATCCACCATTGGCGGCACCCGGTCCCTTGCCGGGCATGCCCCATGATCGCCCGCTGATCT
>OFET01000151.1_pt1 | contig 87592 bp, 77 predicted proteins | sample 1521211 | NCBI WGS metagenome assembly OFET01 (sample SAMN03766358, study PRJEB24113) | microbial mat metagenome | isolation source: enrichment culture HLUCC-A from microbial mat sample contains cyanobacterium... | reverse complement strand
AACTAACCGGTTTTACCACCGTCTCCTACTTTTTCACGCTAACCCGCGATGAACCATTAAAAAGCCACTAACGAGTAGTGGCTAACGGTTGATTGCTGAGACAGTCTGGGAAGAGGGTGAGCGGCATAAAGCCGCCGCTCACCTCCTAAACACCCACCACTCAATACTGACTTATTCAGCCGTTGCCAGCAGGCTGGCGTTACCACCCGCTGCGGTGGTGTCGATGCACAGATGGCGTTCCACCACGTAGCGTTCCGGCGAGATGGTCTGGGTCTCGAGGGGTAAGATGGCGCCGTCGCGCTTGGCCAGGGCAGTGCGCAGTTCACGGGTCCAGTCGCTGTTACCTGCGGCGGCGACCGCCGCAATGCCTTTGACCTCGCTCAACGTCTCGGCTGAAACGCTTCCGTCGAGCCCAGCGATTGGCACCCCGGCATCAATCAGTGGCTTCACCGCCTGTTCGGCGCCAGGTGCGACCACTACGGCCGCACAGCCCGTGCCTAGGGCCTGGGCGGCCTGGGCGATGGCGATATCCAGGGTTGGCCCTAGACATAGCACCATGCCCTTGGGGTACATCGCCAGACGATTGCTTTCCCCCGTCGGCCCCGGCAGTGTCTGCGGGGTCATGTCGAGGGCTGCCGTCTCATTGAGTGCCTTGCGGATCACGCCGCCTTTGCCCGAGAGCGCCTTGCGCAGTACCTCGATCCGATTGGGGCGTACCGCCCAGTTGCGCGCATCCAGTTCATCAAGAGCTTTCTGGAGATCGCTAAGTGATACGGCTTTTCCTTCTGGCGCCTCGACGTGTTCAGCCTCCGCGGTGCGGCGGAAACGATTGACGTAGAGCGGGCCACCAGCCTTGGGTCCGGTACCGGATAGCCCCTCGCCACCGAACGGCTGGGAGCCAACGATGGCTCCGATCTGGTTACGGTTAACGTAGACGTTGCCGACATGAATGCGCTCGACGATCTGCTGCACGCGGTCGTCGATACGGGTATGCAGGCCGAAGGTCAGGCCGTAGCCCTTGCCGTTGATGTCATCGACGACCTTGTCGATATCCCGCGCCTTGAAGGTGGCCACGTGCAACACCGGGCCGAAGATTTCACGTTCGAGATCTTCAATGCCGTCAACATCGATCACAGCTGGAGTGACGAAGGTGCCGGTTTCCGGCGCGGGCAGCTTCTTGAGCACTTTGCCGGCTTTCTCTTGTGCTGCCACATAGTCGCTGATTTCCTGTTGCGCGTCGGCGTCGATCACTGGCGAGACGTCGGTATCAGTATTCCAGGGGTCGCCAATGGTGAGCGCGTCCATGGCACCGTAGAGCATGTTGAGCAGGCGGTCTCGGGCCTCTTCCTGGACATACAGCATGCGCAGCGCCGAACAGCGCTGACCAGCCGACTGGAAGGAGGAGATCAGGATATCGCGCACCGCCTGTTCGGTGAGCGCCGTGGAGTCCACGATCATGGAGTTGAGCCCACCGGTTTCGGCGATCAGTATTGCATCGGAGCCCGCGTTTTCGGCCAGTGCCTTGTGGATGATCTGCGCCACCGGGGTCGAACCGGTAAAGCAGACACCGGCAATACGTGGGTCGCTGGTCAGCGGGCCACCCACCGTTGGGCCGTCGCCCGGCAGTAGCTGCAGAGCCGCTTCCGGCAAACCTGCTTCGCGCATCAGCTCGACGGCACGGGCGGCGATCAGGGGCGTCTGCTCGGCGGGCTTGGCGAGTACTGCGTTACCGGCCACCAGGGCGGCAGCGATCTGCCCAGTGGTGATCGCCAGGGGGAAGTTCCACGGGCTGATGCAGACGAAGATACCACGGGCGCTGCCGGGCTCTTCGGCTTCAAGCCGCTCGCCTTCGTTGGCATAGTAGCGCAGGAAATCCACCGCTTCGCGCACTTCGGCGATACCGTCGAACATCATCTTGCCTGCTTCGCGGGTGGTGATCACGGTTAGCTCGGCAATGTGTTCCTCGTAGAGATCGGCAGTGCGGCGCAGTACCGCCGCGCGTTCGGCCGCCGGGCGCGCCGACCACTCTTTGAAACCTTCCTCGGCGGCGTCGAGGGCAGTGGCGACCTCTTCCGGGGTGGCTTCATGCACCTTGCCGATTACCCGAGAGCCGTCGGCGGGGGAGACCGCATCGCGTGCTGGACCCTTGGGAGCCGGGTTACCCACCAGCATGGGGCCTGCTGTCCAGGTGGCGTCGGCAAACGCTTCGCGAGCGTTGAGCAACGGCAGGATCGAGGCAGGTTCGTTGATCCGGTAGCCCCTGGAGTTCTTGCGATCAGGCTCGAAGAGCTCGCCGGGCTGGCGGATCAGGGGGCTTGAGACGTCATTGCCGAGCTGCTTAAACCCTTCAATGGGATCCTTGGCGACGTCGCTTGGCGGAATCGAACTATCCACTACCTGGTTGACGAACGAGGAGTTGGCGCCGTTCTCTAGCAGGCGACGTACCAGATAGGCCAGCAGGTCGCGGTGCGCGCCGACCGGGGCGTAGATGCGACAGTGGGTGCCTTCTGACTCCTTGACGATGTGGTGCAGCGATTCGCCCATGCCATGCAGGCGCTGGAACTCGTAGCTATCTTTATCGCTGCCCGCCATCTCTACGACGGCGGCGCAGGTGTGGGCGTTGTGGGTGGCGAACTGCGGATAGATGCGATCGCGCCGGTCGAGCAGCATCTGCGCGCAGGCCATGTAGCTGACGTCGGTGTTGACCTTACGAGTGAAAACCGGAAAGGTCTTGACGCCCATCTCCTGGGAAAGCTTGATCTCGGTATCCCAGTAGGCGCCTTTCACCAGGCGTACCATGATTTTGCGGTCGAAGCGCTCGGCGAGTTCGTAGAGCGTCTCGATCATCGGTGCGGCACGGCGCCCGTAAGCTTGCACGACCACCCCAAAACCATCCCAACCGTCCAGGCTGGGGTCGGCCATTAGCGCCTCGATCACGTCGAGGGAGAGATCCAAACGATCCTGCTCTTCGGCGTCGATATTGAAACCGATATTGGCCTTGGCTGCCTGCTGCACCAGTTCCTTGGCGCGGGGCAAGAGTTCCGCCATTACCGTGTCACGGTGGGTATATTCATAGCGCGGGTGTAGCGCCGAGAGCTTCACCGAAATGCCGGGGCTGCCGCGCACGTCGCCCTTGGCCTGTTCGGCGATGGAGGTGATCGCCTTGGCATACGCCTGGTGATAGCGAACGGCATCTTCATCGGTGCGCGCCGCTTCGCCTAGCATGTCGTAGGAGTAGGTGTAGCCCTGTTTCTCGAGCTCGCGGGCATTCTTCATGCCCTCTTCGATGGTTTGACCAAGCACGAACTGGCGGCCGAGAATCTTCATCGACTGGCCAACCGCCTTGCGCACCACTGGCTCGCCCATGCGGCGTACCAGGCCGCGTAGCGCCCGCGTGGGGCCCTTGGGATCTTCTGCCAAGACCTTGCCGGTTAGCAGCAGTGCCCATGTCGAGGCATTGACCATCGATGAAGATGACTTGCCCAGGTGGGCGCCCCAGTCAGACGGCTCGATCTTGTCGTGTATCAAATCGTCGATGGTTTCCGCATCGGGCACGCGCAGCAGCGCTTCTGCCAGACACATCAGCCCAACGCCCTCGGTGGTCGAGAGCCCGTATTCGGCCAGGAACGACTCCATCATGGAGGGCGACCTTTCGTTACGCACACGCTCTACGTACTTGGCGCCAACGGCGGCGACTTTTTGGCGGTCTTCCTCTGATAGCTTGATACGCTCGACAAGCCCGTGCAGTACATCCGACTCATTCGCGTCGTAATGGGTGCGAATGCGTGAGCGTAGATCTTTCACATCGCTATGCAGATGAGGATTGGATTCGTTCATAGGGGTCTCTCCTAGCTAGCCGACACGTCGCTTTGCTGCGTCGATTAGAATGTCATCGTTCTCTTTGAAGCAAGCACCAAAGGTCAAACTAATTGAGGGCTCCCGCGGGAGCCCTCTCGATACGTTGAAGTATCCCTGCATGCCCCTGTCAGCGAGTAATGTGCTGATATTCACCGGCATCGGCCGTCGCGCTACTCACGACCATGATGGCAATGAAGGACGCGATGAAGCCTGGAATAATCTCGTACACACCGGGTCCGCCCATGAACTCAGCGTTCCAACCCAGTGAAATCCAGGCCATGACAGTGACAGCACCCACGACCATGCCGGCGATGGCACCATTGCCGTTGGTGCGTGACCACATCAGCGACAGGATAATCAGCGGACCAAAGGCCGCACCGAAGCCTGCCCAGGCATTACTGACCAGCCCCAGAACCTGAGAGTTTTCGTCAGAGGCAATAACCGCTGCCACAATGCCTACCAGCACCACACAGACGCGGCCGACGGTGACACTTTGTTGCTCGGAGGCTTGTTTGTTCAGGAACAGACGATAGAAGTCTTCGGTCAACGATGAAGATGCCACTAGAAGCTGGCTGGAAACGGTGCTCATGATCGCAGCAAGCAGCGCTGCATAGAGGAAGCCGGTGATCAGCGGATGGAACAGTAGATCTGCCAGGACAATAAAGATGGTTTCCGGATCCTCGACATCCATGCCGTTACGCAGTGCATAGGCCCGACCGAAAATGCCCAACGAAACAGCGCCAATCAGCGAGATAAGCATCCAGCCCATGCCAATGTTACGGGCAATCGGTACATCCTTGAGAGTCCGGATGGCCATGAAGCGCACGATGATGTGCGGCTGGCCGAAATAGCCAAGCCCCCAGGTAACCGCCGACAGCCACCCGATAAAGGTCAATCCGGACGTCCAGGACAGTAGCGTGGGGTCGGCTTCATTTAAGGTTTGTGTTGCCTGGCCGAAACCGCCACCACCTTCGCCGAATAGCACCACCGCAGGCATGATGATCAGCGCCAGCATCATGATGCAGCCTTGCACGAAGTCGGTCATGCTCACCGCAAGGAAGCCGCCAACCACGGTATAAACAAGCACCACGCCCAGTGTAATAATGACCCCCATGGCATAGTTGCTCATATCACCGACGTTGAAAACGCCAGAGAACGCGCTTTCAAACAGCTTGCCGCCTGCTACCAGGCCTGACGCGGTGTAGACAGCGAAAAAGATAACGATCACGATGGCAGACACTGTGCGCAGGGAAAGCGCCCGTGTCGGGAACCGGTTTGCCAGGAACGCTGGAATGGTAATCGCGTTGCCATAGTGAACGGTTTGTTCACGTAGACGCGGAGCGACCAGAATCCAGTTGAATAACGCCCCCACAAGCAAACCAATCCCGATCCAGGCCGAGCCCAAGCCTGAAGCGAACAACGCCCCAGGCAAACCCAGCAGCAACCAGCCGCTCATATCCGATGCACCTGCCGACAGGGCTGCTACTTTAGGGCTTAGGGTACGTCCACCCAGCATGTAATCTTCCGAGGAAGAAGTGGCTTTGCGCATCGCATAAACCCCGATGGCGATCATGAGCGCAAAGTACGCGATGAGACTGATCCAAACACCTATAGCCATGTAATTTCTCCAATTCTTCGGGACGGCGTTAATTCCGTCTGGTTTGTGCGGTCACCGGGAAGTGCCCGGTAGTGATCCGCACTATTTTTATTAATCTGTTTTCCATTCACGCCAGGGGCTTAAGAACGCCCGCTATAGACAGTGTCAGAAAGGTTGATGGCATCTTTATCAGCAATGGTCCTAGTATTATTTTCGAGCATAAGAGAGTTCCCTGTTCATACGTTCTGGTTTGTCGATGATGAGCTGCTTACTCATCGCCCTGCACCGAAAACGGCGCGTTTCCGCCCAGTGAAGAGGTAATAATGGTAATAGGACGTTAAGTCTGAGCTAAGGCTCGAATGTAGAGCGCACTAGCGGTTGGTGTATGCCGGTTTCGAGGAAAAACGTGTCAATTTCGTGGCAAGTTCACTAGTTTTTAGACTTTAGTTGAGTTTGGCGGGCTCTGCCAGGGAGCCAGGGGTGCGCTTTTTCAACGCGCCGATGGGTGAGTGCGTCTGGCGAAGCTGGCGGGGCGAGAGGCCATAACCACGGCGAAATGCATGCGAAAGGGCGCTTTGATTGGCAAATCCGGTTTGCAAGGCAATGTCGGTGAGCGACAGATGACTCTGCACGACAAGCTGATGAGCCGCATGCAGCCGCTGGCGCTTGACATACTGCCAGGGTGACAGGCCTGTCTGCTGGCGAAATCGCTCAGAGAAGTGGGCCTCGCTCAGGCAGACCAACCTGGCAAGGTCGGCCACCCGCAGTTCATCGGCAAGATGCTGCTGAATGAAACGGTCGAGATGACCCATGTCGAGACGCCGAGTCGGCGGGCTGGCCTGATCACCCAGGCGGGCTTTCAGCGCCCCTAGAAAGGTGGCGGCCAGGCGGTCGTGCTGAAAGGACGTCGCTGGCGAGTGGGCGGTTTGAGCCAGTTCGCTTTCCATGAACGCCAGGTAATGGCGCAGCGAGTCGTCCAGAGCAAAAAAACGTGGCGCATCGAACAGGGCCACCAGTTCGCGCTGTTCACCGGTGAGCGCCGGGGCATCTTCGGGTAAATCCAGGATCAACTGGCGGTTATAGCCGCTGCCCGAGTAATAGTGCTCATGATTGGCGGGCACAATACAGCCTGAAAATGCATTGACGCGGCCGCCCAGCCCCTCTATTTCAAAATCTGACGTGCCGCACAGGGTAATCACGATCTGATGAAAGTCGTGAGAATGATGGAGCGTTGCGCTTTCCAGAGGAATTCGGCGAATGGTGCTGGGCATGGGAACCTCCGTCGCCACCGGCGTTATCGTGCATGGAGTGCGGTATGGGCGGCCAGATGGTCGCGCAGTGCCTTCAGCTCTGCTTGCCCCTCGGCGTTGAGCAGAGGTTTACCCTGGGCAATCTGCCAGTGTCGGCCATGCAGGTCCATCAGGTGGGCGGCCCTTCGACGAACGCCCTCCAGATACTCGTTGTGCCGAATGGGGTAGCCAACCAGCGCATTCCATTCGGTTTCGCTCACCTGGCTGTCCAGCGCCTTGTCGAAAAGCGCCAGAAGGTCTTTCGGCTCGGTGCGGTATCTGGGCGTGCGCGAGGTCATGAGTACCGCGAGGACACTGCCGATCACCAGAAAACACACCCCAAATACCAAAAGATAAAGTGCCATGCCGTGCTCCCGGGGGGTTGAGCGCCAGAGTTTCAGGGCCTCCAGTATACCGCCCACGGCCTTTGATACGAAAATTTTGCTAATTAACGAACTTTTTCTGCACAGCGTGTCTGAGTATGTACAAGCAATGCAGCGATAGCAGTCGCTAATGGTGTTGCTTCTTTTATTGTTTTGATCCCTTGCTTCCGCTGCTCCATGAGCAGCGGTTTTTTTTGCTTGAAATTCAGGGAGTGGGGCCAATGGCGCGCAAGGCGCCGTGGCGATTTTTAGTGGCGACGAATGGTCAGCAGCGCGACAAGGATATCCCGGCGTGTGACAATTCCCACCAGGCGGCGTTGTTCCACCACGGGGTAGATTTTGGGTTTTGCCCCCAGCATTTCCTGGGCCAGGTCGGTAATGCTTTTGGCAGGGGTCACGCTGAGTACCTCGTTGCGCATCATTTCCTTGACCAAGGGTGCCTCATCGTCATGGTAAATGCTGTCGAGCACACGACCCAACACATCCTGCTCGGAAATAAAGCCGATCAGGTTGTCGTGACGGTCCACCACTGGCGCACCGGGCAGGCGGTGCAGGGCAAGCCCCTGAGCCAGCGTCGTGACCGACATCTCGGGCGAGACGCGATAGCAATCGCGAGACATGATATCGCGCACGGTGTGAGGCGTAGGTTTTGGCATGGCGGCTCTCCTTTGACGTGAGCGTGAAGAACGTTTAATGAACCGTCGCTCTATTCACTTTAGGTGATTCATCTGCAGATGCGATGATCATCCACCAAGGTTATTCAACGCTTTAAAAGCGCTTACTAAAGCGTAGCGGACATCGCCATGGTTGCCTTTAATCTGCCCGGATAACCCCAATGATTAGCGTTAGGAGGGAATATGGACGCACGTGAATATCTGAATCGCAAGGGTGTGCCGCTCGATCGTGACGCTGACCGCCCTAACACGCTTGAAGAGAAAGCCTGGGAGCGGGCCCGGGGGGCCGGGCATGCGCGACCCAAGTCGGGTACCCCACATGATTGGGAAGAGTGGGAGCGCTATCATGACGATCTTGCGCCGGATGCCGATGAGATCACCCAGAAAATCGACAAGGAAGCCCACCGCAAAGCGACGGCTGACAAGTCTGGCTCGCCAAAGGCGATGCCTCCTGTCGATAATAGCGTTGAACACTATACTCCTGAACAATCGGCCCCGGCGCCAAGCACCGAACCGCCCCCGCTGACCGCCATGCCGTCGTCGGTCAAAGCGGCGTATTTTGCGTTGGCCGTGCTGTTCCCGCCCTTGGCGTTAGGGCTTACCGGTGGCGGCGGGCGGCGCATCGTGATCGCTGTCCTGCTGACCCTGTGTGCCTGGTTGCCGGGGGTGATGTTTGCGCTGAACTGGCTGCGTCGGCAGTAACCCGTGTGCGCCATGGCTTCAATCGCTATATAAGTTCGGTCGCGCAGGTGGTTTTCGCCTCTCGCCCATTGGCATTGACGCTGCGACCCGTATAATCACCGTCAACTTTTGTAATAGCCGGGGTTTACGATGGCGTATCTTATCGGTGTCACCGCTCTGTGGGCATTTTCCTTTTCATTGATCGGTGTCTACCTCGCGGGTCAGGTCGACAGCTATTTTGCGGTACTGCTGCGGGTCGGTCTCGCCACGCTGGTGTTTTTGCCGTTCCTGCGGCCGCGCCTTTTGCAAGGCAAACAGCGTCTGGCGCTGATGGCGCTTGGGGCGATTCAGCTTGGCATCATGTACACCTTTTTCTACCAGTCGTTTTTACTGCTCTCGGTGCCTGAGGTTCTGCTATTTACCATCTTCACGCCCATTTATATCGCCCTGCTTGATGATCTGATGTTTGGCCGTTTTACGCCCATTTACCTGCTGAGCGCGGTGTTGGCGGTCCTCGGCGCGGCGGTTATCCGTTACGACGGTGTCGACAGTGGTTTCTGGATGGGGTTTTTGGTCGTCCAGGGCGCCAACCTGTGCTTTGCCATCGGGCAAGTGGGTTATCGTCGTCTCGCCGCGGACCTGCCCGACGACTTACCCTGGCACAATGTGTTTGGCTGGTTTTTCATCGGTGCGTTGGTAATCGCGCTGCCGGTATTCCTGCTTTTTGGTAATAGTGCGGCCTTGCCCACCACCGGCGTGCAGTGGGGCGTGCTGGCATGGTTGGGGCTTGTGGCTTCGGGAGTGGGCTACTTCGCCTGGAATCAGGGCGCAACCCGTGTGGATGCGGGCACGCTCGCGGTGATGAATAATGCCCTGATTCCGGCGGGCCTTGCCGTCAACCTGCTGATCTGGAACCGTGAAGCGGATGTGTCGAGGCTGTTGCTGGGGGCCGCTATTATGGCGGCCTCGCTATGGCTCAATCACTGGTGGCGCCATCGTCAGGGGACGCAGCCGGCCTAAGCCCATTTGCCCAGGCTGCTCCCTCTCGCCATAATGAGCCCATCTTATCCGATTGGGCTCACGACCGACCCATCATGTTCAGGAAGCTGCTGTGCCATCGAATACGCCAAAGGACTCACGGCGGCCATTTAACACCATCGGGTTAATTGGCCGACTGGGCAGCGATAAAGTCGTCGACTCGCTGCAGCGCTTAGTTAACTACCTGGTTGAGCATCGCTATCGCGTATTGGTCGAAGACCGCACGGCCACGGTGATTCCTCTCCACGGCCAGCCCGAAGCCAGCCGCCGCGCCTTGGGTGAGCTGTGCGATCTGGTGATCGTGGTCGGCGGTGATGGAAGCCTGCTGGGCGCAGCCCGTACCCTATGCCAGAGTGGGACGCTGATTCTGGGCGTTAATCGAGGCCGACTGGGCTTTTTGACCGATATCTCGCCAGACGAACTGGAAACCCGCGTCAGCGAAGTGCTGGCCGGTGATTTTGAGCTTGAAGAACGCTTTCTATTGGATATGGCCCTCTACCGTAACGGCGTGATGGTGGGCTCTGGCGAAGCGCTCAATGAAGTCGTCGTCCACCCCGGTAAAGCGGTGCGCATGATCGAGTTCGAGCTGTTTATTGACGGACAGTTCGTCTACAGCCAGCGTAGCGACGGCTTGATCATCGCCACGCCCACGGGGTCGACCGCCTATGCGCTATCCGGCGGTGGCCCGATCATGCATCCCAAGCTGGATGTGGTGACCCTGGTGCCGATGTTCCCTCACACGCTTTCCAGCCGGCCCATCGTGATCGATGCGGCCAGCGAAATCCGCCTGCACATCGGCGAGACCAACCAGTCCTATCCTCACGTAAGCTGCGACGGACAAACACGCTCGGTCGCCAAGCCGGATGATGTCGTCGTGATTACGCGCAAGCCAGAACGGGTTCAGCTGGTACACCCCATTGGGCATAACTTCTATGAGGTGCTGCGCAGCAAACTCGGCTGGAGCAACCGGTTGGGAGACTGAACATGACCAACCGAATGACGGCCAGGGCGGGGCTGGAAGGCTACGACCTGATTGGCGACGTCCACGGATGCGGCGCCACCCTCGCCGCGCTGCTCGAGAAACTGGGTTACCGCCAGCGCGGCGGTGTCTATTGCCACCCGCGGCGTCGGGTTATCTTTCTTGGGGATCTTATCGATCGTGGGCCACGTATCCGGCTGGCCGTGACCATCGCCCGGCGCATGGTCGAGTCTGGTGAAGCTCAGATCGTCATGGGCAACCATGAATACAATGCCCTGGCGTATACCCATCCCGCACCACCGGGTAGCGACAAACGCTGGCTGCGCGAGCATACGCCACGCCATAACCGCATCATTCAGGATACCCTGACGCAGTACCGCGACTACACCAACGAGTGGGAGGACACCCTCGCTTGGTTCAAGACGATGCCGCTGTTCATCGAACAGGACGGTATGCGCGTGGTTCACGCCTGCTGGGATCATGATCTGGTGGCCCAGTTCAGGCGGCAGCATCCTGACGGCTGTATGGATGACGACTTCCTGGTAGCGTCCACCGACCCGTCGACCCAGGCTTTTCGCATTATCGACCGGCTGACCCGGGGCAGTCACCTGCCGCTGCCCGACAACATGGCGATCCACTCGGGAGACGGGTTTACCCGACGCAGCTTTCGTACTCACTTCTGGTCGGCATCGCCGCAGTGCTGGGGAGATGTTGCCTTCCAGCCCGATAATCTGCCGGGTGATTTGGAACAGCGACCGCTTACCGATGAAGAGCGTCGCCAACTGAGCTACTACGGGCCGGACCAGCCGCCGCTGTTTATTGGCCATTACTGGTGCGAAGGCATTCCCGCGCTGCCCACCGGCAATATCGCCTGTCTGGATTACAGTGCCGTAAAGTATGGCCGCCTGGTGGCCTATCGCTGGCAGGGCGAGGAACGCTTGAATGCCGATCATTTCGTCTGGATTCAGGTAGATAGGGATGAGCAAAGCGTTTTGAACAAGCCATTGGATGACGATGACTAAGTGGACTTATGCCTGGATACAATGCGTTACATAATTTTTGCAAAACATATGAACTAACCCCATCGTCGTTCGTCAGAATAGGTGTTCCCTTGAATGATCCCTTGCTATTTGCCCGGCGGCCCCCTCCGCCGGTTTTTTTTTGCTGGAAATACCAGTAAGTTCATTGGCACGCTAGTGTGTTGTATTGACGGGTCGCCACGCCGACGCGGTTACCATGAAGGAAAGCTATGCACCCAGTGATGCGTTTACCTCTCGACGCGGATACCCAGGCGTTGCGCAAGGCGCTGTGGCGTTACCGGATTGGACACAGGATTACCACTGAAGACGATGCTCAGGTGCTTTGGGTTGCCGACCCTGGGCAACGTGATGCATTGCTGGCCTTGGTCGCGCGCTGGCAGCAGGGCGAACCTCTCGAGCTTGCCGAGCATGCTTCACCTGCGCAGGCTCCTGCGCTGTTTACAACGCTCAAGCGGCTACCGGTCACCGTGGCCATGGTGGCGATAAGCCTGGTCATTTTTGCCTTGATAGGCGTTTTTGGCGACCTATTAATCGTTGCGCTTACCATCGTGCCGATCGGTATTGTCGGCGGTGAGCTGTCGAACGGTTCGTTAGCGGATACGCTGGCCAGTGGCCAGGTATGGCGTCTTCTCTCGCCCGCTTTTCTGCATTTTGGTTGGATGCATCTAATCTTCAACCTGATGTGGGTATGGTATTTCGGTCGCCAGGTGGAAGCCCTGCAGGGCGGGCGCACGCTTCTTTTGCTGCTGGTGCTGGCGGGCGTGCTTGCCAATCTCGCACAGTACGCCACCGGTACGGTGTTGTTCGGTGGCATGTCGGGGGTGGTGTATGCCTTGTTGGGCCACGTATGGCTGATGTCGCGTCGGGTGCCGGGCAGTGGGTTTTTTGTCCCGCAAATGCTCGTCGTCTTCATGCTGGGCTGGATGGTATTCACTATGACCGACATGGCCGGCCTGGTTGGCTTTGGCAACGTTGCCAACGAAGCGCATCTTGGCGGGCTTATCGTCGGCCTGATAACAGGCTGGTATTATAGTGCACGGCGTTTAAGGTCTTAACGGAGAAGCTTGGCATGAGCGACATGACTTTCGACAAAATGATTAACCAGATGACCCCGGCAATTTACCAGAGCCTTAAACAGGCGGTGGAGTTGCGCAAGTGGCCCGATGGTCGCTACCTGACTGCCGAGCAGACCGAGCTGTGCCTAGAAGCGGTGATGCGCTATGAGGCGGAAAACAACGTGCCCGAAGAAAACCGTGTGGGCTACCTGGAACAGCGCACCTGCGGCGCCGGGGCAACGGGGCAGGGCGTTTCACCGGAGATGGCTGGTCTTGCCAAGGACGCCTCGCGTGACTGAGGCGCTTGCCCAAGGATGTCTGCGCAAGATGGCCGTCGCGCCGGGCGCCACCCAGGCGCAGCCCGTCAGTTACCAGCTGCGCGCCGGAGAACACCGCATCGATTTGAACGAACGCCTGGGCGCTCCGTTACAGCTACGTTGGACCGGGGCCATTGCCTGTACCCACTGTGGCCGGGCTACCAGGAAGAGTTTTGCCCAGGGCTACTGCTACCCCTGCTTCAAGCGTCTGGCGCAGTGCGACACCTGCATCATGAAGCCGGAAACGTGCCACTACTTCCAAGGCACCTGCCGCGATCCTGAATGGGGAGAGCAGCATTGCTTTCAGCCGCACATTGTTTACCTGGCAAACTCGTCGGGGTTGAAAGTGGGCATTACCCGTAAAACGCAAATGCCCACCCGCTGGCTGGACCAGGGCGCCATACAGGCCTTGCCGATTCTGGAAGTCGACACCCGCCAGCAGTCAGGGTTTGTCGAAATGCTGTTCAAGGAACATGTTGGTGATCGCACTAACTGGCGGGCCATGCTCAAAGGTGACGTAGCGGAACTTGATTTAAAAGCCGAACGAGACCGTCTGATGGCGGCAACGGCCAGTGGTCTTGGGCAACTGAAAAGTGAACACGGGGAAGACGCCATTCGCGAGCTGGATGGTCAACATCATGCCTTTCACTATCCCGTTGAGGTCTTCCCGAGCAAGATTGTGTCGCATAACTTTGATAAGCAGCCCGACGTCAGCGGCATCTTGCAAGGCATTAAAGGCCAGTACCTGATGCTGGACACCGGCGTGATCAATCTGCGTAAGTTTACCGGTTACGAGATTAGCGTCGCTTAATATCGCTTAGGCGTTACCGTAGCCCAGTGCCTTTTGTAGGTATTGGGCGTGACTTGCCACCCAGCGTGGGTCAATCGCCCCCCAATCGCGTATCTGATAGCGGCCGATGTTGTGCCGTTCGCCTTCACCCTTTTCGAACACACAGTCAATATCCAGCTCGGCAAGTGAGGTAATGGTATCTTGCGCGGTACGCCGTGGCATGCCGGTGGCCTCTATCAGCGCAGGCACACTGGCGGTCCCCTGGTCGATCAAATACGCAACGTAAAGCCGACGATAAAAGCTGGATTTTGTTTTGCTCAGCGGCGCGGACATCTTGCATCCTTCTACACAGTGATAGTATCGCTTGCCAGTCTAAATGAATAAATCGCCCTGCGCGCGGGGCGGTCTAAAATCCTGTGTGTTCAAGCCCTGCTCGGTGCGCGACTGCATGTTCCATTGGCGGCTGGCGCGGTTAAAGCGCTGGGCGATCAGGTCGGCAAACACCCCTTCGCCGCGAAAGCGCTTTCCAAATCGCGCATCGTAGTTCTGCCCATCCCGGCACTGGCGGATCAGGCTCATCACCTTGGCGGCGCGCTCGGGGTAATGGGCTTCCAGCCAGGCTTCAAACAGCGGGGCTACTTCGTGGGGCAGGCGCAACAGCATCCAGGTTGCGGTGCGCGCCCCGGCACGGCTGGCGGCTTCCAGAATGCGCTCGATCTCATGGTCGGTGAGCCCCGGAATAATCGGCGAGACCAACGTGCCCACCGGAATCCCGGCGGTATTGAGCTCGCGGATGACTTTCAAACGCGCCTGGGGAGAGGCCGTGCGCGGCTCAAGGGTGCGTTTCAGGTTGGCATCCAGGCTCGTCAGGCTAACAAACACACGCACCAGGCGGTGCTCGGCCATTTCCGAGAGCAGCTCGAGATCCCGCAGTATCAGGCTGCTTTTGGTCACGATGGTGACCGGGTGTCGGCATTGCAGGAGCACTTCCAGCAAGCGCCGGGTGGTTTGGTACTTGGCCTCCAGCGGCTGGTAGCAATCGGTATTGCCCGACAGATTGATCGGCCGGCACACGTAGTTCGGCTGACAAAGCTCTTCGGTCAGCCGCTCAACCATTCCGCTGCGCGCAATCAGCTTGGTTTCAAAGTCCAGTCCCGGCGATAAATCCCAGTAGGCGTGGGAGGGGCGCGCATAGCAATAGACGCAGCCATGTTCGCAGCCACGGTAAGGGTTCAGCGAGCGATCAAACGGCAAATCCGGCGAGGTATTCCACGACAGCGCACTTTTGCTTACTTCCTCGCGCACCTCGGTGGCAATGGTTGTCGATGATTCTTCCCGCCACCAGCCGTCGTCCTCTGACTCGCTGCGAGTGGGCGCAAATCGATTGTGCGGGTCGTACGTCGCGCCGCGTCCTTTATGCACGGCCGAGCCGCTTGCTTGATAAGTCGTCCCCATCGGCCACCTCACTGATATATGGCTATATATACAGTATATGGTGTTTAGCGCGACGTGCAAGGCCGCTTATTGGTCGCGATAACGCTTGTCGGCCCGCAGTGGCAGACTCGCGAAGCTTTTAACGAAAACGCCTTGGCTTTTCAGCCAAGGCATTTTGCTTTTAGACGCGGTTACTGTGACCACCTATCGCTTTTTTCGGCTGGGCTTTTTGTCGGTCTGGGCTTTGTCGCCGCTCTCTGCGCTTCCCCCATTGCCGGGAAAATGGCCGCGCAGCAGCTCCAGCAACCCCTGGGTGGAGGCGTCGAAGTCGGCGGCGTTGGTGTCGATGCGTTCGCTGATTTCGCCGGCGATGCGCTTGCCCAACTGCACGCCCCACTGGTCGAAGGAGTTGATGTTCCAGATCACCCCTTGTACGAACACCTTGTGCTCGTAGAGCGCGATCAGCGCACCCAGGTTTTTGGGCGTCAGCTCGTCGAGCAGCAGGGTGCTGGACGGGCGGTTGCCGGGGCAGCTGTAGGGGTCGTGCTGGCTGAGCTCTTTGGCGTCTCCCTGGCTGCCTTCCATAAAGGCGTTGGCCTGGGCAAGCATGTTGGTCAGCAGCGCGAAGTGGTGATCTTCAACGCCGGGCTCGGGCTTGAGCGAGGCGATGAAATCGATCGGCACGTAACGGGTGCCCTGGTGCAGCAGCTGGAAAAACGCGTGCTGACCGTTGGAGCCGGTCTGCCCCCAGACAATCGGGCCGGTCTTGTAATTCACCGGGTGGCCGAAGATGTCCACCGACTTGCCGTTGGACTCCATGTCCAACTGCTGCAGGAACGACGGCAGTTGGTGCAGCGCCTGGTCGTAGGGCACCACCGCCTGGGTTTCGGCGCCGATAAAGTTGATGTACCAGATGCCGATCAGCGCCATCAGTACCGGCATGTTTTCCGAGAAGGGCGCCTCGATAAAGTGGCGGTCCATCTCGTGGGCGCCTTCCAGCAGCTCGATAAAGCCTTCAAAGCCGATGGAAAGCGCGATGGGCAGGCCGATCGATGACCACATGGAGTAGCGCCCGCCGACCCAGGCCCAGAATTCGAAGACGTTTTCTTCACGAATACCGAATTCCATTGCCGCGCGGCGGTTGGTGGAGGCGGCGATGAAGTGCGCACCGACGTCGGCATCTTCGCCGGCGTTCTCGAGGAACCAGCGCCGTGCCGTCTTGGCGTTGAGCAGGGTTTCCTGGGTAGAGAACGTCTTGGTGGAGACGATAAACAGCGTCGTGGCCGGGTCGAGCCGCGACAGCACTTTCTGGATATGGGTGCCGTCCACGTTGGAAACGAAGTGAAAGTGCAGATCCGGATGGCGGTATTTCAACAGGGCGCGCACCGCCATGTTAGGGCCCAGGTCCGAGCCGCCAATGCCGATATTGACCACGTCCTTGATGCGCTGACCGCTGTAGCCTTTCCATTCGCCGCTGCGTACCGCCTCGGAAAACAGCTTGATCTGCTCGCGAGTCCGGGTGATTTCGGGCATCACGTCTTCGCCGTCCACGTAGACCGGCTCATCGCTCAGGTTGCGCAGCGCGGTGTGCAATACCGGGCGGTCTTCGGTGACGTTGATGATATCCCCCGAGAACATCTGCGCACGACGCTGAACCAGCGCCGAGTGGTCGGCGAGTTCGATCAGTTTGGCCAGTACGTCATCGGACACGTGGTGCTTGGAGTAGTCGAGAAACAGGCCGCCCACCCGCAGGCTCATTTTGTCAAAGCGCTGCGGGTCATGCGTGAAGTAGTCACGAATGCGGTCGTTAGCGGTTTTGTCGCGCAGGCGCTCGAGTGCCTGCCACGTCACACTGCGGGTCAGCTGAAACATAGAGAGGTCCGTTGTTGTAGGTCGGCGAGAGGCCTTGATGTTATGTGTGTAAAAATACTACATAAAATGCGTGTTGTGGCAACTACAGACGAAGAAAAGCACGCTTTACGGTAATAGAACTAACAAAGTGGTGAATAAAAAAGGCGGGCTGATGCCCGCCCTGTTGCCGTTCAGGTGGTCACGGGGACCTGTGTGGCGCCGCGTTTGATCATGGCGTAGCTCAGGCCGGTTATCAACGAGCCGACGACAATAGCGCCCAGGTAGAGGAAGACCGGGGTGATCGCATTGGGGATCATCAGCACGAAAATGCCGCCGTGGGGCGCCATCAGTTTGGCGCCGACCAGCATGGATAACGCGCCAGTGACGGCACCGCCCAGCATGCACGCCGGAATCACCCGGAGTGGGTCCTTGGCAGCAAAGGGAATCGCCCCTTCACTGATAAAGCACAGGCCCAGCACAAAGGACGCTTTACCCGCTTCACGCTCGGGTGCGGAAAACTTCTGGCGGGCGGCGAAGCTGGCAATACCCATGCCGATCGCCGGGACCATGCCCGCCGCCATGATCGCCGCCATGGGGCCGTAGGTCTCGGAGGCCAGCAGGCCCACGCCAAAAGTGTAAGCCGCCTTGTTGACCGGGCCGCCCAGGTCGAAACACATCATGGCGCCGAGCAGAATGCCCAGCAGCACGGCATTGGTGGAGCCCATGGTTTCAAGGAAGCTGGTCAACGCCGAGAGGATGCCCGCCACCGGCTCACCGACGACGTAGATCATTACCAGACCGGTGACTAGGCTTGCGATCAGAGGAATGATCAGAATCGGCTTGAGTGATTCGATGCTCGAAGGCAGCTTGACGTGACGCGTCACCGCTAGGGCGACATAGCCGGCTAAAAAGCCCGCCAGGATGCCACCGATAAAGCCGGCGCCAATCTCAGCGGCCAGCATGCCGCCGATCATGCCGGGGGCGATACCGGGGCGGTCGGCAATCGAGTAGGCGATATAGCCGGCGAGTACCGGAATCATCAGCGCAAAGGCCGTGCCGCCGCCGATTTCCATCAGCGCGGCGGGCAGCGAGCCTTCTTCCTCGGCGGCGTTGATGCCGAACACGAACGACAACGCGATCAGCAGGCCACCGGCGACGACCATCGGCAGCATGAAGGAAACACCGGTCAGCAGGTGCTTGTAGACGCCTTTTTCCTTGACGCTTTTGCTGCCTTGATCGCGCTCGGCCTGGCTGTCGTCTTCAACGCTGGCGTGGGCCAGGGCCGCTTCCAGGGTGGGTTGCGGTTTTTTCAGTGCATTGCCGGTGGAGGTGCGATACACCCGCTTGCCGGCAAAGCGCGTCGGGTCGACTTCGATATCGCAGGCCAGCACCACCACGTCGGCGTCGGCGATTTCCTGCTCGGTCAGTTTATCCTGGGCGCCCACCGAGCCCTGAGTTTCGACGCGGATCGCGTGACCCATGGCGCGGCCTGCTTCCGCCAGAGCCTCGGCGGCCATGAAAGTATGCGCAACGCCGGTGGGGCAGGCGGTGACGGCGACAATCTTTTGTCCTCCAGCAGCGCTGGGTGAGGCGTGGCTCGCCGCCGAGGCAACGGGCGCCTGATAGAGGGGTGCCTCGCGCTTTGCGGTGGCCAGAAAATCGCCGGGGTCGGGCAGCGCCTCGGCAATCGGCGCTTGGTAGAGTCGTTTGCCCTCAAACCGCTCGGGGGCCGGGACATGGTCCGCGGCGGCGACGATCAGATCGGCGTTGGCGATTTGCTCGGCGGTGGCCGCCTGAAGCGGTGCCAGCTCGCCGTGCATTTCCACGTGAACATGCCAGCCCTGGCGTTCGGCGGCCTGCTCGAGCCGTTTGGCGGCGAGGAAGGTGGTCGCCATGCCGCTGGGGCAGGCGGTAATCAGAATCACATTCATAGCGTTGCTCCCTCGGTGATGGTGTCGTCAAGACGCCGTACCCGGGTCTGTTGTTGGAGTGAATCAAAATCGTCGGCGTGGGGGGTGCCCACGCCGACGTGGCGAACGGCCTCGGCGGAAAGCGCCGTGGCAAAACGTAGCGTGTGTTCTGCAGCGTGGCCGCTGAGCAGGCCGTGGAGCATGCCGGCAACTAGCGTATCGCCGGCGCACACGGTGTTGATGGCGGTAACGGTCGGCGGTGTTGCCTGCCAGATGCCCTGGGCATTGACCCATAGCACGCCATCGGCGCCCGCTGAGATCAGCGCGTGTTCCACGCCACTTTGCTGCAACCGGCGCGCTGCCTGGGTGAGCGCGTGGCTTGTGTCAAGCGCTGCGCCTGCCCACTCGGCAAGTTCAAGCTCGTTGGGTTTGACGGCGCTGGGCTGTACCTCGATGGCGACGTTGAGCGCATCGCCACTGGTATCAACCCACAGCGGCACACCGCTGGCTTTCAGGTGTTGGAGCAGCGCGCGAAAGTCATCGAGACTAAGCCCCGGTGGCAAGCTGCCGGCGACCACAACCGCAAGGGGGGGCGTGGCGCTTTGCAGCAGGGCATCGAGCCGGGCCATTAAGCGCTCAAGGTCAGCCGGTGTGATCGGCATACCCGGGCCGTTGATGTCGGTGACGCGACCGCTGTGTTCAGCAAGCTTGGCGTTGATGCGCGTTTCACCGGCGACGCGCACAAAGTCGTCGTGTAGCGCGGCGTGCTGAAAGGCCAGCGCGAAAGGCGCGTCGTTATCGGCGCCCAGAAACCCGCTGACGGTGACCTCGTGACCCAGCCCTGCGAGTACCCGGGCGACGTTGACCCCTTTACCCGCGGCTTCCAGCTGGGCGCGGTGGGGGCGGTTAACGGCCCCCAAGGTCAGTTGGTCCAGGCTGAACGCCAGATCCAGTGCCGGATTAAGCGTAATGCACAGTACGCGGGCCATCAGCGGGCCTCCAGCGCATCGCGCACGTCATCGCTGGTGGCTTGAGCCAGGGCCAGTTGGGCGCTGGCCTTGGCGTCGGCGAGGTCAAACTCGCGCAGCCGCGCCTTGACCAGCGGGATCTGACGCGCGCTTACCGACAGCTCGTCAACGCCCAGGCCGACCAGTACCGGTACCGCCATGGCGTCCGAGGCCAGCTCGCCGCAGACGCCGACCCATTTGCCCTGGGCGTGGGCGGCGTCCACGGTCATCTGGATCAAGCGCAAGACCGCCGGATGCAGCCCGTCGGCCTGGGCGGAAAGCTCGGGGTGGCCGCGGTCGATGGCCAGGGTGTACTGGGTCAGGTCGTTGGTGCCCACCGAAAAGAAGTCGACTTCGGCGGCAAGCGTGGGCGCCAGCAGGGCGCTTGACGGCACCTCGATCATTACGCCGAGCTGAACGTCGGTAGCCCGCTGAGACGGGCCGATCTCGCTCAGCAGCCGGTCATAGATCGCCTTGGCGGCGCGGAATTCGGCGATGTCCTTGACCATGGGCAGCATGATGCGCAGAGGGCTATCCTTGCCGGCCATCAATAAGGCGCGCAGTTGAGTTTCCAGCACTTCTGGCTGGGTCAGCGCCAGGCGGATGCCGCGCAGGCCGAGGAAGGGATTATCTTCCTGGGGAACCGGCCAGTAGGGCAGCGGCTTGTCGCCGCCGACATCCAGCGTGCGAGCCACCAGCGGGCGGCCGTCGAGGGCGTCAATCGCCTGGCGATATTCGTCGATCTGGGTGGCCAGGTCCGGCGCGCTGGCGTGGGCCATGAACAGGAACTCGGTGCGCAGCAGGCCAACGCCTTCGGCACCACGTTCAACGGCATCCCCGGCGTGGGCGGTATTGCCCAGGTTGGCGGCCACCTCTACCCGGTGGCCGTCACGGGTCCGGGCGGACTCGAAGCGGCTTTCCCAGGCGTCGGCTTCGCGCTGCTGCTGATTCAGCAACTGCTGCTCGGCGCGCTGCAGGCGGTCTTCCGACGGCTGGTGCGTGACCCGGCCACGCTCGCCATCGAGAATCATCATGCCGCCGTTGGGCAGCGCCATGATGGCGTCACCGGCACCCACCACGGCCGGAATGCCCAGGGCGCGGGCCAGAATCGCGCTGTGCGCGGTGGCGCCGCCGCGCACGGTCAGCAAACCGCGCACCCGTGAGGTGTCCAGGCGGGCCACGTCAGACGGACCAATATCGTCCATCACCAGGATGTACGGATGGTCGGGGGGCGTGGGCAGCTTGACGTCGCAAAGCACGCCCAGCACCCGGCGGCCAACGTCGCGCAGGTCGGCAGCGCGTTCGGCCAGCAGGCGGTCGGCGAGCATTTCCTGGGCGTGGGCCGCGGTATCGATAGCCTCCCACCAGCCAGCTTCCGCCGAGCGCCCTTCGCGAATGGCCTCGATCGCGGCCTGGTACAGCTCCGGGTCGTCGAGCATCTCTTCGTGCATGGACAGAATATCGGCGACTTCACCGCCCGGGGCGTTGTGCACCAGGGTTTCGAGCTGGGCGGCGCCTTCTTTCAGCGCGGCCTGCAGGCGGGCAATTTCCTGCTCGGGATTGTCGGCGTCGGCCGGGTATTCGAAGCTTGGCGGGCGAATGACGAACACCGGCGCGATGGCAAGCCCCGGCGAGGCAGCGACGCCGCTGTGCGGCGTATCGTCGGCGATAGGCTCGGCGGCAGGCTTTGCGTTATGGGTCGCGGGTGCTTCGCTTTCGCGCCCGCCGTCAAACGGGGCAACCTTCTCGCCAAGGCCTTCTTCCACGGCTTGGCATACGGCATCCAGCGCCTGAGCGGCCTGCGCGCCCTCGGCAGAAAATATCAGCCACTGGCCGCGCCGGGCGCCCAGGCCGATCACCTTGGTCAGGCTGGCGGCGGAGACCGGGGTGGCGCTGCCTTCCTCCAGGCGTACGTTAACGGGTACCTGCTGGGCGCGGGCGGTTTGCACCAGCTGTTTGGCTGGGCGGGCATGCAGGCCGTGGGGATTGAGTACCCGTACGCGGCGGGTCTGGGTGCTGGCGGTTTCACCCGCAAGCGTCGCCAACAGCTGCGCGCTGGTCTGGGTGACCAGACTTTCGCTCTCGCCGCGGTCCAGCAACGGTAGCAGCTGATCGAGCAGCGGACGGTGACTCTCGCCGCTGGCGGCCAGGCAGAAGAGGGCGTGAACCGGATGGCCCTGGTGGCTGAGCGTGCGATCCGCCGGGGTGGCAACGCCGAGGGCGGGCTGTACCACGCCGTGGGCATGGCTTGCCAGCCACAGCCCGTTGCCCAGCCAGGTCGGCGCGCTGGCGGCAATGGCACCGATGAAGGCGTTGTCCACGCAGCCACTCTGGCGCAGCCGCGCCGCCGCGCCCAGGGTCAGTTCTTCAATATCCTGGGCGGGGAAGCCAACGCAAAGCGTGTCGCTATCCAGGCGCGGCGCCACCGCTGGCTTGGACAGCAAGCGCGCGACGTCGGCGGCGGACGACGCCTCGGCCAGCTGCTCGGCGACGCCTTCGCGATCCAGCACATGGGTCAGCTGGCGCAGAATGTCGAGGTGCTCATCGTTCTGGGCGGCAATGGTGACCAGGACGTGGACCTGCTGGCCATCGTGCCACTGCACGCCGTCTGGAAACTGAAGAACACGCACCCCGGTCTGCTTGACGAACTCGCGGCTCTCCGGGGTGCCGTGGGGGATGGCGATGGCATTGCCCAGAAACGTCGAAGATTGTGCTTCCCGGGCGTGGAGGCCGTCGCGATAGCCGGGCTCGACGAAGCCTGCCTCCACCAGCGCGTCGGCAGCGCCGTTCAGTGCCGCTTGCCAGTCGTCTGCGTGGCAGTCGAGCAAGATGTCATCAGAGCCAAGCGTCAGCATAGGTGTCTCCTGTAGAACGATGGTCGTAGCGCACCGAAGTGAGCTGGATGAATCGTGTCATCTCTGTATAGTTGGCTATGCTGAATCGATTCACTGACGGACACAAGGGGTACGCGCCTAGACTTTGGTCTGATGAGCGGCGAGCGCCTGATAAGATGTCGCGGCAACCACAGGGGAAACTGCATGACACTTGCCGATATTGCCCGGCTTGCCGGGGTATCACGCACCACCGCCAGCTACGTAATCAATGGGCAGGCTGAAAAGCGGCGCATCAGTGCGTCGACCATCGAAAAGGTCATGGCGGTGGTCCGCCAGCACCGCTACCACATCGATCCTCAGGCCGCCGCACTGCGCCGCGGGGCCAGTCGGCTGCTGGGGTTGATCGTGCCGGACCTGGAAAACATCAGTTACGCGCGCCTGGCCAAGCGTCTCGAGCGCGGCGCACGCGAGCGCGGCTATCAGTTGCTGATCGTCAGCTCTGATGACTGCCCCGAAAGCGAGCGTGCCCTGGCGTTAGCCCTGCGCGCCCAGCGCTGTGAAGTGCTGATCACGGCAAGCTGTCTGGCGGGTGACGATCCTTTTTACGCCGATCTGGTGGCAGAGGGCTGGAGCGTGGTGGGCATGGACAGGGGGCTTGATCCGGCTCGCTTTGCCAGTGTGGTGAGCAATGATCGCCAGGCGGCGCTGACGTTGACCCAGTCGGTGATTGACCCGGCGACCCGGCGTGTCGCCTGGCTTGAGGCCATGCCTGATCTATCCACCAGCCGCGAGCGGCGCGCGGGTTTTCAGGCGGCGCTTGCGGGCACCCCGATTACCCCGCTGTATTTGAGCGGCGCGCTTTATGAGCGTAGCGAAGGGGCGCGCCTGGCGGCGCAACTGCTGGATGAAGAGGGAGGCGCGGACGCCTTGGTAACGGCGTCGTATACGCTATTGGAGGGGGTGTTCGACGTGTTTCTGGAGCGCGGGGGCTTGCCCGACGGCATGCGACTGGCGACCTTTGGCGATCACCGGCTGCTGGATTTTCTGCCCCAGCCAATCAACTCGGCGCTGCAGGATTACGATCGCATCGCCGAACTGACGCTGCGCTGCGCGCTGGCTGCCACCCAGGGCGATACGACTGGCGGTCAACAGGTGGTGGCGCGGCATTTGCGCACTCGCCACGCCGGGGCGCAAAACATCGGTTAGGCCCCGGCTAACCTGGCAGGTTAGACGCTACGCGCGTCGGCCCAGGCGTTGGCGTCGGGAATCGACATGTCGTAGCGTTCGTCGAGGTAGGGCGAGGAAAGCAGAAAGTCGGCGCTGGCTGCGTTGCACGCCACGGGCACGTTCCACAGCGCGGCCAGACGCAGCAGCGCCTTGACATCCGGGTCGTGGGGCTGGGGGGCGAACGGGTCCCAGAAGAAGATCAGCACGTCGAGTGCCTGCTCGGCGATGCGCGCGCCAATCTGCTGGTCGCCGCCCAGCGGCCCGCTCATCAAGCCTTCCACCGGCAGCCCCAGTTCATTGTGCAAACGCCTCGCCGTGGTGCCGGTACCGATCAGCTCGTGTCGGCTCAGCGTCTCCTGCCAGCGGGCCGCCCATTCGAGCATTTCGGTTTTTTTGCCGTCGTGGGCAATCAACGCAATCCGCTTGCGGGCCTGAAGCGTACGAATGGCTTGGCGGGGTGGTCGCGCATCGTTCATGGCAGGGCTCTCCTGGACAGAATGATTATTCGGCCTCGACGGCCAGCACCTTCATGGTGTTGGTGCCGCCATGGGCATTCATGTGATCGCCTCGGGTGAGAATGACATGCTCACCTGGGCCCGCCAAGCCGTGGGCTGTCAATAGCGACAGTGCCTCTCCGTTGACGTCTTCTGCCTGCATGTGGGTAGTATCGAACGGAATCGAGACGACCCCCCGATAAAGCGCCATGCGACGCTGCGCAATGGGGCTGTGCGCCAGGCCGACAATGGGCAGCTTGGAGCGAATGCGCGAGGCAATCAAAGGGGTATAGCCCGTGGCGGTCATACAGGCAATCACGCTGACGCCTGCAAGGTGGTTGGCCGCATACATCGCAGAGAGGGCGATGGTTTCGTCAACGCGCTCGAAGCCTTCATGAATGCGGTGGCCCGATTCCTGGGCAATGCGTTCACGTTCGGCTCCGAGGCAGACGCGGTTCATGGCTTCGATGGTCTCGACCGGATAATCACCGGCGGCCGTTTCGGCGGACAGCATCACTGCATCGGTGGCATCCAGCACCGCATTGGCGACGTCAAACACCTCGGCGCGGGTGGGCAGCGGCGACTCGATCATGGATTCCATCATCTGGGTCGCGGTAATCACCGCGCGGTTCAGCGTGCGGGCGTGCTTGATGATGCGCTTCTGCGTGCCGATCAACGCTTCATCGCCAATTTCCACGCCCAGATCGCCGCGTGCCACCATGACCGCTTCCGAGGCCTGGATAATGCCGTCCAGCGTGGCGTCATTGGCCACGGCTTCGGCGCGTTCAAGCTTGGCGACCAGGCCAATTTCCTTACCGGCCTCGCCGAGTAGCGTTCGCGCCTCCTGCATATCCGCCGCGCTGCGCGGGAACGAAACGGCCAGGTAGTCGACGCCGATCTCGACGGCGGTGGTCAGGTCGGCCTTGTCCTTCTCGGTCAGCGCCGGGGCTGACAGGCCGCCGCCCTGCTTGTTGATGCCCTTGTTGTTGGACAGCTTGCCGCCCACGTGAACCCGGGTGTGCACTTCCTGGTCAACTACCTGAGTGACATCCAGCACCACACGGCCATCGTCGAGCAGCAGGCGGTCGCCGGTGGTGACATCGTCAATCAACGATTTGTAGTCACAGCCGACCCGTTCCTGGCTGCCCTGATCGGCGCCTAGCGCCATGTCGAGGATGAACGGCTGGCCTTGAGTGAGATGGATAGCGCCATCCTGAAAGCGCGAAATACGAATTTTGGGGCCTTGAAGGTCGCCCAGTACCGCAACGCTGCGCCCCAGTCGCTTGGCGATCTCGCGAACGTCTTGCAGGCGGCGGCGGTGGTCGTCCGCGGCGCCATGGGAAAAGTTGAGGCGGACGACATCTACGCCGGCTTTCAGCATGGCGTCAAGCACGCCGGGGCGGTCGCTTGCCGGGCCTAGCGTGGCCACGATCTTGGTGCGACGTAGGGGTAGCGAGAGGGTTTGGCTCGTCATTGCGCATTCTCCTGGGTCGGCCATGGTTGTTGTTAGCGCCGCATTGGGCATTGAAATTGCGGGCAATTAAGTTGTGGACTACGATAGCGTTTATATAGTAATTTTACTACATATTGATCGATAAGCCGCCTTATGAAGGACCTGAAACGTCTTAAAGGTCCCCAAAAGACGCTTAAATACGTATTTTTAGTAATTTTTTGCCGAGAGTGGAATTGAATGCATGGCAGGAGGTTCCGTTAGATCCCGGTAAACGTTCTCTGCAAATGTGAGGTGCTTTCATGACAATAAGAGTAGCGATTAACGGCTTTGGCCGCATTGGCCGCAACGTCCTTCGCGCCCTGTATGAAAACGGCTATCGTGATCGTCTGCAGGTAGTGGCCATTAACGATCTGGGTGATCCGTCGCTCAACTCCCACCTGTTGCGCCACGACACCGTTCACGGCCACTTCCCCTATGCGGTAGAGCACGATGCCGAGAGTATCAGCGTCGACGGCGACCGCATTGCCATCTCCTCGGAGCGTGACCCCGCGAAATTGCCCTGGGCATCCATGAATATCGATATCGTGATGGAATGCACCGGCTTGTTTACCAAGCGCGAAGCCGCCGCCCAGCATATTGCGGCGGGCGCAAAGCGGGTGCTGATTTCAGCGCCAAGCCCGGACGCCGACGCCACGGTGGTTTATGGAGTCAACGACGACGTGCTGACTGCCGAGCATACGGTGGTGTCGAATGCGTCCTGCACCACCAATTGCCTGGCGCCGGTGGCCAAGGCGTTGAACGATACGGTGGGCATCGAGAACGGTCTGATGACCACGGTGCATGCCTACACCAATGACCAGAACCTGTCCGACGTCTATCACTCCGACCCTTACCGGGCGCGCAGTGCAACGCACTCGATGATCCCAACCAAGACTGGCGCCGCCGCCGCGGTCGGTCTGGTACTTCCCGAGCTTGCCGGCAAGTTCGACGGGCTTGCCGTGCGCGTGCCGGTTATCAACGTCTCGCTGGTGGATCTGACGTTTAACGCTGGGCGTGATACCACCAAGGAAGAGATCAACGAGATCGTCGAGAAAGCCGCTGCCAAGTCACCGGTGCTCGCTGTTAACGCCGAGCCGCTGGTGTCTATTGACTTCAATCACGATGCCAATTCGTCGACCTTCGATGCCAATCACACCCGTGTGAATGGTCGCCTGGTGAAGATCATGGCCTGGTACGACAACGAATGGGGCTTCTCCAACCGCATGCTGGACACCGCCGAAGCCATGCAGGCGGCAGCAACCAAGTAACGTCCTCCCTCTCAAGGGCAGGTATCGCCGGGCAGCAGTTGCGTCTTGAGCAGCTGCTGTTCGGCGGGCAGGTGGCCAAGAATCATCTGCGCCGCGACTCGGCCCTTGCCCACGCTATCCTGGCGCACGGTGGTCAATCGTGGCGCCCGGTACTGGCCCTCTGCAATACCGTCAAAGCCGGTAATGCGTAAGTCCTCAGGCACCCGAATGCCGCGCTGTTCGGCAAGCGTCAGCGCCGTCAAGGCAATACGATCCGACATGCACAGCAGCAGGTCAGGGCGCAGATGCTCGGGCTGATCAAGTATTTCTGCCAATACCGGGCTGCACACGTCGAAGGTATTCTCTTCAATATTCCATAGCGGCACCGCGCCGGGCGTGATGCCGTGTTCTTCCAGCGCCTCATAAAAGCCCGCCAGCCGCGCGCGGCTGATGGTGCTGGTGCTCGGCAGCATGGTATGGGCGGCCGTTACGCGGCCGTTGCAGGGCTCGACGGTCAGCCTCAGGTTGATGATCGCCGGGCGCTCGGGGCGCTGCTTGAGTGCATGGCAGGCAATACGATAGCTGGCTTCGGTGTCGTCGATATGCACCGTCGGGCATCCCTCTACGTCAAAATCCACCGACACCAGCGGGCGCTGGAACGGCAAGCGTTGCAGCAGCTGATTGTTGGGCATCAGGCCGTAGACGATAAAGCCGTCGGCGATGTTGGCTGAGCCTGCGGGTTGCGAGTCGTGGCCGCGTCCCGGCAGTAGCAGGAGCGTATGACCATGGGCGTCCAGCACTTCGGCGACGCCGGATAAAAACTCGCTGGCGACCGCATCATTCAGGCTGTAGGTGAGGCTCTCCGCCAGCACCACGGCCACGATGCGTGAGCGCCCGGTACGCAGGCTGCGGGCCTTGGCGTCGGGGCCGCTGTAGCCAAGCCGGGCAGCCTCGCTGAGGATGCGTTCGCGAAGCGTGGGGGAGAGCTGGTCTGGCCGGTTGAACGCGTTGGAAATAGTGGCAGTCGAGACGCCGAGTTCACGGGCAAGGTCCTTGAGCGTCATTCGGCGTGGTGGTGTCACGGGATTTCCTATGCAGGCTAATTGTTATGCGTCCACCCGCAAGAATACCGACCCCCGCCACGCCACGACAAGCCCTATCAAGGGGCCTGTCGTGGGCCGGGGGGGTGATGAAAAGGGAGGTACGCTGTTCAGGCGGCGTGTCGTTGGTCAGGCAAGTCTAACGCCGCGCCACGCCCGTCGAACAGGTGAACATGTTGGGTATCCGGCACCAGGGCGACAAACTGGCCTTGTTGCCAATGGCTGGGAGCCTCGCCGCGATGGATGAGCAGCGTATCACCTTCCTTGGGCTCCAGATAAACGTAAACCTCGTTACCCAGGTATTCGACGTTGACCACTTCAAAACGGTTGTCGCCCGAGGGCTCTGCCAGGCGAAGGTGTTCCGGGCGCACGCCCAGCGTCAGTGGCGTGCTTGACGGCAGGCGCTGGGCATCCTGGGGCAGGGCGAGCTCGCCCACGCCGGGGGCGCTTACCCGGCAGCCCTGGGCATCGCTGCCCTGCAGTTGAGCGGGCATAAAGTTCATCGTCGGCGAGCCCATAAAGCCAGCGACAAACTTGGTGGCAGGGCGCTGGTAAAGCTGGTGGGGGCTGCCGACCTGCTCGACGCGGCCACCGTTTAGCACCACGATCTTGTCCGCGAGCGTCATGGCTTCCACCTGATCGTGGGTCACGTAGATCATGGTGGAGCCCAAGCGATTATGCAGGCGGGCGATTTCGTTGCGCATTTGCACGCGTAGTGAGGCGTCCAGGTTGGAAAGCGGCTCATCAAACAACAGAATGCGCGGCTCACGTGCCATGGCGCGCCCCATGGCCACCCGCTGGCGCTGGCCACCAGAAAGCGCCTTGGGCTTGCGATGTAGCAGCTCTTCCAACTGAAGAATTTTGGCGGTGCTCATCACACGCTCGTTAACCGTTTCATCCGTCTCTTTGGCAAGCTTCAAACCAAATGCCATATTGTCGTACACGGTCATATGCGGGTAGAGCGCGTAGGACTGGAATACCATCCCCACACCGCGTTCACGTGGCGGTAAGTCGTTGACCACGGTGTCGCCGATGCGCAAATCGCCATCGGTGATCGACTCAAGTCCCGCAATCAGGCGTAACAGGGTGGATTTACCGCAGCCCGACGGACCGACGAAAACGACGAACTCTCCATCGCCCACCTCTAAGTCAACATCGACGATAATGTGGTCGCGGCCAAACACTTTGTTGATTTTTTCAAGTGTAACACTTGCCATGGGTGACTCCTTGCCAACCTCAAGGCCCTATTGCCGTGGGTTGGCCTGTTGTTGTGTTAAAGCGGTGTTGTCTGGGCGATGCGCATAAAGGCCGCCTGGTACGCGGGTAGCGTCAGCTGGTCGCCGTCACGCTGATAGTTAAAACCGTGACCATCAAGGTCCGCCGTTACCGGCACGGGTAGCGTGATATGGTGCGCTTGGTCGGTCAGGTTAAAGACACACAGTAGGGTGTCATCGCCACGCTGGCGGGTGAAGCCCAGTAGGTCGTCGCCCACGTTAACCAATGTCAAATCACCATCAAGCAGCGCGGCGTGATCGCGTCGAAACGCCAATAGCTGACGTGTGGCATTGAGCGTTGACGTGGGGTCGTCCTGTTGCTGGCTGACGGCAAGCTCGCGGTGGCGCGGAGCAACCGGTAGCCAGGGTTCAATGCTTGAGAAGCCCGCCTGGGCCGAGTCATCCCAGGGCATCGGCGTGCGGCAGCCGTCGCGTCCCTTGAACTCGGGCCATAGTACTTTGCCGTAGGGGTCCTGAATGCGCTCGAAAGGCACCTCGGCCTCGGGCAGACCCAGCTCTTCACCTTGGTAAAGGCAGACGCTGCCGCGCAGGGAAAACAGCATCGCCAGGGCGACTTTCGGGTAGGCCTCCGGGTCCTCATCAGCCCCCCAGCGCGTGGCGCTGCGCACCACATCGTGATTCGACGTGGCCCAGCACGGCCAGGCATCGCCGGCCAGCCGCTGGAAGCGCTCGATCACCTCGCGCAAATACTTAGCGGAATGCGGTTTGTTGAGCAGGTCGAAGGTGTACGCCATGTGCAGCTTGTCGCCGCCGGCGGTGTACTCTGCCATGCGTTCCAGCGGGTTATCATCGCCAATTTCGCCCACTGTAGTGGTGCCCGGGTATTCGTCCATCAGCGCGCGCAGATCCTTGAGAAAATCCAGGTTCTCGGGACGGCTGAGGTCGTAGACGTGGCGCTGCCAGGTATAGGGATTGCTGTCAGGCGCGCCCAAGGTCTTGGCTTCTCCTTTGGGCACCGGCGGATTATCGCGCAGCTTAGCGTCGTGAAAGTAGAAGTTGACGGTATCCAGACGGAAGCCGTCGACGCCCAGGTCGAGCCAGAAGCGCATATTGTCGAGCTGCGCCTGGCGGGCGTCCGGGTGATGAAAGTTGATATCCGGCTGGCTGGTCAGAAAATTGTGCATGTAGTACTGCTGACGGCGCGAATCAAAGGTCCACGCCGAGCCACCAAAGATCGATAGCCAGTTGTTGGGGGGTGTGCCATCGGGCTTGGGGTCGGCCCAGACGAACCAGTCGGCCTTGGGGTTGGTGCGATCCTGGCGACTTTCCTGAAACCAGGGGTGCTGGTCCGAGGTGTGGCTTATCACCTGGTCGATCATCACCTTCAGGCCCAGCTGGTGGGCGCGGGCGAGCAGCGTCTTGAAGTCGTCCAGGGTGCCGAACATCGGGTCAACATCGCAGTAGTTGCTGATGTCGTAGCCAAAATCGAGCATGGGCGAGGTGAAAAACGGCGACAGCCAGATACCGTCAACGCCCAATGAGGCGACATAGTCGAGCTTTTCGGTGATGCCGCGCAAATCGCCAATGCCGTCGCCGCGGCTATCCATAAAGCTACGCGGGTAAATCTGATAGATAACGCCGCCGCGCCACCAGGCGTTTGTGTCTTGCGTGTCTTGCATGAGTGAGTCCGTAGATAACATGAAAAGTCCTTAGCCTTTGACTGCGCCGGCGGTAAGCCCCGAAACGATGCGCCGCTGGAAGATAATCATCAGCACCACGAGGGGCACGGTAACCACCACAGAGGCTGCCATGATGGGCCCCCAGGGCAGCTCGTGGGCGCTGCCGCCGGACAGCAGCGCAATCGCCACCGGCACCGTGCGCTGGGTGTCGCTGAGGGTGAAGGTGAGCGCGAATAAAAACTCGTTCCAGGCGGCAATAAACGCAAGCAGCCCGGTGGTTGCCATGGCAGGCCACATCAGCGGTAGAAACACCTTGGTAATGGTGATCCACGGCGTTGCGCCGTCCATGATCGCGGCTTCCTCAAGCTCCATCGGCAACTGCTTCATAAAGGTGGTCAGCACCCATACCGTGAAGGGCAGCGTGAAGATGGTGTAGCTCAGGATCAACGCGGCGGGGTTGTTGTATAAATTCAGCGTGCGGATTACCTCAAACAGCCCCGAGAGCACTGCTACCTGGGGAAACATCGACACGCCAAGAATGATCAGCAGCACCGTTGAGCGACCGCGAAAGCGCACCCGCCCCAGTGCGTAAGAGGCCGTAATGCCCAGCAGCAGGGCGATAAATACCACGCTGATCGACACGACAATCGAGTTAAGGATGGCGCGTAAAAAGCTGGCCTCGGTCAGTATTTGCACGTAATTGCTTACGTCCCAGGTAGAGGGCCAAAGCTCAATACGGAACAGGTCGCTTGACGGCTTGAACGAGGTGATCACCGCGTAATAAAACGGAAAGACGGCGTAGACCATGATCAGCGCGACTAGCGCCCAAAAACCAACCCGCTTGGCAATTTTGCCCAGCTGACGTGTGGTCATGAATCACCTCCCAGTTGCAGTTGCTTGCGGCCGACATACAGGTAGGCAACGGTCGCCAGGGCAATAATCAGGAACAGCAGGGTAGACGCTGCACTGCCATAGCCAACGTCCTGGAATTCAACCAGTTGCTGGCGGGCGTACACCGACATGGACATGGTGCTGGTGGAGTTGGAGGTGAGTACGTAGATAACATCAAACACCCGCAAGGCATCGAGCAGGCGGAAAATCACCGCTACCATCAGCGCGGGCGTGATCAGCGGTAGGGTGACCTTGAAGAACACCCGTACCGGATGAATGCCGTCCACCTCGGCGGCCTCATAGCAATCCTTGGGCAGCATTTGTAGCGCGGCGAGCACCAGCAAGGCGACAAACGGAATGGTTTTCCAGACGTCGACCATAATTACCGCCCACATGGAGTAGGTGGCGCTGGCGGTCCAGGCAATGGGGTCGTCGATCACGCCAATGCCCATCAGCATGTGGTTGATGATGCCGAACTGGTCGTTGAGCATCCATGCCCACATCTGCGCCGAAACAATGGTCGGAATGGCCCAGGGAATCAGCACCGCGGCGCGCACGATGGTGCGGCCTTTAAACTCGGCGTTGAGAATCAGCGCGACGATCACGCCGAAAATCACTTCAAGCGATACCGATACCACCGAGAAGTAGACCGTGTTCCAGACAGAGCGCCACCATATGGGGTCGGCAAGCACGCCAAACCAGCGGCCATCTTCATAAACCAAATAGTTCTCGATGCCGATCAGGTTGGCCGCACTAAGGTTGGTGAGCGATGCATCGGTAAAACTTAGAAAGAAGGTACGAAATAACGGCCAGCCAGCCACTAACGTCAGTGCGACCAGCATGGGAGTTAAAAACAGCCAAGCCGCTTTAACACGCTGGCGGCGCACCTTGGTACCGCGTGGGCGCCGCGCCGTTAACGGGGCCGAACGCGCCCCTTCGGGCGCGCTTTGGTGGGAAGAAGTCGTCATGAAGCTCTCCAGCGTTACCAGTTACGACGCTTCAAACGCACGAGTTCGTTTTCCAGGTCTTCAACGGCCTGTGCGCCGTCCTTGGTGCCCGACAGCACATCGTGGGAAGCACTGAAGAACGCGTTGCTGACCCGGCCGTAGGCGTCGCCAGTTGGCGCTGAGGGGCGTGCTACTGCGTTGGTGAAGGTGTCGTAAAGGGTGCCGAAGAAGGGCACGGCTTCGAGTACCTCGTCATCCTGATAGAGCGCGTCAATGGTCGGGTTGTAAGAGGCTTCGATGGCGCGGCGTTTCTGCTCTTCTTCACCGGTCAGGAAGGCCACCAGGTCAGCGGCAAGCTCGGGGTTTTCGGTGTAGCGGGATACCGCCAGGTTCCAGCCGCCAAGGCCAGCAGCGCTTTCGCCTTCCTCGTCGCCCGCCGGCAACTGGGTGACGCCAACCTTATCGCGGACATCGCTGTCGTCACTTTGCGCCAGCGCCCAGGCATAGGGCCAGTTGCGCATGAATACCGCATTGCCGCCCTGGAAGACACCGCGGGCTTCTTCCTCGGTGTAGTTCAAGACGCCGTCGGGTGAAATATCGCCGATCCATGAGGCGGCCAGGTCAAGCGCTTGCGCGGCTTGTTCGTTATTGATGCTCACCTCACCGTCTTCCTCAACAATGTTGCCGCCACCGTGGCTGGCAACCCATTCAAGGGCATTCACCGTCAACCCCTCGTAGGCACGGCCTTGGAATACATAGCCTTGCATGCGGTCGTTGCCGTCATCGCGTTCGGCCTGTTTGATCTCACGGGCGGTCTCAGTCAGTTCCTGCCAGGTGGTGGGGACGTCAAAACCATGTTTTTCAAGCAGATCTTCGCGATAGTAGAGCACGCCCGCGTCGGTAAACCACGGCATCGCGACCAGCCGATCATCGATGGTGTTGTTGGTTACGATGGTGTCGAAATGACCCTCTGCGGCGTCATCGCCGAGCTCATCGCGCAGGTCGAGCAGGTGGTTGGCAAGCAGACCCGGCCAGACCACGTCAATTTGCATGACGTCGATATCGCTCGAGTTGGCGGACAGTATCTGCTGGTAGAGCGAGAGTCGTTCGGTCGACGAGTTGGGCGTCGAGACCACGTCGACCTCGTGGCCGGTTTTCTCTTCCCAGGCTTCAACACCTTGCTCGCAAAGCTCAAGTTCGGCACCTACGGCTCCGCATGAAATGGTCAGTTCAGCCGCTTGGGCTTGGCTAATGCCGCCAGCAGCGCTGGCGAGCGCGATGGCTGTTGTCAGCAGTGTCTTTTTCATGGTGATTCCTCGGCGTTTGTTGTTGTCGGATTAGGCATCGTTGAAGAGCGGCTGAAAGCGCACTTAAACGATTAAGTTCGTGCGTTCAGTTAGCCGTCTCTAGCCCGCAAGTTCAATAGCGACTTTTGTCTAATGATTTGTTCAGGTTTTGCTAACGCGATACTTGGCGTTTAGACATTGGTCGATAATTAGTGATTGCTTGTTGGTTTACATGTGCTTAATCGATTAAGTTTTGCCTGTTCCGCTCTTTGGGCAAGCAATGTTGGTTGCTTTACCAATCGGCGGGATGACCACGTTCAACAATAATCGATTCAAGCGCTACCGCTTTCATACGCATCGGCTCAACAAGCAAATGACAGCGGGCGTCGAACAACAACAGGGTTTAAAACAATGGATAAAATGACTTTCAAAACACCGCTGGCAATTGCCATTGCCGCCGCCAGCTTGGGCGCAAGCGGTGTGGCCATGGCGGATACGACCATGGAAGAACGGCTTGCTGAATTGGAGGCGCGGATTGCTGCTGCTGAACACCGGGCCGATGCCGCTGAGCAACGCGCCGACCAAGCTGAACAGCAGCGAGGGGGAGGCAGCGAGGTTGAGAGTGATGCCGAAATCGAAGAACGTTTGGCCCGTGTGGAACGCTATGCCGATGGCGAAGAAGGTTTCTCTTTCAACGCTTATGCGCGGTCAGGCCTGTTGATTGGTGAAGATGGCAAAAGTGCTGAAGGTGGCCCCTACGTAACACCGGCAGGCCCCGAAGGCGGCGCGGTGGGTCGCTTAGGTAACGAGCCGGACACCTACGCCGAAGCGATTCTTAACTATCGGATGCGCTTTGATAACGGCGCCAAGGCGCTGTATCGCACCATGATTGCCGATGGCACTAACTCCAGCAACGACTGGACCGGCGGCGACTCCGACATCAACGTTCGCCAGGTATTTGCTGAATTCAGCGATTTGCCCAGCTTCACCGGTGCGTTTGAAAACGCTTCTATCTGGGCTGGTAAACGTTTCGACCGTGATAACTTTGATATCCACTGGCTGGATAGCGATGTGGTGTTCCTCGCCGGTACCGGCGGCGGTATCTACGACATGCAGTTGGCCGATAATTGGAAATCGAACCTGTCGATCTACGGCCGCAGCTTCGCCGACTTTGACGTGGTCAGCAGTGAAGACCCGGGCCTCGAAGACGACACGGATAATCTGATCCTTACCTCCAATAACTACTTTGGTAACTGGCAGTGGATGGTCAACGGCATGTCGGCTGCCGATAACGATACCCGCGATATCGGCGCCGGGCAGGAAGCCGCCGAAAACGGTTTCCATACCATGGTGGCTTACCACGGCGACAGTTTCTTCGGGTTGGGCGAAGGCAGCTATAAAGCGGCGGTTCTACATGGTCAGGGCCTGGGCGCCGAGACTAAAAACATCGGCGCCAACGGTGATCTGACCGATGATGCCAGCTCAACGCGTCTAGCGATGTATGGCACCACCTACCTTGCTCCCAAATGGCGTGTCGCCCCCTCCGTGCTGGCCGAAACCAGCGAAGATCGTTTCGCGGAAGGCGATTCATACGACTGGGCCACGCTTAACGTGCGCTTGGCTAATGAGCTGACCGAAAATTTTGAAATGCAGTATGAAGCCAGTTACCAGATGATCGATATCGATCCTCAGGGCTATTCGGATCGCAACGAGGTTGACGGGGATTACACCAAGTTCACCGTCGCGCCAACCTTCAAGCCGGACGTCGGTGGCTTCTGGAAGCGGCCTGAAATTCGCTTGTTCGCGACCTGGAGCGATTGGGACGACGAGCTGAACAATTATTCAACGGAAGATTCCTTTGGGACTGACGAATTTACCGGCAGTCAGTGGACCTTTGGCATCCAAAGCGAAGTATGGTTCTAAGCAAGTCAGGCCCTGCATAAGACCGGGCCGCTCATTGTTTCTCCGTTTCTGCTTGCCCGCGATGCCTCGCGGGCTTTTTTACGGTTATCTCAAAATATTAGTCACTGGCTGCATCCAATCGGTCTCCTCGCGGGTATTCCCTATACAGCCGCCTTTTTGCAGCGGCTGGTTATCTCACTCAAGGAGACTGAACATGACTACTCATCACCTTACGCGCGCTGCTTTGGCCGCTGCTCTGATCGCTTCTTTCAGTCACGCCGCCCTGGCCGAAACGCCGGCGGACGTCCAGGTACCGGACGGTAACAACATTGTGCTCGAGACCGTCGGTGTCGGCGCGATTACCTACATGTGTGAAGCCAACGATGACGGCGACATGGCCTGGGTTTTCAAGGGCCCACACGCTGCCCTTAATGACGGTGAGGGCAGCCAGGTCGGCAGCTACTACGGCCCGCCTGCAACCTGGGAAGCGCTGGATGGTTCTAAAGTCACCGGTACCCAACTGGCAACCGCCGCCAATGGTGATGGCAACATTCCGCTGCAGCTCGTGGAAGCCAACCCCGCTGAGGGCGAAGGCGCCATGACCGGCGTCAGCTACATTCAGCGCCTGAACACCCAAGGCGGTGTGGCGCCGGATGTGACCTGCGATATGGATCATGAAGGCGCGACGGCCGTGGTGACCTATCAGGCGGACTACATCTTCTGGACGGCTGAGTAAGTCAACGAGAGCGCTCATGCCGCAGGGGACTCGTTTGTCGGGTCCCTTGCGGCTATGCTGTCTGTGGAAACGACGACCGGCGTCGGTGCCGTCACCAGGGAGCCAGAGTTTGACTGACGTGTCTTCAGAATTTGATCATGCGGATGCATTGGTGAGATGCGCCCGTGGCGAGCATGACGCCTTGCACCAGCTCTACGTGTACGAAGGAGCCAGGCTTCTTGGTGTGGTATTACGAATCGTCAAGGACCGGGGCATGGCTGAGGATATCGTTCACGATGCCTGTCTCAATATTTGGCAACGTGCCAGTAGTTTCGACCCTGATAAAGGATCCGCACGAACATGGATATTTAGCGTGGCGCGCCACCTAGCGTTAAATGCTATTCGTTACCGTAATCGTGAAGTCACCTTTGATAGTTACGAACCGGAAGTCGATGACCAAGACGAGCGCTTCCAGCATGCGTCAGTGGCTGAAGACGCCTTTGATTGGCAAACCGGCCAGCGTATCGATGAATGCCTTCGGCAGTTAGAAACCGAGCGACGCAATTGCGTGCTGCATGCCTATGTAGATGGCTTGAGCCACGCTGAAATTGCCGCGCATACCGGCACGCCGCTGGGCACCGTCAAAGCCTGGATTAAACGCAGTCTGCTGCGCCTACGGGAGTGCATGGCATGACCCGCCCCAGTCAGCACGCAAACGAAGACGACCATGCCTTGGCGGGTGAATACGTACTGGGCACGCTGTCGTCAGAGCAGCGCAAAGCCTTAGAAGCGCGGTTACCCAACGAACCGGCATTGCAAAAAGCCGTGATGGCTTGGGAAGAGCGTTTCTTTCCCTATACCGCTATCACCGACCCGGTAACGCCTTCCGATTATTTATGGCCACGTATTGAACGCAGCATTGCGTCACGTGAAGCGTTTGCTAAGCGTACCCATCCTGTCGTACCGCCAAAACCCCGCCGCATGCTGCATAGCTTACCGCTTTGGCGCGGCGCTGCCGGGTTTGGCTTAGCGGCGGCGTTGGTGATGGGTGTGATGTTGGCAAATGAACAGACCCCATCGACGACGCCCGAGTACATGGTGGTGTTGCTGGCGCCCCAAAGCCAGTCCGCCGGGTGGGTGGTTCAGGCTTCAACCCGCCAGGAAATTGAGCTGATTCCGCTGGGCACCTTTGAAGTGCCGGAGGGCAAAGCGCTGGAGTTCTGGACCAAAGCCGACGAATGGCAGGCGCCAGTGTCGCTTGGACTGGTGGAGCCCGGGGAGCCGATCCGGGTGCGCCTGGATGAGCTGCCACCCCTTGAGGATAACCAGCTCTTCGAGCTCACTCTGGAAGACGACACCGGCTCGCCCACTGGCTTGCCCACCGGGCCAATCCAATTTATTGGTCGCGCCGTGGAGATTTAGCTGTTTTATTAATAAAAACGGCCGAGGTCGGCTGTATGCAAGCTGATCAGTACGAGAAAATTCTCTGTGCCTCAGGTTTTTACTCGACTGGTGATTAATCCGCCAATAATCCAGCGCCAGATGAGCGTCCCATCTTCGACCTTGGGTAGCAGGGCAAAGACGTAATCGATGCTGCCGGTTTCCAGCTTCGGCTAGGTCCAAGGCGCTCTCGCTCATATCATAGTGGCTACTTTGCCCTTTCCTAGTTACTTTCCTGGCCTTAGTTATCACCCGTCCATATCGTCAGCTGATCATCATCGAAGGCCATGGCGGACATGGTCGCCCCGAGAGTAGAGTGGCTATGCCGACAATGCAAAAACCAGAGGGTATGAAGGTAACGCTCGAAGAATTTTTGTAGTAAAATTACACGCAATATTGCGTATAATGCCTTTTTTCAGATAGATTTTAGGTAATCTAACAACATTAGATCATCTAATGATCCACAGGAGCTGAGATGAGCCCGTCACCTGCTTCCCAGGGTGCCCCGCTGGGCGATCCGAATCACGCCATCGATTTAGCGCTGTTTGGCGCGCTGGGCGACTTGGCACTGCGCAAGCTGTTCCCTGCGCTTTACCACCTTGACCGCGAAGGCCTGATGCCCGAGAGCACGCGCATTCTGGGGTTGGCGCGCCAGGAGCACGATACCGCCGCGTTTCGTGAGCTCGTCAGCGGTGCTTTGCAGAAGCGCCTCAAGAAGGACGAGCAGGACAAGGAAAGCCTCACGCGCTTTCTCGATCGTCTGGATTACCTGCAGCTGGACTTTACCAGCGTCGACGGTTTTTCCGCCGTTCGCCAGTGGCGCGAGGGCTCACCGCGTCCCATGGTGGTCTATTTATCGGTCGGGGCGAAAATCTACGGCGATATCTGTCGCAATCTGCAGGCCAGCGACAGCCTGGATGACGAGACCCGGGTGGTGGTCGAAAAGCCGATTGGGTTTGACCTGGCGTCTTCTGAAGAAATCAATGACGCGATTGGCGAGGTCTTCCCCGAGTCGCGGGTTTACCGCATCGATCACTATCTGGGCAAGGAAACCGTTCAGAACCTGATCGCGCTGCGCTTTGCCAACCCGCTGTTCGGTACCCAGTGGAATCAAAACCATATTTCCCATGTGGAAATCACCGTTGCCGAAAAAGTCGGCATCGAGGGCCGCTGGGGCTATTTCGACGAAGCGGGCCAGCTGCGCGATATGGTGCAAAATCATCTGCTGCAACTGCTTTGCCTGATTGCCATGGACCCGCCGTCCAACCTTGACGCCGACGCCATTCGCGACGAAAAGGTCAAGGTGCTCAAGGCGCTCAAGCCGTTTACCGGTGAGGCGTTGGGCAGAGACGTGGTGCGCGGCCAGTACACAGCGGGCACCAGCGACGGCCAGCAAGTGCCGGGCTATCTGGAAGAAGAGGGCGCCAATACCGATAGCCAGACCGAAACCTTTGTGGCCATGAAGACCGAGGTGGCCAACTGGCGCTGGGCTGGCGTGCCGTTCTATTTACGTACCGGCAAGCGGATGCCGGAGAAACTGTCACAGATCGTGATTCACTTCCGTCAGCAGCCCCACTATATCTTTGACCCAGACCAGCGAAACATTGCGGCCAACAAGCTGATTATTCGCCTGCAGCCGGAAGAGGGCATCGCGCTCCAGGTGCTCACCAAAGATAGTGGCCTGGACAAAGGCATGCGCCTGCGCCCCGGCCCGCTGCACCTGGATTTCAACAACGCCTTTCCCAAATCGCGCATCCCCGATGCCTATGAGCGTTTGCTGCTGGAAGTCATGAAAGGTCAGCAGTACCTGTTCGTGCGTCGTGATGAAGTCGAGCACGCCTGGCGCTGGTGCGATCAGTTGATCGACGGTTGGAAAACGCGGGAAACCCCGCCGCGCCGTTATCCGGCGGGGTCCTGGGGGCCGGTGGCCTCCATTGCCATGATTACCCAGGATGGTCGTAGCTGGTACGAGGATTATTAAGATGAGCGACGCACGCATTCAATTGGCCGAACAATTGGCTGAAGCCATCTTTCAGGCGCTAAACGACGACCTGGAGCACCAGGAGCGCGCGTTGCTGGTGGTCTCTGGTGGCTCAACGCCGGTACCGTTTTTTAAGGCGCTGGCGGCCAAGCCGCTGGCTTGGGAGCGGGTGGACATCACGCTGGCGGACGAACGCTGGGTCGACGAACACAGCCAGGACAGCAACGCCAAACTGGTGCGCGAACACTTGCTTCAGGGAGCGGCAGCGGCGGCTAATTTTGTACCCATGACCTCTTCCGCGGGCACGCCTGAGGAAGGCGTGGCCGAGGTTAGTGAGCGAATGCTTGCGCTTAGCTGGCCAGCGAGCGTCGTGATTTTGGGCATGGGTGGCGATGGCCACACCGCCTCGCTATTTCCTGACAGCATGGAGCTGGGCCTGGCGCTCTCCACTGAGGAACCGCTGGTGGCTGTGCGAACGCCCAGCCAGCCGCAGCCACGCATTACGTTTTCGGCGGACCGTCTGCATCAGGCGCGCCGCCACATATTACATATTACCGGCGACGATAAGCGAGCGGTGTTGGCCAAGGCGCTGAGTGGGGACGACGTGCGTCAACTGCCCATCCGCGCCTTCTTATCCTGCCCCTTGGCGATTTATTGGGCGCCTTAACGCCGCTTTCGCCAACAATAATTTGCTTGGAGACTCACACATGACCATTGATAAACAGCTACCGTCGACGCGCACCGCGGAGCTAGACAGCATTTGTCTGAAGGCCGAAGTGATTCCGGTGATTACCATTGATCGCCTGGAAGACGCCGTGCCGATGGGCCGCGCGCTGGTGGAAGGCGGCTTGACCGTGCTGGAAATTACCCTGCGTACCGAGTGCGCGCTGGAAGCCATCAAGCGCATGAAAGAAGCGCTACCGGGGGCGAGTATCGGCGTGGGCACGGTACTAACGCCTGCCCAGTATCGCCAGGCCGAGCAGGTTGGCGCTGATTTTGTGGTCACCCCAGGGGCGACCGACGCGCTGTACCGCTATGGCGTTGAAAGCCCGGTACCGATGTTGCCCGGCGTGTCGACTATCTCGGAACTGATGACCGGCTGGCAGTACGGCTACCGCCGGTTCAAGTTCTTCCCGGCGGAATCCAGCGGCGGTGCGAAGGCGATCAAGGCGTTTGGCGCACCAATTCCGGAAGCGCGTTTCTGCCCCACGGGCGGTATCACGGTCGACAACGCCGAGGACTACCTGTCGCTGCCCAACGTCATGTGCGTGGGCGGTTCGTGGCTGACGCCGAAGGCAATGGTCGAGGAGGAAGACTGGGATGGTATTCGCGAGCTGGCCCGCCAGGCCGCCGAGCGCTTCCATCACTGAGCGTAAGCTAAGCGATAACGAGCACTCACGCCACTTGCCTCACGGAAACAGGGTCGTTTGAGCAAGTGGATTGCCCCGGACATGGTCCGGGGTTTTTTTGCTGTGGCTAAGCCAGACGCAACAGCGGGTCAGCAAGCCCGCGCACGCCAACGTTGGCGACGAACAGTCCCCCCGCTTGCGGCTGCTCGCGGCGCTGGTCGGCAGTAAACCCTTCCTGGGCGGTAGTGATGTAAAGCCGATCCAAATTCTCGCCCGCAAATGCCGGGCAGGAGGGCTGGCTAACCGGTAGCTCTACGTCGCCAATGACCTGGCCATCGTGGTTCAGCCGCACCACTTTGCCAGCGCCCCATAGGGCGAGCCACAGGCAGCCCTCGCTGTCGACCACTGCGCCGTCCGGGTTGCCTTCAACCGCCGTGAAATCTGCCCAGGCAACCGGTTCGCCGACTGGCCAACCTTGGCTATCCAACGCCCAGCGCATTACGATCCCGGTCGGCGTGTCGGTAAAATACGCCGCGTCGCCTTGAGGCGAAAAGCAAATCGCGTTGGGAATGCTCAGCCCGCTGCGCAGCCGGGTAAGTTCTCCGCGATGTAAGCGGTAAAGGCTGCCCGCGCCAGGTTCTGCGGTTTTGCCCATGGTGGAAAGCCATAAGCTGCCGTGGCGGTCCACGCGGGCATCGTTGCTGCGCGTGATGGGGTTATCGGCCTCAAAATCCGCAAAATGCGCAAGGTGCTGCGTGGTCGGATGAAACTGGTTCAGGCTGTGCTCACCTACAAGCATCAGGCGGCCATCGGCCAGTGGGGTGGCCAGCGAGACCATGTGCTCAAGCGGATAATCGCCATGCTCCCCGCTCTCCGTTGACAGCCAGTGCAGGCGTTTATTTAGAATATCGCACCAATAGAGTCGCTGGTTTGCGGCGTGCCACTGGGGGCCTTCGCCAAGCTCGCAGCGGCAGTCAACCGCCAGTGTCGCAACAGTCATTATTAGCCTCCGGCTTTTTGCCAAGCATCAACCAATATAGTGGCTTGCGCGCTAACCTGCTGGGGCGTTTGCCCCGGCTTATAAAGCGCGCTACCCAGCCCCGCGCCATCGACGCCAGCGGCCCGCCAGGCGGCGAAGTTATTGACGCCAATACCGCCCACGGCGTAAAGCAGCGTGCTCTCGGGCAATACGGCTCTAACGGCTTTCATGCCGTCTAAACCAACCTGCACCGCCGGGAAGAGCTTTAGCCCGGTCGCCCCCGCGTCCAACGCATCAAACGCTTCGGAGGGAGTGACAATGCCCGGCCAGCTATACATGGCCAAGCGATGGGATTCTTCGATAACGGCAGGGCGGCAGTTGGGCGAAACGATCAATCGGCCACCTGCGGCATAGACGTCGCGTACCTGCGCGGCGCTTAACACCGTTCCCGCCCCGATCAGCGCTTGCTCACCAAAGGCGTCGGCCAAGCGTTGGATACTGGTCAGCGGGTCGGGGGAGTTAAGCGGCACCTCGATTTGCGTGATGCCTGCGTCAAGCAGGGCTTTAGCCACGGCCACCGCGTCATCGGGCGTCACCCCACGTAAAATGCCAATTAAAGGCAGTGTCATAGCGCTCTCCTTGGTTAGCTGATGCTTTTTACCGTGTGCTTTGATAAGCGAGCGTTAGCCCCGCCAATACCGCGGTATCGCCGTCGACGCGCTGGGTTTCGATGCCGAGGGCATGCAGGGCGAGTGCATAGCGGCGGCTGAGTGCTTCGTTGCCGATTAGCGTCACGCTTTCACCCGGCGATAGCTCGCGGCAGGCACCTGCCAGCTCCATGCCGATCGCCATACCCGAGAGATGCGCAGCCAACACGGCACCTCGGGCATCGCCGCTGGGCAAGGAGTTATCCAGCAGGTCCTTGGCGCGCACGCCGAACAGCCGCTGGCTGAAGTGCTCGGGTGCCTGATAGGTGGCGTTGACCGCTTGGGTAAATGCTTGGCGACAGCCGTCGTGATGCAGGTCATCCTGCCCTACGGAGTGCTTCAAAACGGATTGCTGAGCGAGCAGTTGATACAGCTCGCCGGTTAAGTAGGTCGCAAACTCGGACACGGCACCATCGGTTAAGCGCGCCCATTTGGCGTGGGTGCCGGGCAGGCAGACATGGCCGCTAAAGTGCGGTGACTTGGCCACCAAACCCGCTAACTGGGTTTCTTCACCGCGCATGACATCATAGGCGTGGCTTTGGCTGCCGGTCTGGCTTAGCCCGGGCAGCAAATGTACCCTAAGGCGCGTGTCGGCGAGGGGCGGCATCACCGCGCCGCGGGAGAGTTGATCAAGGCGCGTGGGGGTTGCCAGGTAGGCGGCTTCCTGCCAGCCCTGGCGCGCCCCGGCCATGCCGCACACCATCACCGGCGTTACGCCACTCGAGGGCAGCCAGTCATCGACTACCTCAAGCAGGGTCGTTTCGTAGTCAGCAGGGGTTAGCGACAGCATGCCGCGCTCGCGGGAGGCGCTGTCCAACACATTACCTTGAGCGTCCATTGCCCAGGCCCGGAGGTTGCTGGAGCCCCAATCTACCGCAATCCAAGCTAGAGCATGTGTCAATTCACTCATATTGGCACTCATAGAGCTGTCTCCCGGTTCATTGCCTGGTTTACCACTCGGCAATCGAGCCGTCTTCGTGGGTCCATACCGGGTTGCGCCAGCGGTGGCCGACCTTGGCGCGTTCTTCAACGAAGGCTTCGTCAATCTCGACGCCAAGCCCTGGCCCCTGGGGAATCGCGCAGAAGCCGTCTTCAATGCTGAGCGCTGTTTTATCGACCAGATAATCCAGCACGTCGTTGCCCTGATTGTAGTGGATGCCCATGCTCTGCTCTTGAATAAAGGCGTTATGGCTAACGGCATCCAACTGAAGCGAAGTGGCCAGGGTGAGCGGGCCAAGCGGGCAGTGGGGCGCAAGGGCCACGTCATAGGCAGAGGCCAGCGCGGCGATTTTTAGCCCCTCGCTGATGCCGCCGCAGTGAGACAGATCGGGCTGGACGATATCGATCATGCCGTCTTTCAACAGGTCGCGGAACTCAAAGCGGGTATGCAAACGCTCGCCGGTGGCCAGTGGGTAGCCAAGCCCGCTGGCGATATCGCGCAGGCAGGGCAGGTGTTCCGGGGCGACGGGCTCTTCCACGAACATCGGATGGAAGGGTTCCAGCTCGCGCAGCAGCGCTTTGGCCATGGGGCGGTGAACGCGGCCATGAAAATCAATGCCAATGCCCACGTCCGGGCCGACCGCAATGCGTGCTTCGGCCACCCGGGCGACCGCTTCATCCACTTTGCGGTGTGAGTCGACTATTTGCAGTTCGGGCGTGCCGTTCATCTTGAACGCGGTAAAGCCCTTGTCGACCAGCGCCTTGGCACCTGCGCCCACGTCGCTCGGCCGGTCGCCGCCGGTCCAGGCGTACATGCGCATTTTATCGCGCACCGCGCCGCCCAATAGCTGGTGCACGGGCACCCCCAGATCGCGGCCCTTTAAATCCCATAGCGCCTGGTCGATACCGGCAATGGCGCTCATCAAAATCGGCCCGCCGCGATAGAACCCGGCGCGATACATGGTGTTCCACAAATGCTCGATACGGTGCGGATCCTGGCCTACCAGATAGTCGGAAAGCTCATGAACAGCGGCCTCGACGGTCGCCGCGCGGCCTTCGATGACCGGCTCGCCCCAGCCGTAGCAGCCCTCGTCCGTTTCGATTTTAAGAAACAGCCAGCGGGGGGGGACTTGCCAGGTTTTCAGTCGGGTAATTTTCATCAGGTCAGATCCTTGTTAATTGACAATGCCCAGGTCGATGGCCGTGCGGCGTAGCACTTCCCGCGCAGCGAACGACGCCGCGTCGACATCCCCACGCACAATGGCTTCAAGGACGTGGCGGTGGCGAGCCAGGCTATCGTCAAAGGTGTCGGTGCGGTGCTGGGAGCTGTGAACCAGGGCCATGATCGAAGGACGTAGCAGATGGCCCATTTGCCGCCACACCAGATTATGGCTGGCTTGGTAGGTGGCGTCGTGAAACATCACGTCGTACTCGGCGTGTTGGTCGCGAGCAGTGGGGGACCGAGCCGTTTTCTGCATGCCTTCAAAGGCCGCTTCAAGCCGGGCGATATCGTCCGCGTCGGCGGCCTTGGCCGCTAGGCCCGCCACGACAGGCTCGGCCGAAAAGCGAAACGCATAGATGGCACGAATCAGCTGCGGGTCGAGGTTGATAAGCCCGGTCATCCATTCGCTCATCAGCGGGTCGAGCAGGTGCCAATCGCTCATTTCACGCACTTGCGTGCCCCGCCCGGCGGTGCGGGTAAGAAGCCCGGCAGAGGTTAAGCGGGTCAGCGCATTGCGCACCTGGTTACGGCTCACATCAAAATGCGTGCCGATGTCCAGTTCCTTGGGAAAGGCGTCACCGGGTTGCCAGTGGCCTGCCAATAATGCCCTGGCTAGCAAGCGAGCTAATCCAGCGGCATCGCCTTGGTGGCGGGGGAGCGTCTCCAGCGTCATAGCGGTCACGTGTTAATTGGTAGTGACGCCATGGTAGTAAATGTCAGACATTTAGACAAGCTCAGCGCTATCCGACCATCGTCCGCAATGTAGGGCGCTTGATCGCGCGCCCTGACGAGAAACGACTAGGGGGCGCTGCGCAATGCGTCAATATCGGCATGGGTAGGCAGCGCTGCGTAAGCGCCTGGGCGCGTCACTGCGTGCGCGCCACAGCGGCAAGCGGTATTCACCGCACGGGTGAGAAAGTCAGTGTCCTGGTGCCAGCCTTCCTCCATACCGTGGCGTGAAAGCTCGGCCAGCAGCCCGCCAATAAACGCATCGCCGCCTGCGGTGGTGTCCACAGCGTCAACCTTGGGCGGCGCGATGGTTTGATCAATACCCACGCCCTTGATCGCCACGCTATTGGGGCCGTCGGTAATCAGCATGACTTTCACGCCCGCGGCAAGGCGTTCCGCCACCCACGCCTCTTGCGGATGGTCGCCGCGCAGATAATCAAGTTCATCGAGCGATACCTTCACAAGCTCCGCGCTATCCAGTAGCTGCGTCACCAGGCCAATATCCGCCGCTCCATCGATCCATAGATTATGCCGCAGGTTGGCATCCACGCTGACCAGGCAGCCTGCGCGTTTGGCCATGGTGGCAATCGCCAAGGTGGTGTCGGCGATCTCGGCGTCGGTCAGGCTATTGCTGCACAAGTGCAGGATCGCGGGCTGTTCAAATACCCCCTGGGGCAGATCATCCAGGCGGTAAAGCAGATCGGCGGCCGGTGGGCGGTAAAAGTCGAAGGTGCGCTCGCCCTGGCTATCCCGGGAAACAAACGCCAGCGCCGTGCGTGCTTCTTTGGTGAGCATCACGCCCTGGGTATCCACGCCGTGGTGTTGTAGTTCACGGATTAAAAAATGCCCGAAGGTATCGTCGCCGACCATGCCCAGAAACTGGCTGGGCACGCCGAGCCGCGCGCAGGCAACCGCCACATTGGCGGGCGCGCCCCCGGCGTAAGGAGTAAAAGTCTCGGGTCCTGTATCGTCGTTACCCAGACGGCTGGAGAGCATATCCACCAGGGCTTCACCAAACGCAATTATCGGCGTCATGATCGTTTCCTTATGATTGTTGATCGGATGGGGAATGTGAGTTTACGCGACGCAGTGGCCCCGGGCGGCTTCCAGTAATTCGTACCAGGTTTCTCTGGGGAGGGTGTCGGGGCCTTCGAGCATATCGGCAATGCGATCCGGCTTCACGCTGCCCACCACGGGCGCAGGGCGATTGGGTAGCGTGCGTAGCCATGCCAGGGCAAGTGCGCCAGGTGTGCTGTTGTATTCGCTCGTCAAGCGGTTGAGCACGTGGCTCACTTCGCCTTCCATCAGTGCGCCGCCCGCCAACGGGGACCACGCCATCGGCGCGTGGCCGTCGGCGCACAGGTCGTCGAAGCTGCCGTCAAACAGCGGTGTGCTATGGGCGATGGAAAGCTCGATTTGATTGGCGCGCAACGCATGGTGCATGGCGTTTTGCAGGCGGCGCCACTGGCTGGGCAGGTGGTTGGAAACGCCTGCGGCGCCAATTTTTCCCGCGTTAATGGCGTCATCCAGCGCGCGACCGGTGGCCTCGGCGTCCATTAACAGGTCGGGGCGGTGAATCAGAAAGTGGTCGATTCGCTCGACGCTCAAGCGGTTAAGTGAATCATCAATCGCTCGGTTCAGGTACGCCGGGCTGGCGTTATAGTGCTTGACCTTGCCAGAGCCGGGGGCGGGGTTATCGTTGGCGATGCTGGCTTTGGTCACCACCTTGAGCCGCTTGGCAAGCGCCGGGCGGGCGCGCAGCGCCTGGCCGAAGAGCGTCTCACCGGCACCCTTGCCGTAGATATCGGCGTGGTCAAACCAGTGCAGGCCCTGCTCGAGTCGCGCCTCGATCCAGTCAGCCAAGTGCTCGGCCTGGTGCATATCGGTGGCCTCGTGAAGACGCATCATGCCGAGTACGAACGGCACGTCGAAGGTTGGCGCGGGCATAGGGAGATTCCTGTTGATGGGCTTAAAACACTTCTTCGTTATGCAACGCCTCAGCGGCGCCCAGCAGCCCCGTCCACGGGTGGGTGACCACCCAAATGGGAATGTCGGCGTTATACGCCCCCATGCGGCCTTTGTTGACGAAGCTGTCGCGCAGTTGGCTTTTCGGTAGCCAGTCAAGCAGGCGCGGCAGGATACCGCCGCACAGATAAACCCCGCCACGGGCGCCCATGGTCAGCGTGGCGTCGCCGCACACGTCGCCAAGGATTTTCAGGAACCGCAGCAGGCTGGTGGTGGCGGTGGGGTCGCCTGCGTTGGCGGCTTGGGTCACTTCTGCCGGGGTGGTGCAGCACGGCGCCTGATCGTCAAGCGCGCAGTGGGCCTGATAAAGCTCGAGTAAGCCTTGGCCGCACAGAATGCGCTCCACGCTCACCCGCTTGTGGCGCTGGAGAAACACGTCGAGCAGCGCGCGCTCGGTGTCATCGGTGGGCGCGAAGGTAACGTGGCCGCCCTCGGTGGGCAGCGGTATCCAGGCGTGCTGGCCGGGGAAAACACCGGCCACGCCGAGCCCCGTGCCGGGGCCAATGACCAGCCGCGTAGAATGAGACTGAACGCTGCCTGGCTGAACTTCCACCAGGTTGTCTGCGTCAACGTGTGGCACGCCCAGCGCCTGGGCGGTGAAGTCGTTGATGATCTTGAACAGTGATAGGTTGAGCGTTTCGCGAACCTCGCTTTTCATGAAGTCCCAGTGGTTGTTGGTCATCTTGACCCGCTCCGCATGAACCGGGCAGGCAAACGCCAGACAAGCCTCGCGCGGGGCATTGTCACCCGTTGCGCCTACTCGGCTCAGGTAGTCCTGAATCGCCTCAATAACGCCTGGGTAGTCCGCGCAGGGGAGGTTGATAATATCGTGCGGGGTAATGTCGCCTGGCGTCACCAGCGCCAGGCGTGCATTGGTCCCGCCGATATCGCCGATCAAGGCCGGTCGCATCAGGCATCCTCTTGGAGAATCTGTCCTTCCTGGCGCGCCAGGTCGTCGGCCTCAAAGCCGCCGAACACCCCGGCGCCTTCCTCGCCGCGCATGGCTAGGTGGCGGAAGCCAGAGAATAGCTCACGGCCAAGACCAACGTGGTAGTGATCTAGGTTGCCGATGGTCAGTTCGCGCTCGGCCCAGGTGGCGGGGTCTACCTTGGCGTTGAGGGTCCCGGCGTTGGCATCCAGGCGCACGATATCGCCATCGCGCAGTTTCGCCAGTGGGCCGCCGTCCAGTGCTTCTGGGCTCATATGGATAGAAGCCGGCACCTTGCCTGAGGCGCCCGACATGCGGCCGTCGGTGACCAGCGCCACTTTATAGCCACGGTCTTGCAGCACACCCAGGAAGGGCGTCAGCTTGTGCAGCTCCGGCATGCCGTTGGCCTTGGGGCCCTGGAAGCGAACCACTACAATCACGTCGCGATCCAGGTCGCCGGATTCAAAGTCGGCCTTCATCTCGTTCTGGTCTTCAAAAATCTTCACCGGCGCTTCGACGATGCGATGTTCTTCGCTCACCGCCGATACCTTGATGACCCCGCGGCCCAGGTTGCCTTTCATCACCGTCAGGCCGCCGGTGGGCGCGAACGGGTTGGCAACGGTGCTTAGCACGGCTTCGTCGAGGCTTTTCTCGGGACCTTCGTGCCAGACCACCTTGCCGTCTTCCAGGAAAGGCTCCTGGGTGTAGGCGGTCAGGTCGGTGCCGAAGACGGTGGGAATATCGCCATGTAGCAGGCCAGCGCCTAGCAGCTCGCGGAACAGGAAGCTCATGCCGCCCGCCGCCTGGAAGTGGTTGATATCCGCCTGGCCGTTGGGGTAGACCCGCATCAGGCTGGGGGTGACCGCTGAAAGGTCAGTGAAGTCATCCCAGTTGAGCGTGATGCCCGCCGCGGCGGCCATGGCGATCAGGTGGAGTGTGTGATTGGTCGAGCCACCGGATGCCAGCAGCCCGACGACCGCATTGACGATGGCTCGCTCGTCAATCTGCTTGTAGAACGGACGGTACTCGCCACCGGGTTCGGTATTGCGAATGGCCTGCTCGGTGGCGTAGCGGGTCAGGGCCTCGCGCATCTCGGTGCCGGGGTTGACGAACGAGGTGCCCGGCAGGTGCAGGCCCATCACTTCCATCATCAACTGGTTGGAGTTGGCGGTGCCGTAGAAGGTGCAGGTGCCGGGGCTGTGGTAGGACTCGGACTCGGCTTCCAGCAGCGCATCGCGGCCGACCTTACCTTCGGCGTACAGCTGGCGGATGCGGGCCTTTTCCTTGTTGGGCAGGCCGCTGGGCATCGGGCCGGCCGGCACGAACATCGCGGGCAGGTGGCCAAAGCGTGCCGCGGCAATGAATAGCCCCGGCACGATTTTATCGCACACGCCAAGATACAAGGCGGCGTCAAACATGTTGTGGGAAAGCCCCACGGCCGTGGCCATGGCGATCACATCCCGAGAGAACAGCGAGAGTTCCATGCCCGGCTGGCCCTGGGTCACGCCATCGCACATCGCCGGTACGCCACCGGCAAACTGCGCGGTAGAGCCCATCGCGCGGGCAGCGCCCTTGATGGTTTCCGGGAAGGTCTCAAACGGCTGGTGAGCCGAGAGCATGTCATTGTAGGCGGAGATGATCCCCAGGTTGGCGCTGTTCATCAGCTTGAGGGAATCTTTTTCCTGCGGGCTGCAGGCCGCAAACCCATGGGCGAGGTTTCCGCATGAGAGCTCGCCGCGATGCACGCCGCGTTTATGCTGGTCGGCCATGCGGCGCTCGTAAAGCGCGCGCCGCTCGGCAGACCGCTCACGTATGCGTTGGGTAACCTCGGCAACGGTGGAATTTAAAGTGGCGTGTGTTGAGCTCGGCATAGGGACCTCTGCGTGGTAGAGACGGTGAGTCAAACCTGTAGTTATTTTACATTTTTTGGGGGCGATAGGAGAGACCTTACGGCAATAAAAGCGCTAATTGTAGTTTTATTACCCTAATTGATGACAACTATCGCCCTGGGTATTCAGGGCTAACGATGGATTGCAATAGCGGTAATTGCCCGCTTGATAAGCGTAAATCGCAAGTATAGCAGGCCTGCTTTTGCTACCATCTCCCTCTCGTGATGTTGAACGCTTTGGAGCCACCATGCCCACCGATGTTGCCCCGTCTATTATCGAGCGTATCGCGCCGGTAGACGCAGACGCAGGCGAACGCACCCGCGCCTATCTCGATACGTTGACCAAACCGCCGGGCAGCCTGGGTGAGCTGGAAGCGCTGGCCATACAGCTGACCGCCATCACCGGAGGGCAAACGCCCAATGTGACGCCAGCCAGCGTGCTGGTATTCGCCGCGGATCACGGTGTAGCCGAAGAGGGCGTGTCCGCGTTTCCTCAGGCCGTAACGGCGCAAATGGTCGCCAATTTCGCAAGCGGCGGTGCGGCCATCAACGTCTTCGCCCGGCAGATTGGCGCGAATATCGACGTCATCGATGTGGGGGTGGCAACACCCTTGGCCGTGGCTGGCGTGACGCATGCCAAGGTACGCCCAGGCACGGCGAATATGGTGCTCGAAGACGCCATGCAAGGCGATGAAGCCCGCTCAGCGATCAATGCGGGCGTGGCCGCCGTGGAACGCGCCAGCCGCGCCGGAGCCAGGTGCATCATCGTGGGCGAGATGGGGATTGCCAATACCACCGCCAGCAGCGCTATGCTTGCAGTGTTGACTGGTACGCCAGTGGCCCAGGTGGTGGGCGCCGGGACCGGCATCAACAGTGCCCAACAAGCCCATAAAGTAGCGGTGATCGAGCGCGCCATTCAGGCTCGCCAGGCCGACGCCGATGACCCTCTGGACGTGCTTGTTAAAGTGGGCGGCCTGGAAATCGCCGCCATGACCGGGGCCTACCTGGCCTCGGCGGCGCATCGACTGCCCGCTATCGTCGATGGTTTTATCGCCACGGTGGCGGCGCTGGTGGCGTGTCGTTTATGCCCCGCGGTGCGCGGCTATTTGGTATTTGGCCACCGCTCGGAGGAGCCCGGCCATGCCACGGCGTTGGAAGCGCTGGACGCCAAGCCGCTGCTGGCACTGGGCATGCGCCTGGGTGAGGGCAGCGGGGCGGCATTGGCCTATCCGCTGCTCCAGGCGGCTGCCGCGATGCTCAATGAGATGGCGACCTTTGCCGATGCTGGCGTTAGCGATAACGCCCGCCAATGATGCCGTTCAATGACTATTCTCTTATGATCCTGGTGTGGGTCGCCGTGGCGATTGTGATCGACCTGATCGTTGGGGATCCGCGCTCGCTGCCACACCCGGTGGTGATCATCGGTCGTTTTATCAGCCACTACGAGCGGCTCTGGAACAGTGGCGCTCCCAAGCAGCGGCGGCTGAGTGGCGCGCTGCTGACCCTTGTCGTGGTAGGTGGCGTATGGGGTATCAGCGTGTTAGTGCTGGCAATATTGGCGCGCTTGCACCCAGGGCTTGCGCTCATCGCGGAGCTTTGGCTGTTGTCTACCACACTCGCCATTAAAGGGTTGGCGGACGCGGGGCGCGCGATTGCCGTGCCGCTTGCCAAAGGCGATTTGCCCGCCGCTCGGCAAGCGCTTGGAATGATTGTGGGGCGTGATACCCAAAGCCTGGATGAAGCCGAAATCACCCGCGGTGCGGTTGAAACCGTGGCGGAAAACACCGTGGATGGTATTACCGCGCCGCTGTTTTTTGCGCTGATCGGCGGCGCACCGCTGGCGCTGGCCTACAAGGCGGTGAATACGCTGGATTCGATGGTCGGTTATCGCAACGCACGCTATAACGATTTTGGCTATGCCTCCGCGAAGCTGGACGATGTGGCCAACTGGCTGCCGGCTCGCTTAACGGCGTTTTGTTTGTGGCTCGCGGGTCTGCTGTTAAGTAGTGCTGGAGGTTTACGCCTGCGCTGGCGAGGCGCGCTAAAGGGCACCTGGCGCGATGCACCGCGTCACCCAAGCCCCAACGCTGGCTGGCCGGAAGCCATGGTGGCGAGGTTGCTCGGCGTGCAACTGGGCGGCACCAACTACTATGAGGGGGTGGTTTCCTGTCTTGCGACGCTAGGCAAGCCGCTGGAGCCACTTCGGGTTGGCCATATCGACGCAACGATTCGTTTAATGCACGGTGGCTGGATGCTATTTATGCTGCTGTCCGCTGTCTTGATGGTTGCGCTGAGCCTGTTTCCCCCGAGGTTTTTATGAGCACATTTACATGGCCCAGCCACGGCGGCCAAGCCGAAGCGCTATTGGCCCACTTTGGCTTGCCCGCCACTCATCGGCTGGACGATTTTAGCGCCAACCTTAATCCGTTGGGGCCACCCGCCTGGGTGCGCGACTGGTTGACCCAACAGTTGGCAGGCCTTGAGCGCTATCCGGCGCCGGACTATTCCGCGGCCCGCCACGCCATCGCCAGCCATCACCAACTGCGCCCCGAGCAGGTGCTGCTGACGAACGGCGGCGCCGAGGCGATTTTTCTTGCCGCTGCGCTACATGCCTGGCAGCGTGCGGCGATTATAACGCCAAGCTTTGGTGAATACGCCCGTGCTTGCTGCGCCCACCGGCTCTCAATCGTTGAGATCGCGCTGCCCGCGCCGGACTTTGACCTGGATGTGGATACGCTGTTGGCAAGGCTTAATGATATCGATGTGCTGTTTCTGTGTCGGCCCAATAATCCCACGGCGACACTGATCGATACCTCGACCATGGAGATACTGCTGGATTACACGGCTTGGGCGGGCTGCCGGGTGGTGGTCGATGAAGCCTTTATCGATATGGTGAGCGATACGCAGCAGGCGGTATCGCTGGTGCCGCTGTTAGATCGCTATCCGCATCTGATTGTGCTGCGCTCGATGACCAAGTTTTATACGCTGCCGGGGCTACGGTTAGGCTATCTGCTGGCGGATGAAGCCACTATTCATGCGGCACAGACCCACCAGCCGCCCTGGAGCGTGAATCACCTAGCGGCGGAGCTGGTTGCACCGCTGCTGGCGGACGGTGCCTTTACCCGCCGCACCCAGCGCTGGTTAGCCAGCGAGCGGCGCCCTATGGAGCAAGCGCTGGCCCAATTGGGGCTTGAGGTGGTGCCAAGCCAGGCGTGCTTCTTTCTTCTTCGCCCTGATGCCGAGCTACGCGCCGTAGGCATCTCCAGCGACGTGCTATTTGAGCGGCTGCTGCGCCAGGGGGTGTTGGTGCGCCATACGCATAACTTTACCGGACTCGATGGCGACTGGCTGCGTGTAGCCCTGCGCGATGCACCTGCTAATCATCGGCTAGTGAGCGTGCTTAAAACAGTAACTGCCAAAACAGGTGCTGCATGATTGTCTTTATAAGCGGCGGGGCACGCTCCGGTAAAAGCGATGTAGCCGAGCAGTGGGTAGTGGATGCCGCGGGCAGCGCAGCTTGCTACTACCTGGCCACTGCCAAGGTCACGGATGACGAAATGGCCGAGCGAGTGGCCCGCCATCGCCAGTCCAGAGACGAGCAGAGGCAAACCGCTCAGTGGAAGACTATCGAAGCGCCGCTGGCGATTGATCAGGCGCTCTCTGAAGTGCCCGATGGCAGTGCCGTGCTACTGGACTGCCTGACGCTGTGGGCCAGCCAGGTGCTGTACGCCAGCGAGCTTAGCGAAGATCAGGGCCTGGCGCTGCTGACCGACAGTGTGACGAATGCCCGAGCGCGTAACGTGCACCTAGTGATTGTGTCGAATGATATCAACGAATCGCTGCCGCCCAATGATACTGAGACCTGGCGTTATCTCGCCTTTCTCCAGCGCGCCCACCGCTGGCTGGCCGCCGAGGCCGACGCCGTTGTTGAGGTAATCGCGGGCTGCGCCCTGAACTGGAAACCTGAGCAGGGGAAACCCCAAAAGGAGCGGTTGCTGTGAAAAACGCTCTGTTTGGGCTGGTGCTGGCGTTGCAGTTTCTGACCCGAATCCCCATTCCCATCGCCAGCCCCTGGACGCCTGAAACCCGACGCTGGGCGGTGCGCGCCTACCCGCTTGTCGGTCTGCTCATCGGCAGCGTGTTGGTGCTGGTGGCATTTGCCATGCACAACGTCCCCACGCCGATCACCGCGCTGGCGCTGCTGAGCCTTTGGGTCGCGCTTTCCGGCGGGCTGCACCTGGATGGCGTCATGGATATCGCCGATGCGCTGGGCAGCAATCAGCCGCTGACGCGCCGTTGGGAAATCATCAAAGACCCGCAGATCGGCAGCTTCGGCATGCTGGCGCTAGTGTTTCTGCTTGCCTGGAAGGGCGTGCTGCTGTGGGCATTACTTACCTACCAGGCGCCGCTCTGGTGGCTGCTGGTGGTGCCCGCGCTGGGGCGCTGGGCAGGCGTTGCCTTGCTTGTCCTGACGCCCTGCGCCCAGCAAAAGGGTTTGGCCTGGAGTTGGCAGCAGTCGCTTAGCGGTCAGGACGTGGCCCTGGCGCTGGTGCCGCTCGCGTTGATGGCGCTGCTGGCACCCTCGCTTGTACTGATTGGGCTTGCGGCGGCGGTCTTTGTGGCGCTTTCGCGCGTGTTTATGTTGCGACTGTTTAACGGCATCAACGGCGATATGGTCGGTGCCACCATTGAAGGAGGAGAGCTTTGGCTACTGATCTTACTGTGGAGCTGGTGGCAGTTCGCCACGGTATCACCGCCTGGAATTTAGCGCGCCGCTACCAGGGCCAGCGCGATATCCCGCTGCTGTTTCCCGATGCCGAGGCGGGGCTTTTGGCGCTGCGTGAAGCGCTGATGAATGAGCGTTTCGATGCCATTTATTCAAGTGACTTGAACCGCTGCCAACAAACGCTTGAGTGGATCCAAGCCGCGAAAGAGGGCGTGCCGGTTGCGCTGGAGCCGCGTCTACGTGAACTCGACTTTGGCGAGTATGAAGGCAAGGTGTATGACGAACTCAAAGACCTGCCCCATTACCGCGCCTGGATCGACAGCGTCGGCGAGCTGCAAATCCCTGGCGGCGAATCGGCCGCTCACCTGCGCGCGCGCCTGGAAGCCTGGCTGCATGATGTGGCCGTGAATGCCCAGCAAGGCAGCCAGCGCAAAATTCTGGCCGTCACCCACGGCGGCGTGATCCGCGAACTGCGCCGTCGCTTTGAAACCATTCATTTCTGGGATGGCTCGGTAAGTCAGGCTCAAGGCAGGCGCTGGACGCTCACTTATCACACCGATGCGAATGGCAAAGGAGATTGGCAATGCAGCTCTTCATCGGCGGTGCCTGCGCAGGTAAACGCGACGTCGTAACGGCTCGCTTTCCCGATGCCGTATGGTATCGGCTTGCGCCGGAGCAGCGGCTGGATGCGTGTCAACAAACGCTGCTTGCCGATACGCCGTTGGTGATCACTGGCGTGTTGGAGTGGCTCGAAGCCGCATCAGGAAGTATGCAAAACGATGCGTTCCGCGAGCAATGGCAGAGGGATATGACCGGCCTCTACCAGCGCGCCAGCCAGATAAACGCACCGTTGATTATCATCGCCCACGAAGTTGGCTGTGGCATCGTGCCCATGCAGCCCGAACAACGCCGCCTGCGCGATCTCAATGGCTGGTTCGTGCAAGACGCTACCCGTCAAGCCGACCAGGTTTGGTATGTACGCCATGGGTTGGTGCAGTTGATTAAGTAGTTTGCCCGGCTTTTTATCACGATAGCGTGGGCGAATTTTTGCCTGTTTTGTAAGCGATTTCTTACGCGGTGTAAGAGATCGCTGTGACTTGTCCTAAATGGGTTGTGCTTCGCTTCTAGCTCGCTATTCTGATCGTTTTTATTAGCAGTTGACGATCCAGGGAGCGGGATTATGTCTGACAGGATGGGGGCGCATAAGACAGGCCTGCAATTCACACTAACGCTACCTGGGGTGGACGATATCGCGGTGATCGACTTCACCCACCGCGAAGCGCTCTCCCAACCCTTCGAGCTGGCGCTGAACCTTGCCAGCCGCGACGGCAGTCTAGATGCCGCTGCGCTGCTGGATCGCGAGGCGTCACTGACTATCTGGCAGGACGGTGAACCGCTGCGCCGGGTGCACGGCATCGTCAGCGAGTTCGGCCGGGGTGATCGCGGCCACCGGCGCACCTTCTACTCGCTGGTGCTGCGCCCGGCACTGTGGCGGCTTTCCCTGCGCCACAACTCGCGCATCTTCCAGAAAGTCGACCCGCTCACTATCATCAATACCCTGTGCGATGAGCGCGGCATCCGCGACGTGGCCTTTGCGGTCACACGTGAGCTCCCCGAGCGCGAGTACTGCGTGCAGTACCGCGAGACCGACCTCGCCTTTATCGAGCGCCTTGCCGCCGAAGAGGGGCTGTTTTACTTTCATGAGTTCGAGGATAGTGACAACGGCGCCCATCGGCTGGTGTTTGCTGATGACCCACAGCTACTCACTAGCCTCGGCGAACGTACCTATCACAGCCGGGCCGGAGGCACCGCGCCCACACGCCATGTGCGCAAACTCAGCCATACCGCGAGGGTGGCAAGCTCGTCCGCCACACTGAAAGACTACAGCTTTAAAAACCCCGCCTATGCTCAATTGCACGACCACCTGGGCCGTGATGTAGAAGACCATGGACAGCAGGTGGACTACGAACACTACGACTACCCCGGCCGCTATAAGCAGGATGCCTCCGGCGAGCCCTTTACCCGCATTCGCCTGGAACAGCTGCGCCGCGAGGCGATCACTGCCAGCGCCGAAAGTGACCTGCCCGAACTCGCCCCCGGCCTGCGCTTTAGCCTGACCGACCACGACACCGACAGCCTCAACCGCGACTGGCAGGCCATCGAAGTACGTCATGTCGGCGAGCAGCCCCAGGCGCTGGAAGAGGACGGCATAGTCCTTAAAGAGAGCCAATCAGACAGTGCCGGGATGACCCGCTACCACAACCAGGTCACGCTGATCCCCGGCGATGCCCCCTGGCGCGCCACGCCCAACCCCAAACCGTGCGTCGATGGCCCTCAAGTGGCCTTCGTGGTTGGCCCGGAAGGCGAAGAGATTCACTGCGACGACCACGGCCGGGTCAAAGTGCAGTTCCCCTGGGACCGCTACGCCGAACCCAACGAAACGGCAAGTTGCTGGGTGCGGGTCGCCCAAGGCTGGGCGGGCGGCAGCTACGGCAGTATCGCCATCCCCCGCATTGGCCACGAAGTCATCGTCTCGTTTCTGGAAGGCGACCCGGATCAGCCCTTAATCACCGGGCGCACCTACCACGCCGTCAACACCGCGCCCTACCCGCTGCCGGAACACAAGACCCGCACGGTGCTGCGCACCCAAAGCCACAAGGCCGAAGGCTTCAACGAACTGCGCTTTGAAGACGAAGCCGGCGAAGAACAAATCTGGCTCCACGCCCAGAAAGACCTGGAACTGCTCACGCTCAACGACCGTATTGAAGAGATCCGCAACGACAGCTTCTTGAAGGTCAATAACGACCGCATCAGCGAGGTCGACAACGACGACCACCGCACGGTACACGGCAACCGTTTCGAGCACACCGAAGGCCAGCAGCACCTCACCGTCGACGGCACTCTGCACATCAATGCAGGCCAGGCCTGGCTCAGCGAAAGCGGCCGCGAGCTGCACATCAAAGCGGGCCACAAGGTGGTGCTGGAAGCGGATAGCGAATTAACCCTCAACGCCGGGGGAAGTTTCCTCAAGCTGGACGGCAGCGGCGTCACCATGGTGGGCCCCAACGTCAAAGTAAACGCAGGCGGCAGCCCCGGCAATGGCAGTGGTCAGGCGGTAGAAAGCCCGTTACTGCCAGGGCATGCGGTGGCGGCGGTGCATGAGGCGATACCGCCTACTTCTCTGCCCAAACTCAAGGATTACCAGCTAAGCGAAGCGGCCATCATGCCGCTCTGCGGCAAGATCAACGATACTCAGTGCAGCCGCGAGGATTGTCCATGTCTGGCTGGTTAAACCAACTTACAGAACGGTGTTACCCGGCGGACAACCTGTCGGGGAGGGTGACTGGCCAGCGTGGCTTTGTCGTGCTCGATCAGCGCCGGGCACCTGAACAGTGCTGGCCTTTACTGGATATGCCTGGCAAATATAATTTCATCACCCTGTTTGCCGGTACGACGTTAGCTCCATTGAACGACGCCAGTCCCTGGCTATTCGAGATAGAGCCAAGCAGTGACGCCTGGCATTACGCCGAAAAACTCTGCCAGCAGCGCTTGGGATGGGTATGTCAGCCACAGACAGATCAATGCCTACAAAGCTTTGCTGACCATTTACGAGCCCTTTTTGTGCTGAATGACTCGCTCGGCGGGAAATCATTGATCAACCTGCAGCAACCCGCCGTATGGACAGCGCTTCTTGCTAGCGCACCGGTCAGCGTTTACTCCCACTGGTTAAGCCCGCTACATCAGGTGGCCACCCCCACGCCCCAAGGCCAGTGGTTGATATGGCAGGCCGATAAGCCAACGTCCCTCGCTTCTGACCGCTGGCAGCTTAACCCCGAGATGGAAGCTGCGTTGCATGAAAGTCAGCAGGCGTGGTGGTTGAGCCGTATGACGAAGACACCGCTAGCTTCTTTGCCTAATACTTGGTTGGCACGGATGGTAGCTGCCATGCAAGCAGGCATCAGTCGTTCTGATCATTTAAAGCGGTTATTACCCATTATTACGGATGAAGGCGGTAAGCTGAATGTCCAGATAAACGACATTCTGAATACCTCGCTGCCTTCCCGCCAAAAAGTACAGCAGCTGGAGCGTCTGGTATGAGTGCTGAGCAAACCCCAGAACGTCATCTTGATCCAATTGTGGTCAGCGTGTTTGAGCCCCCGGAATCTGATGGCGAAAGCACAGGGGAAAACGCAGCGCATATCTGCAAAGAGCAGTGCTGGGCCGATATTCTATACCTGCCGGGGACGCACACTTTCTGGTTGCTGACGGAAGAGGTTTCGGACACCTTACTGGAAGCCGCCGAACAGCTTAAGGCATGGACACAAGAAGAGGATGGCGCTGAGCGACTTCGGGTGCTTAACGAAGAGGCGGGCTTGATGGAGTGCCTGCTGCCGACCCGGGCCGAGAACTTCCTCGACGATAGCGAGAGGGCGCGTTACCAAGAGTGTTTCGAGCAACTGGTTGACATCACTTCCGATGAGGAAGCGACGCTTGAAGAACGAATCGCGCACCAGCGCTCGTTGTTGGATAACCTATGGCAACTTACGACCCCCGCGTTATTGGATCACGTGGCGCGCCATTTTAGTAACCCTGACGCTGCACGTCTGGAAAGTGAGTTGCGTGAACTTTACCAGGCGGGCCTTAGCCGCGCTCAGGAAGCGGGCTATAGCGTTGAAGGTGAACACTACTATGGCCCCTGGGAAACGGAAATCGAGCAGGCGTTGGAAGCCTACCGTTCATGCCGGGCTTCTGCTCAGCGCGAGTACCACTTCAACCCTGGGGGCGAGGGAGAGGCCACTCCCTTCTCGCTGCAAGAGGTACTCGTCGAGTATCAAACCTTCATTGGTTTATGCGAATCCATGCCTCCTGACGAAGCGTCCCGGGAGTGTCGCTTTGTCGGCTACGTCCAGCAGCTCTCTGAACAACAGCAAAGCAAATATACTGACTATCTGGAGAGTATCCTAACCCTCGCGTCTCTGGGTATCGCCACCCCCGAACTGGCGTTATCGGCAGCCAAAACCGAATCAGAGTTGCTGGACGAGGGTGTCAGTGACTTCGACACATACTGCCAAGCGCTAAAACAAAGCGTCGAATTATATCAGGAGGTTGAGGATAAACTCAGCGAGTGGGAAAGCGCCACCGCCGGCAATACCAAGCTGCCTATCTTCTTGTTCGAACAAGAACGGGAAAATTATGAGCACCTCCAGGAGACGTTGAGCGAACTGTTCCAAAAGGCAGATGACGCCGTCAGCAAGATGGAGCCCGGTCGCGTCCTTATCTGGCATACCGATATAGAAGACGACCGCCATGCCATGGGCTATCAGAAGCGCAAGATTGAACTACTGGTTCGCCGCGATTTCCCATTACGCGAGTTCAGCTCTCCCCAGGCAGGCCAGTCGCTCAGCCACCTCAGCCTGTATCAGTTGATGCCCGCCATGACCCAAACCGAGCGGCAACGGCTGGATAATGCCATGGGCGCGGACGGGGTATTGCCTGCCCAGTTATGGGAGGCGCCTGAAACGGCCCTCTCGCAATGGCTTCAAGGGCGTGGCTGCGAGCCCATAGAGCATCGTGCAGATTGGCATGAAGAGCCGCTGGGGTTTTTCCAGCCGGAGAGATTTTTCGCCTACCTTGCGGAGCAAGGGCACGAGGTTGCCTCCCTTGATGATGGTAGTAAGGAAAAATGGGGAGCAGCGCTGCAGAAAATTCTTTTCACGGGTCCGAGCCGTGAACGGCTGCGCCTTTTCGACGCCAGCGCTCAGGCCCAGATGATGCGACTGGTCGGCATGGCCAGGTTTGATCTCAACGAACCGCGTAGTGACGGCGACCGTGATACCCCCTGGGATGTCGTCGCCCAACAGCCCAAACTAACGTTCTTTGATTTCGAGTTGGAAATGAGCAGTGGGGGAAGTAACGGGCTGAAGACCACACGGCGCGACGAGTTTGCCATCAAGCGGCCTTCCAATGGTATGTGGCAACTCGATGATAGTGATTCAAACAAGAGTTCCGCCGAGGCCACCTATCGCTGGGAAGTCAAAGGCACCTTTAGTCTGGCCCGGGGCGAACTGCCATTGGGGCGCTTAGTCCTACCGCGAGAAGACCAGTCTCAGCAAGTGGTCGCCACTCTCTCCGAGGTTGATGAACGGCGGGAATTAGGCCGCTATGTCGTTGTCGTGGACGCCGTTGCCAAAGGCTTTGCCGGTGCCAGTTTGGCACTGGCGACCGAAACCGGTTTTTCCTTTGGCGAGGAGGGACTCAGCGTTACCGGTGTTGATTGGGCAAAGCGGGAAGCCGAAGGCACGACCATCGAGGCCTTTGCCGGTACTCGGGTGGGTATTGAAACCCGCTGCTCGTTGAGTTGGGAGCCGCCCGCAAACCTGGAGCGCCTCCTTCCCAACCGGGCGGCACTCTCCGAGATGAATATGAAGCGCGCCAGTCAGTCAATAACGCGTTGGCGCAACCTAGGCACCGCCACCCTTGGGTTAGAACTGGCTGAAGGCTTAGGTGGCAAGCTAGGTCTTGCACTGGGCATGCAGAACGGCAAGTTCGTGTTACGTATGGCCGCGCGCGCCGTGATCGGCAAGGGGGCTGGGGGCAGTTTTTCCGTCGAACTGGATATCGACAGCCTGGATTTGTGGCTAGTGATGCTCCATCGCGCCATGGTGGATAACAACTACGTCCAACCCGATTGGATTGATGATGACGCCTACCATAGCATGGGCCGGCTGGGCTATCTCGCCACCACTACCCTGCTAAATGTTGGCCTACTCTCCGCCCGCGGCCAAGCGGGTATCGAGCGGCTCTATAGCGCCATGACCGGTGGGCAGAATGCGGGGCCGATCGCGTATGTGATTGCCAACGATCCAAGACAAGACAAAATGCGTGACTGGGTGCAGCAGTTAACACCCGAAGCGCTGGGAGCTTTGCTTTACCTTCTGGTTAGCAACCCGCAAGAATTTGAAATAGAAGTACCCGGTAGGGGCAGAAGTGATGGCAAAGTCGAGCCGTTTAATCACCAGGAGGCGTTGGACTTCCAGCAAATCGCCATTGCTAGCTGCCTCGGCTGGATTGTGGAGGGCGTCACTACGAACGTTTATGGCCCCCTCTGCCGCTTTAGCCGCGAAACCCCTACCCCTTCCCAGTATTTGTTTACCAAAGCAGTCGTCAGAATGACCGCCAACGGTCAACCACCGCATGACTATCCAGACTCTGCTTACCAGAACCACAAGAGTGATCTGGATGAGTTCATGGATCGGGTCTCAGGGCTGAGAAATGATCGTGTTATTGAATCAAAAAATGATTACCGCCGCTACGCCGCAGGCCTGGGCACTGAAATCTGTGCGGGTTAACAAGACAGCCTACAAAGGAATGACATTATGCGATCAACCATCATGGCAACGCTAGCAGGGCTAACGCTCACGGTGTTCATGCTACCTTCCACCTGGGCGCTGGATGATGAGGCTGAGGCCGCCAAAGAGGAAGGCATGCAACTATGGGGCATCCACCAGTGGGAAAAGATGCAACCCCCACTTGAGATCGCAGCAGAGAGCGGTGATGTCGAGGCGATGTATTACCTAGGGGAGGCGAATCGGTTACTCAGTCGTGGCCTTTCGCAAGCCGCCCTGGATTGGTATCACCAAGCCGCCCAGCACGGTGACCCCCACGCCATGCTGCGTCTGTTTGATGGCGGCGCCTGCGAGCTGGGAGACGTATGCCCGGAAAACGGCGACGACTGGCCTCAGGCAGCGTTGGAGCTCACCCTGCCCAAGGCCGAAGCGGGTGATCCCGAGGCCATGGCGGCACTGTACGATATTTATTACTACGTTGAAGAGCCCGATGAAGACGAAGCGATGAAGTGGCTACAGCGCGCTGCCGAGGCGGGCCATGTGGAATCCATGAATTTGCTTGGAGAAATAGCCCGTAACGACGAAGAGTGTTACCCCAATGAGACTGAACGCTTGGAGGCCGCCGAGCCTTGGTTCCGTAAAGCCGCAGAGGCGGGCTATGCCCCGGCCATGAATAATATAGCAGCAGTCCTGAGTAACCTAGAACGCAATGAAGGAGCTTGGGAATGGATGACAAAAGCTTCTGAGGCGGGGCATATCAATGGGCGTCGCTGGGTGGCTGCTTGTAATATCGTGCCTGAGGAGCAAGGGCGGGACTTATGCCGTTCAGCAGCAAAACCTGACCCAGCCAAGGGGTGGGCTATTGTGCTTGCCATCAAACAGGAAGTGCCAAATACATACTCAACAGCCACTCTTGAGCGATATAGGGAAAAAATAAGCCCGGAACAGCGCGATGAGGGCGAAGAAATGATGGACGAATGGCTATACCGTGAGCCGCCGCTCTCCTACTTTCCCAAAAAGTTTGGCCCCTGATGTTGTTGCCAAAACGATCAACCATCCTGGCAATGCTAGCTGGGCTAATGCTTACAGAGCTAATGCTACCTTCCGCCTGGGCGCTGGACGACGAAGCTCAGGCCGCCAAAGAGGAAGGCATGCGACGCTACGGTATTCGGAAAGCCGATTCAGCGATTCCTTATTTAGAACAAGCGGCTGAAGCGGGTGATGTCGAGGCGATGTATTACCTAGGCGAGGCGAACCGTCGCTTGGTGATGGGTGGTATGAATCAAGCCGCATTGGACTGGTATTACCAAGCCGCACAACACGGTGAACCCTACGCTATGTTGCGCCTGTTTGATGGTAGAGCCTGCGAGTTGGGGAACGTCTGCCCGGAAAACGGTGACGACTGGCCTCAAGCGGCGTTTGAGCTCACTTTGCCCAAGGCCGAAGCGGGTGATTCCGAAGCCATGGGCGCGCTTTACGATATTTATTACTACGTTAAAGAGCCAGATGAAGATGAGGCAATGAAGTGGCTACGGCGTGCCGCTGAAGCAGGCCATGTGGAGTCCATGCATTTGCTGGGTGAGATTGCCCGCAACGACGAAGAAGGTTACGCAAACGATACCGAGAGTTTGGAAGCCGCTGAGGTATGGTTTCGAAAGGCAGCAGAGGGTGGTTATGCCCCTTCTATGAATGATCTTGCGGTAGTTTTGAGCCATCTAGGTCATCACGAAGAAGCTTGGGAGTGGATGAGCAAGGCTTTCAAGGCAGGGCATATGAATGGGCGTGGTTGGTTGGCCGCCTGTAACATTGAGCCCGAAGAGGCAGGCCGAGAGCTGTGTCGTTCAGCGCCTGCCCCAGACCCAGCAAAAGGCTGGGCGATTTTTCTTGCTATCCATGAAGAAGTCCCCGGCACTTCTTCTGAACGGTCACTACGAGTTTATCGCGATAGTGTCTCGCCAGAACAACGCGAAAAGGGTGAAGAAATGAAGGACGAGTGGCTAAACCGTGAGCCGCCGCTTTCCTACTTTCCCGAGAAGTTTGGCCCCTGATGTTGTTACCAAAACGATCAACCATCCTGGCAACGCTAACGTGGTCAAGTACATCTCAGTGTTTGAGGGAAACGATGCATAATAAGAAGAGTAGGGCCTGGCTCTTAAATAAATCGGGGTAAGAGCTGATAAGTCGCATTACGCATTAACTACGGCGCCGCCAGCGCTGCCAGCCAATCATCAGCAGATGCACAGTCAGATAAACAACCAGCGGCCACAGCAACGTCAGCAGTAACAGATACAGCAGCGGGTCCAGGCTGTCCTGGGGTTGGCCGAAGGGACCGTGCACCCAGTTGATGTTGCGCTCGGCGTCGGTGAGCAGGTAGCTCAACGGCACCACGATCCAGGTCAGCAGGGTCTGCCAGAGCAGGGCGCGGCGTGCATAGCCGAGCTTGGCGACGCCGATGCCCGCCACCAGCGGCAATACCACGTGGTAGAGCGACATGGCCCGCGCCAGGGGCGGATGCTCGGGGTCGAACATATACTCGGTGCCGCCGATGGGGTGAACGCCGGTAAGCGCTGCCGTCGCCACATCCAGGCTCCATGTGCTGCCCACCAGCGCTACCGCAAGCCACTGCATCGACATCAGGGTGCGATGCTCCGTCCATAGTGCCACCAGCAGCAGGAAGCTTGCCACGTTACATAGCCAGAAAAAGTTCTGGGCGCCCAACAGCACCACATAGCTCGGTGCCCAGATCAGAATCCATAGCGAAAAGGCGAGCTTTAGCCAGCGCGGCACTCCGGCTACCGGGGAATCTGCCATGGTCGTCTCCTTATTGGGGAGGTGCTTTACTCTAGCACTACTTAGTTCTCCAACTCATCCCACCCGGAATAGCGCGGTACCAAACCGGACGGTGCTTTAAAGATGCCACTGGAGAAAAAGCCGCATAAGCAAATCTTGATGAAGGCTAGGTAATGACCAAGTAAGTCAACGTACTGTGTCACCAAAGGCCAACTTGCCTAAATAGCATTGCGAAAACGCATCATCTGACTGCCGTCGATGGGGTCGGCGAAGATATCGGCGTAGACACCAAAGGTTTGGCGTAGCCGGAATGCTGTCAGTACCTCTTTAGGCGGGCCACTATCCACCAGGCGGCCGGCGTCCATTACCCCGATGCGGTCACACTCCATGGCGTGGTTCAGGTCGTGCAGCGAGATAATCACCGTAACCGGAAGCTGCCTGACCAGCTCAAGGATCGACAGCTGATGGCGAATATCCAGATGGTTGGTGGGCTCATCAAGCAGCAGAATCTTGGGTTGCTGCGCCAGCGCACGGGCAATATGCACCCGCTGGCGCTCGCCGCCAGAGAGCGTGTGCCAAAGTCGATCCGCCATATGCACCATATCGACATCGACCAGCGCCTGAACCACGATGGCATCATCTTCAGTAGACCAGGGGCGCAACGCGGTAAGAAAGGGCGTCCTGCCTAGCGCCACTACGTCACGCACGCTAATTCTATCGGTGGTGTCGGCCTGCTGCTCGACTAAGGCAATAGACTGTGCAATCGCCCGCTGCTTCAGCGCGTGTAGAGGCTGGCTACCCATCAGCACCTGTCCTGCTTTGGGTTTGTTCAAGCCTGCCAACAGGCGAAGTAGCGACGTTTTGCCCGAGCCGTTCGGCCCCACCAGGCCAAAGGTTTGGCCGGGCTCGACGGTAAGGTTAATGTCAATCAGTAGAGGCGTGCCATGCACTGACCAATCGAGTTTTTGAGCGGTTAACTGCATTAAGTCCTCTTGCCACGCACGAGAATCAGCGCAAAAGCGGGCGCGCCGATCAGCGAGGTAATCACCCCGATGGGAAGTACTTGGCCGGGCACCAGCACCCGGGAAAGAATATCCGAGCCGATTAAAAACACCGCACCTGCCAAGGCAGTAGCCGGCACCAGCCGGGTATGACGGCTACCCACGATAAAGCGCATGGCATGGGGAATCACCAGCCCAACAAAGCCAATCGCCCCCACAATAGATACCATCACCGCCGTGACAAGCGCCATGGCGATAATCAGCATGCCACGCACCGGGCGCACCGCGATCCCCATGGAGGCGGCGCTGTCGGCACCAAAGGTAAACGCATCCAGAGAGCGCCGGTGCCATAGGCAAACCAGCAGCCCGAAGAGGGCGGCTGGCACCGCCAAGGTCACATCGGCCCAGCGCACCCCGGAGAGGTTGCCCATCAACCAAAACATAATGCCCCGGGCCTGCTCGGCGCTCGCCGACTTGGTAATGATGAAAGCGGTCAGCGCATTGAACAGCTGCGAGCCTGCAATGCCTGCCAGAATAATTGCCCCCGCTGCCTGAACGCCACGGCCACCACCGACGCCGCTATTTGCCGCATGGGCGAGCATCACCACGATACCAAAGGCGAGAAGGGCACCCACAAAGGCACCCAGGGAAAGCGAAAGCGCCCCTGCGCCAATGCCCGCGACGGCCACGGCCACCGCACCGGTAGACGCCCCGGCGGAAATGCCCATCAAGTAGGGGTCGGCCAAGGGGTTACGCAGCAGCGCCTGAAGCACGACCCCCGCCAGCGCCAAGCTGGTACCACAACAGGCAGCGACCACGGCGCGGCTAAGCCGGTAGTTCCAGATAATGCCTGCATCGATTGGGTCAACCGCATAATCCGCGCCCAGTAGCTGATTGGCGAGCACTTTGAGAATGGTATCAACGGGAATTGGTGTCTCGCCGATGGCGGTGCCCGCGATCAGCGCCGCCACGAGCACCAGCGGCGTGATCCATAGCCAGCGCAGCGCAAAACCCGCCGTAGATAGCCGCGTTAACGCAATGCTCATTCGTCAAATGCCATTGTCGCTAGCGCCTCTGCCAACGATTCAAGGCCGTAGATACTGCGCATCGTGGCGCTCATGGCGTGGGCATCCATCTCGACGATGCGATTATTTTTAACCGCGCTCATTTCCCGAGTGACCGGGTCACTGCGCAGAAACTCACGCTTGGCTTCAATGTCGTCGGCGGGAAAGCGGCGGCGATCCATGCTGGCGATCACGAGCACATCGGGGTCAGCCCTGGCGATGCTCTCCCAGCCCACCGTGGGCCACTCCTCATCAGACTCGATCACATTGCGAATACCGAGCTTGTCCATCATATATCCCGGCGCGCCGAGTTGACCCGCTACGAAGGGGCTAACCCCCAGGTCTGTCGAGGAGAACCAGAAGGCCGCTGATAAATCGTCCGGTAAGTCCAGGCTGTTGGCCAGCGCTATTGCCCGCTCTTCGCGGTCGGTTAAGTCGGCTACCAGGGCCTCGCCAGCGTCTTGCACATCATATATCTGGGCTAGTTCGGTGATGCCTTTATAGATCGAATCCGTGGAGAAAGCGGCCGTGCGGGTGCCATCGCCGCCGGTAGAGTTATCCTTGGTATCGCAGTCGGCGGGCATAATATAGGTGTTAATACCCAGCTCATGAAACTGCTCACGGGTGGCGACGCTGCCGGTGGGCCCTACGTGCCACTCGTACTGTACCGCCACCAGCTCGGGCCGCTTATTGACCACGGCCTCAAAGCTTGGGTCATCGTTGGCGATCCGCTCGATAACTTCATTAGCCTCAGCAAACTGTGGCAGAACTGGATTAAACCAAACCGAGGTTCCATTCACTCGGTCAGCGAGCCCCAGCGAATAGAGGATCTCCGTGGCTGACTGGCCTACCGTTACCGTTCGCTCCGGGGGCGACGCCACGCTGATCTCTACGCCGCAGTTGGTTAGCGTAAGGGGGTAGTCGGTGGAGGCGTAAGCCGCCTGGGCAAGGCCAACAGCGCTCGCGGCGATGGCCGTGGTCAATCTCAGCATCATGTACACTCCCGTGCATGATGAGCTTAGCATTCGGCCAGAAAATACCGACCGAGCCACTTCGCTCGAGGTAAGCAATATATCGGCAGTTCTCCTGACTGACGGGTCATGGCTAGCTCGCCTTCCCAGACGCTGTGTCCAGTGGCATCAAAGAGCATCGCTCGCCGCCTACAGTTGCGGGGGCAGTTCCGTTTCGCGGCAAGCCGCGGCGGATTCTCTATTAAGTTCCGGGTGGAACACCGACGTTAGCCATTCTAGGTGGCAGGTGGATAGCGAACAACACAAAGCCTAAGGATCTTATGAAACCCCGTCATAAAAGTAATGTTATAACATAGTAATTCAAAAGCGTTTAAAAATCCAGCGGCATTCTTAGCGTCAGCTGATATACGCCTTCGCAAAGTTAATAGCTTGTAACAAATTGGCCTCGCCGCCATGCCTTCCTCTATACTGAACCCCTTTTATAGTCCCACTTCTTTATGAATGGTTTTATTATCACTCAGCTAGCTACCATGAATAATATTCAAGTCCCGCGCTCCCCAGATCAGTTGGCTAATAGTGGTCAGTTGGCTCATGGTGATCGGTTAGCGGGCTTGGCCAGCACGGGAGGTGCCGGTGAGTGAGTTTCCCTTTGCGGCGGTGGTTGGCCAGGAGGCGCTGAAAACTGCGCTGATTCTTAATGCCATTAATCCGCGTATCAGCGGGGTGCTGATCAGCGGGCCAAGAGGCAGCGCCAAGTCGACCTTGGCGCGGGCTCTGGCCGCTATTTTACCTGGCGATAGCGACGGGCAGCGTGCTCCTTTTGTGACTCTGCCCCTGGGCGCTAGTGAAGACAGGCTGGTCGGCAGTCTGGACTTGCAAAAGGTGCTGGCCAATGGCGAAGCCACCTTTCATGCCGGGCTGCTCGCCAAAGCCGACGGTGGCGTGCTGTACGTAGACGAGGTCAATCTGCTGCCCGATACCCTGGTCGATTTGCTGCTGGATGTGGCCGCCAGCGGAACGAACATCGTCGAGCGCGACGGTATCAGCCATTCCCACCCGGCGCGCTTCAGCCTGATTGGCACCATGAACCCGGACGAGGGCGAGCTACGCCCGCAGCTGCTGGATCGCTTTGGGCTGTGCATCGAGCAGGCCGCGAGCATCAGCGTCGAGGAACGTATCGCCATCGTCCAGCAGCGCGAAGCCTTTGACCGCGACCCAGCCGGGGCGGCCCGTGGCTTTGAGGAGGCCCAGGCTGCACTGACCGAGCGGATTCACCAGGCGCAGCGCCAGCTCGCCGAGGTCACGACCCCGTCTTGGGTGTACCAGGCCATCGCCTCACGCTGCGAAGCGGCCGGGGTGGAAGGGCTGCGCGCGGATGTCACCTGGCACCGCGCCGCTCGTGCCCACGCCGCCTGGCGCGGCGTGGGCGAGGTGACGCAACAGGATATCGATACCGTCGAGCCGTGGGTGCTGGACCATCGGCGTACCCAATCGCCCGAGCCAACCCCGCCGTCTTCGCCGCCGCCGAAGGAACCGCCTTCGCGAGGCGAGGGCGGTTCGTCATCAACGACTAATACGTCGCCCGGCGGGTCATCCAATCAGTGCGGCGAACAGGGGCAGTGGGGCGCTATGCCGCCCCAGTCTCAGTCAACCATTCAGCAGGCAGCGCCTGAACTGGCGAATACGCCAAACGGTGTTGGTCAAGCGAAAACGGCGGCGACCCCGGCGTCCGGTGAAAAAGGACAAGTATCAGGCAAGGGACGCTCGCGGACTGAAACGTCTCGCCTGGACGGTTTTGCCACCCTGATCGCCAACCGCGGCCAGTGGCCCTGGCGAAAGCTTAAAATGCGCAAGACACAGGCCGGGCAGCCAAGGGCGCACCTGGTGCTGCTGGATACCTCCGGCTCCACTCTGGGGCAGCGCCTGCTGGGCCAGGCAAAGGGGCTTGTGGAAGCGCTGGTGCGCCAGGCCTACGCGGCACGCGAACAGGTCGCCGTGGTGGGATTTGGTAATGGCGGCGTGGTGCCGCTGCTCTCCCGGCAACGTGCGCCCAAGCGCGTAGAGGCGGCGCTAGAGGCCGCCACCGGCGGCGGCGGCACGCCGCTGCGCGAGGCGGTGATCGAGGCCAAACGCCTGATCCACCAGTGGCAGCGACGCGAGCCCGGGCTGCACATTCGTACCTATCTGATCACCGACGGCCGTACCCGCGAATCCGTCGCCGACCTCGGCCCGCTGGATGACTGCATTCTGCTGGATACCGAGTCATCGAAAATCAAGCGCGGCCAGGGCGCTCGTATCGCCCAGCAACTTGGGGCGCGCTACGCGACACCTTTTTCTGGACAGGAAACCCCATGACTGACGATCGCCATACCCACCGCATGCAGCGCAAAAAGGACGTGGTTGACGAGCGCATCAGCCGCGCCACGGAAGAGCGCGGCGTGTTGATCCTGCTGAAAGGCAACGGCAAGGGCAAAAGCAGCTCTGCACTTGGCACCATGGCGCGGGCGCTGGGCCACGGGCAGCGCTGCGCGGTGATCCAGTTTATAAAGGGGCGGCGTGAGACCGGCGAGTTCCTGTTTTTCCGCGATCAGCCCAACCTTGACTGGCACATCATGGGTCAGGGATTTACCTGGGAAACCCAGGACCGCGAGCGTGATATTGAAGCCGCCCAGTCGGCCTGGGCGGTGGCCAAGGGGCTGCTCGAGAACCCTGACTACCACCTCATCGTCCTCGATGAAATGAGCTACATGTTCAAGTACGGCTACCTCGACCCGCTGCCGGTGGTCGAAGCGCTTAACCAACGCCCCGCGCATCAAAACGTGATCATTACCGGGCGCACCATGGCGACGCCGCTTCAGGAAATCGCGGACACCATCAGCACGGTGCAGGATGAGCGTCACGCCTTTCGTGGCGGTGTTAAAGCCCAGGCGGGGATCGAATACTGATGAGCACACCCACTGCAAGTTGCCCTGCGCTATTTATTGCCGCGCCTTCTTCCGGGCAGGGCAAGACCACCTTTACCGCCGCGCTGGCCCGGGCGCTTCGCAACCAGGGCAAGGTGGTGCGCGTGTTTAAAACCGGCCCCGACTACCTGGACCCCCAGGTGCTGGCGCAAGCCGCCGGCCAGCCGGTCGACCAACTGGACCTCTGGATGGCGGGCGACGCCTACTGCCGCCAGCGCTTTTACGAAGCCGCCCAGACGGCGGACATGATCTTGGTCGAAGGCGCCATGGGGCTGTTTGACGGCGAACCTTCCAGTGCCGACCTGGCCGCGCGGTTTGGCTTGCCCATGGTGGTAGTGATGGACGTCAAGGGCATGGCGCAAACCGCGGGTGCATTGCTGGCGGGCCTTGCAGGCTTTCGCGACGATATCCGCATTGTCGGGCTTATCGCCAACAGCTGCGGCTCCGAGCGCCACCGCGAACTGATCGAGACCACCCTGCCGCAGGGTATTCCGTTACTCGCTGCCATCGCCCGCAACCCGGAGCTTTCGCTGCCCGAGCGCCATTTAGGCCTGGTGCAGGCCGACGAAATTCGGGATGACCTGGAAGTGCGCTTTGAAAAGGGCGCGAGCGTTATCGAGGCGGAAAACCTGCCCCAGACGCTGCTTGCGCTGCCGCCGGTGACCTTTACTGCCCCGGCGGACGTCGTGACCGCCGACTTGCCGTCGTTTGCCGGGCTTACCATCGGTGTGGCCAGAGACGCCGCGTTCAGCTTTATTTACCAGGCCAACCTGGACCTGCTCGGGCAGATGGGCGCGCAGCTGCGCTTTTTCTCGCCGCTCACCGACAGCACCTTGCCGAGCTGCGATGCGCTGTGGCTACCCGGGGGCTACCCGGAAATTCACGCCGCGACCCTGTCGGCCAATGCGGCCATGCACGCGGCGATCAGGCAGTTTTTTGCCGACGACAAGCCAATTCTTGCCGAGTGCGGCGGGCTGCTTTACTGCCTGGAAAGCCTGACCGACTACGACGACACCACCCACAGCATGCTCGGCCTGCTGCCGGGCCACGGTGCCATGCGCGGGCGACGGGGCTGCCAGGGGATGCAAACCGCCGCGTTGCCCGAAGGCCCGGTGCGCGGCCATGCCCATCACCGTTCGATGGCCGAGGGAACGCCTGAGCCCATTGCCCATGGCGAACGCCAGCGCCACCCCGCGCCGGGGGAAGCCATTTTTCGTGAGCGTGGATTGACGGCCACCTACTTGCACCTGTTTTTTGCCAACAACCCTGCCGCGATCGCGCTGCTGTTTAGCGGCAAAGCGTCGCCAGCGCGTCAGCCTATCGAATCTGAGGACGAGACCCATGCAGTTAAATAAGATACCCGCCACCGTGGTCACCGGCTTTTTGGGCAGCGGTAAAACCACCCTGCTGGCAAGCATTCTGCGCCAGGTGACCGGCAAGCGTATTGCCGTGATCGTCAATGAATTCGGCGAACAGGATATCGACTCAAGCCTGCTGCGCGGCTGTGCCCTCGACTGCGAAGACGGGCAGGCGGTGGAAGGCGAAGACAGCGGTATTTTCGAGTTGGCCAACGGCTGTATCTGCTGCACCGTAGAAGAGGAATTTCTACCGGTAATGAAAAAGCTGGTCGCCCGCCGCAACGATATCGATCACATTCTGATCGAAACCAGCGGCCTGGCGCTGCCCAAGCCCCTGGTGCAGGCCTTCAACTGGCCGGAGGTGCGGCAGCACTGCACCGTCGACGCCATCATTACCGTGATCGATGGCCCCGCGGTGGCGGCCGGTCGCTATGCCAGCGATGTTGCCAAGGTAGAGGCTCAGCGGAAGGCCGATGAAAGCCTGGATCACGACCCCAGCCTGCAAGAGCTGCTCGACGACCAGCTCAGCGCGGCCGACCTGGTGCTGGTCAGCAAGACCGACCTGTTAAGCCCGGACGACAAAGCCCGTGTCGAGGCACTGATCCAGGCGCGCGTGCCGGAATCGGTGAAGTGCCTGTTTATCGATCAAACCCTGGCCACCAACACCGTGCAGCTCGAAGCCTTGATGGGTATTGGCGCGGCCAGCGAAGAGAACATCGACTCGATCACCAATCACCACGACAAGCACCACGCCGAGGGCGCGCATCATGACCATGCCCACGACAACTTTGATTCCTGCGTGATTCGCCTGGGCGAAGTCGATGGCGACCTGCTGGCGGCCAAGCTGCAGCACATTGTCAAAACCCAGGAAATCTACCGCGCCAAAGGCTTCGCGGCGATTCCCGGCAAGCCGATGCGCCGGGTCATTCAAGCCGTGGGTGAACGCCTGGATGGCTACTTCGACCGCCTATGGGCCGAAGGCGAGACGCGTCAAACCCAACTGGTCATCATTGGCAAGTCGCTGGACAGCGACGCGCTGCACGACGCGCTTGCCGAAGCAGAGGTCAAAACCGCCGCCTAATGCACCTTTTTGCCGCCAAACCCGGTGGCTTTGTTGATGATGAAGGCATTGTCGATCTTCAACAAAGCCCTGCGGATGTCGTGATTCTCTCGGCCGCCGACAGCAACCTCTCGGCCCTGGCCCAGGCGATCGATCGCCTGGGCGAGCGCTATCCGTCGGTGCGTCTGGCCAACTGGATGAACCTGGTCAAGCCCGCCGCCTACGACCTCTACGAGGACAGGGTGCTGGAAAAGGCGCAGTTGGTGGTCGTGTCGATGCTGGGCGGCCAGGCCTACTGGCAATACGGCTACGAGCGCCTGCTGGCCTGGCGGAATGCCAAGCCAGGCCGCCAGCTGATTCTGGTGCCCGGCTGCGACGCCCCGGACGATGCGCTGCTGGAGGCCTCGAGCGTCGACTATGACAGCGCCTACCGGGTGTGGCGCTACCTGCGCGAAGGCGGCGTGGATAACGCCGAGCAACTGCTGCGCTACCTGGGCAGCGAGTGCCTGGCGTTGCCCACCACCTGGAAGGAACCCAAAGTGGTGCCCGCGGCGGTGATCTATGCGCCCAGCGATGCCGCAAGCCAGACGGGCCGCCAGGTGATGAGCCTGAGCGAATGGCGGGTCAACCAGCCGCTGGAGCGGCCAGTGTGCTTGCTGCTGTTCTACCGCAGCCACTTGCAGGGGGCCAATACCCTGGTCGTCGACGGCATGATCGAGGCGCTTAAGGGGCAGGGACTAGAGCCGCTCGCCATCGCCGTTGCCTCCTTGAAAGAGGCCGACTGCATTGCCTTTATCAATCACCTGATCGAGCAGACCGGCGCCATGCTGGTAGTCAACACCACCAGCTTCTCGATCAACCGTAATTCTGACGATACCTATCCGCTGGGCGGCGCGATTCCCGAGAGCGTGTTCGTCGGCCAGCTGGTGATCCTGCAGGCGATTCTTTCCAGCAGCACCGTCGAGGACTGGCAGGCCTCAGCCGCCGGGCTGAGAAGCCGCGATGTGGCGATGCAGATTGTACTGCCCGAGATGGACGGCCGGGTGATCACCCGGGCGGTGGGCTTCAAGGCGGAAGCGCTGTATAACGAACGCAGCCAGCTGTCGGTAACTCACCACGCGTTGCACCCGGAGCGCGCTGAGTTTGTCGCCAAGCTGGCGCGCCGGTTCTGCCACCTGCGCACCACGCCCAATCACGCCAAACGGCTGGCGCTGGTGCTGGCCAATTACCCCAACCGCGATGGCCGAATTGGCAATGGCGTGGGGCTGGATACGCCCGCCTCGACGCTGCAGATATTAACCGCGCTGCAAACGGCGGGTTACCCGGTCAGCGAGCTGCCCGACAGTGGCGATGACCTGATCGGCCTGCTGCAGGGGGCGGTGACCAACGACCGCAACGTCATCGACCAGCGCATGTGCTGGCAAAGCATTAGCGTTGACGACTACCTGGCCTGGTTTTACACCCTGCCCGCCGAGCTCCAGGAAACGGTATGGACGCGCTGGGGCGCGCCCGCTGATGACCCAAAATGCCGCCAGGGGCGGCTGATGATCTCGGGTATCCGGCTGGGGGAGACCTTCGTGGGTATCCAGCCCGAGCGCGACTTTATCGAGGACCTGACCCAGTCCTACCACGATATGCAGCTGGCGCCGCCGCACAGCTACCTGGCGTTCTACTTCTGGCTGCGCGAGCACTACCAGGTGGAAGCGGTGATTCACGTGGGCAAGCACGGCAACCTCGAGTGGCTGCCGGGCAAAAGCAGCGCGCTCAGCGCCGACTGCTGGCCGGATATTGCGCTGGGCCCGGTGCCGCATTTCTACCCGTTCATCGTCAATGACCCGGGCGAGGGCGCCCAGGCCAAGCGGCGCAGCCAGGCGGTGATTATCGACCACCTGATGCCACCGCTGGCCCGCGCTGAGCTGTATGGCGATATGGCCCGGCTGGAAGCGCTCACCGACGAATATTACCAGGCGCTGGATATGGATCCCCGGCGCGAGGCGTTAATCCGCGAGCAGATTCTTGAGCACCTGCGCGAGACCGGCATCGACCAGGAGCTGACCAAGGCGGTCGACAGCCAGGACGAAGCGCTGATCCTGAACGAGCTGGATACCTTTCTATGCGACATCAAGGAATCGCAGATTCGTCACGGTTTACACATTCTTGGCACGCTGCCGCCCCAGGATAAAGTGGTCGGCACCCTGGTGGCGCTGCTGCGCTTGCCCAGGGGGGAAAGCATTGCCCAGCGCGGCCTGCTGCATAACCTGGCGGATGACTTGGCCCTGCAGGGCGAAAGCCAGACGCCCTTTGACCCGCTGAAGGCCGACGCCGAGCCCTGGACGGGGCCGCGGCCGAGCGTACTGCGCGAGCTGGATAGTGCCGCCTGGCGCAGCGGCAATGACACCCGCGAGCGGCTGGAAGCGCTGGCCCATCAACTGGTCGAGGCGTACGTGGTCGCGCCGGGCAGCCTGGAAGCGTTGGCTGCCCACTATTCTGCCACCGCCGAGCAGCTGCGCTACGCCCGGGACCAGCTGTGGGTAGCGCTTCAGCAGAGTGCTAAGCTTGAAATCAGCTCGCTGATTGATGGGCTTAGCGGCCTGTTTGTGCCGCCGGGCCCCAGTGGCGCCCCCAGCCGGGGACGCCTGGATACGCTGCCCACCGGGCGCAACTTCTTCAGCGTGGACAACCGCTCGATTCCATCGCCCGCCGCCTGGACGCTGGGCGAAAAATCCGCCCAGGCGTTCGTCGAGCGCTACCTGCAGGACAACGGCGACTACCCCCGCCGCCTGGGGCTCTCCATCTGGGGAACCGCCACCATGCGCACCGGCGGCGATGACATTGCCCAGGCCTTTGCGCTGATGGGCGTGCGCCCCATCTGGTCGCTGGGCTCGCAGCGGGTGATCGATATCGAGGTGATTCCCTCGATGCTGCTCAACCGCCCGCGGGTGGACGTCACGCTGCGGGTTTCCGGCTTCTTCCGCGATGCCTTCCCCAACGTGATCCGTCTGTTCGATGCGGCGGTACAGGCGGTGGCCAGCTACGCCGAACCGGGCAACAGCAACACCATCCGCGAGGCGGTGATGGCCCGCCGGCAGGTGCTGGAAAACCAGGGGCTGAGCCCCGAGATGGCCGCCCAGCAGGCGGGCTATCGGATCTTTGGCAGCAAGCCGGGGGAGTACGGTACCGGCCTGAACCGGCTGATCGACAACGGCGCCTGGGAAAATGCCGATGACCTGGCAAAGGCCTACCTGGACAACGGCGCCTACGCCTACGGGCAGTTTGCCGAGTCCGGCACCGCCGCCCCGGATGCCTTCGAGCAGCAGCTTAAAGGCCTGGAAGCGGTGATGCAGAACCAGGATAACCGCGAGCACGATATCCTCGATTCCAACAGCTACTACGCCTTCCAGGGCGGCATGGCCAATGCCAGCCGGTCGCTGAGCGGCAAAACCCCGGCGATCTACCACGCCGACCACGCCAACCCCGCCCAGCCCAAGATTCGCACGCTGAAAGAGGAGCTGGCCAAGGTGATTCGCTCGCGGGTGCTCAACCCCAAGTGGATCAACGCCATGCGCGAGCATGGCTACAAAGGCGGCTTCGAAATGGCCGCCACGGTCGACTATCTATTCGCCTACGATGCCACCACCGACCTGGTCGCCGACTACCAGTACGCCCAGGTCACCGACGCCCTGGTGCTGGATGACGCCAACCAACAGTTCCTGCGCGAGCATAACCCCTCTGCGCTGGAAGAAATGGCCGAACGCCTGCTCGAAGCCGCCCAGCGCGGCATGTGGCAGGCGCCCGGTGAGCAGGGTGAGGCGCTGAAAGACCTGCTGCTGGACATGGACGAGGCCAAGGAGGTCGCGGCGGATGTCGGCTGAGCCTCGCATCAAGGGCTGGTGCCCCGGTGCCTGGCAACCGATGGCAACCGGCGATGGCTTACTGGTGCGCGTGCGCCCACGGCTGGGCCAGCTCGAGCGTGGCCAGGTGCTGGCGCTGTGTGATGCGGCGGAGGCTTACGGCAGCGGCTTGATCGAACTGACCAGCCGCGCCAACCTGCAATTGCGCGGCGTCACCGAGGCGAGTTGGCCTGCGCTGATGGAGACTCTGGTCGCCCGCGACTTGATCGATGCCGACCCGGAAGCGGAGCGTCGCCCGCAAATTCTATTGGCTCCCGGCTGGCAAGCGGGAGACGATACCCATAAAATCGCCAGCGCGCTTAACGACCGCTGGCAAGAGTTGCCGATGGTGCCCGCCAAGGTCGGGATCGCCACTGATGCGGGCAAGGCGCCGGTGCTGGGCGATGCCTCGGCGGACTTTCGTATCGAGTGCGACGAGTCGGGCGGCCTGCTGGTGCGCGCCGATGGCCATACGTTAGGCACCGCGGTGCCTTCGATCGACGATGCGGTGGCGCAGCTTATCCGCCTGCTGGCGTGGTTTGTCGAAAGTGGCGGCTGGGACAGCAAACGCATGCGGCGCCATCATGTGCCGCTGCCTGACTGGGCCCCGGCCAACGCACGGCCCGCTGCAACCGGCAGCCAATTGCCCCTGGGCAAGTACGAACACGGCGCGGTGTATGGCCTGCCGTTTGGGCGGGTGCCCGCCAGGGTGCTACGCGCTGCGGTAACGCCTGCCGACGTCACCGCCCTGCAGGTGACGCCCTGGCGGCGCATCTGGATCGCAGGCGCCAGCGCCGAGGCCATCGACGGGTTGATCAGCGACGAACAGGACGCCCGCTTGCGGATTGATGCCTGCCCCGGCGCGCCCTATTGCGAGCAGGCAAGCGTCGCCACCCAGCCGCTGGCCGAACGCCTGAGTGGGGTTACCCAGGGTGTAGTGCATGTATCCGGCTGCGCCAAGGGCTGCGCCCGCCGCTCACCGGCTGATGTTTGCCTGGTCGGCGAGGCAGGCCGGTTTAATCTGATTGTTAACGGCCGTGCCGATAGCACGCCGGCTAAAACAGGCCTCAACGAGAGTGAGGCGTTGGATTTAGTAAGAAAGCTCAGAGAAAGCAGCTAGGTTTATCGAAGTTAAAATTTTGGCTTACATACTCGGTAGCTGAGTGACAGGGCAGGTTGTAGCGAGGGTCTTTTTCCACGGCCGGAAAATGTTCCAGACATTTCCGGCATTTCCGCCATCCATGGCGGTCAGATGGAAAAAGTAGCGCCCAAGGATGGGTTCACAGCGCCCTCGCGGAAACCTGCCCTGGCACGGTTGCCTTGCAGACGACCAACTGCGAATTAGTTTATTTGGAGAATTTGGGTGCCTCATAAGTACGAAACAAGCGGCCCGGCGATTTACCGCGAGTCATTTGCCATTATCCGCAGCGAGGCCGAGCTTACCCGCTTTTCAGCGGAGGAAGAAGCGGTTGCGGTACGCATGATTCACGCCGCCGGTCTGGTGGAGTTGGCCGCGCATATTCACTTTCAAAACGATGTGGTCAATAAAGCCCGCGCCGCATTGGAGCAGGGTGCCCCGATTCTTTGCGATGCACGGATGGTCTCCGAAGGCATTACCCGTAAGCGGCTGCCTGCGGATAACCAAGTCATCTGCACGCTGAATGACGAGCGCACGCCCGCACTGGCCAAAGAGATGGCCAACACCCGCTCGGCGGCGGCGCTGGAGCTATGGCGGCCGCACCTGGAAGGCGCGGTAGTGGCGATTGGCAACGCGCCCACGGCGCTGTTTCATCTGCTCAATATGCTCGAAGACCCCGACTGCCCGCGGCCCGCTGCGATTATCGGCTGTCCGGTGGGCTTTGTCGGCGCGGCGGAATCCAAGCAGGCGCTCTGGGAGAGCCAGGTCAGCCCCTGCTGCACCGTGCAAGGGCGTCTGGGCGGCAGCGCCGTGACCGTCGCCGCCCTCAACGCCATCGCGGACCGCACAGAATGACCCAGGGAATCATCTACGGGGTCGGCCTTGGCCCGGGAAGCCAGGACTTGATGAGCGTGCGCGCCGATCGGCTGATCCGCGGCGCTTCGCACGTTGCCTACTTTCGTAAGAAGGGCCGTACCGGGCATGCGCGCGGCATCGTCGAGGGCATGCTGGCGCCCGAGGTGACCGAGCTTGCCATGGAATACCCGGTGACCACGGAAATCCCCTTCGATGACCCAAGATACAATGAGTTGCTGGCCAACTTTTATGAGCGCAGCGTGGCGCTTTTGATCGAGCTGGCCGAGGCGGGGCGCGATGTGGTGGTGCTTTGCGAAGGCGACCCGTTCTTCTACGGTTCCTTCATGCATCTTTATACCCGGCTGCTGGACCGCGTGCCGGTCTCCGTGGTGCCGGGGATTACTGGGATGTCGGCGGCCTGGACCGCCACCGGCCAGCCGATCACCTGGGGCGATGATATCCTCACGGTGGTGATGGCTACGCTGCCGGAGGCGACGCTTGCCGAGCGCATCGCCGAGACCGATGCCCTGGTGGTGATGAAAATCGGCCGCAACCTGGACAAACTGCGCCGGGCGCTGGCCCACGCCGGGCGCGAGGATGATGCCTGGCTGATCGAATACGCCGCCATGCGCCAGGAGCGGGTCCAGCCCTTCAAGGACGCAGGCGAAAGCGTGCCCTACTTCTCGATTGTGCTGATTCACGGCCACGGGAGACGTCCATGAGCGGCTGGCTGAAAATCGTCGGCTTGGGGCCGGGTAGCGAGCAGATGATGACCCCCGAGGCCTCGGCGGTGCTCGCCGAGGCCACCGATGTGGTGGGCTACGTGCCCTACGTGGAACGGGTCGCGCCCAGAGCCGGGCTTATTCGCCACGGCTCGGATAACCGCGAAGAAATCCAGCGGGCCGAGCAGGCTCTGACGATGGCCGCCGACGGCTGCCGCGTGGCGGTGGTATCCTCCGGCGACCCGGGCGTGTTTGCCATGGCCTCGGCGGTGTTTGAAGCCTTGGAAGCAGGCGATGCCCATTGGCGCTCGCTGGACGTTCAGGTACTGCCCGGGATTTCCGCCATGCTGGCCGCCAGTGCCAGCGTCGGCGCGCCGCTGGGGCACGACTTCTGCTGCATTAATCTATCCGACAACCTCAAGCCTTGGGCGCTGATTGAAAAGCGCCTGCGCCTGGCCGCCGAGGCCGACTTTGCCATGGCGTTCTACAACCCGCGCTCCAGGGCGCGGCCGGAAGGCTTTGCGCGTACCTTGGATGTTTTGCGTGAAGTCTGCGTTCCGGACCGGCTGATCATTTTCGCGCGGGCCGTCTCGACTCCGGATGAGTCGATTCGCGTGACCACCCTGGGTGAGGCGACGCCGGAGATGGCGGACATGCGCACCCTGGTCATCGTGGGTTCCAGCCAGACGCGGCTCATTGAAAGAAGCGGCCCTGAACAGAGCGAACCGTGGGTTTATACCCCCCGCTCGGTGGGCGAAATCAGCCAGGCCAGCACGTCATCCAAGGCGTGACACTCCCGGCGTGAGGGCAGCGTGGGCCGCTCAATCATCACCACCGGCAGGCCGAGCGTGCGGGCAGCGGTGAGTTTGGAGACCGCGCCGTCGCCTCCGGCATTTTTGCACACCAGGCACTCAACGGCGTGATGCTTTAGCAAGGCCAGATCGCCCGCCGTGGTAAACGGGCCGCGCGCGACGGTGATCGTCTGGTGGGGCAGCGGTATCGGCTGCTCGGGGTGATCGACCAGCCGCAATAAATAGTGATGCTGCGGCATCGCGGCAAAGGCCTCCAGGTGCTGGCGCCCGATGGCCAGCATAATGCGCTGGGGCGGGCCGTCCAGCTGGTTCACTGCCTCGTCAATGCTGGCAGCACTCGTCCAGTGATCGCCGGGTTGGGGTTGCCAGGCCGGGCGGGTGAACGCCATCAGGGGGACGTTACACTGTTCGGCAGCGGCCAAAGCATGGCGGCTCATCTGCTCGGCGAAGGGGTGGGTCGCGTCAACCAGGTGGGTAATGCCCGCTTGCTGAAGGTACGCGACCAGGCCAGCTACGCCGCCAAAACCGCCAATACGCGTCGGCAAGGGTTGCGGCTTGGGGGTGCTGACCCGCCCCGCATAACTATAGACGGCCGGGATCGAACGCTCAGCCAGCAGACTGGCCAGGGCACTGGCCTCTGAGGTTCCGCCAAGAATCAGGATGTTCATAGTGGTTAACGGTAACGAGGTTCCCTGGCTGACGATAATAGGCTGGGGGGAGAGTGGCACACAGGGTCTCACGGCGGCAAGCCGCGAGGCGCTCGAGCGTTCCGAGGTGGTGTTTGGCGCCCGCCGACACCTGCGCCTGCTCGATTCCCTGAGTGCTGACCCGACAACTGAATTTCGAGAATGGCCGGTGCCGTTTGCCGACGGCATCCCCCAACTGCTCGCCGAGCGCGGCCGCCGCGTGGTGATGCTGGCCTCCGGCGACCCCTTCTGGTTTGGCGCGGGCACCTCCCTCGTCGGCCACCTTGAGCCCTATGAATGGCAGGCGCTGCCGTCCCCCTCCACGTTTAGCCTGGCGGCTTCCCGCCTGGGCTGGCCGCTTCAAGACTGCACCTGCCTGGGCCTGCACGCCAAGCCGTTAACCCGCGTTCGCCCCTACCTGCACCCCGGCAGGCGCGTGCTGGTGCTGGTACGCGACGGCGACGCGGTAGCGGAACTTGCCCGGTGGGTATGTCAGTTCGGCTTTGCGGATTCAACGCTAACGGTGCTGGAAGCCCTGGGCGGCGAGCACGAACGGGTGCGCCACTTTCCGGCAACGACGACGCTTCCCGATGACATCGCCCATCCGGTGGCGGTAGCGCTTGAGGTTGCAGGCGAAGGGCCCGCACTGCCGCTGACGCCTGGATTACCCGATGATTTTTTTGAGCACGATGGCCAGATCACCAAACAATCCATTCGCGCCATGACCCTGGCCGCGCTGGCCCCCAAGCCCGGCGAGCGGCTGTGGGATATCGGCACTGGCTCGGGCTCCATTGCCATCGAGTGGCTGCTGGCCCACCCCGACAATCAGGCGGTAGGCTTTGAGCAGAACGCCAGCCGCGCCAGCCGCGCCGCCCATAACGCCCGGCAACTGGGCGTCGACTGGCTTGAGGTAAAAGAGGGCAGCGCAATTGAGCGCTTAAACGATGCAGCGCTGCCGGATGCGGTGTTTATCGGCGGCGGGTTATCTCAAGAGCTGTTGGAATCGTTATGGCAAATTCTGCCGCGCGGCGTGCGCATCGTCGCCAATGCGGTGACGCTGGAGTCCGAGGCGCTGCTGGCCCACTGGCACCAGCAGGCGGGCGGCGAGCTGCTGCGCCTGGAGCTTGCCAGCGCCGCGCCCTTGGGCACCCGCCGGGGCTGGAAAGCCAGCTACCCCATCGTGCAGTGGCGGGGCGTTCGATGAGCGGGCAGGCGCTAAAAGTCGTGGGCTTTGGTTTCCGCCGCGGTGCGTCGCTCGCCTCGCTGGCAGGGTTGCTCGATACGCTGACCCAGCGCTTTGGCGCCATCGACGCCTTGGCTGCGACGCAATCCATGCGCCCGCTGGTGCAAAGCCTGGGCCAGGCGCGCTGCCTCAATGTCATCCTGGTCGCCGATGCGCACCTGCCAAGCGTTACCACTCTCACGCAATCCGTGCAAAGCCTACAGGCGCGGGGCACGGGTAGCGTGGCCGAAGCGGTGGCGTTGTTGGCCGCCGGGCCTGGGGCGCATCTGCTCGGCCCACGGCATATTTGCGCTGACCGGCAGGCAACGGCGGCCATCGCCATAGGAAGATCATTATGACCGTACACTTCATCGGTGCCGGGCCAGGTGCTCCGGACCTGATCACGCTGCGCGGCCGCGACCTGATTGCCGCGAGCCCGGTGTGTCTCTACGCAGGCTCGCTGGTGCCTGAAGAACTGCTAGAGCATTGCCCGCCAGGGGCGCGTATCGTCAACACCGCGCCGCTGTCGCTGGACGAGATTATCCAGGAAATCCAGGCCGCCCACGCGGCTGGGCAGGATGTCGTGCGGCTGCACTCGGGGGATCTCTCGGTATGGTCGGCGGTGGGGGAGCAGACCCGCCGCCTGCGCGCGCTGGAAATTCCCTACACCATTACCCCCGGCGTGCCCGCCTTTGCCGCCGCTGCGGCCAGTTTGGGTCAGGAACTGACTCTGCCGGGCGTGTCGCAATCGGTGGTGCTAACGCGTACTTCCGGGCGTGCCAGCGCCATGCCGGACAACGAAACCCTGGCCAACTTTGCCCAAACCGGCGCGACGCTGGCGATTCACCTGTCGGTTCATAACCTCGCAAGCGTTGTGGCCTCGCTGGTTCCTTACTACGGCAGTGACTGCCCCGTGGCCATTGTCTGGCGAGCCAGTTGGCCTGATGAAAAAAACATCAGAGGGCGTCTATCCACCATTGAGGCGTTAGCGGCCAACACGTTGCAGCGCACGGCGCTGATTCTGGTCGGGCCGGTGCTCGAGAGCCAGGACTTCCAGGAAAGCGCGCTGTACGCCGTGGGCTACGACCGCCGTTTTCGGCCACAGTCGGCGGACTCCCCGTTTGCCAACCTGCCAGACGAGGAGGGCCGCGACGGATGACGACGCTTTCGCTGATCGGCATCGGCACGGGCAACCCTGACCACGTCACGCTCGCCGCCGTGCGCGCCCTCAATGACGCCGACCTGATCCTGCTGCCGCGCAAAGGCGAAGCCAAAAGCGACCTGGTCGACCTGCGCCGCCTGCTGTGCCAAACCCTGCTGCGCGAGCCCGAGCAGGCCCAAATCGTCGAGTTCGACCTGCCCAAGCGAGGCGAGCGGGGCGATTACCTGGGTGCCGTTGATGAATGGCATAGCGCCATCGCCGAGGTGTGGGCATCGCTGATGGCGCGCCACCTGCCCGAAGGCGGGCGGGTCGGCATGCTGATCTGGGGCGACCCCTCGCTTTACGACAGCAGCCTGCGCATCGCCGAACGCCTTGGGGCGGCCGGGCGAGAGGTAGAGGTCGAGGTGGTGCCCGGCATCACCAGCCTGCAGGTACTCACCGCCGAACACCGCATACCCCTGAATGCGCTCGCCGAGCCCATCCAGATCACCACCGGCCGCCGCCTGCGCGAACGCGGCTGGCCAAGCGACGCCGCCACCGTCGCCGTGATGCTCGACAGCGGCGGGGCGTTTACCGCGTTGCCCGCGGACGATACCTACATCTGGTGGGGCGCTTACCTGGGCATGGAAAAACAGTGCCTGATCAAAGGCTGGCTAAGCGAGGTCAGCGACGAAATCATCCAACGCCGCGCCAGTCTGCGCGAACAGCACGGCTGGATTATGGATATCTACCTGCTGGCCAAGCAGCCGCTGATATGACGCCGGTATCAATATGGAATGTTTTTCCATAAAATAACTGCATCGACTAAATGACTGCGTTATCAGGAGCGACCATGAGCTTTTACGTTTATCTATCCGGCGAGATCCACACCGATTGGCGCGATGAGATCCAGCGCGGCGCCGACGCGGCAGGCCTGGATATCGTCTTCACCGCCCCGGTGACCGACCACGACGCCTCGGACGCCGCCGGCGACCACCTCGGCAAGCCCGACGTAGGCTTCTGGCGCGACCACCAGTCCTCCAAGGTCAACGCCATCCGCACCCGCACCATGATCGAACAGGCCGACCTGGTCGTCGTACGCTTTGGCGACAAATACAAGCAATGGAACGCCGCCTTCGACGCAGGCTACTGCGCCGCTCTCGCCAAGCCCTACATCACCCTGCACAGCGAAGACATCGTCCACCCGCTAAAAGAAGTCGACGCAGGCGCCCAAGCCTGGTGCACCACCACAGACCAAGTTGTCGAAACCCTCCGCTACGTGCTAAAAGCCTAATATGCCCATCCAGCGAAGTGCACGGTGCCCTGAACGCAATTCATTGCGCAATCAGTAACCACCGTGCCACCAAAGCCGGCGTTTAGGGGTTCGTAGGAGCCCAATTCATTGGGCGATCAGCGCTTAATCAGCCACCCAAAACGATCGCCCGACGAAGTCGGGCTCTTACAGAAGCCCTCTGCGATGGAACCACAGGTGAGCCGTTCGTCTTGCCACCAAAGCCTGCAACACGGGGTTTGTAGGAGAACAACTTATGGCGCGATCAGCGTTTTATTGGCCAACGAAAACAATGAGTTGCACAACGTTGCCTTCCTCTTCTTCGCACTCCCTTCATACCGCACCGCCAAAATTTCACCTTCCTGACGCGTGACCTAAGCCAATTTTATGAATAGAGTGATATGAAGAGATTAAAAACAAGCGGGCACATGATTATTCGATATGCTGCTTGGTGGCCAGGTTGATGTTCTGTAAAACAATGGGTTATGAGAATGATGCTGGCTAGATAATGCCGATAAATGCGAAGGCACTTCCATTCAGGTTATGCAGCTGGGTGTATAATCACTGTTTAAGGCGCACGAACTACATGTTCCAGCTCACACTTGAAGCTCTAAATCGGATCCAGGAATGCCGTCTCTGTAGGGTTGCGAGGCCTGGCAATCGGCTCCAGCTAGAAAGTGGTCCACCGGTGAAGGTGGACGGTCTCTACTGGCTCTATACCAGTTATACAAATGCGGAGCTTAGCTCAGCTGTTCCAAGCCAGAAGCAAAATTCTGTGCCCATCAATACAATCGCTGCACGTCGCGAGAACTTGGGGATGATCTGCAGCCGTAAGGTTGATAGCTTTCGCGTTGTTTATAACGGCATAGGTGGTGTTGGTCTAAAGGGGCACGGTGGCCTGAGAGAGCGAATCCTTCAGGAATTTCGCGGGGGCGAAGGAACCGGTTCCTTGGCAATTTGCGATACGTCGCTTAGTGATCTGACACGATGGCGCTATTCTTATGTCCTATGGTCCGAGATCGAACATGCGGAGACCATTGAGTACCTGCCGCTGGGTGAGCAACTAGAAACTATGTGGCGTCTTCATTTTGGTTGGCCCATCCTGTGTTCACGGTGAGGCACCGCAATGCGCCCTAACAATTCACTGAAGGCGGTCGCGTGAGACGCGCCGCTTCGTTCTGAGTTATGCAAAATCAGGATGATGGAAACATGGTTCTATTGAAGATTTTGAATTTTCTGTTCGGGCTGGGGATGTCAAGGTATGGTTTGGCTTTAAATGACTCAGCCCATGAGTCACTGAGAGTCTTTGATTATGGGTTCTCTGGTGTGGTTGCGAAAATTAAAGCACTAGGGTTGAAAAAGGGCGGATGCAGGCTCTGAGTGCAACACCGTCAATGTGTCGATGACGGAACCTCAT